>OCHU01000293.1_pt1 | contig 8435 bp, 8 predicted proteins | sample 1538531 | NCBI WGS metagenome assembly OCHU01 (sample SAMN04571705, study PRJEB22368) | human gut metagenome | biome: human gut; material: stool | host: Homo sapiens | place: Luxembourg | collected 2012-09-27 | reverse complement strand
CCGAAAAAAATACTGCTTGTAGATGACTCTGCACTTATGAGAAGAGTGCTGTGTGATATAATAGATTCAGACATAAGATTCCAGGTGGCTGACAGGGCAAAAGACGGATTGGAAGCCTTTGACCTGTTGAGCAGAAACAGCTACGATGCGGTAGTCCTGGATGTAAATATGCCGCGAATGAACGGATTGCAGTTGTTACAGGAACTGCGGAAATACAAGATTCCGGCACGAGTGATGATGGCGAGTACCGACACAAAGGAAGGAGCCAGAACCACTCTGGATGCTCTGGAACTGGGAGCACTGGATTTTGTACATAAACCGGACAGTGCAGTGGACTGCCGGGGCGAGAATTTCCGAAGAGAGTTCCTGCGAACACTGAATGTGGTAGCAAACAGTAAGCTGCCGACATTTGCTGCGGAGGAGAAGCTTTCCGAAGAGAAGGGCACCGTAAAAGAGATGATGAAGATCATCAATCATCATCCGGTCAGTGTGTCCGGCAGCAAGATCGTAGCGATCGCAAGCTCCACGGGAGGTCCGAAATCGCTTCAGTCCGTGATCCCTCTTCTACCGGCCAATTTAGATGCACCGGTGTTAGTCGTACAGCACATGCCGGTGGGATTTACAGCATCCCTGGCAGAGAGACTGGACAATTTAAGTCAGCTTCATGTAAAGGAAGCAGCAGAGGGAGAAGAACTGAAAAAGGGATGGGTCTATATCGCTATGGGCGGTAAACACCTGAATGTCGTCACTTCTCCGGCAGGACGACATACCCTGCATTTGTCGGAGGAACCTTACAGAGAGGGTGTCAGACCCTGTGCCAATTATATGTATGAATCATTGCAAAACAGCCGTTTTGATACGGTAGTATGTGCCGTAATGACGGGCATGGGAGCAGACGGAACGGAAGGAATCAGCAAATTAAAATCTTCCGGGAAGACATATGTGATCGCTCAGGATCAGGATACCAGTGTAGTATTTGGAATGCCTAAAAGTATAATCCAGGCAGGGCTTGCCGATCAGGTAGTACCCTTAGACCAGATAGCCCAGGAGATCATACTTCATGTAGGAGTAAGTAAGTAAGCAATATATGCCGCTTTCGGGGATACCGTGGCAGGCAGAATGGAGGAAGAGATGGACGTAAGCCAATATCTTGAAATTTTTCTGGATGAAACAAATGAACATCTGCAGAACCTGAACACACAGATTCTGGAACTGGAGTCAGACCCTGAGAACATGGACAATATCAATGAGATATTCCGTGCGGCACATTCCCTGAAAGGAATGGCGGGAACTATGGGTTACAAGCGCATGCAGAATCTGACTCATGATATGGAAAATGTGTTCTCGGAAGTACGTAACGGCAACATTAAAGTAAAGCCGGAGATGATCGATGTATTGTTCCAGTGCCTGGATGCTTTGGAGGAATACAAGAATAATATTCAGGAGACCTCTGATGAGGGAACCAATGACAACGAGAACCTCATCAAAGCACTGAACGATATCTTAAACGACGGCAAGACCGAAGCACCCGCAGCAAAGGAAGAGGCACCCGCAGCTGCAGCTCCCACAGCGGAAACCGGCACAGAAGGTACTGAAAAATGGAATGACATTGCTTTTGATGACAGCCAGATCCGTGTGATCAGAGAAGCTATGAAGCAGGGCAAAAATGTATACGGAATCAACGTGGTGGTACAGGAGACCTGCATACTGAAGGCAGCAAGAGCTTTTCTGGTATTCAAGGCAGTGGAAGAAAAAGGTGAGATCATCGTATCCATGCCCAGCGCACAGGATGTGGAAGATGAGAAATTCGATAAGGATTTCACTCTGATCGTATTATCCGATTATTCTCTGGATGAAATCATCAAGGCAGCCGAGAGCGTATCCGAGATTGCACAGGTAACCGGTGGTGTTCTGGAGCTGGAGAAGACGAAGAATTATCATTCCGAAGAAGAGACAGCCGAACCCGTAGAGGAGAAAAAGGAAGTCGTAGCGGAAGTCAAGGAAGAGCCTAAGAAGGAAGAGAAAAAACCTGCGGCTGCAGCCAAGGCTCCGGAGAAGAAGCCTGCAAATAAGCCGGTAGTGAACCGTACCGTACGTGTGGATATTGAAAAACTGGATTCCCTGATGAATCTGGTAAGTGAACTGATCATTGCAAAGAACTCTCTGGTATCGGCATCCAGCAGCGACCAGGGCAACAATACTGCTTTCAATGAGCAGATTGAATACCTGGAGAATGTTACCACGAATCTCCACGAATCCGTGATGAAGGTACGAATGGTACCTATTGAGAGTGTTGTTGTGAAGTTCCCCAGAATGATCCGCGATCTGTCCAAAAAGCTGGATAAGAAGATGGAACTGTATATGACCGGTGAAGAGACTGAACTGGATCGTACCGTGGTGGATGAGATCGGAGATCCCCTGATGCATCTGCTCCGTAACTCCGCCGATCATGGTCTGGAGTCCGCAGAAGTGCGTGCACAGCGTGGAAAGCCCGAGCAGGGATCTATTTTCCTGGATGCATATCAGGATGGCAATAACGTAGTCATCGAAGTAAGAGATGATGGTAACGGTATTGACGTGGAAGCTGTTAAGAATAAAGCAATCGAGCGCAATCTGGTAACCGCAGAGCAGGCAGCCAACATGCCGGAGAAGGATATTATCAATCTGCTGTTCCTGCCAGGCTTCTCTACTTCCGAGAAGGTAACCGATGTGTCCGGAAGAGGTGTGGGACTGGATGTCGTGAAGTCCAAGATCGAATCCTTAAGCGGTGAAGTGGAAGTGAAATCCAAGTGGGGCGAGGGAAGTACCTGGACGATCCGTCTGCCGTTAACCCTTGCGATCATACAGGCTCTGATGGTAGTCGTAGGCGGAGAAAAGTATGCAATCTCTCTGGGATCTATCCAGACGATTGAAGATATCTCCCCGAAGGACATCAAGTTGGTAGAGAATAAAGAGGTCATCAATTTAAGAGGAACTGTAATCCCTCTGATCCGTCTGACAGAAGTGCTGGATGTCGAGAGTACCAGATCCCCGGAGGACAACCTGATCGTTGTTATCGTCAAGAAGGGCGACAAGATGGCAGGTCTTGTCATCGACGAACTGATCGGACAGCAGGAGATCGTTATCAAGTCTCTTGGAAAATACATCAAGCAGTGCAAATTCATCAGTGGCGCAACGATCCTCGGAGACGGTGAGGTAGCACTGATCCTGGATGCCAATGCATTACTGTAAGGAGGGAGATGACAGTTATGGAAGAACTTAGCATGAGAGAAACATTAAAAGCCGGAGACGAGCGTAAGGTTGAGGAGGAATTTTTCCAGTATATTGTGATCCGTCTCGGAGACGAACAGTACGGCATTGATATCCGCTATATCGATAATATTGTAAGAATGCAGCATATCACCAGAGTTCCCAAAGTGCCTGCATATCTGAAGGGCGTGATCAATCTCCGCGGAGAAGTATTGCCCGTTATGAGCCTTCGACTGAAAATGGGACTGGAGGCAGATGAAATGACCCGTGCTACCAGAATCATTATTTTGAAGCAGGAACAGCAGGGAAGCGTAGGAATTATTGTTGACGAAGTGAAGGAGGTTGTTACTCTCGGCACCAGTCAGATTGAAAAAATGTCTCAGAATACCGGCGAAATCAAGAAAAGCTTCATCACGGGTGTCGGTAAACACAATGGGGAGCTGATCTCTTTACTGGATCTGAATTCCATTACACTGGAGGAAAATGCATAAAGGAGATGGATCCATGGGAGACCTGAGTTTAGAAAAAGTTTCGGAAACATATCTGGATGTTTTAAAGGAAATCGGCAACATTGGAGCGGGCAACGCTATGACAGCACTCTCCCAGATGCTTAACTGCAAGGTGGACATGAAAGTACCGCAGGTAAAACTTTTGGATTTTAACGAAGTAGGAGCCATGATGGGCGGAGAAGAGCAGGTAATGGTCGGAGTATTCTTAGGAGTAGAAGGTGACATTACCGGCAGCATGATGTTTTTGGTAGAGCAGAACAGTGCAAAACATCTTCTCCATAAGATTATGGGGGACATGGTACAGCAGGATGGATTTTCGGAGATTGAATTTTCTGCCATGAAGGAGATCGGCAACATTATTACAGGTGCCTATCTGAATTCCCTGTCTATGCTGACGAATCTGACGATCATCCCAACTCCTCCCTCTCTGACTCTGGATATGGCAGGGGTGTGCCCGCCATTGAATTCGGAACATTGGGAGATAAGATTTTACTCATTCAGTCACAGTTCTATGATGAGGTAGAGATTGACGGTTATTTCATTCTGGTTCCTGATATTGAATCCTATCCCAAGATCCTGTCATCTTTGGGAATATCGGTGGAATAAGGAAGGCAGAAGCAGAAGAAGGGGAGCAGAATGAGCGAGATAATTAAAGTAGGAATGGCGGATCTGAAGACCTGCGTAAGCCCTGACGGAGTGACTACTTTGGGACTCGGATCCTGCGTGGGAATAGCAATCCGCGATCCGGTGACGAAAATAGGCGGTCTGGCACATATTATGCTGCCGGACAGCACTACGATCCGCAACAGTAACCAGAATATCGCAAAATTTGCAGATACAGGAATCGACGAACTGGTCAGGCAGATGGAAAAGCTCGGTGCGAGGAAAGCAAGAATGGTTGCCAAGATTGCCGGCGGCGCCACCATGTTCACATTCCAGGGACGTAACGATATGATGCAGGTGGGGGAACGCAACGTAGAAGCGGTCAAGAAAAAGCTGAAAGAGATCAGTATCCCCATTCTTGCGGAAGATACAGGTAAAAACTACGGAAGAACCGTAACCTTCTATCCTGAGACCGGAGAATTTCATATCCGTGCTGTGGGAAGAGATGAATCGGTGATCTGACAGGGTTTAGATGGGAAGAAGATTATGAACAGAAAGAACATGCCATTGCTTCTGATGCTGATCGCGGGTGCATGCACCTGTATCATTACATTAGTAAGATCATACTCAGTGCTGGCAAGCCTGGTGGCGCTTTTTGCGGTGATGCTTTTATTCTATTGCCTGGGAAGTGCGATTCGTCTGTTGTTGGACCGATTTGACAGACAGAACGAGGAGAAGGAAAAGCAGGAGCAGGAAGCGAAGGCGGAAGAAGCAGCTGCGACGGAAGAAGACGCAGGGCAGAAGGGTGTAAGCGAATCGAATGGATGAAACCGGTAAGAAAAGGTTATTAGAAGAATATGCTGCTAATAAGCGACCGGAGACCAGGGAACAGCTGATACTGGAATATGCTCCGCTCGTGAAAGTGGTAGCCGGAAGACTGAGTATGTACCTGGGATACAACGTAGATTATGAAGATCTGGTAAGTTATGGTATCTTTGGACTGATCGATGCTATCGACAAGTTCGATTGTATGAAGGAAGTAAAGTTCGAGACCTATGCCAGTCTGCGCATCCGGGGCGCGATTCTTGACCAGATCCGAAAAATGGACTGGATCCCCCGGACGATCAGACAGCGGCAGAAAAAAATCGATGCTGTCATCAAGGAAGTGGAGCAGACTACCGGACGCACTGCAACAGACGAAGATATAGCACAGGGATTGGGAATATCCTCCGAGGAATACATGGATTGGCAGTCCCAGATGAAAATCACAGGGTTAGTATCCTTAAACGAATACATGGAACAGGGCAGTGATGTCTCACAGGATTACAGCAGACATACGACGGCACGATTTGACAGTCCGGAAGAGAGCATAGAAAAAGAAGAACTGACCAAAGTACTCGGAGAAGCACTGGAGCTTTTGACAGAAAAAGAGAAAAAAGTAGTTACTTTATATTATTATGAGGATCTTACGCTGAAAGAGATCAGTAATATTCTGGAAGTATCGGAATCGAGGGTATCACAGCTGCATACCCGTGCTTTACAGAAGATGAAGACCAAAATGGGGAACTACATGGGACTTTTATAGAACCTTATTGATCTGCACAGAATGCAGGAAGGAAAGGCAGAGGAAAGGCATATGCAGAACGGATATTTTCAGATAGTAAAAGCCCCTGGAGGCTATGGACTGCGGCTCGTACAGCCAAAGGACGGGGGCAGTGGCATAAACCTTCAGGAGGTTCTCTTATACCTGGACAGAGAATCGGTGCCTTACGATCCCATGATGATCAAAAAAGCAATTTTGGACGGTGAAGACACCGTTTGCTTTTTAGAGAGAAAAGATTGCCCGGAACTGGAGGAGACCTACAGTATCGAAGTCGCTGAGGATAACATGCAGGTCACCTTACGCTTTTATCCTGCATCACAAACCGGGAAAAGAGCGACTATGGACGGTGTGATCAAAGATCTGAGATTCCGGAACATAGTCTATGGAATCCAGATGAGTGTTCTGCAGGATCACTTTATGTCTGAGGGAATCTATTGCACAGATCTGGTGGCGGCAAAAGGAAAAGAACCCAGACACGGAACGGACGCATATATTAAGTATTATTTCAATACCGATGTTCATGCCAGACCAACCTTAAAAGATGACGGAACGGTGGATTATTTCCACCTGAATATGATCAACCCATGCAAGAAGGGGCAGCTTTTGGCGGAAATCATCCCGGAGGATGAGGGTGAGTACGGGACTACGGTACAGGGCGCTAAGATAAAGCCGAGACAGGTAAAAAAGGCGCATCTGGAATTTGGCCATAACATCGAGATCTCCGAAGACCGAAGGAAGATCACTTCCATGGTAGACGGACACGTATCCCTGGTAGAAGGCAAGGTTTTTGTATCCGATGTCTACGAAGTGGAAAATGTGGATCTGTCCACCGGTAATATTGATTTTGAAGGAAGTGTAGAGGTCAGGGGCAATGTGTCATCCAACTTTGTCATCCGGGCGGGTGGCAACGTGATCATTAGCGGTGTCGTGGAAGGCGCGCATATCGAGGCCGGCGGCAACATTATCATTGCAAGAGGCATGAACGGCATGACCAAGGGAATATTGAAAGCCGGCGGCAATATTGTGGCGAAGTTTTTGGAAAATTCCACAGCAACAGCCGGAGGATATGTCAGTACCGAATCCATCCTGCACAGCAATGTGACGGCATCTACGGAGATTCAGGTAACCGGTAAGAGAGGATTCATCACCGGCGGACATGTACGTGCCGGACAGAAGATCGAAGTGAAGACCTTAGGAGCGACCCTGGGTGCACCTACGGTGGTGGAAGTAGGTGTGGATCCCGAGAAAAAGGCAGAATATATGAGACTTCAGAAGGAAGTCTCCGAGATCGTTAAAACCATCCGGGGCATTCAGCCGATTCTGACCAGCTTTGCGGAGAAAAAGAGCAAAGGGGTCTGTTTTACACCGGATCAGATCAATTATATCCGGAACTCTGCAGCTATATTGGAGACACAGAAAAAGAGTCTGGAAGAGAAGAACCGCCGAATGCAGGAGCTGCAGCTGGAATTCAATCCCCAGGACAGAGCAATGGTATTGGTAAAAGGAGAGGTATATCCCGGCACTACGATCATTATCGGAGACTCTTCCATGCAGGTGAAGAGCACTTATCATTACTGCCGTTTTGAACGTATCGACGGTGATGTGAAGTCCACTCCCCTGTAAGAGTTCACAGAAAAGAGGCATAGATATGGCATTTGGCTCTTTAGAGATTGCTTCGATCCCCCGGACACAGGATTATACTGTGATGAAGCAGAATGAAGACAACAAGGGGGCATTCCAACAGATGACTCTGGGACAGCAGACGCAGAAGCACACAGAGCAGCTCACCAAAGAGGTGCACAGCAGTGACAATGCGGACTGGTACACCGGACAATACGACGCCAAAGAAAAGGGAAATAACGAGTATGCGGGCAACGGCGGCAAACGCCGCAAAAAGCAGCCGGAAGATGGTGTTGTGGTGAAAAAAGAGCATCAGGGATTTGATATTAAGATCTGACAATGCAAAGGAAAAACAAGTAACATGGGTATTTTGGAGATCGTCCTGCTGATTGCGGGAGTCATAATATTTACAGGAAGTTTCTTTTTGCCGCTTGGCGGGGAAAAAAACACAGGAATCGATCAAAAAGCAGCAAAAGAAGAGATCCACGGTCTGGTGGAAGAGGAAATGAATAACGTCCGCAGTAAAATGCAGGACAAAATGGAAGAGACCTCTGAGGACGCGATAGAGAAAGCAGAACGCGCTCTGGAACGTCTGACCAATGAGAAGATCATGGCAGTTAATGAATATTCCGACACGGTATTACAAGAGATTCATAAAAATCATGAAGAAGCAATGTTCTTATATGATATGCTGAACAGCAAGCATGCAAATATCAAGGACACCGTATCCAAAATGGATAAAGCGGTCAAAGCGGCGGAAAATAAAACGCTGGAGAATAAAACGGCGGAAAATAAAGCAGCCGCAGAGAAGACCGCCACAGATAAGACCGCCGGGACGGTAGATCGGAAGA
>OCHU01000292.1_pt1 | contig 8446 bp, 8 predicted proteins | sample 1538531 | NCBI WGS metagenome assembly OCHU01 (sample SAMN04571705, study PRJEB22368) | human gut metagenome | biome: human gut; material: stool | host: Homo sapiens | place: Luxembourg | collected 2012-09-27 | reverse complement strand
CAAAATTTTATGACCCCATGTTATTTTGGAGCGCCTTTAAATTGACTTAATCAGTGTAATCTGCTTTTTTCTCCTTCAACGATCGCAATGCCTGCGGAAGCTCCCAAAACGTCTGCACCTGCATCGATAAAAGCAATTGCCTGTTCATAAGTTTTGATTCCACCAGCTGCTTTTATTTGGACTTCATCCTGCAAAATTTGCTTCATCAGCTTTACATCATCGATCTCTGCTCCTTTAAAGCTTTTCCCTGTCGACGTCTTTAAAAATGCAGGTTTTACCTTACGGGCAATTTCACATACCCGTTTTTTCCCATTCCAATCCAGTTTACACATTTCAACAATTGCTTTTTCTCGGATACCATGTTCTAGACAAAAAGCGTGAACTTCCATCATTTCTTCATAAATCGCGTCAAAATCTTGCTGTTCTATTCGTTCTTGATTCAACACATAATCAATTTCGTGAAAACCACTTTGTGCATAGACAGAAAATCTGTCTAACTTTTCCTCCAATGACATCACTCCACCTGGAAAATCAACTGCTCCCGCAATGATGATATTGCATCCCTTCAACAAGGTTTTTGCAGTAGAAATCAATTCCGGTCTGGAAAAAATGCACCGAAAATCATATTGAATCGCTTTGTTTAAATACTGTTCATATGTGTCTTTTGGATCATCGATATAATCAATTTTCTTTTCTATCATCTTTGTCCTCTCTTTCCAATATCTTGTGATAAGCTTCTAACAAATCATGTACTTGATCATCCGCCAGGGATTGATCATAACCAAAGCGATCATCTTTTTTCGCAATAACGTATACACCTGCCGCATGTGCTGCTTGAATACCATAATCCGAATCTTCGATAATAATCGTTTCTTGTGGTTGACTATTCAGTCTTTTCATCGTTTCTAAATATATAGAAGGATCTGGTTTGCTCTTTTCAAACTCATGACCACTCACCAACTGATCAAAGTATGTGGTTAACTGACATTCCTTGCACATCTGTAGAATCTCTTTCTTTGGAGAGGAAGATGCAATTGCCAGCTGGTATCCTTTCGATTTTAATCGTGGAAGGATGTAACGAACATACGGATTTAATACCTCTTCATATCGGAGAGGTTCATGATCAACATATTTCTCATAAAAGTTTTTCATTTCCTCTGGCGTCTTTTTCGGATTCCACCATTCACCCATCATTCTCCAGCTATCATAGCTACTGCTTCCAGCTAATCTTCTCACTTTTTGATAAGTTAGTGATTGGTGAAATCTTTGATAAAACATCAGGACATAATACGCATAAAGGGGTTCTGTATCTACAAGAACACCGTCCATGTCAAAGATGACTGTTTTCATCAATATTCAAATTGACGATAGTATCTGCGATAATCCAAATTATGTCCTGTATACGATTCAAGATGTGCCGCCAGACGATCAACCAGGCAAGTAGAACATACAAGAGGTGCAACGATCCAACGGAATTGTTTTGGCATGTCATCCAATGCATACTCTGCAGGATCGATAACGACCAAACGATCAGTATGCTCAGCCAAGAACTTCTGTGCACGTTCATCCAATACACGACCTTTTCCTTCGCCTTTGATCAGGAAAACGCTGACACCTGGTTCAATCAGTTCTAAAGTACCATGGAAGAATTCCGCACTGGATACCGATTTCGTCTTGATCCATTGCATTTCTTCCAAAATGCACATCGAGAATAGATAAACTTCTCCCCACATTTCACTACCGCCGATCCAATATTGAATTGGTGCATCAAAATGTTCCTTAGCGATCTTCTCTGCTTTTCCATCAAACTGTTCTTTTACTTTTAATAAGTTTTCTGGTAGTTTGCTCAACCCATCTGCAAATGCATCATATTCTTCAAAATCACCTTTATTGTGCAGTAAACGGAAGAATAACCAATACAGAAGCATATACTCATATTCAACTCCGTTTTTATGTTTCATCGGGACTTGATAAGTAGAAGCTTTTGCCAACAAGGAATCTTCATTTCCTGTGCAGCAGATTACGCGTATACCTTTCTCTTTACAAGCATTTGCAATTGCTACACTTTCTTTCGTATCACCCGATTTTGATAGAGTGATTACGATAGAATCTTTGTTCAGATTTTTATTTCCGCAAGTTAATAATTCTGCTGCTTGTTCTACAAATACAGGTATCGTTGTCAGTTGCTTAGCAAACTGATTGATGGCCATCATCGGTGATAAAGAACCACCAACTGCCGTAAAGAAAATATTTGTAAATCCTTCCTTGCTCACTTTATCGGCAATATCTTCTGCGACCTTTCTTGCTTTTCTAATTTCTGTTGCACTTTCACGATATTCTATTTCATTAAATTTTAATAAAGATTTCATAACGATTCTCCCTTTCTTTTAAAATAAACCTACAGCTTTTCCTGCGATTCCTACGATCATAGTTCCTACGATCAACCAAAGAGGATTGATCTTTTTGTTCAATAGCCAATAATAAAACCAAGTAACACCTAATCCGATCATACCTGGCATAATACCATCTAATATCTCTTGCAATGGCTGTGCGGTATCGCCTGATCCAATATTTAATGCGATTCCTGTGTATACCATATCTTTACACATCGCTCCGATCACCATGATACCTAAGATACCTGCAGCGAGTAATACTTTATCCATCATACCGGATTCTTTCATCTTATTCAGATAGCCAAATCCAAGACTATATCCTAACTGTGCTCCACCAATACGAACGATGAATGCTGGAATATTGTATATTAAGAAGTAAAGAATTGGCCCAATTGGATTTCCTGCAAGAGCAAAGCTCAATCCGACGCCTAATGCAATGATGCGAATACATCCGATAAAGATGGAATCACCAATACCAGATAATGGCCCCATCAATGCTGTTTTAATACTGGAAATAGCTTCTCCATCAACTTCTCCTTTTGCTTTCATCTCCTCCATGGAAGCAACTACACCACCAACGAAAGGAGCAAGCTGTGGCGTGATGTTAAAAAACCCTACATGACGAATTAGTGCATCTCGATATCCTTCCTTATCTTCTGCATAGATTTTTTTCAAAATTGGATTCATCATCATTGTAAATGCAATATGCATCTGACGTTCATAATTCCATGAGAACTCCATCCCGAGCGCACCTTGATTGATCGCCATTTTCGTCAAATCTTTTTTTGTGATTTTAGAAGTCATCGTCATCTACCTCCTTCGCATTTGCAGTATCTGTTTCCGTTTGAGTAGGATTCAAGAATCCAAATTGCACCAGAATAATGACAATTCCTAATAATGCAACGCCTAATACAGGAACTCCTAAATAAGCGGAACACAAGAATCCAAGGAAGAAATACGGGATGATCTGTCGATTTAAGATCATTCTCATCAACATTGCGAAACCTAATGCAGGCAACAACCCTGCAGCAGCATCCATTCCATCAATGATAACCGTTGGAATCATATTGATCCATCCCTGCATGTTATCAACACCTAAATAATATGCCAAGAATACCAGCAAGAAACGACGAAGTACATTCAACAGACCGATCATCCAATGTGTAGCAACTATTCCTTGATAATTGCTCTTCTGTGCGTAATTATCTGTCCAGCGCAAAATAATGGAATTAAAGATATTCAGGAAGTTTCCTACAGCCAAAGAGATTAATCCGATCGGCATAGCTAATGCAATTGCAGCTTCTGTGCTGTTTCCTGTAGAAATCGCAAAAGCAGTTGCTAAAATTCCACCAACGATTGAATCCGGTGGTACATAAGCACCAATACTGACAGCACCCATGAAAAATAATTCTAGATTCGCACCAATGATCAAACCTGATGGAAGATCTCCTAAAATGAGTCCAACCAGTGGTCCAAGAACGATTGGCCGATTGATGTATAAAGAACCCATCTGAAAATCCATTACACCAAGGGCGCCAACCAAGCCCAATAAGATAGCAGTTAACATAAAATCCTCCTTTTCTTTTTATAAGACAGACGAAACCGGAATTTTACTATCCATCGCTAATTGTCGGATTTCAACTTCTAATCCCCGATCCAACATTTCGCGAATCGCCTGTTCTTCTTCTTTTCCTATATAAACCGATAATGAAATCTGACGATATCCATCTTGCTTTTTCGCTCCTCCAAGATTAATGCTCGTAATTACAGGACAAGCTTTACTGAGACGGTTTGCATCCTGAATGGTCTGAACGACAATCAACAGCTTATATTTATCAGTCACTCCGCTATTGATTGCTGCAATCGCATCATCCATACTTTTGATTACAAGCTTTACGCCCGCCGGTTTTCCTAATTTTAACGTTGTCTTCCACATTTCGTCGTGAACAACTCTATCACTTGCAACCAAGATACAGTCTGCTTTGACTGCATTTGTCCAAGAAAAAGCAACTTGTCCATGCAACAGACGATGATCTACTCTGCATAAACGAATCATAGTTTCCCTCCTTTCTTTCTAAAAATCTTCTTCTGCTTCATCAGTTTCACACTGATTACAGTAGTTGATGCATCCTTTTACCTCTTTCATCACATGTGGAATGAGTGTGGCAATATCCTCTTGCTGATATAGAAACAAATTCATCAACAAAGGTAAATTCATTCCTGTGATGAGATGAAATCCTTTACGTGATACATATTTCATCATTGCATTGTTCACACTACCACCTAGTAAATCTGTGCAGGCAACGATTTCATCTTCACTCGGAATTTGGTTGATGACCTCTTGAATCAGATCTTTTGCATCATTATTTCCATCGACATATGCGCATATGATATGAACGTTCTTCTGTTCACCGATAATGATTTTTACTGATTCATATATGCCATCTGCAAAGTGTCCATGACTTGCGATGATATAATGTCTCATAGTTCTCCTCCTACTCTTATAAAACTGTTTATCGTTGTTTCTTCCGCACTCCACGGTTGTTTAAAATAACGAGAATTTGCTGTCTCCAACGATAAGAATCCTTGATAATCAAAACGCTTGAGATCCTGCAGATCTTGCTTTAAATCTCGTGTACCATCACCCCAAGCGAGATGCCCACATGGAGATCCATCTACAAAATGGATATGAATAACATCTTTTCCAAAGGCATGAAAGTAATCTTCAATCGTATCTTCACATCGTGCCATCGCCCCAAAATCAATACAGATTTTCAATTGGTCGCTTCCTACATCTTTACGATAGCGCATAAGATCTTCCACGCTGTTTACCAAAACAGATTCATCGCATTGCAATGCCTCCATCGCTAAATATACATGTTTTTCTTTTGCGTACGCACAAAGACGTTTCATCTGTTCTACCGATCGTTTCCATGCAAATTGCGCATCCTCATCGTAATATGCCCATCCACTGGTCACTAGCACGTGATTGGCTTGAAACAAAACAGCAAGATCGATCATTTTTTTATAATAGGATAAGATTGCTTCCTGACGATTGGTAGAAGCTATGTTATTGGGCTTTGGATTGGTTTGTTCCGGACAAATCCCGATCAACTTCACCTGATATTTTTCACAAAGCCTTTGCACTCTTGCAGGATCCTCATACATGTTTGCATCCACATAGAAATGCATGGGACCACACCATAATTCCGCATAATGTATTCCATTTATCTGTAGTTTTTCAAAAAAAGTCTCCAATGTATAAAAACGATAATGATTATTCATGCCTGCTAAACGTTCTCTAAAATTCATCTTCTCCTCCTGCTTTCATATTATCGTTTTCGATATATGCATATAAGCATGCAATCTCACTGATCGGCAGTTCAACGTGATAATGCGTTAACATTGCATCAAAGCTACGATTCACATCAGCGATAAACTCCTGATGTTCTTTAATGAAGTCATCCAAATTGTCATAGTTTGTTAATGCCGATTTTGTGACAAGCCGTTCCACCAAAAAACAGATGTGAATGTATATTCCAACAATCGTCTTGCTTTGAAATTTTCTCTTCATAGCATGTTGCAACGCTGTGATAGCTTCGCTGACATCGTCCAAAAGTTTTGCCGCATTCAGGATCGTTAAATTTTCCATTACAGACTGCATTGAAAAATTTTTTAATAGTCGTTGATCAAACGCTTCGATCTCTTGTTCATTCAAATACTCGCATAATACCTGATTGACTTTCTCAATATCCTGAAAGTTCATGATTTCTTCTAGTGTGACACTGTTGACATTCTTGATTTTCAAATTATATGGTTTAATCATCAATACCACATCATATTTTTTAAACAGCCCTGAATGTTCTCCATTTTTTACTAGTTCGTCATAATCATATTCGATCATTTTCAGATCAATTTCTTTAGGTAAGCTATCTTTGAATAAACGACACAATTTTTCTGAAACGATCCTTCCAGCATCATTTGTAAATGCGATTGCCTTTTCTCTCTTCGCCCTCGAAAGAACTTTATATCTGCATTGCGCTTCCTCACAAGCAATCCGTAAGATTTCCTCAAGCTCATAATGTTGCAAGATCTTTGTACCGATATTTAAAGCCAAAGATGTAGAAATATTGTTGATTACACCTACGTTTACACTGTCGGCAATCACATTACCTATTTCTTCCAAAGATCCCATATCGACCAATAAGATAATATTTTTGATATACTTATTCGCATTGATAAAAGTATTCAGTTTTTTTGACACTTCATTGATCGGAGTGTTTAACGGCATGTCAATCGCTTCAAAGATAAAGGTTGACAGAAGAGAATTTGCCGCATCCGCTATCGAAGAAGCTGTGGAATAGCCATGTGACAGAATAATACCGATCGTATCCTGGTCATGAAGATCTTTGTTGTACATATTGATATTCATCATCAAAAAGATCTCATTCATTTCGCTCAAGCGTACATGCAGATGAATCTGTATTTGTTTTAAGATTAACTCTGAAAGAATTGCTTCATTTGACATTTTCTCTTTCATCGATCTCAAACATTCTTGAATCATTTCTTGATGGTCATTTTCCCACTGTCTGAACGCAGAATTATTCTTTTGTGTTGACAAAATCATACGAGTCACTACATACCCACAATTAATTGGCAATATGACATTTCTATGATCTTTGATAGTTTTCAAGATATCTAATACGATATTTTCAATCGATGATAACCTAGCATCTTGAAATCCTCCATGAAAAACCAAAATATCATAGTAATAACGTAAAATCTTTTGTCCTTCTTCCAAATAGCGCTTAAAATCATTCTTCTCATTGTTGAATAACATCAACAGTTGTTCCCACATCAAAATGATCTTGTCTCGACTATCGTTTTTATCCAAAAGATCCACTCTTTGCAAAGGATAATCCTCTTTCATATTTTGATCGACTTTCAGTCGATCCAATAACGGCAAAGGTAGATGCAGCAGTTCAATCGAAATCCGATCATTCTCTCTGTTCTGGGCAAAAGCATTCGCACAAATGGTTTTGATACATTTTTTTAATTCGCCGATATTGCGTTCAAATTCATAATTCATCAATAACATCAAAATATTCTCAGATATATAAATGGGAAGATCCAGGTTTTCTTGTTCTTCTTTCAAGAATTTGATGATAAACGCACGGCGTTCATCATCACTCCGATTCATCCAATTTGGTACATGACAAATGATCGGAACATTTAACAATAAGCTCTGCGTAATCGATTTTTGTGGTTCTTCAATACAGCTACAAATAATGCGCGCACTGCTTTCAACATTAAACGTATCATCTCCACATCGTGTAAATTTGCCTGTTTTAAGAAATTCTGCTAATTTTTCCTGACAATCTTCGCTTAATTTATCGACGTTTTGAATATAGAGCACACCACCATCTGTCAGTTCTAATTTTCCTTTATGAATCAACTGTCGTTTAGCATCATAATAGCCAAACAATTCTTTCATAACCGCTTCCTTTTGTTCACTACTGGATACCTTATAATGAACGAAGACAGATTGCTTCTTTAATAAACCCTGGTTAATACAGAATTCAAACATTAAATCTACCAAATATGTTTTTCCGCATCCTTTTTCACCATAAAGAATGATAGCTAAGCTACGATCGGGATATAACATAGCCGCTTTCATCTGCGATATACAGTAATTCAAACTACCTTCATTTCCAATTGCCTTATTAAAATCAGGTTGAAAGACAGTATTGACTTGTAGTGTTTGTAAAAATTCCTTTAATGATAAAAATTCCGTTTCTTTAATTTCCGCATGGTACTTTTTTTCTAATTCTTTCCGGTCAAAATAATAGACAGGTCGTGAACTGATCTTTACAGCAATGTTTTCCTTTACCAAATCATTTAGATACTGCGATGCCAATGATCGTGAAAGATTCAAAGTATTCGAAATTTGAATTGTTGTAAAATCAGCCAACTGATTTAAGTTCATCGTATGGGTACATTTTCTGATGTATTCCATCACTTGTTCTTTTGAACTACGATTGCTCATTATAGAT
>OCHU01000289.1_pt1 | contig 8458 bp, 10 predicted proteins | sample 1538531 | NCBI WGS metagenome assembly OCHU01 (sample SAMN04571705, study PRJEB22368) | human gut metagenome | biome: human gut; material: stool | host: Homo sapiens | place: Luxembourg | collected 2012-09-27 | reverse complement strand
GACTACAAGTATTTTCATTTTAGAAACCTCTTATTGTTTTATCAGTGATGGAAAAGACGTATTCCTGTGAATGCCATGGTAATGCCGTGCTTGTTGCAGCAGTCAATTACGATGTCGTCACGTATGGAGCCGCCCGGTTCAACTATATACGAAACACCGCTTCTTCTTGCACGCTCTATGTTGTCGTCAAACGGGAAAAACGCGTCCGAGCCGAGCGATACATCGTGAAACTGTGCGAGCCAAGCCTTTTTTTCTTCCTTTGTGAGGGGTTCGGGGCGAGTGTTAAAGGTGTTCTGCCAAACATCATCGCCGATTACGTCCTCATAGTCGTCTGAGATGTATACATCAATGGCGTTATCTCTGTTGGGTCTGCCGATGGACTTTATAAAGTCGAGAGCGAGAACCTTAGGATGCTGTCTTAAATGCCAATTGTCGGCTTTGCTGCCGGCTAAGCGTGTGCAGTGAATTCTTGACTGCTGACCGGCGCCCACGCCTATGGTCTGACCGTCTTTTGCATAGCATACGGAGTTGGACTGTGTGTATTTGAGCGTGATAAGCGAAATTATAAGGTCGCGCTTTGCACTATCCGGAAGCTCCTTACTTTCGGTGACTATGTTTAAAAGTGAGCTTTCGTCAATTTTTAATTCGTTTCTGCCCTGCTCAAATGTAACGCCGTAAACGTCCTTATGTTCTATCGGAGCGGGCTTGTATTCGGGATCTATTTCAACTATATTGTAATTTCCCTTTTTTTTGGATTTGAGTATTTCAAGAGCCTCTTTTTCGTATCCGGGAGCAATTATACCGTCGGAAACCTCATGCTTTATAAGCAGTGCCGTGGGAACGTCACATATGTCTGAGAGCGCTATCCAATCGCCGAAGGACGACATTCTGTCTGTGCCTCTTGCTCTTGCATAAGCTGATGCGAGAGGGGAGAGAACCGCATCGTCGTCAACCCAGTAAATTTTTCTGAGCGTATCGGAGAGCGGCAAGCCGACAGCCGCGCCTGCAGGGCTGACATGCTTAAAGGAAGCAGCCGCAGGAAGACCGATGGCGGATTCCAATTCTTTTACAAGCTGATAGCTGTTCAGCGCGTCGAGAAAGTTAATATAGCCGGGTCTGCCGTTTAAAACGGTAACCGGTAAGTCTCTGCCGTCCGCCATAAAAATTTTAGACGGCTTTTGGTTTGGGTTACAGCCGTATTTAAGTTCGATCTCTTTCATTTCAGACCTCCGTAAAGTCACTTCTTAATTGTTTTTGTTGATGATTCTTTGGGTGTATTCGTTTGTTTCAATGTCAATAAATCTTACAAAAAGCGAAACCTTGTTGTCCTCGTTGAGATTTTCCCAGATAAGCTTTGTAAGAGTATCAATATCCGTGTCGGGAAGCTCAAGCGTTTTCGGCTCACCTTCAAAGCTCGGAAGGGGATTTCCGTCGCATTTATAAGTGTGGATAAATTTTGCTTTACCGCAGAGGGGATTTTGATACGCATAGGTGTATCTCTGACAAGAGCTGCCGTCGCCGTCTGCCGATTTAAGGATTGACATGGCGTAGTTCATTTCGCCGTTGTCTATGTGGATAATGCCCGATATTCTCGGCGTGAAATTAGGAGCGTCATCCTCAAACTCTCTTGTGCGAAGCGACTGCTCAAAGGTCATCTGCTTGTCCATAAGCTCATAAATTGTATCGGTCTGGTCGCCGTTTGTAACAATAGTTTTGTTACCGAGAACTCTTACGGGAGCGTAGATGATAAGGTGGGGGTCAACCATCTTGGACTCGTCGAAAGCCTGAGTGCGAATACCTTCGCCGTCCTCAACGAACACACGGTTCCTGCTGTTCTCGCTTCTGCCCATAATGAAATAAGCAATAACAGCCTTTTTGCCGTCCGCGCTCTTTCCTATCATAATTCCCCTACCGTGATATGCGAGAGAATTAAGCTCTTCCTTAATAGATTTTATCTCCATGAAGCAATATCCTTTCAAAATTTATTAAAATGAACCGAGATAACACTCGGTAATATAATTTTGTGAAACCTTGCCGCCTTTTTCATGTTTTGAAAAAGCATTTTCAAGTTCACAAACAAAGCCGTCATAGCCGCTGTCATCACGCCGCGGCGCATACGAACGGGAAAGATTGTCGCCGATAAACTGTTCCTTTGTGACAAATCTCTTATTTTCAAGTCTTAAAAAATCGGTGTTTTTAAAATATTCGTTTCTTAAAAATGAGTCGCCGTCAAAGTCATCATAACCCGTCTTGACATGACCGCTTCGGTAGCAGTCGCAATATTTCATACAGATTTTGTTGCGCTCTTCTTCAAGACTGTTTTGACATCTTGAATTCCACACGACAGCAAGGTGTCCGTCATGAGTTAATATCCGTCGGCACTCCTCCTTGAACCTCGCCTTATCGAACCAATGAAACGCTTGGGCAACGGTTATCAGGTTAATGCTTTTGGCGTTAAGCGTTGTGCTTTCCGCTGAGGCAACAACCGTTTTTACCTTGTCGCCCAAAGCTTTTTTGAGAATCGAGAGCATATCCGAGTTAGGTTCAACCGCCGTTACGCTCCACGGCTTTTTGAGCAGCGCAGATGTGAAAATGCCTGTGCCTGCGCCTATATCCGCCACGGCTTCGGCGTTAGTCATATCGTAAAGCCAATCAATAAGCTTTTCGGGATATGACGGACGATACTTTGAATAAAGCTCCGCCTTACCCGTGAATTTGTTCTCATTCATTGCAGTATGTCCTGCCGTTTTCGATCTTTACTTTACCTGAGCACATAAGCTCGACCGACTCGGGGAGAATTTTCCACTCCGCCTGCTCCATAACGCGTTTTTGAAGTATCTCGGGAGTGTCATTTTCCTCAACATAAACTGCCCTTTGCATAATAATCGGTCCGCCGTCGGGAATCTCGTTTACTATATGCACCGTAGCGCCCGTAACCTTAACACCCTTTTTCAGAGCTGCTTCGTGAACATGAAGCCCGTAGAAGCCCTCACCGCAAAACGACGGTATAAGCGACGGGTGAATGTTTATGATTCGGTTTTCGTACTTTTTTGTGAACTCCTTTGAGAGTATTGACATAAAGCCCGCAAGAACAATTAACTGAATATTGTTTTCTTCGAGATTTTTTAAAATCTCTTTTTCAAAGCTTTCCTGGCTTCCGAGCTCTTTTTTTGAGCATACAACGGATTTTATACCGTGATTTTCGGCTCTTTTGAGCGCGTATGCAGTCTTTGAGGAGGACACCATCAAAACTATCTCGCCATGCGGTATCTTACCGTTTTCCTGAGCGTTTATAAGAGCCTCAAAATTTGTTCCGCCGCCGGAAACAAAGACGGCTATTTTTGTCTTCAGCATATTTTAACACCGTCTTCGCCGCTTGCGGTTTCACCTATGATATATGCATCTGTGCCGCTTTCGCGAAGGATTCTTACGGCCCTGTCGGCGTCCTCTGGGGCAACTGTTATGCTCATTCCCACGCCCATATTAAAGGTGTTGAACATATCCCTTTCCGGAATGTTGCCGGTTTTTTCGATAATATCGAATACGGGGAGTATTTTAAGAGCTTTTTTCTCGATAACAGCGGTTATGCCTTCCGGCAGGCTTCTCGGAATATTCTCATAAAAGCCGCCGCCGGTTATGTGCGATACAGCCTTAATTTTAACTTCCTTTGCGAGCGCAAGCACGGGTTTTACATATATCTCGGTGGGAGTTAAAAGAGCCTCGCCTATGGTCGAGCCGAGCTCGTCATACGTCTTATCTATACCACCCTTGTCAAAATCAAATACCTTTCTGACAAGCGAAAATCCGTTTGAATGTACGCCGCTTGAGGGCAGGGCGATTATAACGTCGCCGGCCTTTACCGATTTGTTGTCAAATACATCGGGCTTGTTAACTATGCCTACCGTGAATCCGGCAAGGTCGTAGTCGTCCTCGGGCATCATACCGGGATGCTCGGCTGTTTCACCGCCTATGAGAGCACAGCCGGCTCTGACGCAGCCTTCTGCAACGCCCGATACTATTGATGCTATCTTTTCGGGATAGTTTTTTCCGCAAGCGATGTAATCAAGGAAGAAAAGGGGTTTTGCACCACAGCAGATAACGTCGTTTACGCACATTGCAACGCAGTCTATGCCTATGGTGTCGTGCTTGTCTAAAAGCATAGCGATTTTAAGCTTTGTGCCTACGCCGTCGGTGCCGCTTACGAGTATCGGCTCCGAGCACATCTCATCCTTGAGGTCAAAGAGTCCGCCGAAGCCGCCTATATCCGACATTGCTCCCGAGGTGAGAGTCCTTTTGATATGCTGTTTCATAAGCTCAACTGACTTGTATCCGGCGGTTATGTCAACACCGGCAGCCTTGTAGCTCTCGGAAAAGCTCTTTTCCATTATAAATTCTCCTTTTCATTCTTTTCGCTTATCTTCTTTTCAAACTGAGTTTTGTTGGTGTCGGCAGGTATTTCTATCGGATACTTGCCGTTGAAGCAGGCGGCACAGAAGTCAAGCTTGCAGCCGTCGGCAAGTTCAAAGACGTGTTCTTCGCTGAGAAATCCGAGCGAATCCGCACCGATTATTTCGCGGATTTCATCTATTGAATGGTTGTTTGCTATAAGGTTTTCGGCCGAGTCTATATCCGTTCCGAAATAGCACGGATGCCTGAACGGGGGAGCCGAAACGCGCACGTGAACCTCTTTTGCCCCTGCGTCGCGGAGCTGTTTAACTATTCTCGCACTTGTTGTTCCTCGGACTATTGAGTCGTCTATCATAACAACTCTTTTGCCCTTTACTGTGGAACCTATCACATTGAGCTTTATCCTGACATCGCTTTCGCGCTGTTCCTGAGTCGGCTGTATAAACGACCTGCCTATATATTTGTTTTTGATAAAGCCCATACCGTAGGGGATTCCCGATTTTTTTGGCATATCCCATTGCGGCGTCAAGACCGCTGTCGGGGACACCTATTACAACGTCGGCGTCAACGGGATGCTCTTCGGCGAGAAATTCTCCGGCCTTCTGCCGTGCCAAGTGAACCGAAGCACCCTCGATAACGGAATCGGGACGTGCGAAATATATATATTCAAATACACAAAGAGCCTTTTTGCGGTCGGAGCAATGACCCTCTATTGAGCGCATACCGTATTTGTCGATAACCACTATTTCGCCGGGGCGCACATCGCGTACATATTCTGCACCGAGAGTGGATAAAGCACAAGATTCGGAAGCGAATATCGTTTTACCGCCCTTTTTGCCTATGCAAAGCGGACGAAATCCGAGCGGGTCACGCGCCGCTATGAGCTTTGACGGCGACATTATGATAAGAGAATAAGCTCCCTTTAGGCGGTACATTGCCGAAAAGACCGCCGCCTCAATTGACGGAGCGGCAATTCGCTCCTTGGTTATGATGTATGAAATAACCTCGGTGTCGCTTGTCGAGTGAAAAATCGAACCGCTCATCTCAAGTTCTCTGCGAAGCTCGGCGGCGTTTGTAAGATTGCCGTTGTGCGCGAGAGCCATGCTCCCCTTTATGTGGTTTACTACCATCGGCTGCGCGTTCTCTCGCGAGCCGCCTCCCGTGGTGCCGTAGCGGACGTGACCGACAGCCATTTGCCCCATACCGAGCGAAGCAAGTTTTTCGCGGCTGAACACGTCATTTACAAGCCCCGCATCCTTGTAGCAGTTAATAACGCCGTCGTCATTTACCGCTATTCCGCAGCTCTCCTGACCGCGGTGTTGAAGTGCAAAGAGCGCATAATATGCCGCGGACGCCACGTCTGCGGTCTCTTCGGAGTATATACCGAAAACGCCGCACTCCTCATGAATACTGTCAAACATATAATACCTCGTAAATTGCTTTTGTAAACTGCTTAGTCTTTAAGGCCGAGACGACGGAATACTTCGTTGTAAGCTTCTTCCACATTGCCGAGATCGCGGCGGAAGCGGTCCTTATCGAGCTTCTCGTTTGTCTTGACATCCCAGAGACGGCAAGTGTCGGGCGATATTTCGTCGGCAAGGATTATTGTGCCGTCGGGAAGTCTGCCGAATTCGATTTTAAAGTCAATAAGCTTCATTCCGGCAGAGAGGAAATACTTTTTGAGGCACTCGTTTACTTTTCTTGTGTAATTCTTTATTGTGTCGATTTCGTCCTGAGTCGCAAGTCCGAGTGCGAGCGCATAATCGTCGTTGATAAACGGATCGCCGAGCTCATCGTTTTTGTAGCTGAATTCAAGAATGGGGCAGAGGAGCTCTTTTCCCTCGGGAACGCCCATTCTCTTTGAAAAGCTGCCTGCGGCCACATTTCTTACTATTACCTCAAGCGGAACTATTGAAACCTTTTTAACGGCGGTTTCGCGGTCGCTGAGCTCCTTTATGAAATGTGTGGGAACTCCGTCCTTTTCGAGCAGACCGAATACATAGTTTGACATTTTGTTGTTAACTACGCCCTTACCCATTATGGTGCCTTTTTTCTCGCCGTTAAAAGCGGTTGCGTCGTCTTTATAATCAACTATTACAACGCCGTCCTCATCCGTTGCAAAAACCTTTTTTGCCTTACCTTCATAGAGCTGTTCAAGCTTTTTCATAATTTGTATATCTCCTTCTGTTTTAGTTTTTAAATTGATTTGAAATTATATCATCTTTTTCACGAACCGCTTCGGCCATTTCTTTTCTCATACCGCGCAGCTTCTCCCGAAGAGAGTCGTCGGAGAGAGCAAGCATTTGAGCCGCGAGAATTGCGGCGTTTTTGCCTCCGCCCAAAGCCACCGTGGCTACGGGAATGCCGGACGGCATCTGTACCGTGGCCAAAAGCGCGTCGAGTCCGCCGAATGACGAACCCACCGGAACGCCTATTACCGGTAAAACGGTGTTGGCGGCAAGCACTCCGCCGAGATGAGCCGCCATACCGGCTATTGAAATTATAACTCCGAATCCGTTTTCCTCGGCGTTCTTTGAAAAGGCCGACGCCTCGTCCGGTGTGCGGTGTGCCGACATCACGTGAACCTCAAAGGGTATTTCGAGCTTTTTAAGCTCTGTTGCCGCTTTTTCGGCTGTGGGCAGATCGCTGTCAGAGCCCATGATTATTGCAACTTTTTTCATTTTTTGTTCCTCCGGTAAAATATAAAGCGGCGTAGTTTTATACTACGCCGTTCTTTAATAATACATTTTTTCGCAACTATTGCGTTTTTTCATTTTTGCCGCACCTATTTTGCTGCGGTATAATTTTGCACAACGGCAGAGTATTTGCGAATTCATCAAATCATTTCCGTAAAGGCTTTTGATAAAAAGCATTCTTATACCTCCGTCAGCACAAAAACTATACTGTAATTTTACTTTTTACGACAGAAAAAATCAATACCAAAAACCGCGGAATTTTAAAATTGGATACATCAACAAGTATCACAAAATAAAGTAATGCCGTTTGTCTAAAATGACAAGTGCGTCTTACTTTTCGGAGACGGCCTCGGCGGCATTTTCAACGTGCGAGCTTTTTGTCTGCCCGTTGAGCCAATCTGTGATGTCTTTGGTTACGGCGTCACGGTCGATTTCGTTAAGCAGCTCATGTCTGTCGCCGGGGTAAAGCTTCATTTCGACCGAACTATGCCCGGTCTTTTTCAATGTCATGAATACCTCGTTTACACCCTTGCCGTATTCGCCGACAGGGTCGTTTTCGCCGGCAATTAAAAATATCGGCTTATCATTCGGAACCGCGCGGTACCAGTCTTTGCCCGAGATTTGCTTCAAAAGCGAAAACAGAGTTTCAAAGCCGTTTGCGGTAAAGACAAAGCCGCAATAGTCGTCGTCTATGTATTTTTTAACCTCTTCCTTGTCCTTCGAAAGCCAGTCGAATTGTGTTTCGTTTTCGGTGCGCTTGTTGTATTTTCCGAAGGCGAGCGAATTGAGAAAGTCCGAACGATGATGGTCGCCGCTGCGCTTTTCAATTGCTCTTGCTAAGGCTGCACCAAGACCTGCGGCAGGGTTGGCACCGCTTGTTCCGCACCATATCGTACCGTCTATGGTGTCGGGATATTTTGCAGTATATGCGCGTGCGAGGAACGAACCCATGCTGTGTCCGAAAAGGTACACAGGGAGTCCCGGATATTCGCGTCTTGCTATGTCGTTTAATTGCTTCATATCGTCAACAAGGCTTTCAACGCCGTTTTCACCGAAGTAGCCGAGCTCGCTGTCGTCGCTGACGGAATTGCCGTGCCCCAAAAGGTCGCATATAAATACGGCATAACCGTTTTTACAAAGCTCAACGGCAAATCTTCCGTAGCGGTTAGAGTGCTCCGCCATTCCATGCGTTATCTGAACCACGCCTTTTACGCTTCCGTAGTCCGCGGGGGAAGCCGACTGAGCATATATATCGCAGAGCCCCGATGCTGATTTAAAGCTGTATTCATTGGTTAAAAAGTCCATAATGACACCTCATATGAGAGATTTATAATAATTTAAGCCCAAAAGATCGG
>OCHU01000288.1_pt1 | contig 8461 bp, 10 predicted proteins | sample 1538531 | NCBI WGS metagenome assembly OCHU01 (sample SAMN04571705, study PRJEB22368) | human gut metagenome | biome: human gut; material: stool | host: Homo sapiens | place: Luxembourg | collected 2012-09-27 | reverse complement strand
ATGAAGGAATGTGACTGGAGTTCAGACGTGTGCTCTTCCGATCTGTTGAATTATGGTTATTAACACAGACAATCTTGTATCCATCACGGAGGCCAACCAGAATTTTTCCCGTGTAGCACGGATGGTTGATGAGAACGGCGCGGCGGTCATCTTAAAGAATAATGTCCCGCGTTATGTGCTAATGGAGTTCAGCCAAGTCGAGGACGAGCAACAGGCGAAAGACGAGGACATTCTCGAAATCTCCAAGCGTCTGATTGCCAAAAACAAGCAAGCCTATGAGGTACTTGCCAAATGAAAACGCTGAACAAGGAACAGGTTTTAAGGCTGCATAATGCTCTGTTGGAGACGTTTGGCGGTACTGCCGGTATCCGTGACGATGGTTTATTGGAATCTGCTTTGAATGCGCCTTTTGCCACATTCGGCGGGCAGTATCTATATCCATCCGTGCAGGCAAAGGCGGCACAGCTTGGATTTGGCTTAGTCTGCAATCACCCATTCGTGGATGGCAACAAGCGCATCGGCGCCCACGTTATGCTGGTTTTTCTGGCAATTAACGGAATTGAACTTGACTACACGCAGGAAGAACTGATTGACATTATTTTGCAAATTGCAAGCGGTCGTGCAAAGGCAGCGGATTTGCTGGAATGGATTCTCTATCATCAGGCATAATATTTGCGGCGCACCATAATGGTGCGTCGATTTTGCTTTACAACCCCATAATTTCTTTCACGATGCGGTCACAGCCCTTGATAGCTCCCACCAGCACCAGCAGGTTGAACGCCAGTTCTCCAACGTAGGTCCAGACAGCGGTGACAACAGATGCACCGGTATCCACGGCGGGCGGGCTGGACGAAATGGCGGAGAAAATAATACAGGACAAGGCAATCACCACGCCCTGCAAACATACACCTGCGTAACTGCGGATGAAGTTTTTGCCCACGCTGCTTGTAGGCTCACCCGCAAAGGTAGACAGCGGAATCGGCGCAATGGCGGCGTACATCCACAGGCTGAACATTCTGCCGTAGACCGTGAGAATCATGGTAAAAGATAAAACCGTAATCAGCAGCCCGCCGATCAGCGTAACCGCCCACAGCGGAATGGAATCCCAGAACCCCACGTTGTTGATGGCGTCGATCAATTCCTGCGGCAGTGTCACGCTGCTCATGCCGGAGCTGCCCGATTGCGTGATGATGGTAGACACCATTCCCTGCACAATAGAGAACACCGCCAGCATCAATTCCAGCCCGTAGGTCACAGCACCCTTGGCCAGCGCAAAGCGAATGAACAGCTTAAGCGCGTGTTCCGGCTTTTTGACCTCGACAAAGCTGCCGCAGGTTTTCATAACACCCACGGCAAAAAACAGCACGAGCAGCCCATAGCCGATTGCCTGCAACGCGCCGTGGATACCGGTCATTACACCCCAGACTTGCCCACCTTTGAAGGTTTGCGGGCTTTCGGTCAGCAGTGACCATATTTCTCCCAGCTTGTCATTCCATGTGGAGAGTGCAGCGTTCAGGTTGCTGACAATCCAAGACTCACCCACAGGGCATCACTGCCTTTCCTCTTGGTGCTGCCCTCACGCGGTAATGAGGTCGAGGATTTCTTTGGCGAAGGTAATCACCAGCCCACCGGCCAGCGTCAGGAAACCTTGGCTGCGCTGGCTGGGGTCGTGGCTCTGCAAAGACAGACCAACCTGCACAATGCCCCACCCCAGCAGGATAAGGCCCACCGCGCGGATCAGCGAAAAGATGAATGTGGAGAGATTTTCGACCACGACCAGCGGGTCATCTGCGGCAAAGGCGGGCAGGGCAAAAACAATGCCGCACACCATGACGGCGTACAGCGCAAACAAATTGAGAGAAATTTTCACAGATTTTTTGTTATGATTCAGCTTCATGTAGACCTCCGAATTCTTTGTATGGTAGGCTTCATTTCTGCCGCTTCGGCGGGCAGAAAGTCGTCCATATCCAGCAGTTCATAATTTTCGGGTGCGCCGGGCAGATCGTCCCGCGCGTTGTCGGCGGCGGTATAGTCGTAGGGTGCTGCGCCGCCGTCCTCGGTATAGCGGATGTTCGGGTGCTTCAGCAGATTATATTTCAGGTCAATCACGGGGCGTTCCCCACGGATAAACAAGATGCATTTACTGTTGTCCAGCAACCGTACTTCGTCCGGGGTCATAAGGTCGCGCCCGGATTGCTGGTGGTTGATCTGTCACTTCTTCTGTCCCAACCAGATGCATCTACCCGACAAGGGCTCCGAGATTTGACACTTCTTGCACTACTGTATGACTCTGGCGCACGGGTACAGGAATTGGTGGATCTTAGGCTGAAAGATGTCCGTCTAACACACCCCCCAATGGTTATTCTAACTGGAAAAGGACGAAAAGTTCGTCAGGTTCCCCTGATGAAGGATACCTGCAAACTGTTGGACAGATATATCCGCAGCTTTCATTCCGATTCTCAGTCTCAGATGATTCCGCTATTTTATAATGCAAAAAAGCAGGCTTTATCTCGCTATGGAGTCACCTATATTCTGAAGAAGTATGCGGCAAAGGCATCTCCGGTACTTGAACCACAGAATATATCTCCTCATGTATTACGCCACACCAAAGCCATGCACTTGCTGCGAGCTGGTGTTAACATGATATATATTCGAGATTTTCTTGGGCATGCAGACATCTCTACAACAGAGGTTTACGCTCGCATCGATGCAGAGATGAAGCGAAAAGTATTTGAGGAGAAAGTGCCGAATTACACACCCAATACCACAATGCCTTGGGAGGAGGATGAAGATTTATTGCAATGGTTAACACAATTTGGAAAGAAAACTTTCTGATTATGTGTAGTAAATTATGCTTAAACGCCCGGGATTCTGGGCATTTTGCTCAATTACTACTCATTTGTAGGAACTACTCATTACAGACGATACAGGCGCTATCCCGCCAAGGGTACACTGCCTCGATGGTGCCGCCGACAACTGCCTGCTCGGCTTCAAGGGTGTGTTCAATGTCAGCTTCGCGGGGGTATTTTCCGGGTTCAACGATCAGAACTTTCATCGGCATCCTCCTTATCAGAAGTTTCTTTCAGCGCATTTTTCTGCTTAACGGTCAGCAGCACGATACCTGTTGCGGACAGAAGGGAAACGACCACGATAGCCAGCAGCGGGAAACCATCTCCTGTCTGCGGGAGGGTCTGCACCTTGCGCGGCGTAATAACCGGCGTGGGAACAGGAGTGGGCGCCGGAGTTGCAGCGGGCGTCGGCTGCGGTGTGGGTGCCGGAGTCAGTGTGGGCGTGTCCTCGCGGGGCGTAGCTTCGTCTATCACCTGAATCAGCCGTTTGTCGGCGCGCACCCATTCGGCATCGGTATTTTCGCGGACGAACAGGCAAACATTTTTGTCTGCCTGCTGTACCTTAAACTGCACTGATTCGGCAATTTCAAAGCCGGCCGGGGCTGCATCTTCGGTCAGGGTGTAGATGTACTCCTTGCTGTCGTCCGACAGTTTGAGGAAATCATCCGAAATGGGAACACGATGCGTTTTGTAGTCGGTTGTCCAAGTGTCGACGACCTCATCATTCGCATCACGGATCGTCAGCGTAGCTCCCGGCAGCAGATTACCAGCAATGTCTGTCTTGTCGATATCCAGTACCGGCGCGTCCTGCATTACAATGGTTGAACCATTCATTTTCGACCAGTCATCGTCCGTTTTTACATACACCTCATTGACCTGCTCTGTACCTTCCTGCACCAGCTTGAACACGATGCTTTCGGCTTCGGCGTAGCCATCCGGGGCGCACTTCTCCGTCAGGGTGTATTCCTTTTCCAGTTCCAGACCTCGCACGGTGTGCGGCATTTTTGTGGAAGTCCAGCCCTCCACCAGATTGCCGTCTGCATCACGGATTTCCAGCTTTGCACCGGGCAGTTCCTTGCCGTTAGTGATGTCCTGCTTGGAAATGTCTACACTGGTGCGCAGGTTGGTGTTCGTAGCGTCCACGACCTGCCACGCGATTTGCTGACCTTCATAGGTGAAGGAAACTTCCATAGGGGTGCTGTCCAGCAGGTAACCCGCAGGGGCGGTGATTTCCACAATGCGGTATCTGCCGCTGTTGCCGGAATCCGGATAAGTTTTTGCGCGGATGGGAATGTCCACATCAAACCAAGTAAAGCCGCTGGCGTTGGTTGTGCTACTGGTGGCCAGCTTTGTACCGGCGTCCAGCAGCTTTGTACCGTCCGCGGAATAAATGTCATCCACGGTGTAGAGTTCATACACGGCTCCTGCCAGATAGGTCAGCGCCTCACGGTCCTGCTTGTAAATGCCGGCACCGATTTTGCTGACCTTATCGCCGGGCTTTTCGGGCGTGGGCAGCACCCGCGCATTTTCAAACACAAGTGTCTGCCCATTCTTGTGGGCATCCGAGGCGTCCTTGACATTCACAATGCTGTACGAGCATTTCTTGTCGCCGTCCTGTTCATGGCTGACAATAGTTTTCGCCAGCACAATGTCGTTTTTCTGGTTATCCCAGCCAAATTCCACCGTGTAACTCTGCTGGGTCAGCACAAAACCATACGGTGCTTTGACCTCGATAATGGTGTACTTGCCCAGCGGCAGGGTCACGGTTACTTCGCCTTTGGTGCCATCATGGGTAATTTTCAAGAAATCATAGGTTGCTTGCGTGCGGGTGGGACTGAATTTCACTTCATCCACCTGCCCCTCCGCGCCGGTGGTAACAGTTGCCACCAAATCGCCGGATTTGTACCAGTAGGTGCCTTGGCGGTCGGGTGTGGCAATGTCGGCTGCAGCGTGAATTTCGTACACCGCGCCTGCGAGGTTGTCCTGCGTGTAGATGAACTGTCCATCTTGGTAGTCGGTCAGCACATTGCCCAGCTTACGAATGGTAAGCTGACCGAGGGTTTCGTGGTTGCAGTATTTCTCCGTGACGATGTACTCATCCATGTCGTTGGTAGCATTTCCCACGACCTGCCAGACGCGGTCAGACTTGATTTCAAATTCCACCGAGTAGGCAGGATCGTTGAAATAACCTTCCGGGCCTTGCAGTTCTTCAATCGAATATCTGCCCAGCGGCAGTTTTTCCGGTGTTTTCATAAGGCCGTCTGCATCGGTGTAGAACACATCCGTTTTCTTGGTGGCGCTGCCGCTGGCGGGGTCGATCATAGAAATGCGGGTTTTGCGGTCTTTCTCATCCAGCCGATACAGCGCAAAGGCTGTGTTTGCAATTTTGACCGCCTTGCCGGTTTCGGTGTCGGTCTTGATAAGCTGTAAATAGCCTTCCAGTTCCTCGTCCAGCACATTAAAAGTCATATAATCGTTGCTGGGGGTGGTGACGCTGCCCGCAGGAACTGTAAATCGGCTCTGCGGGCTGTTGGTATCCACTGTCACGATGAATGGATCACACTGGAACACATCCTTGGGGATGGTGGTTTCCACGACAAGGTATTGCCCATACGGCAGGCCCTCCACGCGGAAAATGCCCTCATCGTTCGTGAATATCTCTCCCAGCCTATACTCAGTGGGCTGATCCGTGGGCATCCAGCCGTTGCCCCTGCCGTTGGCGTAGTCGCCGTCTGCGGTCAAGGTCGCGTTATAGGCGTTGACTGTTTCGGTACTGCTCTCGTACATATTGGCGATGGCTTGTCCCTCGGCGGTGAAATCGTATTTTAGTGTGGCGTTATCGTAATTGTCTTTGCGGTAGGCGGACAGGATGCTGGCGGCATCGTAGCTGCCATCCGGGTTCTGCTTGAACTGCGCCGCCTTGCTTAACTTGGAAATGCGGTAAACCGTAAAGCCCGCGCCTTCCAATTTCAGTGCAGGGCTTGGCTGACCGGTGGTCGAAACCAACTTCTGCAAACTAAAACCAGATTTCAACACTTCATCTTGGCTCTCCTGCTCGGCGTGGATGTGGTAGGTCGATTCATCTGCATAGGTCAGGGTTTTGTAGTGGTTGACCTCATCGCAGAGGTAGCCCTTGGCATAAGACAGATAGTAGCCATCCCACGCCTTGCTGCCGTCCAGCTTGCGGCTCTCAGCCACAGCAGAATACTGATTTTTGTAGATGTAATCGGTATATTCATTATTCTTCCGAGCCAAATTGCTATACTTGCCGGTGCGTTCCAGCTTCTTGTTTAGCTGTGGATACTTCCCGGTAACATACAGCTTGCCGTTTCCGTCAATGGGCAGCACCAGCCCGGTGGCACGCTCGACCAGATAGTAGCGGCCCATGTACAGGTTGGCAAAAGCCAGCTTGCCGTCTGTGATTTTGGCAGACGCTACCAGTCGGTCTTTCTGCAAGATGGGCAGGTAATCGGTATCCCAGCCGCCGTTGGTGAGAACCGTCGTGTGCCAAATGGGTGCGCCGCTGGCATCGGTGATTTTCGAATAATCTACGACACCCGAAACACCATCCGGATGTTCAATGGTGTCTGCGGCGTACAGATCGTACACAGCACCTTCCAGCGTAGTATCTCCGTTGCTGCCCGAAGCCAGATACCGCGCGGCGTCCAGATGGTGCTGGGGTCGGCTTTTCGGGCATCTTCAATGAACCACTCTCCCTTCGTGTCAAACAGGGCGTTGTAACTACGGTTGGCGTATTTGTCGATTTCGCAGTGTCCTACGCATTCAAATCCTCCGGCACGGGTCAGTCCTTCGCGGAAACCGCCGATGCCGGAGAACATATCCACAAACTTGATCAAGGGCACAACTCCCGATTGGGATGTTTGCCGCATCTGCGAAGGTGCTTAATAGGCGCCCCTCATCAAAAACAAAAGCAGCCCGTCACGGGCTGCACCAAACAAGATTTTTTTACCGTTCATAATGTATAAACCTCCTTTTTCTTCTGCTTTTCTACCTACTATTAAAACATTGGAATCACCCCCTACAGTGAATTCAGGAAATTGAGCGCAGAGTCTGGTATAGCATTCGCTGGCGGTGGGCTTGGAACAGCGTTGGTTATGTTGACTGCCTGCAATTCCTCCCGCACAACCTTGCGGATGCTTTCTTCCAGCCTATCTGTCTGCTCCGTCGCAAGAATGGCTTGTACCAGAAACTCTTTGCGTTTGGCTGACGGCACTTGCTGCAGCAACGCCCATGCGCGACGGTGCTGCGGGTCGCTAAGGTTCGGACGGAAAACGTACTGTGGGCGTTTCATGCCTCGCTTTTACGGCGCGACACGGCGGCCAACGCACGCTCGAATCCGACCGCGTTCACCTTGTCGTCCAACAGGAAAATCGTCTTACAAAGGCCGTCTTTGGGGCTTAGGTGGCGGCTCACCACCGATGCGCCGCCGCCCAATAGCACGGCGGGGATGGCGTGCAGGTCGAAGCCGGCTTCCATAGTGGCAGACAGCAGATGCTCTGTGTACTTGCGCCCCTGCTGATTCACAATGTCGCGCACCGTATCGCTGACCGTGCAGGGCTGACCTGCCAGCATATTTTCGATTTGGGCATCTGTCAGGGACAGCCCGGTTTCGCGCCGCACCTGTTCCCGAATGTCATCCACGCAGCGGATCATGCCGAGCTCCAAGCTGTGCGCAGTGTCAGCCGCAGGGATGGCGTTGTCGATGCGCATGAGGTCCACCGTCCAGCCGCCAAGATCCATGAGGAGCATGGAGGGTTCGTCCTGCAACAAACCAGTTTCGGTCATAAGGGCGGCGTAGCCTTGAGGGAAGACCGCAACTTCATCGATGGTAATTCTGTACTCCACGCCCTCGAAGCGGAAATTCACAGGTTGCTTGCTTCGCAGCAGGTAATCTCTGAACTTGGGTTTGTCGCGTCCGAAACTGGTCAGCGGCGGACCCGCCGCAATTCGCACCGAGCATTCGGGAGGCAAACCGCGTTGCTGAATCTCCTTTGCGATAGCTGCCAGAGTCAGCAGGTAGTAGTTGTCGTTTACGGTCTTGTCCCGCTGGATAGGCTGCCGCCCAGAGCCACAAACAAAAAAGCACCCGCCAAACTCTAAGAGTCCTTGGCGGGTGTAGGGTTCGTGTTCTCCGTAGCTTGTCAGTCCTGCCGGGAACGAGCAGTGGGCTGTTTTGATGGCGTAGTAGCCGTGGTCGATGCCGATAATGATGCTCATGGGAAATACCTCCATTTTTTGTATTCTACAATCTATAATAAACGGTTGCCTTTTGGGGCTTCCGGAATTTTTGCATGAAAAAAGCGGTTCATTGGTATTGTACCAACAAACCGCCATTAAGGATTTGGAGAGCTTATTTTGACAGTTCCCTCCCCTTCTAATATAATTTACTCTTGATTGTCGCCTCCAAATTATGAGGGAGGTGAACGCTTGAGTTTTCAGGAAATAATTTTGCTGCTTACTTTTATTGGCAGCTGCATATATGCCACCGTTTCTCTTACACTAAAAGTTCTTGAATTTCTCTTAAAAAATAAAAAGAGCCGCTAACTTAGACAGAAGTCAGCGGCAAATGAAAGCACTCCACAAAGCAGATC
>OCHU01000244.1_pt1 | contig 8918 bp, 3 predicted proteins | sample 1538531 | NCBI WGS metagenome assembly OCHU01 (sample SAMN04571705, study PRJEB22368) | human gut metagenome | biome: human gut; material: stool | host: Homo sapiens | place: Luxembourg | collected 2012-09-27 | reverse complement strand
GAATGTGACTGGAGTTCAGACGTGTGCTCTTCCGATCTATTTTAAAGAAAGGGGAAAATAATATGAATTCTAAAAAGCTGTTTAAAACGCTTTTATGGAGTTTGGCTGGGTTAACATTGGTGTTAACTGGTTGTACGAAAAAAGGTCCTAGTTCGTCAACAAGTTCACCTAGTTCACCAAGCACTGGCGGAACTTCTTCTAGCCCTATTGGCGGTTCTGATTCATCAGGCAGTCAAAGTGACACACCTGTACCACCAGAACCAGAAACTTTAGCGTTAGATGTTGTTTTTAACTGGGACACCAATGTTCATGTCACAGAAGAAGGAATGTCAATTTGGACAGACCGCTATGTTGACGGAACAATTGCTCCATTAAGCGACAATGTTTCAGGCTTAGCAGCAGATAGAAGAACAACAAATCCAGAAGGTGATTATCGTTGGAATTTTGCTGTAGATGCAAATGGTTACATTGTTTATGCAAGTTGGGGAACCAATGCTGGATATGGAGGACCAAGTGATGGCTTCTACTATCGTCCGATTTCACAATGGGATAAAAACGAAGTAACCAATACAGGTACTGGTAATGATGATTTCCCAGTATTTGCAATTGGTGGCGACTGGGCACCATGGCCAGCTGAAACTTGTACACATTATGATTACGTCATTCCTGAAGGTGGATTTATCATTACTGGCCGTGGGGAAGACGCAAATGGATTTGTAAAATTTTTAGATTACCTTTATGCTGATCGCACCTTTACTTCTGATGAAGTTGTTGCTTTGCAAGAAGCCAATGCTTTATTAGAAAATCAAACAGAAAAAGGTTATTTTGATGATTATTATGTCTTTATTAATGAAGAAAAACAATTAGAAGTTATGTCTAGAGAAGATGTTGAAGATGAAAACAATACTCCAGCATATTTATGTGCTGAAGAAGATGCTCCAACTGATTTGTATGATGACATTGCTGATGTTATTACAATGGAAAATGACACTGAAGTAACGGTTCGCGGTGTTATTACCAATATGTATGCTGATGGTGTTTTAATCATTGCTGATAATACAGGTTCAGTATTAGTAAAAGATACAACTTTACAATACATTCCTGCAAAATCAGAAAGAGTTTATGCTTTAGATGATACGGTTGCTGTTGAAGGTACATTTAGTGTTGTTGATGGACAAAACACGATTACTCCTACAGCAGAACCAGAAGTTTTAAGTAAATATTGGGAAATTACTCCTCCAAGCCCAGTAGAAATTGTCAATTATTCTACACAATGGGTTGTTGCAAATCAAAATAAAGTAGTCACAATGAAGGAATTACTTTATGTTGAAACTACTGGCGAAATTTCAACTTTCAAAGATAGTGCAGAAAATGTATACAAAGGAAGAAATATTGCTCTTCCTACAGGTATAGAAGCAAATGATAAATTTGATATTAGAGCTGTACTTCAAGTTGAAAATGGAAATGAAGTTGTATTCAGAACTAGTTCAGTCAATGATCTTACTGGTTATGCAACCGTTACACTTGTCAATGGTACATTTAAGGATACTGATGAAAGTGTAAAAGATTTTGCTTTAGGAAGTAAAGTTACTATCGTTGCGGATGATAGACCTGGAGAACGCTTTGTTCGTTGGGTTAGTGGTGATAGTGTTGCAACGACAAAAGAATATGAAATTCCAGTAAATGGTGATGTTACTTGGACGGCTGAATATTCTGATAAAGCTACAATTACGGTTGTTAATGGTACAATTTCTGGACAAGAAACGACAACTGTTGAATTTACAATTGGTACTCAAGTAACCATTGTTGCAAATGAAGCTGAAAGTGGTTATATCTTTGCTGGTTGGTATAGTAGTAATGTAAAAGTTTCTGATTTAACGGAATATACTTTTGAAGTAACAGATAATGCAACTTATACGGCTACATATCAAATTGAAGCTGCTCCAGTTCCTGGCGCAATTGATGTTGATGTATATAACGAAGATCTTCCTATAACAGGAAGCAATATAGGTGTATATGTTGCTGAAGAAATTGATGGAAAATTACCTCAAACAAGTACACATGATTCAACAAAATACACAGCTAATAATTATAAAGATGCATGGGGATCAATTATTGCTGTAGATAGTGAAGGAAGAATTGTTGCTTTAGGCTATAAACACTGGACAGGTCATGGTGGTGGCTACACTGGTTCAAATCCTATTACGGCTCCTGCTGATGTAGCATATGCTGGAACAACAGGACTTACTAATCCAGCTTACACTGCTTCAGAAGCTTGGCAACCTTGGCCAGCAGAAACGCGTAATGAATGGGATTTTGTTATCCCTGAAGGTGGATTTTTAATTTCAGTAAATGGCGCTGAAAAAACTGCTGAACTTTTGTCGCAAATCTATAATGCAGAAGATTTAAAAGACAAAATGATTACTTATTGGGAAAAAGATTATCCTTCTAATGTAGGCAAAAACGGACATACAGGTTACCAATTAGAAAACTTAAAGGCTGAATATACATTGCCAGAAAATGTAAGAATTTATTTAACTTTTGATAAGAAAATTATCATAGAACATGAAAGCAATGTTAAAGCTATTCCAACGATTATAAATCCACAAGAACAAACAAGTGAATTTGCATTATGGTCTGGTACTTGGGTAAATGGAACAATCGCTCCAGAAAGTCCAAATACATGGGGTAATGTTCTAGAAGGAAGTAGAACCTTTATGACTCCAACAGATGCAAGTGGAGGCTCAATTGCTGGATTTACCTTTGGAGTTAACGCTCAAGGAAAATTAGTTTATGCATCATATGGACTAAATGCTGGATTTGGTTCTCCAGGCGATGAATTCTATTCAAGAATTGGAGAAGGTGGAAAAGCGAACCCTATCTTTAGTGTTAGTGACAATTATATGTCCTATAATGAAGATTTAGCTGACCAAGTAGATGATGGCTATTGGAGAGAGTTTGAATTAGTTGTACCACTAGGTGGATTTGTATTTACTGTTACTGATCCTACTGATGAAGGCTTAATTGAAATTATGAATATGTTGATGGATGGAATTGTTGATACGCCATATAGTGTTGATAATCCAGTTCCTACAAATAATGATACATTGTTTGGCAATATATATAAAGCTGGTTTGGTTGCTGATGGTGCATGGGATCACTTTACCTTCTCATTAACAAAGACGGGTAAAATCTGTGTGGTAGATGATAATGCTCCAACAGAAGATACACCTCAAGAAAACGTAGATCCTTATAAAGATACTTATTCTGTTTTCGTTGAAGATTCTGAAAATGCTGTGGCTTCTGGTATTGATCCAACAAGAACAGCTGTTGTTGAATCTGCAGATAGAAATGAGGAACCATACTTAACCGATACTGGCTATGAACATCTATATATTGCTGTTGATAGCGAAGGACGAATTGCTTATTTAGTATTTGCTCCATCTGCTGGACATGGTACTGCTTATGCGGATTCTTATTATAGAAACTCTTACTATGCTTATGGTACTCGTGAAGATGGTGAACTTCCAGATCATGAATTTGGAACCGATCGAGTTAATCCAGCATTAGTTGTAGATCCTGATAGTCCATTATCTTGGGGATACTATTCTAAATGGCAAATCGTTGTACCACAAGGCGGATTTGTTGTAGTTGCTAAAGGTGATGCTGCTAATGAATTCTTAAGTGAAATCTTTGGTAAAACATTTGATTTATCAACTAAAGATAGCAGAGAAGTTACAGCTACAGAAATCAATAGAAGTGTAGAATTACATACAAGTGTTTCAGATGATACGACTTTAACTTTAGATAGAGAAACATTAGAAGTTACTGTTAATGCAGGACTTGTTACAACAAAAGCTTATGTTCAAGTTGTTGGCGGAACATTTAAAGATGAAACAACTACTGCAAAAGTTGTAGATAAAAATACAAGTGTGACAGTAGTTGCAAATGACCCAGTAGACCAAACTTTCTTAGGTTGGTATAATGGTGATGAATTATTATCTAACGATAAAGAATATACACATCTTGTTGAAGATTCAATTACCTTAACTGCAAAATTTGCAATTGCTGAACAAGGATTTGCTTATGAAGTATTAAATCCAGAAACAGATCCAGATGGTAAATTTGCAGTTTATACCGATGAAGAAGTCAATGGAACTACAGCTCCATTAAGTGAAAATACTTGGGGTAATGTTCCAGAAGGAAGAAAGACTTTCTTTAAAGAAATCCAATATCGTTATGGATATACAATCGCAGTTGATGCAGAAGGATATATTGTTTATGCTTCCTATGGATTAAATAACGGTTATGGTTCACCTGCTGATGGTTTCTATTCAAGAGTTGGTGGGGAAGGCAAAAACAATCCAATCTTTTATGTAGCAGACAATTGGGCACCATGGCCTGATCCAAACTTTGGTAGTTTTGACTGGGTTGTTCCAGAAGGCGGATTTGTTGTTACTGGTTTAGCAACTCATCCAACAATGGTTAATTTAATTAAACACTTAACAGGTGCAACTTCTGTTCCTACAAATAACAATGCTTTATTTGAAACACAAACTGCTGATGGTTCTTTAGATAAATGGCATTTATCTTTAACTGAAATTGGTAATATTCGTGTTCAAGATAGAACAAATCTTCAAGATGAACCAAATTATGTTACAGCTCCTGTTGTTGTTACAGGTGGAACTGTAAATGGTGAAGCAACAGCTAATTTAGAAGCCAATTCAATGGTTACAGTTGTTGCGGATACACAAGAAGGTACTATTTTTGCAGGATGGTATAATGAATATGATGAACTTGTATCTAGTGATGTTTCTTATACCTTCAAATTAAGTGCTTCTGGTGCTACATTAACGGCTAAATTTGTTACTGAAATTGAACCAGATGTAGAACTTACAGTAAATGTTGAAAATGCAACAATTACAGCAGTTAATGATCAACCATACGTAGAAGGAGAAACTAAAATTCACTTTAACGATACAGTTACAGTTGAAAAAGCAGAAGACGTTGAATTTGTAAAATGGCAACAAGATGGAGTAGATGTTAGTTCTTCATTAGAAAGTAATGTTCCAGTTGTTAAAGATGAACCTTATACTTTCGTTGCTCAAAAAGAAACAACTACAATTAAAGCAGTTACAAAACAAGAATATTCTGTTGGTTCATTTGATGTTGCTGTCGGATTAGATGGTTTTGGTTCATTGAATTCTTACTGGGCAGCAGGTACCTCTGTTAAAGTTGGTACAACGATGCCTAACCAATGGAGAATGGCACTAGTAGTCAATGGAGAAGGTACAATTACACAAGTTTTATCTGTACTTTCTGCAACAGATCGTTTAGTTGTTGAAGATGGCTTTGTTCTTGTTGGTCACTTAACACCATTCAATAATTTATTATCATATATGTTAGGTGAAACGATTTTAGATGATGAAACGAATAAAGCAGCTGTTTTGGCTAGACTAGATGCTGAAAAAGCTGATTATAAATTAGAAGTTGCAAATGGCGTTCTTACCATTTCTAAATTAGTTGCTAAAAATAGAACAGATTTAATTGAAATGATTGATAAAGCACAAGAAAACGATATTGTTAAAATTGCTGCTACAACAATCGATATTACTGATATTGAATTAACAAAACCAATTGTATTACAAGGTGTTAATCAAGAATCGACTGTTTTAACTTCTAGCAAACACATTAGTACAAGTCTTAAAGGAATAAAAGACTTATCAATTACAATATTATGTCATGTTGATGTTGCTGAAAATGCAAACACTACATTTGAAAATGTAACCATTACTGTTACTGAAGAAACTATGCCAGGTGTTCGTGGCGAAGGCGCTTTGAGATTCTTTGGCGGTAATGGCGCAGTTGTTGTGAAAAACTGTACTTTAAATGGTACATTATGGGTATTTGGTACTGAAGAAAACCAAGATTTATCTGGAATTACAGGTAATAATATCCATGCCACTCAATCCGGTATTGTTTACCATGCTAATACTGAAACAGCTACAGCCAATATGACTGCTGAAGACATTCGTTTAGCAAATGGTACGATTATTGTTGATGATTTAAGAGATAGAGTTGTCGTTATTGAAGATATGGTTTGGGGAGTAAAGGATTCCTCTGCTCCAGCTGAAGCAACAATTACATTAGAAAATGCAGAAATTGCATCTTTAAATGGTGTTGCTTATGAAGAAGGCAGAAAAACTTTAGTTGGAGACGTTGTTTCAATTAAAAAAGCAGATTCTGTTGAAAACTTCATTAAATGGCAACAAGATGGTGTAGATGTTAGTTCTACATTAAATGCTGGTGTTTTAATTACTGCTGATGAAGGATACACCTTTACATTAGAAGAAAGTACAACAATTACTGCTGTTTCTAAAACTGCAGTTGCAACAGAAGGTAAATTTGATGTTGCAGTTGGTCTTGATGGTTATGGAACATTAATGTCTTATTGGACAACAGGACAAACCATTCAAAAAGGCACAACATTAGCTAATGAATGGAGAACCTTGATTACAGTTGACACAACTGGTAAAATCACTGCTATTAGTTATGGAGTACATTCTCCAGTTACTGTTGGCGAAGGATTTGTCATTGCTGGACACGATGCAACTGTCAATGAATTCTTAACTTATGCATTAGGCACAGATACAGTAATTAATGATAAAAATAGAAATACAATTTATGCTGATTTATTAGCAATGGCTGATAATTTAACACTTAGTGTTACTGATGGTGTTTTAACAGTAACAAAGACTACTGTAGAACCAGAACCTACTCCTGATTATTCTATTGGTCAAATTACTGAAGCTAATCAAGAATATACGGTTAGAGGATTAGTGGTTGCTAAAAATACAAGAGCTCTTGTGGTTTCTGATGGAACAGATAGTGTTTATGTTTTTGATAACTCTTTACCAAGTCAATATAATATTGGTGATTATGTTGAATTAACAGGTACTGTAACTTCTTACAATAATGCACTTCAAATGAGTTATGAAGGTTTAGTTCATACTAAATTAGACGAAGCACATGAAATCGTTCTTCCTGAAGCAACAGTACTTACTGTAGAAGTTGCAAATAGTTGGAAAGAGGCAGAAGCATTTACAACAGCGGATATTAAAGAATATGCATGGACTGCTGTTGCTGGAAAATCTGGAAACTATGATACATTAAATCTTGAAGGAGCAAATGTTACTATTGAACCTGTTTATTTAGATAGTGATGCGTATACTATTGAAACAGGAAAAACTTATGAAGTCAAAGCTTACTTTATAGGATACTATAATTATGCTAGTATTGTTTTGACAGAATTAAAAGAAGTTGTTATTCCTGTAGAAGGAATTACCATTGAAGCAAATAGAACAGAAGTTACAGCAGGAGGAACAGTTACCTTTACAGCAAACTTAACTCCTGCGGGAGCTTCCGGTGAAGTTACTTATACAATTACTGAAGGTACTGAACTTGGCTCTATAGAAGGAAATGTTTTAACAACAACTGCTGTTGGAACAATTAAAGTTCAAGCAACGGTAGATGAACTTACAAGTAATGAAGTTACGATTACGGTCAATGAAGCTTCAGAAACAGATCCAGAACCAGTAGAAGCATTTAATGCATCTTTCTCTAATTCTACTGCTACAGGCGGTTATAAAGACCAAGATTTCAAATTAGATGAAAAAGATTTTCATATGAATACAGGACAATGTGCAAATAATGTATTTTATCTTGGTCATAATAAAAGTTTAGGAAATTATTCATTGAAAGATGGAATGACTGTTTCAGAAGAATACAATGGATATACTTACGTTGAAATGATGTTTGACATTACTAAAGTAACTTCAGTTAGTTATACTTATACACAAGCTGATACGGCAACTTCTCATTTGTTTATTTTAGAATCAACAGATGGTGGAACAACGTGGACAGAAGTTGCTAAAGCAGAAGTTTCAGAAGATGGAGGCACAATTTCTTATAATCCAGAAAGTGAAGTCTCCAATGCTCGTTATGCTTTAGTTGTTGGAGCAAATGCTGGAAAACAACGTGTATATTTAACTGATTTAGTTATTATGCAACTTCCTTATTAAATGTAATTTGCGACTTGGCTAATTAAATTAGCCAAGTCTTTTTGTCCGAGAAGTGACAAAGGAATTTCGAGAGAAAACTCCCAGATAGTCTGGGAGTTCAAGAGAGCTTAGAGCTATGGAAAATAAAAAAACACCTTGCTAAAATAAAGTTGCGGCCTGACAACTGCAATCAAAAAGCAAGGAGGATATCAAATGACAATTGATAACAATAATAGTTTAGCACATACAGTTTGGAATTGTAAATATCATGTAGTATTTGCCCCAAAATATAGAAGGAAAGTATTTTATGGGAGCAAAAGAATAGAAATAGGGAAGATACTACGAAAATTATGTGAATTCAAAAAAGTAACAATAATAGAGGGAGAAGTATGCCCAGATCATGTACACATGCTGTTGGAGATACCACCAAAAATGAGCGTTTCCGGGTTTATGGGATATTTGAAAGGGAAAAGCAGTTTGATGATATATCAAAAATGGGGGGAATATGAAATTCAAATATCGGAATCGCGAATTTTGGTGTAGAGGGTATTATGTCGATACGGTAGGGAAAAACACAAAGAAAATAGCAGAATACATTCAAAATCAATTGAAAGAAGATGAAATAGCCACGCAACTGAGTATCGACTTTCAAGGGGACCCGTTTAACGGGTAACGAGTAAAAGAAGCAGGCGTCGGGCCGTTGATTCACGCTCGGTGAGCGTGGCTAGAAGATGAGGGTTATACCCGAAAAAGAAAAGCCACCAGATTTTGTACTTAACCCCAAAAGTTGGACAGTGTTTTAAAATTACATTCATTGTAACTGATTGTAGGATTGTTGTCTATACATATATGGACTCA
>OCHU01000234.1_pt1 | contig 9101 bp, 10 predicted proteins | sample 1538531 | NCBI WGS metagenome assembly OCHU01 (sample SAMN04571705, study PRJEB22368) | human gut metagenome | biome: human gut; material: stool | host: Homo sapiens | place: Luxembourg | collected 2012-09-27 | reverse complement strand
ACCACCGAGATCTACACTCTTTCCCTACACGACGCTCTTCCGATCTGCATTTTATTAGTATATTTAACGTATTTGCCGGCGATAGTGCGTGTGCAGGAGATTGTGTGCTTTTTCTCCAAGCGGTTTGCCCAGCCAAGTATCATAAAGTTCAATTATTTCAGGATTTTCGTGCGATTTTCGTAACTCATTGGCTCTGTCACAATCAAAGAGTCCCTTTCTGCGCAGTTTCCTGATTTCGGCATTAACCGGAACAGGCTGCCCGCCGCCGCCGATACATCCGCCCGGGCATGCCATTACTTCAATGAACTGATAATCGGCAGTGCCGTTTTTAACTCTTTCCAGCATTTCCATTGCCGATTTAAGAGTATGCACAACGGCAATTTTTATTTTTTTGCCGGCAATTTCAAGCTCCGCCTCGCGGGTATGTTCCATGCCGCGCACTTCTTCATAATCCACATGCGGCAGGTTTTCACCGGCAAGCACATCGGCAACTGTTCTCAGCGCCGCTTCCATAACGCCGCCGGTTGTGCCGAAAATTACGCCCGCGCCGCTGCCCGTGCCAAGCGGAGAATCAAAGTTTTCTTCCGGCAGGTTTTTAAAATCAATGCCTGCTTCGCGTATCATGCGCCCAAGTTCGCGCGTGGTAATTACTATATCAACGTCGCGGTAACCGGAATCGCACATTTCAGGCCTTGCGGCTTCTGCTTTTTTAGCCGTGCACGGCATAACCGATACGCTGACTATTTTGGCAGGGTCAATGCCGGCTTTTTCCGGATAATAGGTTTTAGCGATTGCACCGAACATCTGCTGGGGCGATTTGGCTGTGGAAAGATGGTCCAAAAGTTCAGGATATTTCAGCTCAATCATATTAACCCAGCCCGGGCTGCACGAAGTAATCATCGGCAGCAGCCCGCCGTTTTGCAGGCGGTCTAAAAATTCATAGCCTTCTTCCATAATGGTAAGGTCGGCAGAAAAATCAGTATCGAAAACTTTATCAAAACCAAGATGGCGCAGTGCTGCAACCATTTTGCCTGTTACAATGCTGCCGGGTTCCATGCCCAGTTCTTCGCCAATGGCAACACGAACGGAAGGCGCGGTCTGCACAATAACAATTTTATCGGGGTCGTTAATGGCGTCCCAAACTTTTTCGGTGTCGTCACGTTCAACAATGGCGCCTGTCGGGCAAACGCTGGCACACTGGCCGCAGTAGCTGCACGCCACATTGCCGAGGTCCTGTTCAAACGCAGTTGAAACGATGGTATCAAACCCGCGGTTGGCAAAGCTGTAAACATTCATGCCCTGCACATCGCGGCAAACGCGTATGCAGCGCCCGCAGAGAATACATTTTTCCTGGTCGCGCACAAGGCAGGGGTTGCTGCCATCAATAGTATGGGCTTTGCGTGCGCCGCCTTCAAAGCGGATTTTGCGCAGGCCAAGGTCTGCGGCAATTTTTTGCAGTTCGCAGTCCCCGCTTTTCTGGCAGGACAGGCAGTCTTTGGGGTGGTTCGCCAAAAGCAGTTCAACAACCATTTTGCGCGCTGCCCTTACTTTAGGCGTATTGGTTTTAACTACCATGCCTTCCGCTACCGGATATACGCAGGAAGCAACAAGGCTTCTTGCCCCGCTTGCTTCCACCACGCACAGGCGGCAGGCGCCTTCCGGCGCAAGCTCCGGATGGTAGCACAGAGTTGGTATATAAATTCCGGCACTGCGTGCCGCTTCCAAAATCGTTGCATTTTTAGGGGCCTGTACAGTTTGCCCATTGATTGTTAAGGTAACCATTTCCATTGTTCTGCCCCCTTATCCCTTAACTATTGCCTTAAACGGGCAGGCTGCCATGCAGGCGCCGCATTTAATGCATTTAGTGGTATCAATAACGTGCTGGCTGCGCGGCTGGCCGCTGATGGCCTGAACCGGGCACTGGCGTGCGCAGAGACCGCAGCCTTTGCATTTATCCGTAATCTGATAGTTGGCAAGTTTTTCGCATACTCCTGCCGGGCAGCGTTTTTCTTTAATATGCGCTTCGTATTCATCGCGGAAATATTTAAGCGTGCTGAGTACGGGGTTAGGTGCTGTCTGCCCAAGGCCGCAGAGTGCAGTTTCTTTAATATTGCCGGCCAGTTCTTCCAAAAGTTCAATATCGCCTTCGCGCCCCTGCCCTTCCGTAATGCGGGTTAAAATTTCCAGCATACGTTTGGTGCCTTCGCGGCAGGGAGTGCATTTGCCGCAGGATTCGGACTGGGTAAAGTTAAGGAAGAATTTGGCAACGTCAACCATGCAGGTGTCTTCATCCATAACTACAAGGCCGCCGCTGCCCATCATTGCGCCGACGGAAATCAGCGAATCGTAATCAACGGAAAGGTCGAGCATGGATTCAGGCAGGCAGCCGCCGGACGGGCCGCCAATCTGTACGGCTTTGAATTTTTTGCCATTGGTAATGCCGCCGCCGATATCAAAAATAATTTCGCGCATGGTAATGCCCATCGGCACTTCGGCAAGGCCTGTGTTGTTGATTTTGCCGGTAAGGGCAAATACTTTGGTGCCTTTGGATTTTTCTGTGCCGAAGCCGCAGTACCAGTCTGCGCCGTTGGTAATAATAGATGCAACGTTGGCGAAAGTTTCTACGTTGTTAATATTGGTAGGCTTGCCCCACAGGCCCGATACTGCCGGGAACGGCGGGCGCGGGCGCGGCATACCGCGGCGTCCTTCGATAGATGCCATAAGCGCGGTTTCTTCGCCGCATACAAAGGCACCGGCGCCTTCCTTTATATGAATTTTAAAACTGAATTTGCTGCCGAAAATACTCTTGCCCAAAAGGCCCATTTGTTCGGCCTGGTCAATAGCTATGCGCAGGCGCTTGATAGCCAGCGGATATTCCGCACGCACATAAATATAGCCTTCGTCGGCACCGATGGCATAACCGCAGATTGCCATACCTTCAAGCACTTTATGCGGGTCGCCTTCAAGCACGCTGCGGTCCATAAAAGCACCGGGGTCGCCCTCGTCGGCGTTACAGATAACATATTTTTTATCGTTTACGGAATTAGCGGCAAACTGCCATTTCATACCGGTGGGGAAACCGCCGCCGCCGCGTCCGCGCAGGCCGGATTTTTTAACTTCGTCAATAACCTCCTGCGGAGTCATGGTGGTAACGGCTTTGGCAAGCGCCTCATAGCCGCCTACCGCAATATATTCTTCTATCTGTTCCGGGTTAATGGCGCCGCAGTGTTCAAGCACCAGGCGTTTTTGCTTTTTATAAAAATTAATTTCCGAATAGGAAGGAATCTGTTCATGCGTAAGCGGTTCATGGTATAAAAGGCGTTCAACAATGCGCCCTTTAAACAGATGGCTTTCTACAATTTCTTCCACATCTTCCGGTTTTACGCGGCAGTAAAAAGTACCTTCCGGGTAAATAATTACCAGCGGGCCATGCTCGCAAAAGCCGTGGCAGCCAGTTTCTACAATCATAACCTCGTCGCTCAGCCCTTTTTGTTCAAGCTGTTTGGCAAACTCCAGCTGCACTTCTTTGCTGCCCGCAGATTTACAGCCGGTACCGCCGCAGACAAGGACATGTGCTCTTATATGCTGCATAAAAAACCCTCCCCGATTTTATTCCTGTTCTATCTTGCCTACAACAAGCTCCTGCACTACTCTGCCGTTAACTACGTGTTCGGCAATAATTTTTTTAACATCTGCCGGTTTTACTTTGCCGTAGGTAATGCGCGGTTCTCCGGGCCGCACAACATCCACCAGCACTTCTTTTTCGCACATGCCGATGCAGCCGGTCTGCTGCACCTGCACATCCGTCAGATGGCGTACAGCCAGTTCGTCAAGCACTGCTTTCATTACTTCGCGCGCACCGGCAGCAATGCCGCAGGTGCCCATGCCGATAATAATTTTGGTAGTGCTGTTCTGACGGACTTTAATATCGTTCTTCAGCTTTTCCCTTAAAGCCTTCAAATCCTCCAAAGTTTTCATTTTATTCCTCCTGCCCGGCATGCAGCGCGCCAAGCTGCTGCCTCAGATATTCTTCAGTCCAGCGGTAAATTTCCGGATGCGCAAAATCGGTGTCTTGCCCCAAAACATCACGCACTTGCCGCGTGTCAAAGCAAAAAGCGCCGTTTGCCGCTTTATAGTTAAAAACAAGGTTAAGCTCAGGCGCGCCTGCCAGCAAAACGGCAATGCTGCCTGCAATATCGCCCAAGGGCGGACGGTCAATGTTATCTGCCTTAAAAGCGGCTTTAACAACTGTGCCCTCTCCCGGCTGCGATTTAATATCAAAATAGCCGCCGCACTGGCTTGTTACCATATCCATAAAGGGTATGCCCATGCCTACTTTGCGCGTAAGGCGTGTGGTAACAAACGGGTCGCGCACTTTTTTAACCATTTCTTCCGTCATGCCTCGCCCGTCGTCACTGATGGAAAAAGTAAAATATCCGTTTTCGTTTTCATCAATGTCAATTTGCAGATTACGGGCACCGGCCTCAACCGAGTTTTGCGCTAAATCAAGTATATGCAGTGAAAGTTCTCTCATAATTACTGGTATTTTGCCAAAATAGCCTTTAATTTATCAGGCGTCAGCCTGCCGTGGGTATCTTCGTTAACCTGCATAACAGGGGCCAGGCCGCATGCACCAATGCAGGCAACCGTTTCCAGCGTAAAGCGCAGGTCGTCAGTTGTATGCCCTGCTTTAATGTCAAGTTCTTTTTCCAGCGCCTGCAGAATAGTTTTGCCGCCGCGTACGTGGCAGGCAGTGCCCTGGCATACGCGGATAATATTGCGCCCGCGCGGATTAAGATGGAACTGCGAATAAAAAGTTACAACGCCGTAAATCTGCGCAATGGGGGTGCCGGTTTGTGCGGCAACATATTCCAGCGCGTCTTTAGGCAGATAATTATACAAGGATTGTACTTCCTGTAAAATCGGAATAAGCGCGCCCTTAACGCCTTCATATTTGGCAAGGATTGCGTCAATGCGGGTCTTTTCCGGATTTTCGCCGCCGCAGCAGCTGCATGTTCTCTCCACAAAGCTCATAGTACATTCTCTCCTTACTGTTAAATTTAAATGTACATATATTACTATAACAAAACACCGGCTTATATGCAACACTAATTAATATGTATACTTCGATTAGTATACACTATATCATTTTTAATAATCACGGTTCTCCAAAAAACAGCCCGGCTGCCAACTGCGTCCGTCTTCTGCCGCAAGCGCCAGTTTCAGCTCCGCCACCGTTAAACTTTTAACCGTAATTAAATTTTTAGGGCCGTTAATAAAGCTGTCCATCATGTGTGCGTCGCTGTCGGTAACATAGTTTAAGCCGCCGAGCGCCAGTTTCAGCTTCTGTTCTTTTAATTCCCTAATGCCGGCAGGGCTTATTTCAGCCGCTGCCAGCCCCATATCCGAAGGCAGAAAGCCAAGCTGCATCAAAAGGCTGTACGAAGGCCTGTCTACATGCGCTGCTATTGCCATGCCGCCCAGGGCATTTACCTTTTGTATAACTTCCGCAGCAGGCATTTTTAAAGGCCCAAGCAGCATGCGTTCTTCTTCGGCTATAAAGTTATCGTCATCATCAACAATAAACTGCGCGCCAAAACGCTCTGCGTTGTTTTTAAGCCCGCTCATATTGGCATCAACTATTTTCTGCCACGCAGCCAGCTGCTCCAGCGTATCAAACAGCACAACTATGTGCGCTTCTTCGCGGCATTCTACTTCCATGCCCGGAAAAACCTTAACACCGTAGTTTTTGGCTGCTTCAACCGCCGCCGCAGCATTGGCGGAAGCGTTATGGTCCGTAATGGCAACCGCGTCTACGCCGTACTGCGCCGCCCGCATAACAATATGGTGCGGCGTCATTTCTATTTCCGCGCAGGGCGAAAGCAGGGTATGGATATGGAAATCAGCCAGTAAGGTTTTCATTTTCCGTTGGTAATGCCAAGGACATAAAGCTGCCCGGCTACAACATAAGCAGGCAAATCAGTAACGGCAATATTTATATTGTTGGCATCGGCTTTTTTCAGCGTTTCTTCTTCTACCGGAGCGCCGCCTGCCACAACCACTGCCGCAAGGCCTATTAAAGATGCCACTGCAGCCACGTTCTGATGCCCCTGCATTGTTACCCATACCATGCCGGGTTCGGCCTGCCCCATAACATTGCTTAAAAGGTCAGAAGCATAGCCGCCCGTAACCTCGGCCTGCATGTCACCGGTATGCGTTAAAAGCTGCAAATTCAAGCTGTTAATTACTTCCTTTATCTGCATTGTTTTCTTCTCCGTTATCGTTAAAATCGTTATTGTCAATAGGTATCTGCCGTGCAAGTTCCAGCATGCCGTGCGCAAGTTTTTTAACGCTGGCACGCAGTTTAAAAATGCAGTCTATTTCCGTTGCCTTACCCTGCACAATGTCTTCCGCAAGGCACTGGCAGTTTGGTGCGCCGCAGGCACCGCAGTCCAGCCCCGGAAGGGAATTGAGCACTTCTTCCATTTGTTCAAACTTTTTCATGGCTTCCAAAATATCGTCGTCAAGCTGCATCATCGGGCGCGGCACCAGTTTTTTTACATAAGCGCCGGATTTAGGGAAGCCCTCGCAGACCATGCTCTGCTTCATTGCCTCCACCCTGTCTGCCGGTTCGTGTTCACGCATCCGCGCAAGGCGCAGCTTAAGGTTCTTTTCCGCCACAAATTTATTTTCAGCCGTCAGAGGCCCGCCGATACAGCCGCCGCTGCACGCGCTGCATTCCACATAATCAACATCCGGCATTTTATTCATGGAAATCTGCTCCAGCACGTCATATACGTTTTCTATGCCATGCACCGCCAGCCCTTTTTCCACGCCTACGGCCGCAAGCTCGCCGCCGTAACAGCCCCAGCCCATGCCGTAGGAAGAAGCCGCGGTTATTTTTTTTGCTTTCTTTAACGCTGCCGATAGAACGCATCAGCCTGCCGTAAATTTCCGAAATGGCAATGCTGCCGCTGAGCTGCGTATGCACTACGTCTACCGACTGGCGGATATTAGCGTCTTTCGACGGGCAGGGAGCCAGAAACCATACGCCAATCTGTGATTCTTCAAGCCCCAGCCGTTCCATGGCTTCTTTTTTTACATAAATTGCGGCAGCCTCCACAGGCGGCAGCACCGGCACCACCTGTTTGATAAGTTCCGGGAACTTAACCTGAATAAGGCGCAGCACCGCCGGGCAGGTACACGAAATTAAAGGCTTTCGCCCGCCATTATAGTTTTTAATGTAGTCTGCAATTTCCAGGGAAATATATTCCGAAGCCACAGCCACATCAAAAATTTCATCAAAGCCAAGGTTGCTTAAGCCCCCACGTATTGTTTCCTCCGAAATATCGGCCGGAAACTGCGCGTACAGCGAAGGAGGAGGCAAAACGATATTATATTGGTATTTTTGTATTTCTTCCAGTTTGTCCGAATATGCTTCTACCGCGTGATACGCACAGCGGCGCATACATTCGCCGCAGTCTATGCAGCGCGCCGCGATAAGTTCGGCCTTGCCGTTGCGCACCCTGATAGCATCGGTAGGGCACGCCTTAACGCAGGTTACGCAGCCTTTGCATTTAGAAGGCACAAAACGGACGGAATGAATATAGCCTTCTGCCAATGGGCTCACCTCTTTTACAAGTCTTCGCTGATATGCTTAAACTCCATTGTGATGGAGGTTCCTTCTCCTATTTTAGATTGTATGTCAAATTTATCACTGCATTTCATCATGTTGGGCAGGCCCATGCCGGCGCCAAAACCCATCTGGCGGATATAATCCGGTGCTGTCGACCAGCCCTCCTGCATGGCAAGCTTAATATCCGGTATGCCTGGGCCGTGGTCGGTAATATTTATTACTGTATGGTCCTGAAAAATTTCCGCAGCAACCTTGCCGCCGCCGGCGTGAATAAGCACGTTCATTTCCGCCTCATAAGTGCCGATGGCTATGCGGCGCACAATATCTGCCGGTATGCCAATTTTTTGCAGCATGCGCTTAATACCGCTCGAGGCTTCCCCGGCACGGTCAAAATCGCCGCCTGCCACATCATAGCTTATTTTTACAGATTTAGCCTCCGTCATAACCCGCAGCCCCCTTTTTCCTGCGAACATCCGCGCAGCCCGGCCACATATAACAGCCCGCAGGCTTCAAACAGAGTGCAGTTTGTTGAAAGCACCGGCATCTGCGCTTCACGCGCAAAGTCCAGAAAATCAGGCCCGGGCAGCTTGCCGCGCACTATAATAATGCCGCACAAATCGGTAATGCCCGCCGTACGGATAACCTGCATATTTGTAAGGCCTGTACACAAAAGGGTATTGCATTTGGTAAAAGCCAGCACATCACTCATAAGGTCGCTGCCGCAGCAGGTTTCAACGGGGCGTTCCATCAATTCTTCTCCCACAAGGATTTTTGCTTTTAAAACCCTCTGTACATCCTTTAAATTCATTTTTCCCTCCATAAAAATTAAAAATTTTCTGATTTTATTGTAACTTTTTAGAAAGTCCCCATTATAAGCGGTTCTCCAATGTCGAATATCATTTTCAACGCAAAATTCTGCTTATATTTGCGTTGATTTTTGAGCATATTTTTCTAAAAAAATAGGTTCAAATAATTTAGGGTTTTTAACTATTTCTTTACAAAATTCCATTATATATTTCTTATCATTCCTTTCCTCAAAAGACGCACCGAATCTGATTAAAATATGTCCCTCTTTCAAGTCATTTAAAAAATCTTCAAAAGAGTTACCTTCTTTATAGCCTTCACTTAAAGCATTGTTGTAATAAAATTCTTTATATGCTTTTGAATCAGCAACTTCGTTCATTAACCATATAGGTACTTCTTTAAAATGCCCATTTAATAATTTTTTTATTTGAATTGTTTTAAACTTATAAATAAAATCATATTTTGCTTCGTCAAATTTATCTAATTCAGCTTTAAGAAATTGATTAATGTTTATTTCTTCTCTTTCTTTTCTCGGCATTTTAAGGAATTTTTGTTTTAAGTATTTTGAATATAATTCATCAATCAGTAAAAACATTAAATTTGCGCTATCCCTTAAATCACCTTCTTCATTAACTAATTCTACAAGATTATTTTCTTCTTC
>OCHU01000222.1_pt1 | contig 9312 bp, 8 predicted proteins | sample 1538531 | NCBI WGS metagenome assembly OCHU01 (sample SAMN04571705, study PRJEB22368) | human gut metagenome | biome: human gut; material: stool | host: Homo sapiens | place: Luxembourg | collected 2012-09-27 | reverse complement strand
ATCTGAGGTTTCATTTTAGAGCTCTACATAGCAACTTAAACAATATACGCCTCACATTTATGCAAAGTCTGTTAATAATCAGTTTAATTGGTATTAATAGTTTTGCATGCGACATACATTACATATTATACGAGAGGTGTTGGTTTGCAGGACATCAAATGAATGAATGTTTTATATTGGTTTTATATCTTTGCGGATAAAAACTTGCTTTTTCTGTACCGCTTGTAATTGTCTTTTATTACATATGTGATTTTGTCATTTTAACATAAGAGATAGTATATATTTATATCAAATAAGTATTGCTAGTTAAGTGAACAAAATAAGGTGCGGTGTAAAGCAATGCTTTTTAGAAACAATGTTATAATTCCGTATGGAATTTTTGTTGATTTAATGTGTTGTGAATTGGCATTTGGCTCGTTATAATATATTTGTATCAAGCTCAAGCAAAGCTCAAATTTGTTGCATTTAAAAGGAGGTGCGGTCAAAGTGCAGGACATAGTCAAACAAATAGTTGATATGGACCGTAAAGCCAGAGAGATTACTGCCGCTGTTGAACAGGACAGACTAAACTCTGAAAAGGAAATTGCTCAAAACGCGTTGAACTACGCGCTGAGTACCTTGCAAAAGCTAGAGAGGCTATTCCTTCTAGTGAATCCCAGGAACGCGCTGCCGCTGAAAAAGAGTGGGAGATTGTTGCGAAAAAACATGCAGATCTATCACGAGAACTGGACGAGCTTTACAGCAAAAAGGGTGACGAATGGGTTAATAACATCGTTGCACAAGTGATAGGGGAGTGATTGCATGCTTGCCAGTCTTTCTTCCAATGCTGTTTCAGCAAAAGCGAGAGGTATGCACGGTAAACGTCTGACAAACAACAATTTTATGGATCTCCTAAATTGTAAAACTGTTCATGATGTTGCCTACTACCTCAAAAACCGCACAAGCTATAACAAACTCCTTGCAGGAATCAACGAGAACGAAGTTTCCCGTAGTGAACTTGAGGTTTTGTTAAAGCAAAAAATCTTTGACGACTGCTCCGATCTTGGTAGGTATGGAGCGTCGGTTGGAGAACGTTTTTCAGACTATTTAATCATGCGTAGTGAGATTGAACAAGTCATGCATAGTTTAATTCTGTTAAACTCTGGTAAAGATGACGGTTATGTAAACTACATGCCTGAATTTTTGCAGAAGAAAACAGGAATCGATTTGGATGCTCTTAGCCAAATCAAAACATATGACGACTTGCTCAGAGCGTTGGGTAACACCCCATACGCAAAAGTAATCGCTCCTTTTAAACCGGAGCCGGGTAAACTGCTCGACTACACCAAGATTGAAAATGCCCTTTACACATTCCTCTATAACACTGTTTTCACAATGATTAAGAAGAATTACAAGGGTGGAGCTGCAAAACAACTCCGAGATATTTTCAATTCCTACCTGGATTTGGATAACTATGTGCGCATTGTCAGAATGAAAACATTCTACAAAGCGCCGCCGGAGGCAATTCGCGATGCGCTGTTGCCGTTTACTACCATTAGAAAGCACTTTATCGATGCGATGATTGAGGCCAAAGATGAAGAAGAAGTTCACGCTATCATGGCGCAAACATCCGTTGGTAAACGCTATCTAAAGGGTACAGAAGGGTTTGAAGATGATATTCCTTTGCGTGTTCAATATGATACCGCAAACCACCACATTCATTTTTCCACACACCCTTCCGTAGTTTTGTTATCCTATATCTTTGTAAAGCAAGCTGAAGTATATGATATCATCACCATTTTGGAAGGCATCAGATACCATCTTGCACCAAGCAAAATAGCAAAATTACTTACCATCGTCAATTTTCAATGAAAGGAAGTGTCGAGTAATTGGCTGTTGTAAAGCTGAAAGAAGTAAGCATTATCGGCAAGCTGTCTGAGCTGGATAAAGTAGCAACAATCTGTGGTCAATCAAATGTATTCCATTCAGATAATGCTATGAATTTCTATGCAGACACTCCGGATTTCACTGCTTACAATGAAGACAATCCATATGCAGAGCCATTGCAACAACTCAACGATGCTATTGTCAAGGCAAACAAAACTTTGACTCTTTTAGACACCAAAGAGACAAAGAACATTCATATGGATAATGACGCAATGATTTCTTATGCAAAAGAAATTGCTGCTCAAATCGATGAATGGGAAAAAGAAAAGAAAGAAGCCGAAGACAAAATTAAAGAGTACACATCCGTAATTGATGATATGGGTCACTTTGTAGGACTGAATCTCAATTTGGATGAAGTAAATTCTTGTGAGTTTGTTCAGGTTCGTTTTGGTGCATTGCCAAAAGAAAATGTAGAGAAACTGGCTGTCTACAAAGACAATCCGGACGTTATCTTTACTCCATGCACAACTGACGATAAGTATCAGTGGGGTGTATATTTTACACCAATCACTGCAGCATCATCTGTTGACCGCATTTTCTCAAGCTTAAAGTTTGAGAGAGTAGAGCTAAACGAGCTAAAGGGTTCCCCTGAAGCAATTGTGGCAGATGTTCGTGCAAAGCGTGACGCCGAAGTTGCCCTTGTAAAAGAGATTGAATCTAAAATTGAATCTCTTTGGAGACAGGAAGGTACAAAACTACAACAAGTATTTTCTCTTCTGACTGAGAAAAATGTTTACTTTACATCTATCTGCCGCAATGCAGCAAGATACGATGACAACTTTGTTGTTGTAGGTTGGATTCCTGCAAAAGCGGAAAGTGCATTAAAAGCTGAACTAAGCAAACTGAATTTGATGGAAGTTTCCTTCAAAGGCGGTCAGGAAGCGAAAAAGCACAATCCACCAACAAAAATTAAAAATGCTGGTATTTTCAGACCATTCGAATTCTTTGTTGATATGTATGGTATGCCTAACTACAATGAATTCGATCCAACTCCATTCGTTGCAATTACATACACCATTTTGTTTGGTATTATGTTTGGTGACCTTGGACAAGGACCTTGTATCGCAATTGTTGGTTTCCTAATGTGGAAACTGAAGAAAATGGCCATTGGTAAAATCTTGATTCCTTGCGGTATTTCATCCGCATTTTTCGGACTGGTCTACGGTTCGGTCTTTGGTTTTGAAGAATGGCTCAACCCGATGTACGAAGCAATGGGAATTGCGGGTTCTCATGGAAAACCAATCCATGTAATGGACGGTGCAACTTCTCAATTGGTTATTTATGCAACCATTGGCTTTGGTGCTTTGTTGATTATGATCGCTATGGGTATTGGTATTGTTTCTAATATCAAACAAGGTCACTTAGAGCATGCACTGTTCGGTGAAAGCGGTCTTGCCAGCCTAATGCTTTACATTGGTATTATTGGTTTTGGTTTAACTGCATTCTTAGGTTGGCCAATTGCTACCTTCGGTGGAAGCGTTAACATTTGGGTTTGGTTGGTAATATTAGTATTCCTACCATTAATTGCAATTTTACTGAAAGGTATTCTTGGCCCTCTATGTGAAGGTAAACCTTGGAAGCCTGCAAGCTGGGGCGACTACTTTATGCAAAGTTTCTTTGAAATCATTGTTATGTTCATCGAATACTTGGCACACACCATGTCTTTCCTTCGTGTAGGTGCATTCGTTCTTGTTCACGCCGGTATGATGCTGGTTGTATTTACACTTGCAGACATGGCAGCAGGCATGATGCCAGTTTACATTATTATCGTAATTATCGGTAATATTATTGTAACTTGCCTAGAATGTCTACTTGTATGTATTCAGGTTCTTAGACTTCAATACTACGAACTGTTTAGCCGTTACTATGAAGGCAGCGGCCGCAAGTTCGAACCAGTTACAGTAAAAGCTGCGGAATAATTATTGCAGTGATACTAATAAAAAACAAAAAATACTAAAAAACTTTAAAAATTTTAATTGTTAAGTTTTGGAGGAAATATTATGACTTACGTATTAATTGCTTTGCCACTTATCGCTATTATTGCTTCCGTATTTTTCGCAATCAGAGCTGTTAAAAAAGGAAAGAAAGCTAAAACAGCATTTAAATCTCAAGTTATCGCATTTGCTGCAGTTGCAGTATTGACATTCGCAATCCCAATGGTAGCTTCCGCTACAACAGCTGCTGAAGATGCAACTCCAGCAACAACAGCTGCAGCTTCCGAAGAAGCAACTGCTGCTGACACACAAGACAAAAACTTCCAAAATGGTATGGGTCTACTAGCTGCTGGCTTCGTAACAGCTATCTCCGGTATCGGTGGTGGTATCGCTGTTGCTGCTGCTGCTCCAGCTGCTATCGGTGCAACTTCTGAAGATCCAAAAGTATTCGGTAAAGCTTTGATTTTCGTTGCTCTTGGTGAAGGTATCGCTCTTTACGGTTTGCTTATCTCCATCTTGATCTTGAACAAAGTTGCTTAATTTTAAGAAAGCAGGTGGCATCACATGCGCTTTCACCTTGTAAGCGATAATGAGGACACCCTGGTTGGTATGCGTTTAGCAGGTGTTGACGGTGTTTTAGTCAAAGAACCTGAACTCGCACAAAAGGCTATAAACGAGGCAATGAACAATCCAGGCGAGATTGCTGTTGTATTATTAACAGAAGGCGTTGTGGCTATGTGTTCAGAATTTGTTTATGACCTTAAACTAAACCGCAAGCGTCCGCTTATTGTGGAAATTCCTGAAAGGGGCGGCAACGGTCGCGCCAAAGATTCTATTACCCGTTATGTCCGCGAGGCTATCGGGATTAAGATTTAGTTTCTATTTTGCAGCTTGGCCGCTATTGCGGCGGAACGGGGGTTAATATGGCTTCAAATGTCGATAAATTGAGCAAATTCAACTCCGCCATTAATCACTATGCTGAATCACAACGTGAGAAAATCTTGAAAGATATCGCTGACTATCAAGCAAGAGAGCTGGAAGAAACAGCTAACAATGCTAAAATTGAGGCAGATCGTCTTTTGGTTAAAGAGTTGGCGGAAATGCGTGATCGCATTATGCGTGAAATGTCCCATCGTGAGATGGATTCTCGCAGAGAATTGCTTACTAAACGCCAAGAAATTTCTGAAAAAGTATTCGAGAGAGCTGAAAAAGCTTTGATTGAGTATACACAAAAAGCAGAATATGCATCTTTAATGGAGCGTTATGCTGCTAACATTGCAAAAGTATTAACTGAACCAGGTACCGTAGTATACGTAAAATCTGGCGATGAAAAATACAAAGCACAAATTGAGAAAGCTTTTGGCGATACTGTAACAATTGCAGTAGATGATAAGATTAAAATTGGTGGACTTCGCGCTGAAAACGTAGCAATGCGTTTAGCCGCGGATGAAACACTTGATTCCATTCTTGCAAGTAAACGTGGATGGTTTGAAGAAAATTCGGGAATGGCTGTGGTCTGAGCCGGAAATACCCATTTATAATGGAGATGAGTTTGATGGAAAATCAGAATGTTATATACGGCATTAATGGACCGGTTGTTACCGTAAAAAATGCTCGCAGCTTCTCTATGATGGAAATGGTATTTGTTGGACACGAGCGTCTCGTTGGTGAGATTATCGGTATTAATGACAAATTTACTACAATCCAGGTTTATGAAGAGACTACCGGGCTAACACTCGGAGAGCCAATCTACGGTACTGGCAGTCCAATGAATGTTACATTAGGTCCTGGCATTATGAGCAACATCTTCGATGGTATCGAAAGACCATTGAAAGAGATTGCGAAAGAAAGCGGAACTTTTATCAATCGTGGTAGTACCGCTTCTGCTTTGGATGAAGAAAAACTATGGGATGTTACATTAAAAGTGCAAGTAGGCGACACTCTAAAAAGCGGTGACGTTTATGCTGAAGTGCCTGAAACACTTTCAGTTTTGCATAAATGTATGTTAACACCTTTAATTCCAACAGCTACTGTTACTAAGGTTATGCCTAACGGACAGTACAAAGTACATGATACGGTTGTTGAGGTAGAAGATGCAAACGGCAAAAAGCACGAGCTTACTCTTTGCCAAAGATGGCCTATCAGAAATGCACGTCCTGTTTCCAAACGTACAACTTCAACTGTACCGCTAATTACAGGACAAAGAATTCAAGACGCTTTATTCCCAATCACCAAAGGTGGTACTGCTTGTATTCCGGGTGCTTTCGGTTCCGGTAAAACAATGACACAGCACCAACTTGCAAAATGGTGTGATGCTGACATTATTATTTATGTTGGCTGCGGTGAGCGTGGTAACGAGATGACTCAGGTATTGGAAGAGTTTGCTGAGTTGATTGACCCAAGAACAAATAGATTGCTAACTGACCGTACTGTGTTGATTGCGAATACATCCAACATGCCTGTTGCGGCTCGTGAAGCTTCTATTTACACAGGTATTACACTTGCTGAGTACTATCGTGACATGGGTTATCACGTAGCTATGATGGCTGACTCTACTTCCCGTTGGGCGGAAGCTCTTCGTGAGATTTCCGGTCGTTTGGAAGAGATGCCTGCTGAGGAAGGTTTCCCAGCATACTTGCCATCTCGTCTTGCAGAGTTCTATGAGCGCGCAGGTTATGTACATAACTTAAACGGCACAGAAGGTTCTATCTCTGTTATCGGAGCGATTTCTCCTGCCGGCGGTGACTTCTCTGAACCTGTTACACAAAATACCATGCGTTTTACCCGTTGCTTCTGGGCGTTGGATAAATCTCTTGCATATGCTAGACACTTCCCAGCGATTGACTGGATGGCTAGTTATACAGAGTATCTAAATGACTTGGAACCTTGGTACATCGAGCATCTTGGCGAAGAATATCTTGAATACCGCAGTGTAATCAATAATCTTCTGCAAGAAGAAAACAAATTGATGGAAATTGTTAAATTGGTTGGTGCAGACGTTTTGCCTGACGACCAAAAATTAGTCATTCAAATTGCTAGAGTTATTCGAATTGGCTTCTTACAACAAAACGCTTTCCATCCGGATGATACTTATGTACCAATTGAAAAACAGCGCGATATGATGAAGGTAATCGTTCATCTTTACAATAAGAGTAAACAAATTGTTGCTGCAAACGTTCCATTGGATGATTTGCTGTCAACTGGTTTGTATGAAAGAATTATTAAGATGAAATACGAAGTACCTAACAATAAACTTGAAATGTTTGATAACATTATTGACGATATCGATCGTACAATTGCTGGTGTTCTTAACGCATAAGATTGACGCCGATAAAATTCTTATCATTTCCCGTGCGAAGGTGATAAGAATTACTCTAGTCTATAGTCGCACGGAGAAGGCGGTTATAATATGATTCTTGATTATATTGGCGTAAAAGAAATTAACGGCTCTCTAATCGTTATCGATAATGTTGAAAATGCTTTCTATGAAGAAACAGTTGACATTCGCCTCGATGATGGTTCCATGCGTCAAGGTAGAATTGTGCAAATGGATGGCAAACGTGTTGTTATCCAGGTTTTCGAAGGATCTCGTGAGATTTCTCTAGATAATACCCGCACAAGACTACGTGGCCGTGCAATGGAGATGCCGCTTTCGCCAGAAATGCTAGGACGTGTTTTTAACGGTGCTGGTGACCCAATTGATGGACTCGGTGAAATTTATCCTGAACAAAGAATGAATATCAACGGTGCACCAATTAACCCAGTATCCCGTGTATATCCAAGAAACTACATTCACACTGGTATTTCTTCTATTGACACTCTAATGACACTAATTCGTGGTCAAAAATTGCCTATCTTCTCAGGTTCCGGTATGCAGCATAATGAGCTGGCTGTTCAAATTGCCCGCCAAGCTAATATTACTGATGCAGAGGGCGAAGGCAAATTTGCAATCGTATTTGCTGCGATGGGTGTTAAAAATGACGTTGCGGACTACTTCCGCCGTTCATTTGACGAATCCGGTGTTTTGCAGAAGGTTGTTATGTTCTTAAATTTGGCTGATGACCCAATCATTGAAAGAACACTAACACCACGCTGCGCACTAACAACAGCTGAATATTTGGCATATGAAAAAGACATGCACGTGCTTGTTATTATGACAGATATGACAGCTTATGCTGAAGCTCTTCGTGAATTTAGTTCCTCTAAAGGTGAAATTCCTGGTAGAAAAGGTTACCCAGGTTACCTATATTCCGACTTGGCTTCTCTATATGAACGTGCTGGTATGGTTCATGGCAAAAAAGGTACCATTACTCAGTTACCAATTTTGACCATGCCTAACGATGACGTTACTCACCCTGTACCTGACCTTACAGGTTACATTACAGAAGGCCAAATTTCTTTGGACCGTTCTTTGGATGGTAGCGGCATTTATCCACCAGTTGGTATTCTGCCATCTCTATCCCGTTTGATGAAAGACGGTATTGGTGCAGAGTTTACTCGTGATGACCATAAAGGTCTGTCAGACCAATTGTTTGCAGCTTATGCAAAAACAATGGAAGCTCGTTCTTTGGCATCTGTTATCGGTGAAGAAGAATTGGCTACTTCTGATAAGAGATATATTGAATTCGGTAAATTGTTTGAATCTCGTTTTATTACACAGGGATTCAACGAAAACCGTACAATAGAACAAAGCCTCGATCTGGGTTGGGAATTGCTTTCCACTTTACCACGTGTTGAATTAGACCGTGTACAAGAAGAACTTCTGGATAAATACTATATTGAAGGTCTTTGCAAATAAGTGTGGAGTTTTTAACTCTGATGAATGAGGTGAGCTATATTGAGTAACCAAGTCGTACCAACCAAAAGTCAGTTGCTTGCCACAAAGAAATCTTTGAAACTTTCCAAAAAAGGTTTTGAGATTCTGGACCGTAAGCGTAACGTACTTGTTCGTGAGATTATGTCTTTACTCTCAAAAGCTGCCGAAGTTCAAGATAGAATCGACACTACTTATGAAGTGGCTTATGAGGCGCTTGAAATGGCTAACATTACATTAGGCAATACAGGCGAACTTGCAAGCACAGTACCATTCGATGATAATTTGAATGTTGCATACAGAAGTGTTATGGGTGTAGAGCTTCCAATGGTTGCTCTAGAAGATTCTGAAATAGGTGGAATTCCTTTCGGCCTTATTTCCAGTAATGCACCGCTAGATGACGCTTTGGTAAAATTTACTGAAGTGAAAAAACTAACTGCGGAATTAGCTGAGATTGAAAATAGTGTGTTCCGTTTGTCTGTTGCAATTAAGCAAACAACCAGACGTGCGAACGCGCTTAAGAATATTATGATTCCTCGTTTCAAATCTGAAGTGAAATTTATTACTGAGGCATTGGAAGAAAAGGAAAGAGAAGAAAGATCGGAAGAGCGTCGTGTAGGGAAAGAGTGTAGATCTCGG
>OCHU01000206.1_pt1 | contig 9584 bp, 1 predicted proteins | sample 1538531 | NCBI WGS metagenome assembly OCHU01 (sample SAMN04571705, study PRJEB22368) | human gut metagenome | biome: human gut; material: stool | host: Homo sapiens | place: Luxembourg | collected 2012-09-27 | reverse complement strand
GCGGAGGGGACACGGACAGTCATCACAGAAATTAACAGACTGAGATGTAATTCGAGAAGTTCCACACACGGGCGCTTCTGCTGGTTGCAGACAAGGAAAACACCTGTCCGGACCGGCAATACCAAATAAAACGGGAGGAGGAACTATGATAAAAAAGTTCAAAAAACCATTAGCAGGGATTCTGGCGGCGGCACTTGTGTTTTCCATGGCGCCGGTGACAGAATCCACAGTAAAAGCGGCAGATCTGCCGGAACCGACTGCTCATTATGATATGTCGCACAGCGGTAATCAGCTGACAGATGTGTCGGGCAACGACAGACATGCCACATTGCATGGCACGCTGGACAGTGATTTTAAGACCAGCGGAAACACGACAATACTTCAGTTTGAGGATGATGCTGAAGCGGATGATCAGTACGCGGATCTGCCTCAGGGCCTTGTGACAGGAACAGACAATGATTTCACTGTTGAGATTACACTGTCTGCAAAATCATCCGGCAACTACTGGGCATGGACTCTCGGACAGGGAGTAGGCACCTGGGGAAACCATAATATCGGTGACTATATCTTTATGGGTCCGAAATCGGCGCAGAGCGGATATCAGGGAAGAATTTTATCCGGCATTAAGGTGGGCGATGAGTCCGCCGGCGGAGAAGTCAGAATGCCGGCTTCCAGTGAAAGCATGGGCGCTGACTATGAAACAGTTACTCTTGTAAGTGAAGGACAGACGATTACTGTTTACCTGGATGGCGAGCAGGTGTCACAGGGCACACATGAGTACAGCATAGAAAGCGTCATTCCTGATGAAGGTACGATTGGCTATATCGGAAAATCTCTTTATGAGCCGGATGCTCTGATGACGGCAAATGTAGGAGATATCAAATTCTATGATGAAGCGCTGACAGAAGAACAGGTAAAAGAGAGCATGCCGACAGATGAAGAAAAAGCGGCTATGATGGCAGCTGAGGTTGGTGAAGGCTCCGGAGATGAAGGCGGCAATGAAGGTGAACTGATTGCTTCCTATGATATGTCTCATACAGGAAATGAACTTACGGATGTATCGGGAAATGGAAATAACGCTACCCTTTATGATACGGAAGATAATGATTTCCTTACTAACGGAGAAGAAAATGTATGGCAGCTTGACGGCGAAGGGTATGCAACTCTTCCGGCTGATATCATGGATGATCTGGGAGACAGCGAGAACTTTACTGTACAGGCTACGCTGACGACTCAGACGGCAGCTGCACACTGGCTGTTCGTAATCGGCGACGGATTCGGAACCTGGAATGCAAGAAGTGTAGGAGATTACATCTTTGTGAATCCAAGCGCCAGTGAGAGAAGCGGAAATTTCCTGGCAGCTATTAAGACAGGAAATGGAAGCGACTGGGTAGAAAGCCGGCTGCCGGACGGCGGAAGCGGCATGGATGATGTGAATGGCTACGGTACAGTTACACTGACCGGAAATGGCGGCACATTAAGCCTCTATCTGGACGGTCAGCTGGTAAGCTACACAACCCAGGACAAAACAATCCAGGATGTTCTTCCGGACGGAGATATTTTCGGATATATCGGAATGTCTCTTTACGAAGAAGACCCGAAACTGACAGCAAATCTTTCCGACCTTAAGATCTATTCTTATGCAATGAGTCAGGACGAGATTGAAGAAAGTCTGCCAAGTGCAAATGAAAAGAGCGACATGCTTCTGGCTGACATTCTTGAAACTGTAAAAGGAAATAATTCGAGTCTGGATACAGTGACAGAAGACCTGAATCTTCCGTCCCGTATCGACAATGTAGATATCACATGGGGTGAATGGGATCAGTCAGTGATCGCAGAAGATGGAACAGTAAGCGCTGTGGCCGGCGAGCAGACCGATGTAACGATTCCATTTTCCTATGAAATAGACGGTACTACATATAATGAAGAAATTAATGTGACAGTACTTCCTCTGGATGTTGATGGAGAGCTGAAAGAAGCGCTTGAATCGATAGACATCCCGAACAAGGATGATGTAAGAGGAAATATTACACTCCCGGAAGAAAGCGACAATGGCATTGCGATCGAGTGGACTACAGACAGGGATGACATTGTAAACGTTGATCCGATTCCGGCAACCGTTGAAGGATATGATGACACTCCGGCCGGAACAGTTACACGTCCGGAAGAGGATACGGCTGTTACAATGACAGCGACGCTCACCCTGGAAGGCGTGACAGTGACAAAAGACATCGAACTTACAGTCAAGGCTGCACCGGAAGAGATCCAGGATTCCGATTATACAGATTATTTCTTTGCTTACTTTGCAGGCGAGGGATATTCGGACGGCGAGCAGATCTATTTTGCATCCAGCCAGGATGGACTGAATTGGGATGATCTGAATAACAACGAGCCGGTTCTTACATCCTCTCTTGGCGAACAGGGTGTGCGTGATCCGTTTATCATCCGTTCTGCGGAAGGAGACAAGTTCTACCTGATTGCTACTGATCTGAAGATCAATGGCGGAAATGGATGGGATGCGGCACAGAACAACGGAAGCCAGTCTCTGATGGTATGGGAGTCTACCGATCTGGTCAACTGGTCCGACCAGAGAATGGTAGAAGTATCTGCTGATATCGGAGCAGGCTGTACATGGGCGCCGGAGGCTACTTACGATCCTCTGACAGGAGAGTATATTGTGTACTGGGCATCGAGAACACCGGAGGTTGACAGCAAACAGCGTGTATATTACGCAAAGACAAGAGATTTCTACACCTTTACAGAACCGGAAGTATTCATTGATTATGATGAGTCCAGTATTGATACTACAATCATTCAGGGAGATGACGGTTACTATTACCGGTATACAAAGAATGAAGGCGGAGCGACCAATGATCTTGGGGCACTTACCAAGACAGTGTTTGTGGAAAGATCCGAGACGCTTCTGGGAGAATGGACACACATTTCTTCTGACTCATTAAATGCGAATCAGTGGGTTGAGGGTCCGACGATCTTTAAGCTTAACGAGGATGACCGGACAGATTCCCAGCAGTACTGCCTGCTTGTAGATAATTACGGCGGCGTTGGATACTATCCGCTGGTGACAGATGATCTGTCAACAGGAGAATTCTCCAGCCTGGAAAGCGGCACATATCATATGCCTTCCAGAGCACGGCACGGCACACCGATCCGTATTACAGCAGATGAGTATGCAAACATTCTGGCGGCGTATTCTTCACCGGAAGAGGTAAATGCAGTAACCTATCAGGGACAGACACCTGACCTCCCTGAAACAGTAACTGTTGACACCGGAAGCGGTGAAGTTCAGAAAGCCGTAACCTGGAACCTCGAAGGCGTTTCCTTTGACGGAGATCCGTTCAGCACTGTGACTGTTACCGGTACGGTAGAAGACAGTGTAATGGAAGCAACCGCAAATGTACGGATCATTCCGCAAAATATTGAGTATATGATCGACTGCAACAATCCGGAGTCAGCTACATGGGCCGGAGCAAAAGAACTGAACAGCGCGCTTCTGAACGGAGAAGCAGCAGATCAGGCGAAGACAGACGACAATACATGGGGTTACGCAAGTGTAGTTGGTTCAAGCGATCCGGCGGATATCACAGGCTACAGCCAGAACGATATCAATAATCCGTATGCCGGCGGCTGGTGGGCACGCGGCAACAAGGATATTACCTACCAGGTAACACTTCCGGCAGGCGAGCACACAATCATGCTGGGATGCACCGGCTGGTGGAGCATGGGACGTCAGATGGATGTCTTCTATTCTGTAAATGGCGGAACAGAGACAAAACTCTGCGACCTGGATGCCGTAAACAGCCAGGAGGTATATGCTTCCGGAACAATCACACTGGATGAAGAGTCAGTTGTTACACTTACTGTAAGGAAGGCTGACAATAATGATCCGATTCTGAGCTGGATCGCGGTAAGCGGAACAGCAGCGGAGGAACCGGTGATTGATACTGCAGCGCTTCAGGAGGCTGTAAACAGTGCAGGCGCACTTGCTGCTGAAGATTATACAGCAGCAAGCTACGCAGAAGTTGAGGATGCGCTTGAAGCAGCAGAGGCTATGCTTGCAGATCCTGTATCTCAGGATGAAGTAGACGCAGCGGCAGAAGCACTTCAGTCAGCTGTGCAGAATCTTGTTTCCATAGCTGAGCTGAGAGATTACTGTGCAGAACATGCAGAATATACCGAAGACGCGTACACAGAAGAAAGCTATGCGGCATATGCAGAAGCCTTTGAGGCAGCTCAGGCAGTTCTTGAAAAAACAGATGCTTCTCAGGATGAAGTAGACGCAGCACTTGCAGCACTTACAGAAGCAGTGAACGGGCTGGAAGAGAAACCGGATGTGACAGTTTCCAAAGATGCACTGCAGAACCTCTATGATCAGTACAAGGATACACAGCAGGGCAGCTACACGGATGAAAGTTACGCCGCATTTACGGACGCGCTTGAAAATGCAGCGGCAGTTCTTGCAGACGAAAATGCTACTCAGACAGATGTAGATAATGCATTAAACGCATTAAGCAGCGCAGTAGAATCACTGACTGAGAAAACAGAAAATCCTGAGGATCCGAACCCGGATGATCCTTCCGGCGGTGATGTTACACCGGGCGGAGACGACGGACAGGCCGGAGATAACGGTAATGGCGGAAACGGAAATAATAATTCCGGCGCCAATACAAATGATTCTGCACAGGGAGGCAGCGGTTCAGCAAACGCGCCGAAGACCGGTGATGATACGAATCCTGTAATTCCTGCAGCAGCAGCAGTATTTGCCCTTGCAGCAGCTGCACTTATTATAGAAAGAAAACGCAGAGCATAATGCAAAGGCAGTAAGAGAAAGATCGGAACGAAATCTGCCGTGAAAACGGCGGATTTCGCGGCCGGTCTTGACGCATATCAGGGACAATATGGAATTCTGTATTAAATACAGAACAAAATATGCGAGAGGTGAAACATGAAAAAAGGAAAAGCAGCAGCCTGGCTGCTGACCGGGGCAATGGCTGTTACCATGTGCGCTCCGGCGGCGGTACAGGCACAGGGAGTTGATGGAATAGATAATGAACTCCTTGCAGAATTTGATTTTAACACGCCTGCATCAGATGGTGTTATTGCTGGAACGGGCGCAGTTGCCCGGGTAAATGGAAACATTCAGCTCCAGGACAGGATTGACGGAGACACAGCCCTTTACCTGGACGGAAGCAGCGGGAGCTATCTCAAGCTGACAGACGAGAAAGATTCAAGTCTTCTGACAGGCAAAAATGAGATTACGATTTCTTTTGATACAAAACCGGGTAGAAATAATACAAACTGGATTTTCTTTTCCGCGCCAAATGATAACGAACAGAAGTACAACAGCGAACATTATTTTGCCGGCTATTCTACAAATTCGATGGTTCGGATAGAGCGTTACAATAATTCCGGTGCAAGATCAGAGGCAATTATCGGCAACTCGGATACGAACTGGTCCCATGTGGATGTTGTAGTTTCAGAAGCAGACACCAGCATTTATATCAATGGAGAAAAGGCATCTACAGTAGCAAGTGAGTATACCCTTTCCGATATTCTGGGCGATAACAGCATCCTGTATCTTGGAAAAGCGAACTGGGGCAGCAGCGGCGAGTACGCAAACTGCTGGGTTGATAATTTCCGTATCTATGACGGACTGCTTTCAGATGAGGAAATTACTGCTCAGTATGAAGTATTCGCAGATGAGATGCTCTGGGACGGCGTAAGTCTTCCAAAGGATCCGATCGCGGGAGATCTGGATCTGCCGAGAACAAACGCAGCCGGAGATTCTGTGACATGGAAATCAGACAACACAGGGATTATCAACAACGATGGAAAACTGGTATCTCAGCCGGATCAGGATACAGAAGTCACAATGACAGCTAAAATCGGAGATCAGGAAAAAGAGTTTACCATAACAGTAGCGGGTTTAAGTTCTCTTCTTCAGGAGGCGGCTGACGCTCTGACAATTGAGGATGCAGACGATGTGAGAGGCAACCTTTCCCTGGTAAAAGAAGGGGAGAACGGCGTGACCATCGACTGGACATCTGATAATACGAATGTGATTACAGATGAACCGATGAGTGATGACAGTCTCTACGACGGCGGCGAAGTCACCCGCCCGGCAGCAGGAGAAGATGCGGTTCAGGTAAAACTGACTGCAGAGCTTTCTCTGAATGGACAGACAACAACAAAAGAGTTTACTGTAACAGTGCAGCCAATGCCGGAAGATCTGGATACGGATTATGACGCCGGCTATCTGTGGACAAACTTTGACGCTTCCGGCGGTTATGAGAAAATCTTCTTCGGATACAGTGAAGACGGACTGACCTGGAGCAAGCTGAACAAAGACGAATACGGCAATGCTCAGCCGGTGCTTGTAAATGATGCGGAAGGCAGCGACCTTGGAGTCCGCGACCCGCACATTATCCGTTCCGCAGAGGGGGATAAGTACTGGATCCTGGGAACTGACCTTCATGCAGAAGGCGGCGGTGCAGGCGGAAGCGGCTGGGACCAGCTGAACGCCAGCCAGAATATCGTTGTATGGGAATCAACAGATCTGGTGAACTGGAGCGAGCCGAGGCTTGTATATGCCGGCTTTGATAATGCAGGCTGCGTATGGGCTCCGGAAGCAATTTATGACGAGTCAACAGGAGATTACCTGGTATACTGGTCAGCAAGAGACAAATCTCTGAGCGGCACAGATGATAATGCGCTTCGCGTATACGTATGCCGGACAAGAGATTTCAATACATTCTCCGAACCGAAGGTATGGCTCAGTGAGGACCAGGAGAACGGAGCGGAGACAAACATTATCGACTCTACTATCGTAGAAGGCAATGACGGAAGATATTATCGTTTCTCCACATCTGACTGGAATACTATTGTGGATGTAAGTGATACACTTGCGGCAGATGATGTATTCGATGTAAGTGTAAATGCAGATGAAAGTACACCTGATGGCAGCTGGACCCGTCTTGTAAAACGCGACGGACAGTCAGAAGCAGGATTTTCCAGAGGTGAAGGTCTTACAGTTTACCAGCTTCCGGACGGAACCTGGTGTGCAATGGCTGACAACGGCGGCTATACTGCATATCTGACAGATGATCTGTCATCCGGTACATTTACACAGTCCAGTGCGGCATCATTTGTAGACGGAAGATTCCGCCACGGCACAGTTATGAGACTGTCAGCAGCTGAACAGGAATGCCTTCTTGAGGCATACGGCGAGCAGGCGACAGATCCGGATGAACCGGAAGAAGAAGCCGCTGATCCGATTCTGGAGTACAATTTTGAAAGTGATGCAGATACAGGTATTATGACGGATACCGGCGCCGGAAATGATACAGCAGATAATGGTACACTTTATGGAAATGCAACAGTTGTATATGATGAAGAGCGTGAAAGCAATGTCCTTGAGCTTGACGGAAGCACTGGCTCTTACGGACAGCTCCCGACAGGATTTTTTGACGGCCGGGATACAATGACAATTTCCATGGATGTAAAATCAAATCTGAGCTCCGGCAACTTCTTTACATTTACATATGGTAAAGACAGCAACGCTTATGACTTCCTCCGCGTCCGCGGAACGGAAGTGCGCAATGCTATCAGTACTTCCGGATGGCAGAATGAGCAGGAAGTGAAAGGAAGCGGTGCAGTTACCGGTACATGGCAGAAGATTGATCTGGTAATTGACGGTACAAATATGAAGCTGTATATAGACGGACTGCTTGTATCAGAAAATACGAATACCGGTATTACAACCTCCAATTTCGGCGCAGGCGTAATATCCTACCTTGGAAAATCCTTTTATGATGATCCGTATTTCAGCGGAAGCTTTGATAATATCAAAGTTTACAACCGTGCGCTGAGTGAAGAAGAAATTGTAGAAGACGCACTTGCGGATGAAAATGTAACACTGTTAAAAGACGCTGTGATCGGAACGGTTCCGGAAGATCCGTCCACTACAATGGGTACGGATTATCACACAGCAGTAACATCCAAACTGGATGCCGAAAACAAAGAAATTACTTCTTATATAAGAAAGAACGCGGATCTGACTGCAGTTCCGGTTGATTTCAGCGCACTTGGCTCCACAACGGAGATCACAGTAAACGGTGAAGCGTTCATAAACGGATCTGAACTGGATCTCAGCAGCGATGCGGAAGTCACACTGACATTCGGCGACAGGACAGAAACATGGACGCTGAAAACACCGGAGATCGCATACAACCCGGTACTTCCGGGGCAGTACTCGGATCCGGATATTGATTACCTGGACGGAAAGTACTGGATGTACACAACAACAGACGGATATTCCGGATGGAGCGGAACCGTATTCCACGCATGGTCTTCCGAAGATCTGAGAAACTGGACGGATGAAGGAATTATCCTGGATGTGGCAAATGACAATCCGGGTGTTAATGACAACGGCGTACAGATTGAATCTTCCGACTGGTCAGTAGGAAGTGCCTGGGCTCCGACGATCGAGGAAAAAGACGGCAAGTACTACTTCTATTACTGTGCGAAATTCCCCAACGGCGAGTCAGCGATCGGTGTTGCGGTTGCAGATAATCCTGCAGGTCCGTATACAGACAAGGGCGAAGCTCTTATGACAGTTTCCATGTGCAGAGAAGCAGGAGTCAGCATGGGACAGGCAATCGACCCGTCTATCTTTACAGACGACGACGGCACATCCTATATCCTGTTCGGAAATGGTTCAGCGGCAATTGCTGAACTCAACGATGACATGATGAGCATCAAGGAAGGCACAATCCGTCAGATTAACGGTGTGACCGATTTCCGCGAGTCAGTAATCGTAACAAAGAGAGACGGGCTTTACCACTTTACATGGTCCTGTGATGATACAGGAAGCCCGAACTATCACGTAAATTACGGAACAGCTGAGAGCCTGGACGGCAGCAGCGTCAATGTGGATTACAAATATACACTGCTCCAGAAAGATGAAAGCAACGATATGCTGGGAACAGCACATCAGTCCATACTGTACATTCCGGAAACGGATGAGTGTTATATCGCTTACCACAGGTTCTATACACCAATCGGCGTTTATACAGACGGTCTCGGCTACCACAGAGAGACCTGTATCGACGAAGTAACATTCGGCGAGGACGGTCTGATGCAGCCGCTGTCACCTACAATGGAAGGTGTATACAGACCGGTAAATGAAGAGCCGGAACCGGAAGTGACTCTGACATCCATCACAGTAACCCCGCCGACAAAGCTGGAGTATACAGCAGGTGAGGAACTGGATACAGCAGGAATGACAGTAACGGCTTATTACAGCAATGATACAGAGAAAGATGTGACATCCGAAGCAGTCCTCAGCGGATATGATAAAGATGCGGAAGGACAGCAGACAGTCACAGTAACTTATACAGAGAATGGCGTTGAGGTATCAGCGACATTCAACGTGACGGTGAAAGCAGCCGGAACAGAAGAACCGGGAACTGATAAGCCGTCAACGGACAAACCGTCTACAGACAAACCGTCCACAGACAAACCGTCCACAGACAAACCGTCATCCGGAGAGCCTTCTTCTGATGACA
>OCHU01000197.1_pt1 | contig 9708 bp, 7 predicted proteins | sample 1538531 | NCBI WGS metagenome assembly OCHU01 (sample SAMN04571705, study PRJEB22368) | human gut metagenome | biome: human gut; material: stool | host: Homo sapiens | place: Luxembourg | collected 2012-09-27 | reverse complement strand
AGGCACAACCATAACAAAAGAGCCGAACAGACGATGTGCGGCTCTTTTGTATATGGAATTTGACGGATAGGCTTAACCCTTGACTGCACCGACGGATACGCCGTTGATGAGGACCTTCTGGAAGAAGAAGAACAAAACGGCGCACGGAATGAGCATAACGGTTGCAGCTGCCATCTGCACATTTGCGGGAGGAATGCTGCCTGCATTGTTCACATAGCGGTAATATAGACCGAGTGAAAGGTTATACATGGCGGGCTCATTGATGTAGAGCAACGGCGTCATGAAATCATTCCAGCAACCGAGGAATGCCGTCAGCATGACATATCCCGCAATGGGAAGGCACATCGGCATGACAATGACCGCATAGATGACAAACTTGTTTGCGCCGTCAATCTTTGCCGCTTCGCAGATCGTATCGGGGATCCCGCGCATATACTGACGCATCAGGAAGATATTCAGAGCACCGCCGCCAAAGAATCCGGGAACGATGAGCGGCAGCCAGGAGTTCGTCCACCCCATGCCGTAATACATCTTATAGAGCGGAATCTGCATACAGATCGCGGGAAGCATGAGCGTTGCAAGCACGATGGAGAAAAACACCTCTCTTCCCTTAAACCGAAGTTTGGAGAAGCCATAAGCGCAGAGGCTGGAAGAGAATGTAATTCCCACCATGTTGATCACGCCGATGATAATGGTATTTTTCAGCCACCAGAAATACTCTGCATCAAGTGCGTCAATGTAGGGCTGAATCGTAAACGTCGTAGGAAAGAGCAAACCGAAGCGGATGTCCTGATCGGTCATGAAGGATTTCATGATCATTTCCAGAACAGGAAAGAGAAAGATGACCGCAAGCAGGACAAGTACGACATACTTGACGACCGTACGGATGATCTTTGCCGTTTTGATAGAATTTGTCATACATCCTCCCCGTAATAGACCCACTTGTTGAATTTGAACGTGAGGCCGGACAGGATCGCAATGATGAGGAACAAAATCCAGCTCAGCGCGCACGCCATGGAGAGGTCTGTGCTGTTATAGAAGTCATAGATCTGCACAACAATGAAGTCCAGGGCTTCCTTTCCGCTCGGCTCAATGTTAAGTGTGATCACGTTGGAGAATACCTGCAGTGAGTTGATGAGTCCCATGATCAGATTGTAGAAGATGATGGGCGTACACATGGGAATTGTGATCTTGACAAGCTTGACAAGCGCATTCGCACCTTCCAGGTCAGCTACTTCATAGAGCGACGTGGGAATGGACTTGATCTGAGCGATCCACAGAATCATACTGCTTCCGATCGTAAACAGCCCCATGACGATGAAAGTGAACATAGCGGTGTCACCACTGTCATAGAACGTGAACGAGGGAATTCCGCAGGCGTTCAGAATCATATTGAACGCACTCATGTCCGAACCGTTTGCGAGCATCGACCAGAGAATACCGCTGACGACCGTGGGAATCATGACAGGGAGATAGTACACAACGCGGAACCCCTTGATTCCCTTTACGTCCTTACTGAGAAGCAATGCCAGCCCGAAAGAAAGCACAAGCGTAAGCGGCAGCGAGATGACCGTGAATAAAAATGTGATGCCAAGCGATTTCCCGATCTCAGGCCAATATGCCCCGAAAATCGCTGCATAATTCTCAAAACCTACCCATTCTCCGACCCCCTGAACCGTCGTGTATGTACGCGTAAAGCTATAGATCAGCGACGATATCATCGGGAACATGGTGAATACCAAAATTCCTATGACAACGGGAAGAATGAATGCAAACGAGCTGAACCAGGAAATGGCGGCTCTTGTCTTTTTTTGTGTTGTTGCTCTCATGGTACCCTCCCGCTACGCCCTCGGGGACACCCCCGAGGACATAACGATTGTTTGGTTTCAGTTCGCGGCGTTGATACGCGTCATCATGATGTTCTTGTACTCGTCCACCTTGCCGTAAATTCTTTCGTAATTCGTACGGTTAAGTTCAAGCGTCAGATCTGCAGGCCAGAACTGATCCTTCACAACATACGTCATGATGGCAAGGCAGTTATCGCTGATCGTCTTCTGTGCCGTTGCAGGGAAGGAGTAGATGTCGTTGACTGCCATGACCGTCTGCCCTTCAACACTCTGCACAAATGCCTCATGGTTGAGGTCGGAACTGCCGTACTCAAGCCACGTACCGCTGTCCTTCATGGACATTAAAGAAGGAACGCCCATGCCTGTTTCACCGATGGCATTCTGTCCGTCTACACTGACAATGTATTTGAGGAACAGCCAGCCGTAATCGGCATTGGTCATCTTCTCGTTGGTCCCCTCTTTGACAGCAGCGTACTCGGAGACGCGCTCCTCCGCCGCCTTGGTGATCGCATATCCCGTGCATCCGACGCCGACGTAGTCATACGGGAAAGGCAGGAAATCAACCTCAAAGGTAGCATTGACGGCATTGATATCGCCCCAGGAAGGACGCGTCGTAAACCAGAATGCCGCCTGCGAATTGGGGAATGCCGCAACGCCTGTGCTCGAAAGCGACTGCTTGACATAACCCGTCTTTGCAAGATTCTCATAGAAAGAACGGTATGCCTTCATCGTATCGTCCGAATCAACGCTGAGCATATTTTCATAGTCGGGCTTTTCACCCGTGCCCGTTTTCGACAAGTCGATCATGCTGCCGCCATAGTGGCGCAGAATGGGCTCGTAGGCAGGATACCAGTTATAGCGCGCGTCCACGGCATAGGTATTCTTGATCAGACCTGCAAGCTTCTCTTCCTGCGGAACCGCAGAAGGATTTGCCGCATTGGCATCCACCTTAGCCTTGACAGCAGCGCAGACTTCGTAGAATGTTTCAAGGCTCCACGCATCTTTAAGCGCTTCAAAAGAGCCGTAACCTGCATACATCTGTCCGTTTTCGCCGGGGACATAGGAGAGCATCGTCTTGTTGACAAACGTGACTACCTTGTTATAGTCACGAGGCATGAACCAGATCCCCTCGTCCGTGCTGTCGTAATGCGTCGTCTCGATGAGCTCGGGATAGATGTCATCAAAGGAGAACGTATCATCCGCTTCATCATAGGCGCGCAGATCCGCAAAGTGACCACGCGAAGAGTATGCCGCATGCTGGTCGCCGGCCGCAAAAACAACATCGGGGAACGTAGAGTTCTGAACGTAGTTGTTCATACCCGTTGCATAGTCACCGGGAATGGCGTCAAGCTGAACGACGACATCGGGATACTTCTCCTGGAAGCCGTTTTTATACTTCCTGAAAATTTCCTGTTCTGTCGTGTTGCCAAGAACTCCGACCTCAATGGTAACTTTTCCGGTCGTGTCCTCTGTCTCTTCCTGGAAAGGATTCGTGCAGGCAGCCAGACTGAAGCACATAGTTGCCGCCAATAAGATGCCAATAAACTTTTTCATGATATCACCGTTTTTCTATTATTTGACCTGCACTTTGCAAGCCTTGAAGGGTACGGTCACAGTGACCATATTCCCCTGTGTCACATAGTCCGTCGTGGCAACGCCATCGACATACACCTGCTGCCCCTCTGCCTTGGGAAGCGTTACAGAAATCTGCAAGCCCGTGGGGAAGCCCTTGACGTAAGAGATCTGTACGAAATCCTTGCCTACGCTCAGGTCATAATTGACATCGTGATAGCGCAGGTTCTCCATCTTCCACCAGTTGAGCGAGGAAGGCAGGGACGGCGTGATGGACAAGATATTGTAATTGCTGCTGTCGATACCGAAGAATCCGTAAGGGATGGTCGCAAGAAGAAGTGCGGATTCAAGGAACTCTTCGTCAAGTCCGATACCGCCCGCCGTGCCTGCACCCTGCATGATGATTCCGCGCTGCGAGTAGTACTCACGATAGAAGTTCTTGGGTGCGGTCTCGTCAATGTTTGCCTCATCGGCAACCGCCTTGACCTTTTCGTACCACGTCTGAATGCCCTTGAGTCGGTCGAATGCGTCATCCGCGCCATACGTCGACAGACGGCTCATCAGGTCGTAGTAGCTCAGATACATGATCGCGCCGCCGTCCTGAACCTGTCCGCCGAACTCATTCGTGCCGCCCCAGTTCCAGACGTACTGGTTGTAGTTCTTCACCGTCGTGGAACGAGGTGCAAACTCAAAGTCATAGATACCGAGTGTACCTGTATCCGCGAAAGATCCGTCCTCGTTCAGGCGCGTTCCCTGATAGCCGGAAGCATAATTGCCTTCCTTGTCCTCAGGCGTGTTCCCGGGCGCGCTTGCCGCATCCTCTTCGATGATGCGCTTGCCGCTGACCCAATCCATGATCCGGGTTGCCTGTTCATCCGTGCAGACGCCCGCCGCAACAGCCTCAAGGTTGAACATGATGAAGCCGTAGTCGATCACAGCGCCGTTGGAATCGAAGCCTTCAATGAATCTGCCCTTATCTGCATCCCAGAAGCCCGTCTTGGCAGTTGTATCGACAGGCGCCTGAATGGCGGTGCGAATGGTCCCGAGAAGCTCGTTGAGGGATTCCGTCGTCTGATCGTAGGTGCAGCTCCCCTCTTCGCCCGAAGAATAATCTCCGTTATAAACGGTGGGCATCTCTGCCTCGATCCCTGCCGCCTTCGCCATCTCCTCCAGATAGAGCATGGACTCAATCGCTTTATAGTAATAAATGTTGGTGTAGAATCCGTCGGGAGCGCAGGAAATGATATCCCAATAACCGTTGCCAATGCTACTGCCGATCTCTTTATTCGTTGCGCCCTCATGTCCGACGAAGAAATCTCTCATCGAAATGAGTCCGTCGCTTCCGCCGCAGACATCGATGAGGAACTCTGCCGCCTTGCGGAAACGGACAAGGTTCTGCGCAAGGTACTCGTTATCGCCCGTGAACTCATAGTACATCTTTGCCGCACGCAGCAAAAGTGCATTGTTGTTTGTCTGACGGGTATCATACTGACCGCGGACATAGTTCATCTTGACGCCGCCGTTCACTTTTACGCCGTCCTTTGCCTTGACGGTGATGCGAATCTGTCTGATCGCGTCCTGCGAGCTGTCCGACGTACCCCAGTTGGGATTGAGATACATGGGAAGATAGAACTTCTTGTTGAAGGTTGCACCGATGTTGGTCGCATAGGTCGCAAAATCCTTATAACTGACCTGATACCATTCGTCGCTCCCGCCCTTCTTCCATTCCACAATGATATCGTCAAATCCGCTCGTTGCGCCGATATTGGTGAAATCGTTGAGACGGATATCGATCTCCAGGAAGGGCGAATGCTTGGGAACAAGATAGGTCGTCTGCGCGTCGGACGTGAATTCCACGGTCTCGATTCTCGAATTTTCAACGGAGATGAGTCCCGAGACAACAGAGGGCGTCACTAAGTTGCCGTTGAGACGGACTTCCCAGCCCTCAGCCATGTCGTTGTCGTCCCACTCCCAGCCCATGCTTTCGCTGCCGGAGAGAGAATAATCGGGGAATGGCCAGCCCTGTCCGAAATAGGTCGCCGGTGAGAAATAGTTGGGCTGAAGCTCCTCTTTATTCGACCAGACATAGCCGTATTTATCTACAGGCACGTTGCTCGTCCAGTCCTTGATCATCGCATAACGGTCATCGGGAACGGAGGACTGCGAGTCAAAGTACATAAGGCTCATTGCTTCCCATTCCTTGTTGAACATGACCGACGCGCCAAGGGAAAGAGTGCCGATGCGCATATCGTCATAGCGAAGATGACGATGCAGATAGTCGTTCAGAAAGTTATCAAGACCTTCATCGGAAGATGAAAATTTAAGCATCGTCGACGTTCCCTGCTCACGCTCATAAACATAGTCGTCACTGTTAAATGCAGTGCCCCCCTGGGGGGTGCAGCCAGCTGCGGCAAGCAGCATGACTGCAGAACAACAAATTCCTAATACTTTTTTCGTCTTCATAGATTATTTCCCTGCTTTCTTCTTTTTGGAGATGAGAATGACTGCAACCGCAACTGCCGCAAGTACAATGACTGCACCGCCGACACTCAATCCAACGATGAGCCCCGTATTATTGGTTGCGGGAGTTTCGGGCGTCTGGGCCGCCGTCACGTTGACCGTGAAGGTGAAGGAGACCGTTGTGCCGCTGCCGTCCGTCGTCTGCGCGACAAGAGAAACGGTATTTGCACCTACCTGAAGGGAATTGCCCTCGATCGTCCATTCGGGCGAGACGCCGTCCTTGAAAGCGATCGTGAACAGGTTCTTGTCAAGCTCAGTGACACCCGTAAGGTTGAGCGTGCCGCCCTCTTCAATCACGGTACCGTCGTAGGCAACTGCCTCAAATACGATCTCGGAAATGACCTCTTCTTCAAAGACTTCTACAAAACGTCCTTCGTCTTTGTTGTAGCTGAACGTATAGTCGCGGTCGGTCTTGCAGAGCGTAGGAACCGTGAAGCCCTCCTTGATCGTGATCGTCCAGTTGGGGTTGGGATCACTGATATTGATTGCGTAAGGAGTAGGCTGACCGTAGGTGTCGTCATTGGTATTGACAGAGTTCGTACGGAAGACGATCTGAATCTCATTCTTGTCGTAGTGCACCATGACAACGTTGACTGGACGGAATGCAGGATCTTTTTCCGTGTCCATAAGCTCTTCGATCGTCATGCCGTTGTACTCGATCTTTGTGAGGCAATCACGAATGAATCCGTAGCTTGCAAGATAATCGATGGTTGCCTGCGTGTAACCAAGATCAACGCCCGACAGCCATTCCGCACCCGCATTGATGTGATTGTACTGCGCAGTCGTGATTTCCTTATCAAAGTAGATCTTGAATGCGATGTTGCCGTCAGCGTCAACGGATACAGGATTGTTGATCGTCGTCACCGCAAGAGGCTGATACTCGACCTGCGAAAGATCAATGTCCTTGCACCATCCGCCGTATTCATATTTGTAAGCGATTCCCATTGCAATCGAACCGCCGCGAGGAAGCGTAAAGCCGTCTGCAACCGCCACACGGACCGTCTCAATGACATTGCCCTCCGCATCAACTACACCGCCCTGATCTGCAGGGATCTTTGCACTCACATAGATGGAAAGATATTTGTCATCACCAAAGACGATCTCCACAGCTTTCGTGATGGGATTTCCATCCTTATCTGTTGCCGCGAGAAGCTCTTCAATGCTCTTACCGTTGATGGTAATAAAGTTCTTGATCCAATCTTCACCCGTCAGATCGACGAACTTGTCATACGCGTCACCGCGCACGTTCTTGGTGAAAGTAAGCTGGAATCCATACGCATCGCGCTGAGCATCGTAGTTGAACTGCTTCATCCCTGCGTAGTCGAGATCAATATCTTCATCTGCCTCATAGACGTCCGTCACGGTGACGGTAAGCATAACTTTTCCATCCGTAGAGGTGCAATCGAAGATATAATAGTGTGCAAGTTCTGCAACCTTCTGCGCATTGGGCGACGAAGGAATATCATTGTAAAGAGGCATTCCTTTGAGAAGAACAAACCGATCTCCTACCGTCCAGCTGCTCTGATTGAGTTCGATCTGAAGCGTGTTTGCTCCGTTGAACTGAAGAACACGCACACCGCCCGTCATCTGAGACAGAAGCTGTCCGTTGATCATGACATATTCCTTCAGTTCAGCTGAATCCTGAATGGGGAAGCTGCCAATCGAAGTAAGTTCGGAAAGCTGTGCTGCAATATTGACAAACGCCTTTGCGGGATCCCCCTGCACGCCTGCCTCAATCTGCTGACCGTCTTCAAGCGAAAGTTCAAACTGATCCACCGCAACAGTGACCTTCCATGTGTCCCCCGTCCATTCAAAGGACTGCTCTTCCTTCGTGATAAACCCCGAAGGGAACTCAATCCCGGGAAGAATAGTGACAACTGCACCTGCGCCAAGCTTATTGTCACCCGGCTCAACAACACCCGCTCTGCCGTCGATCCAAAGCGTGATATAGTCCTCACCTTCAAAGTTTGCACGAACAGTCGCATAGATAGGCTGATTTTCTGCGTCCGTTCCGACCTGGATCTGACGAATCTCGGCAAGCGTTTTGCCGTTTACCTTGACAAAGGTATTGAACCATGCTTCCCCGACAATGTCCGTATTTGCTTCAATATCTCCACGAACATTTTCAGCAAAGACGATCTGCATGCCATAGAGATTGTTCACTGCATCATAGTGTCCGAGCTGCATCCCCTGCACCGAAACGGGACGCGCTGCACCTGCTTCTGTCTTAGTCAGAGTGAATCCCGATGCGCCGTAAGTGAGCGTATAGTTTGCATCGATGGCATAGGTATAATTGCTGCTGTCCTTGAATGTGAAGCCATAGGGAATGTAGATGGTATCCCCTTCCGTCCACGTCCAGTCACCTTCGTTTTTAAGAAGCTGAATAATCGTAGGAGTTGCCAGATTGAAATATCCGTTTTCACTCAGAGGGGCGCCATTCAGTGTAATTGCCGTAACGTTCTCCTGCGACACGGCTGCAGCCGCATTGACAGCATACGTCAGGTCAAGATTGACAAAGTCCCCGGCAGCTCCGTTCCAGGAAAGGCCAATCTGTGCCGCGAAAGTGCAAGAGCCATCCTCTGCTACAGAATTGACATAGAACCCGAAATCACGCTTCAGATCCCAAAGAGCCTTTCCTGTGGAATCATAGATGGTGAAGCCTTCGAGGAAAGTAATGGTATCACCGACTTTCCAGCTGAAGCCCGTCTCATTCCCCGCCGCGGGAAGCAGTCCGAGCGACTGAATTTTTCCAAGGCCGTCCACTTCCCCTTCTAAGACGTAGAGCATCGCGCCCGCTTCGGCAAGCGTCTTCCCGTTGACAAGCACATTGTTCACCGCCTTATCGGCTGTGATCTGATAGCCTTCTGCGGGAATATTCTCCATTGTCTTATTCAGCATGAATCCTGCGTTCTGTGCAGATCCCATGCCCATGGGAATAAACTCAGCGCTCTCAAGCATGACAGGGTCTTCATTGGGTGCCATAGCACAGATACTTCTTGTTCCAAGCGGCTGGAACACAACATATGCTTTACCATCTTTAAAATCACTCTGCGTGAGAGAAAGTTGCTTGGCTCCCTGCCCAATAACCTTCGTGCCGTTGATCTCCATATAGGAAATGTCTTCATCAACACCGGTTCCGATATGGTACTTAATCGTTGTGTACTGACTGATATCCGTCGGCGTTCCTGCATCTACTCCCGTCATCCCGCTTGCCGAATATCCGCTTCCGAGCTGCATGCTGTTACTCTGCATAATAGCGGAAATTTTCACCTGCTGAGGACCAGGAGAATAAAGGTCTCCCCCTGCAAGAATTGCAGATGTATCATCAACAAGGTAAACGCCCAACCAATTATCTCCCGTTGAACGGAATGTAATATAGTTGTCTTTGGTTACATCTAAAGCAGTGGTGTTGTACGTCGTAACACCGCCTGCCGTCGTCGTAATGACGGACGCCCCCTCTTCATTTAAGGTGATAGCGTCCATATTGGCATTTTGGACCCATCCGTTTTCGTCGGCGGTGCCAACATCAAGCGCCGATGCCGATACTGTCGTCAGTCCGATAGAAGCCGCAAGCGATGCGGTCATCAGTCCTGTCAACACAAGCATGCATGTCTTTTTCATTGTTTCCTCCCTAATTTTTCGTTCTGCGGCTCTGCCGCGAACGTGCTTTCCGTTAATTGTTTTTTCTTCCTGCCTTCGGCAGGAAGAAGGGGCATGCCCCTTGCAAATTTTCAATTTTTTAGAATTTTATTTCGTGCGCAGCTTCAAA
>OCHU01000184.1_pt1 | contig 9968 bp, 9 predicted proteins | sample 1538531 | NCBI WGS metagenome assembly OCHU01 (sample SAMN04571705, study PRJEB22368) | human gut metagenome | biome: human gut; material: stool | host: Homo sapiens | place: Luxembourg | collected 2012-09-27 | reverse complement strand
ATATATTGACTTGAAGGATGGAATCCAACAAAAATATCAAGTAGTTGAGAGATTTAGAGGCGAAAACTCTGGAACTGAATTAACAAAGAATGGGGAACTTATTGCGAACAATAATTCTGGTGGAGTTATTGTTTATACTTGTGTGAGTGTTTGGAATCAAGGCGAAGTATGGATCGTTCTTTTGCAGCCGGTGAATTCTTGATTTTTATAATCTTAATGGCGGATACAACAGCAGCTATTGCACATATTGCAATTATGGCTGCGCAGACTAATTCAAATTTGAGATGGCGGAGCTGCGATTCCGGGTCAAGCGGAAGCAAAAATTGAGTTTCTTGATTTTCTTCAGAGCAACTGATAGTCGAGTCAATATTTGTGCTTGAGGTATCGGTATCAGCGGCCATAACAGGTGTGCGTAAAGAAATTAGTAAAATTAGTAGCATTATGATAGCTTTTATTTGCTTACTCATAAAGTAGATGTACCTCCTCATTAACATTGCACATAGAGCGCTCGGGATGGTCCGGGCGCTCTTGCTTTTTGCAATGCTATTTAAAACTTATCTGCTCTTTTTGCGGCGAATCAGAAGTACGGTAGTCAAACCTAAAGCAGAACCGGCAAAAGCAATGTAGGGAAGAACACTGCGGCTGCTGCCGGTCTTCGGGCGGTTAGGAACAGGGCTATTGGGGAAGTCCTTGCCCGGGATTGTTTCAAACGTCACGGTCTGGCCGTCTTCTGTGATAGAGAACGGGTAGTAGATCGTATCGCGCACGAAGTTTGCCGGAGCCTGTGCTTCGTGAATCAGGTATTTTCCGTAAACAAGGTTGGAGAGGGAATAGAAGCCGATTTCTATTTCATCCATACGGCCGATGAGCGTATCTACACCCTCTGTGTAGCGGCCATCACCGTCTGCATCGCGGTAGATTTCAAACACTGCACCGGAAAGCTTGTGCTGCGGGTTGGTAGCATCCACCTTTGTGGTGGTGACAGTGCCTTTGATCGGCTTGTTCGGGAAATCTTTGCCGGGAACAGTCTCAAAGTTTACGATTTGCCCGTCTTCTTTAATCTCAAACGGATAGTAGATGTTGTCCTGTACGAAGCCCTCAGGAGCCTTGTTCTCGTGTAGGAAGAATTTTCCGTAAGGGAGGGAATCCAGCGTATAAACGCCGGTGTCGCCTTCCTGAAGCGTGCCAACGAGCTTATCGGTCTTAGCGTTGAAGATGCCGTCACCGTCTGCATCGGAGTAAACGCCGAACGTCGCGCCGGAGATTTTATCTGTCGGGTCGTCTGCGTTTACCTTGGTGGTCATAATGGAGCCATGCAGCGGCAGAATCTTCACCGTCTGACCCTCATCTTCGATGTCTGCATGTACTGCAATTTCAATACCGTTGCGATAAAGCGTTTCAAAAACTACGACCTCAGTTTCGGCCGTCAGCTCACGCGCGTCGAAACTAAACGTCATCTCAACTTCGCCGGTGGTAGCTTTTGGCGTAAAGGTAGCTTCTGCCGTGATTTCTTTACCATCGATAAGCAGCTTATCGTTCGTGGCTTTGTTCATCAGCACACCGGTAAGCTTATATTCTTTACCGGGGGTCAAATCCGTATAGCTCACAACATCGGTAATCGTGATCTTATCCGCTGTAATTTCCTTTTTGCCGTCTGCTGTTGCCTTTGTTCCGATTTCAGGATTCTTAATCTTTACCGTCTGCCCTTCATCGTTGATCTCCGCATGAGTTGCCAGTTCGATACCCTCATAGTAAAGAGTCTCAAAGGCCACGACTTCCTTGCCATGCAAGCCGGTTGCGTTGAATACAAACTCAACCGTCACTGTGCCGGTCGGCTGCGTCGGCGTAAAGGTGGTTTCAGCCTTGATCTCTTTGCCATCGGCATCCAGAAACGCTTTGCCGGTCGCCTTGTCCATGAGTACACCGGATACGGTGTATTCCTTTTCAGGCTTGAGATTGGTATACGATACTTCATCAAAAATCGTTACCTCACCGAGCGGATCGACGCGGTGACCATCCTCAGAGGTCGCTGTCGTTCCAATCTTCGGCACGCGGATTTTAACGGTCTGTCCTTCGTCATCAATCTGTGCATGAGTTGCCAGCTCGATGTCTTCACGATAGAGCGTTTCGAAAACGACTACCTCTGTGTCTTGCTTGAGGTGCAAGCTGCTGAACATAAACGTCACATCTACTGTGCCGTCTGCATCCGTCGGTGTGAAGGTCGCTTCGGCGGTCACTTCATTCCCATCAAAATCAAGGAACGGCTTGGCAGTTGCCTTATTCATGAGAACGCCGGATAGCTTGTATTCCTTGCCGACCTGCAGGCCGGTATAGCGCACGGTATCCACCAGCACAATGTCCTGCGCACTCTGCGTATCTTTCGTGCCATCCTCAAACTTTGCCATCGTGCCGATCTCCAGCGGGACGTTGTGGAAGTTGACTTCGGCAATGTCGCCTTCTTCCAGTGTGACGATCTGCGGATCGGGGAGAGCATAGCCAAAGGTTTCCTTTGTATCGAGTTCTTCCACGCGGTACTGATACTTGGTTTTGCCTTCGTTATCTTCGAAGATCGGGAGGGTTTCGGTCAGAATCAGGCCGCTGGCATCCGTCGTGTATACCTTGCTGTAGTGGTCTGCAAGGCGCGTTACGCGGAACTGAATGCCCTCAACCTTACCATCGTCGGAAGTCTTGATGATCTTCAGCTGGCCGTTCTTGAGTTCATTTAGAAGCTCGTAACTGTAAGTCTGGTTGTTTGCTGAAATCATGACCTCAAAATCATCGACAAATTCGCGGCCAGCACCACCCTTGGTCTGGTGGACGATGTACGTGCCATACGGCATGTTTTTTGTTACGGCATAGCCGCTGGCCGATGTTATGATCGTATCGCGTTCAGAAGCTTTAGCCTTGTCATAGCTGCCTGCGGATTTCAAGTAGACCTGAAATTCTGCGGCAGCCTCATCTTTCGGCGTACCTTCTAGGGTTTCGTACTGCTTGTGTATCTGGATTTTGCCTTTGATGGCTTGCTCTTTAACGCCGATTGGAATCTGGTTATGCTCCAGCGTATACTTGTCCGGTTCAGCGCCGACCGGGTATTTCGTAGTATCCAAGAGGTATCCGCTGGACGGCGAAATCTCCTGAATATACCAGTTATCCCCGCATACGTACTCTTTCGTCGTGAACTGGCCGCTGGCGTTTGTGGTGTACTGGTCAATGAGATCGCTGCCGTGATACACGCCGTACACTGCACCGGCAATGGAGGCATCGCCCTGTGCGGCTCCGGTTTCCGCGTCCACCTTTGTGATGGTTGCTTTCCACTTTTTGAGCACGTTCGTGAAGCTTACCGTTGCTGTTTCGTTGGCTTTAACCGTGACCGTCTGAGACTTTGGCTGCACGTACTGATCGGGCACATCAAGCTCGGTCACCGTGTAGCTGCCGGCCTTCAGGTTTGGAACAATGATTGTGCCGTCTGTACCAGTCTGCACAGTTGTGTCCACGCCGTTACCCGTCACGCGGAACCGTACACCGGAAACCTTGCCATCTTCTGAGGTCTTGACGATCTTCATAGAGCCGTCAAGCTCGACTTTTACATTCAGGGTCATAATAGCTGGGTCACCACCATTGAAACCGCAGGTTGTGACGTCTTGACTGACAGGATGCTGGTAATAATAACCGGGGCCTTGATCGTCATAGGCACGATCAATATTGTAGCCAAATCTTACTACACCAGAGGCGTTTGGTGTACCTTTTGCTGTTAAAGTAACTTTATTACCAGTTTTAGTAACAGAGATTCCTGTAGTATTTAAAATTGGAGCATCTTTATAGTTTGCAAGAGCACCGGTAGTATCTGTAAGAGTCTTGGACTCACCGACTTTAAGAGTCACGGTTTGACCCGAGATACTTGGCGTTGTGTAGAACTGGTCTACTTTCGCAAGGACAGCCTTTTTGAAGGCATTGTAGGTAGATTGAGAAGCAATGTTCTCCATACCACCTATCGTGCTCTGGAACGACACGCTCGAAGCACCCACAAAGTCGCCTCCGAAGCTGTTGATTGTCTCCCAAATCAGCAGCTGGCAGTAAAATTCAGCCAAGTATTCAGCGGACACTTCGATGGTATCCCAGTTGTAGTTTACAGCGCTGCATCCTTTGATATTGGCAATGTTTTTGTACCGGCCCCAATAATCAATTAATGTGAGTCGGTTCATCTGTTCTCTGGTTAGGTTCAGAGAAGTATATCCATCGTTGTCCCCCAGGCCAATGGCGATGCCATGCTCTACACAGTAGGCGACTTTCCCGTTAATCCTTTTTCCGCCCCATCCGTTTGTTGTTCCCTCAACATCCGTCGTATACCCGATATTTATCAGGTAGGTGGAGCGAGACTCGGATACTGTGACATTTGAGGCATAGAACACGGGAACATTCATTCCGGCTTCTGCCTCAATTTCCGCAAGAGGTTTGTCAATGGCTTCACGGCCATCTAACGTACGCAGTTGCCCATCTTCTGCGATGTAGCCACCATACTTTTCAAGCAGTTCCTCGAATTTTTTCTGCGGATCCTCCGGGTTCCCTCCGGTTATGAACGGACGAGGATCAACCGTCTGTCCGCTCTGCCGCACTTCAAAGTGCAGGTGTGCGCCGTCTGCGTTACCGGTATTGCCGACATATCCAATTGTTTCCCCGGCACTAACGGAGTCACCAGAAGATACAAGAACCTTGGAGAGATGCGCATATAGAGTTGTTCTCTCGTCGGCGTGGGTAATCTGCACCATGTTCCCGTAGGACTGATCGCCTGTGGTTGTACTACCATCCCACGTCTGTATGTGGCTTACGGTGCCATCCGCAGCTGCGATTACTGCAACACCTTGTTCTGCACTGATGTCTATTCCGGTGTGTTTTGTTGCGTCATATCCTTGCGACACCGTGCCGTATCCGGGGACCGGCCACAGAAAATCACCGTTTCGGTCGGTTTCTGCCACCTGATATCCAGAAACTTGTTCCGGCTTCGGAGACGGTGTTGCTTCCGGTTCCGGAGTCGGCGTTGCTTCCGGTTCCGGAGTCGGCGTTGCTTCCGGTTCCGGAGTCGGCGTTACCTCCGGTTCCGGAGTCGATGTTACCTCCGGTTCCGGAGTCGGCGTTACTTCCAGCTCTGGTGTAGATGTTACCGTTAGAGTCGATGAGTTACTATCACTTAGCGTAACTTCGTCTGCAAGAGCTGTGATCGGAAGAGTTGTGAGGATCATCATTGCCGATAGAATCCATGCGATCGGCTTCCTCAATCTTTTCATTCTCTCTCAAATCCTTTCCTAGAAATATTTATGTAAAAGGTAGCATAACGTTTGTATGCGACCTGAATTCCACCAAAAAAAAAGAGAATTGATATAATCAATTCTCTAATTCCAGTTCTATTTTTTGCGTAGAGTTGGTCTCTGTTGACAATGTTGTGAAACCTGCTATAATATAAGTGTAAGGCTTACCGGTGACGGTTAGCCCTCAGAATAACAGCAGAAACAAGCCGCTCGTTTTCTCAGGACGGGGCGGCTTATTTCTTTTTGTTCAGCTCATGTATCAGACTAATCAAGGCAACGATCAGTCCCGAAGCGCCGATAATTACCAGACAAATCTGGCAAAAGTCGTTCACTGTTAAATACATCTGCATCGCCCCCTTTCCAGTATAGGATTGAGGGCAAAAGAAATATTTCACCCTCCTTTTATACGCCGAAGCGCACTTTCGAGGGCAACCGCCTACCGTTTAAAGTAAGCCTTACTGGCTTATTATACGAAAGCCCACAGATTTTGTCAATCTGTGGGCTTTTTTTAGTACCAATAAATCGTATATTTCACTGTTCCATCAGAATAAACAACTTCTTCCCATCCATAACCGTTAACATAGCTACCATCAGGGAGAGTCTTTTCTCCCCATACAGATTCAGCATAATCTCTGGCATCAGAAACGCTGTCAAATAATCCATCAATTATACTTCCGGTCACAATGTAAGGCTCTTCGGGAGTCGGCTCTGGCGTCGGCACTGGAGTCGGTTCAGGTGTAGGCTTTGGTGTTGGAGCCGGTGTAGGCTTTGCTGTAGGAGCTGCCGTAGGCTTGGCTGTGGGAGCGGTTGTGGGTTTCGTGGCAGGTTTAGTCGTTGCAGTCGGCTTAGAGGTAGGCTTTGCTGTCGGTGCCGCCGTGGGTTTAGTTGTCGACGCAGTTGTCGGTTTTGCTGTGGCAGAAGGCTTCGCAGTCGCGCTGCTGCCGGAAGACGGTTTGCTCACAGTATTGTTGCCAGAGCTGGGCTTCATTGTCGCCGACGGTTTTGCGGTTGCACTCGGCTTCGATACTGTGCTGCCGGTAGAACTTGAAGACGACGGCTTACTCGTTGTGCTGTTCTCAGTTTTAGACGTGGCAGACGAGCTGCTTCCCTTCGAGCTCTCGGTTTTGCTGCTTTCCGTTTTTCCGCCCGGCGTCGCCGTAGGCTTTGTACTTGCAGTGCTTGAGCTTGCAGCTGGTTTGCTGCTCGCATCGTTCTTTTCCGATACCGTGCTACTTACCGCACTGGATGTGGAGCTCTCCGTTACGGCGCTTTCGGTATTGCTGCCCGCACACGCCGCAAGCGATACCGTAAGCGCCGCCGCCATCAATATTGCTGTGATCTTTTTCTTCATAGTCGTTCACTCCTCATATAGAATATTATAATATCTTTTAAATTTGATTTCAATGAGAAAAGGAAAAACCGGAAGTACTTCCGGTTTTATAGCTTGATTTCAAATTCTTCTTCAATTTTTGGACTGTGATGCTGTTCATGGTTCATGGTTAGCGCCAAACCTTCAAGACGTTCGATACGTTGGTCTAATGCGCTCGAAAGACAAACACAGCGTTCGGAGTCGAGGTAGGGGGACTCTGCGAAGATTTCGCACACACGGTTTCCAAAGTGCTGTAACGCTTCAAAGTTAACCCAATCGAAAGACGATACGAGTTTAAGTTGTTCCTCATGCGTTTCTTTGAACGGCTTTGAAGGCAAATCAGAGGCCAGCGGACGGATGAGTTTGGTCGGTGTATTACACCAAAGAGATGTACCGGAGTCGTAGATCGGCGCAGAACCGATCCACTCTAAGGAGTTGGCGTTTCTAATCGCACCGAAGTTATTATAGTGACGGTCAGTATTGGCGAGTAAATAATCGATGACAATCATTTGATCTACGGCTTGCTGTGCATTAGAGATGCCGAAGGCGGCACAGCAGTTAAGGTAATGCTGATATGTCGTGAGGTGATTTGCTTTCTTTTGAGACTTCATGATGTAGTCAGCAGAGATAAGTTCTGTGTCCGCATCGATAAAGTCTTCGCAAACGCTGTAAGGATAATCGCCCTGCATAATGATCCGATAGGGAACATGAGGGATGTTGAGCTTTTCCATCAGCTCAGAAGCAATAACTTCATTGTATGGCTCCTGCTGGTTCACGCCACTGCCGCCTTTAATGAGGCAGCGCTTGCCGTCGATGATCGTCCACTTTTTGCGTAGCCAACCATCGGAGGTGTTGTCCGGGGACATCAAATCGATTTTCGCACTGGAGCTGTGACCGCCAAAAAGAATGTCACCGATGTCACGGGAAAAATCATTTGTGAAAAAATTGATCTCAGCCCATTCCAACGAGGAACCTTTCTCCTTAATCCAATACTGATCCGAAAGGCTAAGTCCGTAGCTTTTATCGATAAGCTCTTGCGTGCTGCCGATACGCAGAATAGCGAGCGCTTGTTGGATGCCTTGACGGCTTGCCGGAATGGAACGCCCATACCACCATTTGTTGAGTGCCTTGCGGTCGAGAATGTCGTTCTTGTACGCAATGCCGATTGGAATGTGCGCAGCATTATGCACGTCATCCACACGAGTAATCGCGCCGGACGCATCGTCCAGTTCAATATCGACTACGGGTATTTCTTTGTGCATCAATGTGTAGTGCATGGCGACACCTCCTTATTTCTAAAGCGTTGCTTATAGATACATTCCAAAATCTTGTTCATTTTCGTGTTTGTGATATTGGCTTTGTTCATGCTGCTGATTTAGCTGTGCATTTAAATTTTGAATTTGCTCTTTGAGTTCCATATTTTCTTTCTCTAAATGCACAATTCTTTCTTGTTGCTTTACCATGATGTCGGAAAAAGCGCGTAAACTCTCAATATGTTTATCGATTTCTTTTTCTGCGTTGGTCAATATATGCTCGCGATTTTCTTTAGCGGCTTTTTCCATACGTAGATGCTGTAAGGTCTCGCCCGTAAGCACTTTTAATTCTCGATGGTCTTTTGAAACTAAATTAAGCAAAACTTCGTTATTTGGATTAAGAGCACCCATTACAGCGTTATGATTTGTAGTTTCGTAGCCTAATCGATCATTTAAGAGCTTTTCTATTTTTTCATATGTTTTTTCAGGAATTTTGTGTAAGAATGCAAAATACGAAATCGAGGTAAAAACAAGAGAAGAAATAGCACCAGTTATTAAGCCAATTAGAATCTCTTGAAAAATATCGTTCAAAAGAAAACCTCCCAGTGAAAAGAAAAAGATAGAATATAGAATGGTTATTGCCCACAAAGTGGCTGTAATACCTTCCAACACTCGAATCAATTTTTCCATGTTCTAATTTTTCACCTCCATTATACAGTGTTCGTGAAATCATTTCAAGGCTTTATTCCTCACTGTCCTGCATTGTGTCGAACAGAGAAATGCGGCCGGTGGAACGTTTTACGGCTGCAACAGCTTTGCTGCGCATTTTATCGTACTCATCTTTCGATAGTTCGTATTCGAATGCGACGATACGTGTTAGCATGTTTGTTTCAACAGCTTGTTTAAAGAGCTGCGAAGATATGCGATCTGTTGCCCGCTGCACAAGTGCTTCGACTTGTCTGCCGTAGATACCGCAAAGGTAGTCTGTGTTCATTTGATTGCTCAAATAGGCGAAATAAAATTTCAAAGCTGCTTCAATTGCTTCGCTTCGTCCGTTTTGTGGATTGAGGTGCAAAAGATCAACAATAGCATCTAACATACGGACTTCATCATCTGCAAGGTACGTTGAGACCCTCTTTTTGTCAGTAGCCATTTTAAATTTATAGCATCTCCTTTTGCTTCAAATTTCAGTAGTACCACTAGTAGTACCACCGGAATTTGGCTTGAAATCTGAATATTTCGTTTGTTTTATGAAATAGTAGGCGGTAAGGTGGTACTACCGTTCAAAAAGTAGTACCACTTTTTAAAACCCGAAAACCCGCACACTGTGCGGGTTTGTGATGCAGTAGAAACACGAAGTGGTACTACTGCTTTATCCTGCATTCTAAAAAGACACCGATTTGAGAGATTTTGGCGCGTTTTCGAGATGCGAAACAGTTTAAAAATATTACGACCAGAAACCACCGGGGTTTGAGATCGGATTTGACTTGGTTTCGGGCTCCGGTTCCGGCTGAAGCTGTGGGGCATTGTTGATAACCTTTTCTTCGGAAACCGGATCAGAAACGGTTGAAAGTGTTGTGCCTTCAATGTATTCCCGCACGGCTTTTGGAACGATTTTCTTGTACATTTTCTCGAAATACGCTACGAATTCTGTGTCAATATCGATGCCTTTTTGTGTTGAAAAGGTGTGCAGTGCATCGTATTTTCGCTCATCTAAATTGAGCTTTATGGTGAGTTTTTTCATTGTTTTTGACCTCTTTTTCTTCAAAAATTTTCGTCGTCGGCACGCGAAGCGTGCCGATTATTAGTAAGGAAAGAATACCCACAAAATTGTGGATCACTCAAAGAATTGCAAAGGATCGAGCCTATTATCGTTGTATCTGATTTCGAAATGGAGATGATTTCCGGTCGAATCCCCGGTACTTCCGACGTAGCCGATGAGATCACCGGCAGATACGGATTCGCCGACTTTTGCAACGCGTTTTGTTTGGTGAGCATATAGGGTAGACCACCCGTTTCCGTGGTCGATTTTTACGAAATTGC
>OCHU01000183.1_pt1 | contig 9990 bp, 4 predicted proteins | sample 1538531 | NCBI WGS metagenome assembly OCHU01 (sample SAMN04571705, study PRJEB22368) | human gut metagenome | biome: human gut; material: stool | host: Homo sapiens | place: Luxembourg | collected 2012-09-27 | reverse complement strand
TACACGACGCTCTTCCGATCTCCCAGACTTTCCTCCGGCACAAGGTTGGCGATCGCCATCGCCATGCTCGTCGGACCGCAGCCGCCCTGCCCAAAGATACGCACCTGATTGGAGCCGCGCGCCTCATAGCGCATGCGCGCCCAAACCGGGTCGTTCTGCGCGTAATACTGCATCTCGCCGCGCCCCGGCACATGGACCGTGTGGCTCGTGCCCTGAATGGCATCCATCTCCATCTTCATGACGGAAACGCTTTCGTCGCTGGCGTAGACAATCGGGCGCAGGCGCGCGAAGACGATGTAGCGATCTTCGTGCACCTCGTTGGTGCAGGTACACAGCGCCAGCATCTGATCGCCCCACTTGGGCACAACGCCCGTATCGAGCGTAGATCGTTCCAAAATGCTCTGCACAAATTCGTCGTATTCCGCGCGCCTGTCGAACTGCCTGACGCGCCAGGTCTGATCCTGTTCGGTGGACTCGCGCACACAGGCGAAAACCTCCGCGATATAATCCTCATACGGCGTGATGAGGGTCAGCGTCGGATGCTCTTCATAATAATCATGATCCATGTAATTGGGAATCGAAGCGAACATGCTGCCGTTTTTGCGGTTGTGGCCGTAGAGATACGTACACATGTCGGAGAAATACGGCGAGTTATTCGCGTCGGCGAAGACCGCCCCGGTTCGGTTGACCGCACCCGTATACAGGTGATTCAGATAGTATTCATTATCTTCGCCCTGCACAATCGGGAAGTTGATTTCCGTTCCTTCTTGCAGCAGCCAGCCGACAACGTCCCCGTTGATGGCGCGCAGACTGTCAAAATCCACGCTGTACCGCATCGTCTGCTGTACCGCCGTACCCACTTTGGGCGGCTCCGCTGTCGGCGTGACCGTCGGCGCGGGCGTTGGCTTTGGCGTGGGCGTAAACGTCGGTTCGGGGGTCGGCGTTTCCGGCGGACGCAGCGTCGCCCGCAGAATCCCTGTCGGTTCCAGCGTAGCTGTCGCGGTCGGCGCTTTTGTCGAGCTTGGCACGCTCATCTCGCCTGGTTGATCCGCCGGGTTTGGCAAATCCGGCAAGATGGGCGCATCGGTCGCGCCGGGTATACCCGTCGTACCGGGCGTACTCGTCAGGACGGGCGCGGCTGTCGGCTTTGGCGTGTCTGTCGGCGTTGGCACGGCTGTCGGCGTTGGCGCGGCTGTCGCGCTGAGTTTAGCCTGTTGTTCCGCGTAGAGGATCGCAAGCAGCGTCGGGTCTTCTTCCTCGACGTTTTCTTCTTCAAGCGGTTCGGTTTCCCCGCCGCTCTCCTGCTCAGCCTCTTCGGCGCTCTCTTTTGCCGTTTCCTGGGGCGCGGCTGTTTCTGTCGGTTCCGCCGTCCGTGCCGCCGGGGAACGATGGGGAACGGTCGTCTGCGGCTCTTGCTTCGTAGGCTCAAGCCGCGCAGTCGGCGCGGCAGTCGCCAACGCGGACTGTTCAAGCAGAACCTGCTCCTTCTCCGCCTCGCTGTTCTCCCTCGTCACGCGGAAAAAGAGCACGCCCATCACGCATGCCGCCGCCAAACACAGCGCCATCACCGCTGTCATCAGCTTTTCTCCGGTTGTAAACGGTCGTTTTTGCTTCATGGCGCTTTCCTCTCAACCAGAAAAGGGCAATCCGCAGATTGCCCCTGTTTTTTTACGCGTCAAGCATGCCTGCGGCGGCGATAGAGCGCAAAGCCCATCGCGCCCGCACAGAAGAGCAGCAGCAGACCGACGCCCGCATAGAGCAGCAGGTCGCTTTCGTCCCCCGTCTTGGGCACCGGCAGGGTGCCCAGCGGTATGCCGTATTCATCCAGATAAATCCACTCGCCATCGCTGTACATCAGCGCAATCGGGTTATCCGGCCTCGGCGTGACATTCGGAATGGGCGTGACGAGCGGCGTAGGCGACGGCGACGCGCCCGGCACGGGCGTTTCGCGCGTGTTGACAATTACGCCGTCCTGATACGAAGCGGCATAGCCCGTCACAGGCTCTTCGCGCACATCATAGACATATTCCCGCCCGTCCACATCAAAATGCGGCATGTTGCGGAAAGTGAAATCCCACTCGTCGCCCTCGCCGGAAATCGCGACGGAGACAAGCGGCGCATCCGGAAACGCCTCTTCATCCGCGTATTTGCGATACAGCGACAGCGTAATCACCGATGGGCGGAAGCCCGACGCATTGGCCTCGTCCGCCCAAACCTTGTGCACCTCCACGTTCACTTCCACTTCCGGGATGGGCGTAGGCACCGGGGTTGGCCTGGGCGTTGGCGTCGGCGTGGGCGCGTCCGTCGGTTCGGGCGTCTCGGTCGGCGCGGCCGTCGGAGTCGGACTGGGCGTCGGCGTAGCCGTCGGCACAGGCGTGGCCGTCCGGACCGGTATCGGCGTTGGCGTCTGCTCAGTGCCCGGCGTTCCGGTCGGCGTGGGCGTCGGCGTTGTGGTCGGCGTGGCCGTAGGCGTTGCAGTCGGCGTGGCCGTAGGCGTTGCGGTCGGCGTGGCCGTCGGGGTTGCCGTAGGCGTCGGGCTAGGCGTAGGTTCAGCTTTTGCGCGGATCGCCAGCTCATTTGACCATTCACCTGACTCCGGATCTGCCGTCGGCAGGGAAACGAGGAACGGCTTGCAGGTTTCAAACGCCTGTGCCTGTCCGCTCGCGCCCGTCTGCACGGCCAGATACATGCCCGCCGTCAGGTTTTCATAGCTCGCGCCGCCGTCTTTTCCCGTTCGGGCGCGCGCGTTCGGCGCATTCAAATCCACCATGGCCGCCAGCTGTTCGGCGTATTGCCGATTCTGCGAAGCCGTCATTCCGTCAAAAGACGCGCACACCTTCGCATACGCCGCCAGCGGCACAAAGCCCGCCGCGCCGCCGCTCATTTGCATTTCGCCGACGCGGTAGAGCGAAAACTCCGCGCCCTCCACCGGCTGCTCTCCGAAGGCAAGCGTCAGGGTAAGCCGGCAGTTCTCCCCTTCTGCCCATGCGCATACGCAGAGCAGACAAAGCAGCAGGGCCGCGCCGATTGCGAGAATCCGTTTCGTCATTCTTCCCACCATCCCTTATTTTTTCCGCCTGCCGCCCCGGACGACTTTCAGAAGCAGCACCGTCATGATCACAAACAGGATGCCTGCCGTCGCAGGCAGCACCACGTTTTGCAGCAGTCTGCGCGCATCGAGCGGCTCCTTTTCCGGCTCACTCTCCGGTTCCGGTGTCGGCGCGTCGTCTGGGACGCGGACGCCGCGCACCAGCAGCCGATGCGTGTTGACCGCATACGGCGTACAGGTCATCAGCGTCACATAGTCCTTCCCCGGCTCGATGGCCAGCGCCTCGATCTCTTCCGGCAGAATCACCGTGATTTGATCCACCTGATAGGTGAGCGCCTGATTCAGTGTGTAAATCGTGAATCGGTCGCCGACCTGCATCAAATCCAGATCGCTGAACAGCTTGGCCGTCGGCAGACCGCGGTGCGCAGAGAGCACCGCGTGGGTGCTCTCGCCGCCGACGGGCAGGGACGTGCCTTCTACATGGCCGACCATCTTTTGCAGCACGTCCTCATCCGTGCCGTGTGCGATGGAAAGCCGCAGATCCAGCTTCGGGATCTCGATATAACCCATCACGCCATCGCCGTTGAGGTTGAGCAGCGAATTGTATTCCGCCTTTTCCGCCTCGGTCATCACGGCCAGCGTGCCCCGCTTCAAAACGCCTTCGTTAAACGCCTGCGCCTGCTCCAGCAGCCCCTCGTAATAAGCTGTGTTCGCTCTGGCCGCTTCTTCATATTGATCGATAGCAACCGTCTGCGATTGCGCGTTCAGATAATTGGCGACGGCGGGATAGAGCATGATGCCCAGCCCCAGCACAAAGATCAGCACAACCGCCAGCACAGGTAAAGCTTTTTTCATGTTTACTCCTTACGCCGCCCGAAACCCGTTTTCGCGCGGCGCGTTTTGTTTGATGAACGATCAGCCCTCGCTGCGCTTCTGGCGCTTGAGCACGACCATCAACGCGACGACCGCGCACGCCATCACGGCAATGCCCGCCACCATGAAGATCGTGGTGCCCATGCCGCCGGTCGCCGGCAGGCCGGAAATCCGCTTATCCACAACCGTCTGATACCAGTAGGCGGACTTGCTGTTCTCCTTGTCGTTCGTGTTGGCAAGCAGATGCTTCTCCTGTGCGTCGCTGTTCTGCGTGATGATAACGTCTTTCTCGCCCTGCATCAGGTTGAAGTTGTCCGGCGCTTTGGTTTCTTTCAGTTTGTAATCGCCGACGTCCAGGCCATCGATGATGATTTTGCCCTTCATCTCGCCTTCCTTGCCCGTCACCAGCTTCGTTTCGCCCGCCGGGTCAACCGCATAATGTCCGTCGCTCAGCTTTTTAAACTTGAGCGCCTTGCCATCCTGTTTCAGCTCAAATTCCGCGCCCGCAAGCAGCTCGCCCGTCTCAGAATCGGCACGCTTCGTCAGGTCAAAGCCGAAGGAATAGAGCACGGTGTAGGACGACTTTTCCTTGTGGTCATACGTGAATTTCACTTCGTTGGTGTTCTGGTTGCTGCCGATCTTGATCTTTTCGTTGACCGTTGCGGAATAGACCAGTTCAATCTGCGTATAATCCTTAATCAGCGAATAATCAAATTTCAGCTTGAAAATCTTCGTTTTGCCGTCGGCCGTCGACTGCGTGTAGTCCGCCTTGAACTCCGTGCCCGGCGTCAGTTCCTTTTTGCCGTTCGTGTTAATGCCGTATGCTTTCAGATCGCCGTTGAAGGTCAGGCCCTCGGCCATGGTATCTTCCAGCTCATACGCCACGTCGTAAGCGCTCGCCGGGTAGGTCGGCACGTCGGAATCGACGGTAAACGTCACCTTATCGCCGATGGCCGCGGTGGTCTTATCTTCTTTCTTTTCAACGTCCGGTGTTTTGCACTTGGCCGCGGCGTCCACCACGCCGCTTTCCACGACCCACTCCGCCTCGTCGAAGTCATACTTCGTAGCCCGGATGCTCGTCAGATACGCTTCATGCGCCTTTTCGCCGCCCATGACCAGCACCATGTAGCTGCCGATCGGCTGGTTTTCCACCGTGTACGTCGCCGCGGTGACCTGCTCGTTCTTCACCGCGGTGAGGCTTGCAAGCTGTCCGGACAGCGCGTTGTAAAACGTCGATTTGGACACCGTCGCGCTTCCGTCTGCGGGCAGATTCGCCGCGTCGGCATATTCGGAATAGTTGGCTGTGATCCACGCCTGAATCCCGCTCACCCACTTCGGGTCTTTGAGGGCGGCCGTTCCGTCGGATTCAATCTCGATGACCTGATAGATCGTCACCGTCTCGCCCGGTTCCAGGTTCTCCACGGTAATCGATCCGGTCGGAACGGCGTCCGCCATCGCGATTCCCGTCATCGCCAGCAGCATCATAACCGCCAGCAGCGCGCTCAGCCATGTCTTCATGTTTTTCATTTTCATATCTTCCTTTCTTTGAATTGCGATTCATTTTAACGGATTAAATCCGTTGTCCCCTTTTCTTTTTCGCCAGTGCATAAGCCGCCGCGACCGATGCCGCCATCAGCGCAAGACCAAGCAGCGCATAATGCATTGTGCCGCTTCCGCCGACATTCGGCAGATCCGGAACGCGTCGGTTGGTAAACGCATACGGGGCGGCAACCGTGCCGTTTTCATCCGTCACGGTGATTGCATCGTCCGTGCCGACAGACACCGTCCATGTCTTTCCGGAAAGCATATAACCCTCCGGCGCTTTGGTTTCTTCAAGCAGATACCTGCCCGCCTGCAAGTCGTTAAAGCGCACCTCGCCGGCCTCTCCGCTCGCCGCCGTCAGGATCGTATCCGTGCGGTTTCCGGCTTCGTCCAGCCGGGTCAGCTTGAATTCCGCGCCGGGGAGCGCCGCGCCGTCCGCGTCCCGCTTGGTCAAGGCAAAGTTGATCTTCTTCGGCTCGTTGAGCACCTCGACCGTCTTTTCGTGGTGCATGCTCAGAATCTCGTCCGCCGTCACGGCATCCGTCATGCCGACGTTCACCGCGTCTTGCCGCACCTCTTCCCTGCTCTTTTTGTTTTCAAAATCGAAGTAGATCGGCTTATCCATCCCCTCAAATCCGGCTGGGGGCGTATCCTCGATAATCCGATACAGCGTATCCGTCATGAGCGCGCGGATCGTGCCGTCTCCCGCGTCGTTGATATACGTCACGTGGACATTGCCGTTTTCGTCGCTGACGAACAATTCCTGCGTTGCCTGATCCGGCGTAATACTCAGCCACTTTTTCTGGGCAACGCTGAAACGCTCGATTCTGAATTTCGCGCCTTTCAGGGCTTGCTTTGTCTCTCCGTTGACTTTGCGGATCGTCAGGAAGTGGTTGGAGCCGCTCGCCTGACCGGAGCTGGAAGACACACTGATTCTCTTTTCCTCGGTGTATTCCTGTTCGCCCTTGAGCACCGCCTTGTTAGATACTTCGTATTGATCGTCCGCATTCTTGATCTTCGGATAGGCGTCATACGAAATCCGGATCGGTTTTTCATCCGGCAGGGCAAAGATCAGCTTTTCCTGATTGCGTTCGTTGTCGATCGTGTACGTATACGACCATGCTTCCGTGTTCAGATCCGTCCACTGACCGTTTTCCCGCGTCTCAACCTTGATCGAGCTCAATACCGGCATGAGGTTCGTCATCGTGTCTTCGAGCGTGACGTCGCTGCCGTTGTTGAACTTCCTGCCCAGCAGGTTGGCCGTGATCACAGCTTTCACCATGCCGTCCACATCCTGCATGTCCTTGCTCAGCATGCCGGGCGTGGTGATGGTGGATGTTGCGCCAGCCGTTGCATGTCCCAGGATTGCCGTGTTGTTGTACGTCAGCTGGGTGTTCGGCTCTTTCTCGCCGTAATCACGAACCTTGAGCTTGTACGAGAACGTCAGGCTGGGATACGTATCGCTTCCGTCGCTCTGGTTCGACCATTTATACGGCGCGTTGTACCACCGGCTGCCCTCTCCAATATTCAAAATATCGGAGAACTTCGCGTCGGTTCCGTACTGCTTCCACTTCACCGTCGCGCCGTCCACGTTCCAGTCAAACGTCCATTCGTTCCCGTTGAGCGTCGGATTGATGCCCGTCACAATCAGCTCGTTGTGCGCGGCAATATAGTTTCCCTCCCGCACCTTCATGCTGATGGTAAAGGAGTTATTCACGTATTCCAGACCGGCGTCAAACCGATCCTTCAGCGGTTCCGTCACGCCGACCAGGCCGTTGCCAAAGTCGCCGTTCACCTCGATGAAGTATTCAATCGTGCCGTCCGTGTGGTTGACGTCGCCGACCCACTTGCGCACCGATTTGGTTCTGGGAATCGAGCTGAACGCGGGCGTTCCGTTCCAGCCTTCCCGGATGTGGTTGGTGATGTAGCCGCTGTCCACGTCCGCGATCGTGCCGAGCTTCTGGCCGTTTCGATAAACCTCCGCGCTCAGCGGCACATCATACTCGATGATCAAATCGACGTCTTCCGCGGGCTGCCACTGCCAAATCGCGTTCTGTCCCTCCGGCCAGTTGAAGCCCAGCTCAAACAGACCCTTCGTCCACGTCTGCTCGACGATCCTGAACGTGTAACCTTTCGTCTTGATATCGACGTAGTCCGTGTCATTCTTTCCTTTGGCCCGAATGGTCACGTCTTCCGCGCTCGGCACAAAATCGACGTCGCCCAGCGTGCTGTTTTCGTCGTTTTGATACTGAGTAATCTGGATTTTATCCGTCAGGAAGACATGCTTTCCGATTCGATCTGCGGGAATCGTCAGCGTAGACCGATAATGGATGTGGTCGCCGACGATTTTGCCTTCCTTCTGAATATTCTGGATCGGCGTTTCAACGTCGGGCGGCGGCTGCAAGCTCCCGCTTCCGCTGTCGGCATTTCCCCGATCGTCCCGCGCCGTGTTGGTCACGGTGATGGTGTTTCCGTTGCCCACTTCCCTCTCGATCTTCGTCTGATACTCCACCGTGCAGCGCTTCACCGTGCCCTCGTCGGAAGGCACTTTGAACTTGAACCCGTTCGCGCTCGTTTCGGTGAAATACTTTGCGAAGTCTGCCGAGCCTTTTTTCACCTTGATGGTTTTGGTTTCGTGGTCAAAGCTGTCATACAGTTTGATCGTAAACTCCGCCTCGTCGCTCAGCATGATCTGCTGAACGTCCGCCGGGATCGTCCATTCGTCCGTCACGTTCTTCCCCGCGATATCCGTCGTTCCGTTGCCGACGGTCAGCTTCCAGTTGATCGTCTGGTTCTCGCGGTTCGTGCCCGTGGCCTGCTTGGCGATCTCCTTCGTGCCGTCAAACGTCTGGTCGCCGCTCCATGCGTGATCCTGTTTGCCGTCCACATCCGCCCAGACGTTGTTCGAGCCGACGTATATGCGGTCGGCGTGCTTGGCGAGCTCCGCTTCGTCGATCGGGACGAAGTAGCGAATCCGATAATGATCGCCCGTCTTGACGACGTTTTTGTCAAATTCCAACTCAAAGCCCGTGTATTCGCCGTTGTTGGTGTTTCGGGTCAGCGTATAATCCGCGCCGTCCACCACCGTTTCCGTCGTGCCGTCTGCGGATACCCTGACAACCTCGAATTGATTCGTCCAGTCGTCGCCCAGCAGCGCGATCCAATCCAGAACGGATTTGTTGTTTCCGCCCGGCGCATCCCAAACCTTCAGGATCGTCGGATCGTCCGTTCCAGAAACGTTCACATCGATGGCGTATGCGATGCCCTGTCTTCCGCCCTGCTCGGCCTTTTCGCTCGTCTTGACGACCTCGGCCTTGCTTTCTTTGTTTTCCGGATTCACCTTGATGGTGATCGTTTTACCCGCGCCGAACTCAAAGCTTGAATTTTCGCCCTCGGAAGCGTTTTTAAACTCACCCTTAAAGTCGAAGCCCAGCGACGCATCCGTCACGTCGATAAAGCTGTACGGATGATCGCTCGTTCTTTCGTCGTAGTACTGCCTGCCGTCGCTGGTATAGCGCGGCGTAAACGTCAATTCGTTGTTGGCGATTTCGTAATAACCGACGATGTTTCCGGTGCTGTCCTTTACCGGTTGTCTGGCGACGTTTTCAAACGTCAGCCCTTCCGGAAAACGATACGTCAGTTTGCCTTCGACAAACTGCTTGTTTTCGCCGTCCTCTTTAAAATCGAACTTGAACGTGTATTTCTGCCCGACCTCAACCGGCCCGCTCGTCACGTCTTTGCCGTTTTCATCGACAATCACCACGTCGGTCAGCAATCCGCCCATGCCGTTGTTGCCGACATTTTTCGTGTTCTGCGCGCTGCTTCTGAAATTGATCCGCGCAGACGGAGATATGATCTCCGCTCCTTCCTCTGCGGCGGCGGGCACTGCGGCGCACATCAAAAGAATAACCGCCATCATCAGGCTGAAAAAGCGTTTCATCTCGCCCATGGTTATTCTCCCTTCTGCGTTTCCGCCTGTTTTTTGACCAGAACGCGCCAATAGCCGTTCGCGTTCATCGGGGTCACGGTTTCCTCGTGGGTTTGTCCGGTCGCGCCGACAATATCCTCCCAGTTTTCGCCGTCTTCGGAATACTGCCACTGGAACAGCAGCTCGTCCGGTTCCGCGCCGGAAACCGCCGCGATAAACCCGATTTCGCCGCCCTCATACGCCAGCCCATTCGACGCGTCGATCAACACGTTAACTTGCAGCTGCGTCGGCTGCTCATCCGGCTTCTGCTCCGGTTCGGCTTCGCCGCCCGTGGCTTCCGGCTTCTGCTCCGGTTCGGCTTCGCCGTCCGTCGCCTCCGGCTGCTCCTCGGTCGGCAGTTTGCCCGGATTCACGACCACAGGCTGTTCCGGATTTTTGATGATCGGAAGCTCCGCTTCGTCATCGCGATCCGCTTCGCCGTCCGTCGCCTCCGGCTGCTCCTCGGTCGGCAGTTCGCCAGGATTCACAACCACAGGCCGTTCCGGATTCCTGAGATCGGAAGAGCACACGTCTGAACTCCAGTCACATTCCTTCATCT
>OCHU01000175.1_pt1 | contig 10049 bp, 12 predicted proteins | sample 1538531 | NCBI WGS metagenome assembly OCHU01 (sample SAMN04571705, study PRJEB22368) | human gut metagenome | biome: human gut; material: stool | host: Homo sapiens | place: Luxembourg | collected 2012-09-27 | reverse complement strand
TACACTCTTTCCCTACACGACGCTCTTCCGATCTTTCATATACACCTTAAAATTAACTGTAATTAGTTAATGTATCCGGCTTTCTTAAGCTCTTCATGAGCTTTTTCAAGGTTTGCATCTGATACACGAATGATCGGTCCTGTACAACCCATTCCGCTCTCTGCATAGATATTGATCTTCCATAATGCTTTTACGGCATCCTCAAGATCCATTACTTCGATTCCTGCGATCTGTGCTGTTACGATCTCCTTCGGCGGCTCTTTTACATCCTCCTCTGCTGCAGCCGGTTTTGCTGCTGCTTTTCTTGCATCCAGAATCTTTTTTAAGCCTGCTTTCTTTGCTGCTGCAAATTCTGCTTTTGCTACCTCAAATACTTTATTTCTTACAAGCTGTGCTGCATAACGGATCGCTCCTGCAATAACAGGTGCTCCGCTGGCTCTTGATACGATCATGACTAACTGCTCATATCCTTCGCCAATTCCTGGTCCATATCCGTATCCAGTTGCTTCAAAGCTTCCGCCTGTTGCTGCGGATGAAAGCATTTTTACCATGATGTTTCCTGTCAGGGAATCTGTTACCATGATATCCGGTGTTCCCTGAAGTACGTCATTTCCTCTCATGACGCATCCACCGTCTGCTCTTGCAGACTCTGCGAATGTGATATCATATCCGTTCTCCTGAAGCTCTTTGAGAGCTTTCTCTGTCTGACGTGCTCCGTCTACATTCAGGATTCCGACTGTTGGATTAGCAATTCCACATGTTTTTGCTGCAATGATTCCGTAGATCGTGTTCTTGATCATACCTTCGATACGATCTGCACTGGATGTTCCTGTTGTATTTGCTACAAACATCTCTCTTCCCTTTGCCGGTGTCACTACTCGTCCTACTGTAGATACTCCGATTGGGAATGGGAAGTGCATGGTAACTGCTCCGTCTACTTCTCCATTTGCAAGCATCTCTTCCATCTTCTTGTGGCCTTCTTCGTCATCTGCAACTTTTACCGTTGTAACTCCCTCTGCCTCAAGTGATCCGATATAATATACATCAACGCCATCTTTTGCTGCCATCAGGGCTGCTTCCATGGCATTCTCTTCTCCATGTTCGCTTCCCATTCCGGTTAATGCGATCTTTGGTCTCTTTCCATAACTTCCGCTCTCAAGACCCTGTGCCATCTCCAGGAATGTTTCTGCGATCATCTTTTCTACATTTGCCATCTTTACCACCCCTTACTCTGCTATCAGAGTAGCAGCGAATTCTTTCATTGCCTTAGCGATGAGTCCCTTTACTTCGTCCTCAGATACTCCGGCTGCAGCTTCTTCCTGTGCCTTTGTATTTCCATGGATCACGAAAGATACTCCATCGAACAGGTTTGTCATTCTTCCAAGGAACAGACTTCCTTTTCCGATGATCATTGCATTCTTGATCTTTCCTGCCAGAATGTCCTCTCTTGCAACTCCTACATATGGTACTCCTGATGGGATATGTCCCTGTGTCGGTGCCCATCCTGTAAGTCCGTGTTTTGCAGGGAACTCTCCGATCTCTTTACGGTCGAGCTCTCCTCTCTTAACTGCAAGGGCTGCGATCATCTTGTAGTTAGCAAGCGGTACATCTCCAGCTCCTGCCGGTTTTGTGATATCCGGATTCTGCATCTCTGGTGAGTATTTATCGATGTCCGTAATCTTCATTCCTGCTCTGTCAAGCGGATCTGCTACCAGACTTCCGATTACGTTCTGTGGTGCGGAACCTGTTCCTACACTGTGGCGTCCAAGCATGCTAAGGTCGATCTCCGGATTTACTCCATCGTTCTCTGCAAGGATTACACAGAATCCACCAAGGCAGTCCTCAAGGATTGGAAGACCTTTCTTGATGTGGTCTTTTCCGTTCATTCCAAGTTTTGCTGTACAACCTCCGGCTGTTACTGCTACACACTTGTATGCTCCGGATTTTACTAATGCTGCTGCTTCGATCAGTGCATGTGTCGGTGCTGCACAGAATCCTCTTGCGTCTGATCCTGATGCGCTTACAAGTCCTGCAACCTCTGCTGCAGCTTTTGCAAAGTTACCGCCACCTCTCTGGTTCATGTCTCCACATGCTTCCTCTGCACAGTCAATAACATACTCTACATCTGCTTTTTCGATTCCTGCGTTACGTACTGCATAAAGAAGAGCAAGTACACTTGTTGCTTTACTCATTAAGTTCTCGTGCATTACGTGTGCGCTTAAGTTCTGATCGATATCATGTGCACGTTTTACACATCCAACCAGCTCGTGGTTGAAGTAAAGTCCCTCTGCGTGCTCATCATTTACATATCCCTCGATCTCGGAAAGCTCTACACCGTCTTCGATCTGGGATGAAATATCTTCTGTAATGATTGGGTTTGCTGCAAACTGACCTTTGTACTTCTCTACGAAGTTCTTCTCCAGTTTTACAACTTCAAACTGGTCACTGATCTGTACCAGGAATAAGAACTCTTCCTCAGGCATGATCTCACCGTATTTTCCATAACGGCTTGCATTCTCCATCTTCTTGTCATACCATGGAGCCTCTACCTGTGCCAGCTCATCCGGATGTACATTTCCGATGTATGTCTGGTTTGGCCAGTAAGCTACACAATCCTCATATGAACGAAGATGCTCTGGCACCTCTTTTAAGTACTCTGAATCTGGATTTACGATTCTCTCTGTTGTCTGAGTTGTTCCATTATATAAAACCATGTCAGGAGTATGTGCTAAGACATAACTTGCTCCTTTAATTACACTATTCATTACAGTTTTCCACCTTTCCTAAGTTCGCTTCTCTATTTCCCCATAAATAGAAGAATAGAAAAAGAGGGTCTGACCCTTTCGGGCTTACCCGGGGTCTGACCCTCTGACATATCTTACAGATATTTGCAGTATTCGTCACGGATAGCGCTCATCTCGCTAACGATATCGTCAACGTCGAGTACCATCTCCATCATGCTTACCTGCTCATCATAAACAGCTTCGTCAAACTCTGCCTTCATTTCAGGCTCGCAAACGTGATATACTGTGAGTCCAAGCTGGACCCCTGTCAATGGACCTGCGAATGTCGGATCTCCTGCTGTTACAGTCTCAGCTGCAAGACCTGCAGCTTCACCTTCTGCAGCACCAAGAACTACTACTAAGTTCTCTGCGCCGTATTCATCAGCGAAATCCTTTACTCTTTTCTGATTCTCTAAGTCCATTGCGCCTGCGCTCGTTCAGACGAAACACTCCGTAGATGAAAATACTACTTCAGCACCAGCAGTTTTTACGCACTCTGCGATAGCTGGTCCCGGAATTCCATCACGGTCTCCGATAATTATTGCTTTTTTTCCCTCTAAAATAGCCATAATTATGCTTTCTCCTTTCTTTTGGTAAAAAACATGTTTATTTAAATATATATGACAAAGAACTCACCTAATTATTAGATGTATTTCTTGATCATCGCTTCGATTGTCTCCGGTGTACAATCATCTTTTACAAGCTCATCTACTTTTTCTCCATCTTTGTAGATTGCCATAACCGGAAGGCCAAGAATCTTCTGGCCGATTGCCAGACGACGAGCCTTTGTTGTATTCAGAGATGTAAACTTAAGTTTATCTCCGTATGTGTCAGCGAACTCATGTACCTTTGGCATAAGTGCTGCACAAGGAACACATCCGTCACCGAAAAAGTCAACGAATACATATCCTTCAGCTTCCAGAACCTCTGTCTGGAACGTATTCTTATCTACTTCTATCATTGGTCTGATCCTCCTTTTAAGTCTTATTTATGAAATAGAATATATACTCTACGCCATGCTTCTCTCTACCATAACTGCAGCGATCGCTCCGTCAGCTGCAGCAGTAACAACCTGTCTCAGGCTCTTCACGCGTACATCACCAGCAGCGTATACGCCTGGGATATTTGTATGCATGTCCGCATCAGTTGGAATATATCCTCTTTCATCCATCTCAACACTTCCCTTGAAGATGTCAGAATTAGGAATAGTACCGATGAATCCGAATACTCCGAACATTCCGTCGTCTTCGTCAGCTTCAATCTTAGTAACTTCTCCAGTTTTCACATTCTTAACTGTCATCCAGGAAAGGATTCCATCTCCTCCAACTTCCTCAACAACTGTATCCCACATAAAGTGAAGTTTGTCGTTTTTGAAAGCTTTCTCCTGAATGGATTTTGCTGCACGCAGCTCATCACGTCTGTGAATGATTGTAACTTTTCTAGCGAATTTTGTAAGGTACATAGCCTCTTCAACAGCGGAATCTCCACCACCTACTACATATACCTCAAAATCCTCGAAGAAGTTAGCGTCACAAGTAGCGCAGTAAGAAACTCCTCTTCCAAGGAACTCTGCCTCACCCTTGCAGCCGATTGGTCTTGCATGAGCACCTGTAGCAATGATAATATTCTTTGCCTGATACTCACCTTTTTCACCTTTGAGGACTTTTACATCTCCCTCAAGTGAAACTTCTTTGATTGTGTCAGATACACGCTCAGCCCCAAACTTCTTAGCCTGCTCTGTCATACGTGCAATCAGAGACGGACCTGACTCCGGCTGATCTACAATCTGTCCAGGATAGTTTTCAATCTCATCTGTGATTGAAATCTGTCCGCCATCCTGTCCTTTCTCAACGATAAGAACTGATAAGCGACTTCTTCCTGCGTACAGTCCTGCTGCTAATCCAGCAGGACCTGCACCCAGGACAATTACGTCATAAATTTTGCTCATAACGAAATTCTCCTTTTTTCATTTTTATTCTATAACGCTACATACAATATAGCACATAGTTTTCAAAAATGAAATGCATATTTTTTATAAAATGCACAATTTTACTCAAAAATTGTCTGTTTATCAACCTCTGTTGTAAGAGCTTCAAGAGCTTTCTTAACTAAGGATTTACGAAGTGCGTACTCCTCATCTTTATCCAGCTCCGGATTTCCAAGTGGATGTGGAATAGCGATTGTAGGAACGATTCTGTTAGCTCCAACTGTCATAGAAATTGGAGTTACAGTACACATATGAACTACTGGAAGTCCTGCAGCTTCAATAGCTTTTACCATCGTTGCACCGCAACGTGTACAGGTACCTCAAGTGGAGGTCATGATAACTGCATCAACACCATCAGCAATCAGCTTCTGAGCATACTCATCAGCGAATGCTTTAGCTGATAATACGGCTGTTCCGTTACCAACTGTTGTATAGAATTTATTGTGAAGTTTTCCAATAACACCCTCACGCTCGAACTCACGCATAACGTCTACTGGAAGTACACGGTCAGCATCCTCGTTAGCGTATACCGGATCGTATCCACCATGAGCTGTCTCGTATGTCTCCTCTGTCAGATCGTTAACACCTGTAATGTCATACTCACCATATCTTGTAGCATTAGATGACTCGATGTGATCTGGATTACCCTTCGGAACAATACCACCGGATGTACACAGAGCGATTGTAGCTTTGCTAAGATCTTTGATAGCCGGCTGTGGAGCAACCTTGTCGAATGTCGGCATTGGGAACTCTGTTACGAATGGCTTACCAGCAATCTTCTTAAGAAGCATCTCAACAGCACGTTTTGATCCACGTTTCTCCTCGAATAAGTTTACACGGATACCGTTTGGCATGTAGTTGTCTTCGCAAGAAGCACCAATCTTCTCACCTTTAGCAAGTTTCATAGCAAGTGGAGCTAATTTTCCAATTGCATCTCTCATACCAGCTGCACTGTTCTTTGTAGGAACAATGTATACTTTGTCTTTGAACATATCAGCACCTGGATTCTCAACGTACATTCCTGTAACTACCGGGATTCCAAGCTCCTCTTTGATCATATCGCAAACTGTTCCGCAAGCAACTCCGTAACGTCCTGCGTTGAATGCAGGTCCAGCGATGAACAGATCAGCATTCTGTCCTTTAACCATCTCAAGAATCTCAGCTTTAGCTTTTTCAAGATTCTCGTTGAAGTAAGAGTCACCACATACGATTGTAGCAACGATCTCAGCTTCATCTCCAAATTTCTGAGCAAGAGCGAGTCCTGGTCCTACGACCTCTCCTACGCGAAGCTCTGCAGGGTAATCTGCTTTTTCTTCTCCACCGATATTAGCGAAGAACTGGTTGATATAATGTACAACTCTAATTTTACTCATTATGATTCGTCCTCCCTTTCTATCGTGCACTCAGTACGTTGAATCCTGTCTCGTTTGTTGCGCCAGTCATAACCTGAATCTCAACTTCAAGAGATCCGTCCTCCTGAAGAGTCTTGTCGCTGGCACCAGCGATAACATTAACATAGTCTAAAGTTCCGATAACTTTATCAAGTTTTGGAAGGTGAATCAGCTCATTAGCATTTCCGCCTGTTACTACAGCATCTGCAGCCGGATCAGAGTCAGCAAGTGACTGAGATTTTCCATCACGTCCAGCATACTCATCTGTAATGATAACAGTCTTAACGCCTTCAGCCTCAATTTTCTTTGTATTCATGATAAGGTCTGTATCTGGGTTACCGAATCCCTCCTGAGATACGATTACAGCATCCAGGTCTAAGAAACGGCAAAGTTTTGCTGTCCAGTCAGAAGAACGCATCTTGTCTGCAAGGTAAACGTTCTCATTTGTAAGGATGTGGCAAACAAAGTTAATAGTTTTACCATGCTCCTCGAATAAATCGTGAATAACCGGGTTATTCTCGTGAACATATGTTGGGTTTTTATCACAAGCAGATACACAGTTACCGGATACGATAGCTCCGTCCATGATCTCTGTTGGTGTCATCAGAGTAGAAAGTGTCTTCTTAGCATCTACTCCGTATACATATGTGTCATGAAGAAGTCCCTGGCTCTGTAACATCTGTACATAAGCAACTCTCGGAAGATCTGGGAATTTTTCTTTTCCTTCCATAACCCCGTATGTCTCATAAACCTTTGTCTCATCTGGTGTAAGATCACGTGCTAATTCCCCAAGATATACAGCAACTCTGAATCCAGCGAAACGAACAGCTTTCTCATAATCATGCTGTTTGATGTTATCAACTGGCTCACATACCATAACAAGATTTAATGTTTTTGAGAATGGTGTATACTGTGCTCCAACACCTGTCATATCGATGATACCTTCCTGGAATCCAACGATCTTACCAGCTGTAACAACAGCCATTCCTTTTAATGCATAAGTTTTTCCTTCACCAACTGTATCTACTTTGTTGATTACTCCCGGGAAGACTCCTCCTCTTCCTTCAACCTTTACACGTGGCTCGATAACGTCTTTAACCGGTGTGATTCTCACTGACTCACCTGGTCTAGCAATATCAAATGATACGCTCTTAATGTGCTCATCCTCAAGAGCAACAGCCTCTACAGCTTCTTTGTTTACATAAAGAATTCCATCTTCGATCTTAGACTCTGCTGCGAACTGGATATCCTTAATGTAAATGTGTCCCATTTCCAATCTTCTCACTTATGGTTCCCTCCTTCAAGAATTTTGATATTATTGTGTAAGCTAAATGCTTTAACAACCTCTCGCTACTCGACCTACCACACATCTGCGGATGAAATAGCGCTTTGTAATAGGGTCCAGTCAATTAACTGGAAGTCTTTGAATGTTTCTGGCATGAATTCTCTGTACTTTTCTGACTTGAACTCAAACTTTGCACAGGATCTTATGGCTCCTTCTATAATTGACAGTGACCTCTCATCCAGTTTTCCGGCTTTACGTGAGATCATAACCGACTTATATGGTGTTTCATTCGGCTTCACGCTTCCAGATAATGGATGTGATAAAAGCAAATGTCCTTCGTGTATCCTGTCTCTAACTTTCCCCAATACATCCTCATAAGAAATCTCACTATAATCCACTTCATGCTCTTCATCAAGCATCTGTGGAACTAATGGATTGTTCGTTATTATAATGTAATCTTTCTTCATTTTTTATCCGCCTTCCATTTTTGATTTCTTACATAGATGAATAAGTATTGTGTCATTCTTCCCAGCTATCCGGTAGGATTAAAAAAAGACGATACAACACCAATATTGTGTGTGCATCGCCTTTCTGTCTTTTGTCTTGACCGTCCTTCTTAGATAGCCTTTCTTTTCAACACAAGATTCAGAACGCAGTCCCTTTCTCAGTCCTTTTGCCTGAAAGTTTCACCCCTGATATGTTCACCAACATACCTTGGCTTGCCTCTTCGGCGGTCTTCTTTAGTAAAGACTCTCTCTTAAGAAAGATCATCCCGCTATTCACTTTTATTTTATAGAGACAATGAATATCTCCCATTGCCTGTATCTATAATAACGTATTGTTAATTTATTTGCAACCCTTTTGCCATAACTTTCTTTTTTTAGTCATTATGCACATTTCGCAATGTCCCTTTTTGGTCACAATTGCCATTGCATTTGTTTTGTCTATAAATAATATATTCAGTTTTTCACAATATTCTATTAGTTCACAAACAATTTTGCCTTTTTATTATAAGATGTTCTACTTTTATTTATTAGCACTCCTTAATTTAGTGCTTTATCACAGTAAACTCCAGTTTATTTGCAACTGGAGTTTACTGATTCTACTATCAATTATTCAATTATTTATTGACATCATCTATGAATTATTTTTCTTTTTAAAGTTTTTAAAGTAATCTTCATGCACCTGGCTGATTACTTTACTCAGCGCAAATAATGCAAGAATATTTGGTACTACCATCAAAGAATTGAAACAATCTGCCATATTCCATACAAGATCAACTTCTGCAAGTGATCCAAGGAACACACAAACCGCTGCAGCTGCAGAATAGATTTTCACTGCTTTTGGTCCAAACAAATATTTGATATTGGCCTGACCAAAGAAATACCATCCTATAATAGTAGAAAAAGCGAAGAAGAACATACAGATGGCTACGAAGATGTCTCCGCCTTTTCCATATAATGTAGAGAATGCATACTGGCTAAGTTCTGCTCCTGTCTTTCCGCTCGGGATAGATTTCGTTGTCAGGATAACAAGCGCTGTCAGATTCAGTACAACGAATGTATCAATAAATACACCTGTCATAGCTACAAATCCCTGTTCTACCGGATGATCCACTTTAGCTACTGCATGCGCATGTGGTGTGGATCCCATACCAGCTTCGTTAGAGAACAATCCTCTTGCTACACCTTTTGTAAGTGCAAGCTTCACAGTTGCACCGGCTGCTCCACCGACTACAGAGCTCGGAGAAAATGCGCCGATAAAGATAGATGCAAATGCATAAGGAATATTTTTATAGTTGTAAATAATTACGATTAATGAGCCGATAATATATAAAGCTGCCATAAATGGTACGATTGTTTCCGTAACTTTTGCAATTCGTTTCATACCACCCATGAATACAAAAATTGCAATCACCGCTACTACAAGACCCATGATCCACTGTGGAATACCAAATGCTGTATGGAATGATGCCGCAATAGAGTTAGACTGTACTGCATTACCCATAAATCCAAGTGCAAGTGTAATCAGTATTGCAAAAATTCCAGCAAGAACTTTTCCAAACGTCCCCTTGAATGCTGCTCTTATGTAGTAAACCGGTCCTCCTGTGACCTGTCCGTCCGCTCCGACCGTCTTATACTTCTGTGCCATAATTGCTTCTGCATAGATAGTTGCCATTCCAAGGAATGCCGCGATCCACATCCAGAAGATTGCTCCAGGTCCACCAATCGCAAGTGCTGTTGCCGCTCCGGCAATATTACCGGTTCCTACCTGTGCCGCAATCGCTGTTGCCAATGCCTGGAATGATGACATTCCATCCGCTCCGGCTTCTCCTTTCTTACTGAACAGACCGCCAAAAGTTCTTCTCATTCCTTCGCCAAATCCTCTTACCTGGATAAACCCGAGTCTGAACGAGAACCAAAGGCCCGCACCTAACAGTGCAATAATCAGTACGTAGTTTGACATGTAATTCTGAATCGTCAATACAATGTTATTTAATGTCTCCATAAAACGACCCCCTTTTTTCCTTTTCGAAAGACATTTGTAATAATGTATTCGAGATCGGAAGAGCACACGTCTGAACTCCAGTCACATTCCTTCAT
>OCHU01000160.1_pt1 | contig 10326 bp, 9 predicted proteins | sample 1538531 | NCBI WGS metagenome assembly OCHU01 (sample SAMN04571705, study PRJEB22368) | human gut metagenome | biome: human gut; material: stool | host: Homo sapiens | place: Luxembourg | collected 2012-09-27 | reverse complement strand
TCTGGCTGTGGTCTTTCTATTTTTGTTCCGCAGTTAGGACAAAACAGCACATCTTTTGAAATGGTTGCGCCGCAGCTTGGACAGGTATTCTCATTTTTGATATCCCTAATCTGCTGCTCACACTTAGCAATCTTTTCCATAGCATCAGCAATGATCTGAAACTGATTTGCCATGTCATTCTCCACATCATCCTTGTGAAGCTCATAGTATCTTTCTCCGATTGCCATGTATGTATTTTTCATCTGATTTTTTGCTTCATTTATCTGAGCATTCAAACGAGAAATGGCCTGCTGCTCTTCGAGCTTGCCCTTGATATCTTTCGTCATCTCCTGGGCTTTGTTTCCAAAATCCTTTGTTACCTTTGAAAATTGATCAAAAATAGACATCGTATCCTCCTTCAACACTTTAATTTAGTATCATAAAGTATAGCACTTGCTTTTTCTTTCGTCAATGACTCATTTTTCAAAATGGTATCATATCCTATATTGGGGGTCGTGTTCACGGGTTTTCTTATACAAAATGCACTTTTTCCGTGAAGATATATGCCCTTAAGCTTCATTAAAAGGAGGCAACTATGGAACCAATGCTTGATGTTAGCAATCTTTCCTTTGATTATCTTTCTGCATCATCTTGCTTACCTGTAATCGACAATATCTCGTTTCAGGCTTTTGAAGGCGATTTCATATCGATTGTCGGACCGTCCGGCTGCGGAAAATCAACGCTTCTTGATATTATCGCCGGTCTGATGCCGTCATCTGCCGGACAGGTTTTCTTTTTAGGCGAGCCTGTCATAAAACCGAGAAAGGAAATTGGATATATGCTGCAGAGAGATCAGCTTTTTGAGTGGAGAAGCATTCTTCGCAACACACTTCTTGGTCCTGAAATACAGCATTCCTCCCATAAAGATAAAAGAAAAGCACGAAAAACTGCTTCTGAAATGCTTACTCGCTATGATCTTGGCGGCTTTTTGGGTGCAAAGCCTTCTGAATTATCCGGCGGCATGCGCCAGAGAGCTGCTCTTATTCGCACACTGATCATGGAGCCCACGCTTTTACTTCTGGATGAGCCATTTTCAGCACTTGATTACCAGACAAGGCTCACTGTCTGCAATGACATTTGTGAGATTATCCGCACGAACAAGAAAACTGCCATTTTAGTCACACACGATCTGGCAGAGGCTGTCAGTACAGGAAACAGAGTGCTTGTTTTAGGGAAGCGGCCTTCAACAATTAAAATGGAGCTCGTATTTGATCCTGATTTTACTGCACTCTCACCACTCGCCCGCAGGAACCATCCATTATTCAATCCATATTTTCAAAAGCTTTGGGAGGCATTTGCCCATGAAAAATGAAGAATTGATGCGTCTGCTTGCCAGACGACAAAAAAGAAACCGCAAGCTTTTAACTGCCGGACGGTTTCTGATTGGGATTTTGTTTTTTGCAATCTGGGAGCTTTGCGCCCGATTTGGCATTATAAATGATTTTATTTTCAGCAGTCCGTCACGCGTCATACGCACAATACAAAGCTTTGCAGCCAATAATACACTGTGGCTTCATGTTTCTGTTACACTAAAAGAAACAGCACTCAGCTTTTTTATGACTATGGTCATAAGCCTTTTTACCGCTCTTTTATTCTGGCGCTTTCGCTGGATCTACAAGCTGTTTGAGCCATATCTGATTCTGTTAAACAGCCTGCCAAAATCAGCACTTGCACCACTTTTAATTGTGTGGCTTGGCAATAAGCCGCGCACCATTATTGTTGTCGCAGTTTCTCTCGCCGTATTTGGCGCAATATTAACGCTTTACCACGCATTTGAATCTGTTGACCCAGAAAAGATAAAGCTAATACAAACGCTAAACGGCACAAAAATGCACATCATCACAAAGGTCTTGCTTCCCAGCACCGTGCTAGTCTTTATCAACAACATGAAGGTCAACATTGGCCTTTGTCTTGTTGGTGTGATAATAGGTGAATTTTTAGCAGCCCGCGCAGGTCTTGGCTACCTGATAATTTATGGCAGCCAGACCTTTAAAATGGACTATGTAGTTACATCTATAGTAATTTTATGTACGGCAGCTATTGTGCTGTATGCACTTCTTACATGGGCTGAATCTGCTTACAATCGCTATTATTTAAAGAATGCCTCAGCAAACTGATCCATTGCAAGCTGACTAGAACGAGCCATAAGCTCACGGCTGGAATGCATTGCCAGAATCGGCACGCCAAGATCTACTGTCATTGCCGGAATTGAAGTACTTAAGATACTTCCAAGTGTTCCGCCGCCAACAGCATCTCCATGATTAACAAACTTTGTATGAGCGATCTTCTCTGCACGGCAGATTCCCTCTACAATTGATACTGCATTAGTATCTGTTGCATATCTCTGGTTGTAGTTCATCTTGATAACAACACCGCCCTCCATTGGAATCGGATTGGTCGGATCGTTCTTCTCTGGATGATTCGGATGCATAGCATGAGCTACATCCAGTGATGCTGTCAGGCTGTGAAGCATTACATCGATGAATGCTGTGCGGCTCTTGTCTGTATCTGGTGTATTCAGATAAATCTTCTCTAAAATGGAAGACAAGATTACTGAGCCCGCACCCTGCTTTGAGCTTGAACCACACTCTTCGTTATCAAACAATACAACAAGATTACAGATATCAGAAAGTGCCTCTGTATCCATGATTGCATTTAAGCATGACTGGCAGGATGTCAAATTATCAAGTCTTGGCGCTGATAAAAACTCATCATCAAAGCCTGTAATTGATGGCTCCTCACCGTTACATAAAAACAGCTCATAATCAAGAATACTGTCTGCCTCAATGCCAAGCTCTGCAGCGATCTTTCCAAGAAGCCATCCCTGTGTATTTTCCTTTGCTCCGATTAAAGAGACAATCGGCTCAAGATCAGTCTGAACCTTTAACTCAACACCCTTATTTACTTCTCTATTCATATGAATTGCCAGATTCGGGATTACGGCAACTGGCTTTTTAGAATTGTACAGCATGGTCTTAGGACTAAATGGATCATCTGTTGCTACACATACACGTCCTGCAATTGTCAGTGGACGATCCAGCCATGTATTTAAGATCGGACCACCATAGCGCTCTACATTTAAAGTGATGCAGTCAGATTTCTTTCTTTCCGGATTTGGCTTAATCATAAAGCACGGATTATCGATGTGGGATGTGATAATACGAAATCCCTTAAAGCCAGACTGCGGCACACGAAATGCAGCAAGTGAACGATCATAAATTGATACATAATATGCCTTTCCAGGCTCAAGCGCTGCAGACTCTGCAAGTGAAATGCGCTCAAAACCTGCCTTTTCAAGCTGACTGATGGCCTCCTTCATTGTATGATACGGTGACTGGGAGTGGCGGATCAGCTCAACCAGACGATTTGTGGATTCCTGTAATTCCATAACTTTTCCTTTCTGACAGGGCTTATAAATAGCCCTGTTCTGCAACTGCAATTAATGTCGCGATGCTTCTCGTATCATACCATAAAACAAAGAAATTGTCACTTTAAAAAATTGGTTTTACTATCTTTCTACCATAACACGACACTTTTTGCGATAAAATGCAATTCCATATTTTAAAATTTTCTGATAGCCATCATTGCGCAATGCCTGTGTATATTGTCTGGTATCAATCTGCTCTAATGCATCACGACAATTTTGATCAAGCGATTTTTCATCATCGCTCCATTTTAATTCCATTACAATACCAAATGCATCGTCATCATATCCTGCCTCAATAATAATATCACTAAATCCATTCCCTGATTCTCGATTGGAATAAACACTCCAATCATCTGCAAATCCTAAAATTCCAATCAATAGTCCATGATAGAAATTTTCCTTAACCGTTTTTACAAAATTATCACGAATGCTAATCGTTTTTGTCATATACTCCGTCAAAATCTTTTCAACCACTGGCGCATTCGCATTTTGCAATGCAGTATAAAAATTTCTGAACATCTCACGATTTTGAGAAACTTCTCCGCGAAACAATTTCAATATACGCTCAATGATAATGTTGCGAATCTCGCGATTCGGAATTGCAAGCCGATAATAGCCATCTCCTTCCTTCCCATGCTGCGTCAGATAGCCCGTCATAAACATAGTACTCCATAAATTATCAATGCTTGTATATAGCTCCTTGTAGGTAATCATCTCATCAACCCGTTTGACAACCGTTTCTCCATTTACCAGTCGCTCAAGTTCACGCTTTGCAAGCATTCCTGGCTGATTCAAACTATCTACAAAATGATTGATAATCTCATTTCCACTTGTATTCATCCAATAGTTTTTTAATTCTGCGTTTGGATTTTTGCAATGATCTCTGCAATAATTTACAACATCCCACGCGCAATAAACATCGGCATTGCCAAACCGATACCCATCATACCATTCCTTCACTTCGTCAAACCGATCACTCAATCCATAGTATTGCAGCATTTCCATTACTTCTTTATTTGTAAAACCAAAGGTTTCATCAAATTCATCATCCGTGATCGAATATACTTTAAAATTGTTCAACCCGGTAAAGATGCTTTCCTTTGCAATTCTCAGGCATCCTGTCAGTACCGCAAAAGCAAGGCTGTCATTTGTTTTCAACACATTTCCAAAGAGATTGCGAATCAAAAGAATCATTTCATCATAGTAGCCGTTTTCATATGCTTTTGCCAATGGTACATCATATTCATCAATCAATACTACTACCTTTTGATGATAATGTTTTTCAAGAAGCAATGTTAGACCTTTTAAGCTGACCGCTAACGTATCCGGCTCCATCTTTCTGTCAATCAGCTCAAAATATCTTTTTTTGTCAATTTGCGTAAGTTCATTGCTCTCAATTAAAAACTGAAAACGCTCTACCTCATCACAAATGCTCTGAACCAATAACTTATACGCACCTTCATATGAATTTGAGTCTACACCTTTTAGACTGATTGAAATTACAGGATATTGTCCCATATACTGTCTGCACAATTCAATATTCTGAGCAATATATAAGCCTTCAAATAAAGCGGGATCTGTTTCTTTTTCAAAAAAGCTTTTAAGCATACTCATATTAAGCGATTTTCCAAAACGGCGCGGACGAGTAAACAAAATCACCTGACTGCCATCTTCAAGTACCTGTTCAATTAGTTCCGTCTTATCTACATAATAATAATTTCTTTTCCGAAGTTCACTAAAATTTTCAATTCCAATTGGAAGCTTTAATTTTTTCTCCATGAAAACCTCCTTAAGCAATTCCTCTACCGATTTCTTTCCTATTTTTCTGTCATTGTATCATATCTCACTTCTTTTTTCAACATAAAGGGATTTCGAGATTGTCACAGTTTACGTCAGGTGATTTGACGATTGCTTGTCTTAATATTATGTAATACTTCTATTTCTTCATATCATTTTGACTTCTATATCCATCTTAATTGAACATATATAGCTCAGCAAAGATTCTACTCCAATCAAAATGATATACATTATAAACATATATTCTCCCGATAAATGCGGATAACCTGAAACGGTATTTATGTTTTCAAGACTGCTCCAATTTATCGGAGAAACATAAAACAAACCATATTTTTTAAAATTTGTAAAATATACAGCTACTGGATCCAACATAATAAAAAAGACTGCTGCTGAAATTCCTATTGTTTTTTTGCCAATTTTTAAATTTAGCAGGTACATCAGCTTACCAATAAAAACTATACTTAACCATCCAGTAATAAAAGTGTACATAAATGCGGCTAAAGGATAATAATTTTGTATTACTCGTACTGGCATTACTAGTCCCCACGTATAAACTGGAATTAAGCTTCTTTGATTTACAACAAAATCTCCTGCAATTTCTCCCCAAAGTCGATTTGTTGAAACTGTTGGAAGAACTGCTATCAGCGAAATAAGCGAAATAAACAACATATAGAGAAATGCTGCCAGCCACACGTACATGTTTTCACCCAAATACCAGCCTTTCCGTTTGCACCTTAAAATCATATATGGTTTTTGATTATTCAAAAAAGGGGCATTACAAAATAGCATAACACATCCTAAGTAGATTAATACTTTTAATAATCCATTACTATTTTCTGCCTCCGCAAAAACAATTGGAAGAACAAACGGCGTAATTGTTTTTCCTGTTGCCTGCCCATACTCAGATAATCCATGAAGATATCGAAAAATCAATATTGTTTCTATTGCCGCAATCATCCATATTCTATAATTTTTACGCCACTGTATAAAATTGCTTTCGCAAACATACCAACCTTTCTTTAAATTACCCATTTTCATACCTTCCTTTTAGTTTTTTCCATAGTACAATTCCCGAAATCGCATTTAACACAAGTAATAAGCTAACAGAATATAAATAATTCCAAAATGAACTATCCGTCATTCTGAGCATTTTTGCTGCACTCGTAAGATTCCAAATATCCAACTCTTTCGGCAAAAAATCAGTAATTGATAATAATCCATAATAAACCAAAAAGGAAATTGCATGTGCTGCAAAGCGATCTGGCATATAAAATACAATCCATAACCCAAAAGAAGTAAAAAAGGATGCAGATAATCCAAAAATTAATCCCATCGCTGCCAAATAAAGAATGGGGCCTAGTGTTTGATAAATATCGTAGTATTCAACTATATCTTGCTGTGGATTATTACCTACTAACGGCATTAGCGGTCTTACGAAAGCCACAAAAAGCCAAATTCCACCAATCGTTGCTGTTGTTACAAGAAACATATTCGCAGCAATCTTTGAGATCACATATCGCTCTATCCTTCCTACTCGAAGTTTTTGAAACAGGAAAAAACCACTGGAGATATCTTCATAAACACTTCCCGCACACAGTAATGATAATACAGCAATCATGACTGCTTTAAAACGATCAAAATACAGCACGTATAAAACATGCTGAATACTACTAAATACGACGTTAGCATTTTCTCTAAATTCTATCGCCTGCGACAGATTTTCTGTCCACCCAAGTGCAAATAGTATTGCTACCATCATCATCACATATATTATTTTCCCATGCAGTATACCACGTTTTAGTTCCGCTTTTAATTCCTTCATATGTGTCTCCTATTAATACATGATTGATCCATCAACTGCATTAATCAAAAAATATCCATTTTCCTGATGTTTCCCATCTTCTGTATCACTATATGTGTCATACTCATTCAAATCTTTGTATAGCCATACGGATTCAGAATTTTTTCTTTTTTGAAAACCAAAACGCCAATATGGTGAACATTGAATTCCTTCAGATGACAGTTCATCTACTGCATACACCAATGAAATATCCGTAATCTGTATACTCTTTCCATCAATATTTGTCGCATTTATTTCCTTATCCAAATAATCTGCTGCCTGTGTCCTGTCAATCAAATTTTTCTTTTGTTCGCTGCAAATACGATAACGTGGAGGAATTTTCATATATAATAAACCCTTCACTGGATGATAAACCATCCACGCAATATCTGAATTTCCATTGTTTTCTAATATTCTTCCATTTATTAGGGGATTTTTCATTATAACTAAATATGCCTCGTCCTCTTGTGTCCATGGCTTCCCACCTGTAAATACACCTGACCAAGTACCATCATATTCATCTTCTTTATTTTCATAACCAGGACCAGATACACTATCTCCTGCATTTTTATTAATTTTCTTAATACTCTGCAAATCCATTGCATATGTTCTAACGTATGTATAGGAATATCCTATTTTTTCTGCAATCTCTCTGCAATTTTTTTCTGCATCTTCAGGCTTCATTTCACTATCAATTTTATCCTGTGGAAATGATTCCCTCAACAAAATTTCCTGCCACCGAAGTGTATTGGTTGCCATCTCTGCGATTGCAGAATAGCTTCCTGATACTCCTTTTACTTCATATTCTAGCCCAAGCATATCATACTGGCGTACTCTTCTGTCCCCATCCGTCAAATAATACATGCCATATTGATTTTGACTTTGCTCAACTTCATCTAACGATTTTTCAAATATAGCATTACAAACATCAGACAATTCATATGGTTCTATTTCTAGTGCTAATATATTCACGTTGTTTTCCTGCTTATCCTGAGATTGATTGCTTTCTTTCATACTACTTTCACTCTCTTCAACACTGCTTTCGCTTGTTGTGTTGTTCGCAGATGGCGTTGTTTTTATTGCTTCGGGAGATTTGGCTTGCGTTGCCTCTTCTGTTTCTTCTAATAGCTGTTGTGCTACTGATATTCCATTTGGCATGAACTGCTGACGATCCTGACTTGTCATACGAACTGATTTACAGCCAGTCAAAATTATTCCTGTTAATATTACTGAATATATTTTATATTTTTTTCTCATACTCAAGTTCCTTTCTGCCGTGCTGAGATAAAAAAACATATTTTATTCAGCACGGCAAATTTCACTTACCACTTTACATACTCATTTATTCTCTCTTGATCTCATGTCCGACCATTTTTCCCTTATCAAAGCGAAAGATTTCATCGCAAAGCGTTCCGATATCTTCTTTACTGTGGCTTGCCAGAACAATTAGCTTTCCATCTTCTTTTTGTTTCAAGAAAAGCTTCCACATTTCCTGTACGCCGTCATTATCCAGACCGCTTAGAGGTTCATCTAATAGCAAAATATCTGGATTTTCCATCAATGCCTGCGCCAGTCCCAGACGTTGGCGCATACCTAGTGAATATTTTCCTACCGCCTTTTTGCTTTCTGGATCAAGACCAACAAGACGTATCGCGTCTTTTATCTGCTCATCCTTGATTTTTCCCTGAATCATAGCAAGAAGCTTCAGATTTGTGAAGCCAGAATATTCTGGAAGAAAACCTGGATTTTCGATGATAGCACCGATATTTTCCTGCATGTCGTCATTTTCTCCGACTGCTTTTCCATTTATCAAAATTGTTCCCTGCGTTGCCTTTACAAACCCAAGGATATGCTTCATAAGCATAGTCTTTCCGGAACCATTTCTACCTACAAGTCCGTAGATTTTTCCAGACTCTAGCTTCATATTAATATTACTTAATACTTCTGCCTCTCCATAACGTTTTGTCAAATTTTTTATTTCAATTGTACTCATATGCTTATCTCACTCCAGTGAAATACGTGTGTAATGCTCACACGTTTTTTCTTCGCCTGCTTTGTTAGTATATGATACCTTCAGAATATATCCCTCTCTCTCATTATTATGATTCTGAATATATACTGGATATGCTTTCGTCTCATTTCCAAGACTCTCTGCATCGATATATTCGATATCATCCTCACCATTCGCTTCGGTCCACACTGCAATTCTTACATTGCTAATTCCTTCTTCGTTTGCAGAACCATGGAATTTCACCCAAAAATTATCTTCTGCAATTGATTCCACTGTAAACCAGGCAACATCGCCATCACCTTCCGGCACATCACCTGTGATCCACTCAAACGAAAAGGTGACTTCCTGCTCCTCGCTTGATGGCGTCACGTTGCCGGCTTCCGAACTGCTGGCTGGCGCTTGGCTCTCTGCTGTTGACTCTGGTGCTGTTGACTCTGGTGCCGCTGACTCAGTTACTGTCTGCTTTTGTGGTTCTGGCGTTGATGCCTGCACAGTTGTATTAGGTGTCACACTTGACGGCTGTGTATTTGCAGATGACTCCGCTGTTTTACTCGTCTGTGCTGCTGTAGATGTCGTTGAATTCTTATTTACAGTACCCTGCAATTCACATCCCGTCATCATCATCATTGTTCCTGCCATTGCGGTAATCGCCGCTTTCTTCCATAATAATTTTCTCATTTATCTTGCTCCTTCCTAATTTATCCTTTTCTTTTAATACGAATCAGCCTACCTGCGGCGGCATAGGAATTACAAAGCTGTCTGCTGTTGTACTTTCTGTCGGCGACTCTGACTCTTTTTCTGTCATCTCTGCTGTTCCCTGTTCAGATTCACTTTCTTTTTCAGACTCTGGTTCAAACTCTGATTCAAAAGCTTGTGACTCTTTTGTAAGCACTCCTGCTTCCCCTGATGATACCCAAACTGGTTCTGCTGCCCATGTCTTTTCATCTGATGACGACAGTTTTTGAGGAAGCTGTCTTTTAGATCTGTCAAACTGAATTGAGACCATACAACCTGATGTTGAGACCAGTGCCGCTGTCATCCCTGCCGCTGCCAACAGCTTTTTCCATACTTTTTTCATGCGTGTTTTCCTTTCCGCTCTCCCCGTTAACTGCACTTTTTTAATGTCTTTGAAATTTCAAAAGCAGCCAATTTAACAATTATTGTTTGACTATTTTTTAAGATCGGAAGAGCACACGTCTGAACTCCAGTCAC
>OCHU01000127.1_pt1 | contig 11104 bp, 8 predicted proteins | sample 1538531 | NCBI WGS metagenome assembly OCHU01 (sample SAMN04571705, study PRJEB22368) | human gut metagenome | biome: human gut; material: stool | host: Homo sapiens | place: Luxembourg | collected 2012-09-27 | reverse complement strand
CGAGATCTACACTCTTTCCCTACACGACGCTCTTCCGATCTCGCCCTGCCTCGTCAATTCCACAGATGCACTCGTATTCATCTCCGTATTTTTTTTCAAAGGCAAGCATCGTCTCCAATCGAAGAAGTTCTTTTTCATAGGCAATCTGCTTTTTCTGATAAGAAAAGATCAGATTTTTCACACCACTCCGCTCATCCGAAGCATATTCTTCAAATAATGTCTGCCACTCTTCTCGGGCTGCATTTTCGAATTCACTTTTTATATCGACTATTTTTTTTGACATAGTTACCTCTTTTCCGAAAAATACCTGTGCACAATCGTTGTACACAGGTATTTGTTTTTTTGTAACTATTCAGCCTACTCAAGGTCAAACAGTTCACGCTCTCCGATATCTACTTCCGCATACTGCTTTGCTGCCTCTACGATGTCTTTATCCGAAGGATCCGACGGATTCTGGTATGGCATAAATTCTCCTTTTACCTTTCGGCTGGATCTAGCTACCCAGTCAATTCGAATCTGTGTATAACCCTTCTGCCAGTTTGACAGTTTAAACGGAACCACAAAACTGTATTTTGCATTATTACTTGTCACTTTGTAACCAGTAATAAATTCTACCGGATATTTTTTCGGAGTAGGCAGACTCTGCGAAAATCCGATGCTTGCCTCTTTCAAAATCACGTCACCATCATAATTGTAAATGGTATTGATTGGAATCGCCGGTTTTGACGAATCATTCGGATCTACCATCTTAATCGATGTGATAATCGAATTTTCTCTATTTGCTGAGTTATTTAATGTACAGAACAACTTCAAAACATTCTTCTCTTTGCTACGGTTCTCATTATAAGAAGCAGACGGATTAAAGTCGATCAGCACATTGGAATTACTCATCTTCTGATAATATTTCTTCGAATCCTCATTCGAATCCACATTAAACTTCATCGTCGGAGCAGGTGCTTTTGCATTCTGTAAAATATTAAACAATACCACGGCAATTCGTGACATAACACCTTTATCTATGACTGTAAAGTTCTTATTGTCAAGGTTTTCTTTTGCATTATAATTTCCTTTTTGACCATATAAGAATGTCCCAGGTACACCTTCCTTGTTTTTGCCCATCTGCCAGGTTACAATCTCCATATCACCCGGCATAACAATCGTTACATTCTGAAAATCTTCTAACGGATCTCGAGTACCTGTAATGCTTGTATAAGTATAATTATTATTTGACGTCAGTCCACAACGATATCCTTTATCCGAAATATTACCATCTACATGACCATACGTGCTCTCCGGATACGTTCCTCGAAGGGATGAACTCAAAAATCCATATTTTTCCACAAAGGTATCCATGTCTGCCGTACCATCAGGACTATACAAAGCATCTTCGCTTGCTGTCGTTACATATGGTATAAAACTATACAAATTCCATAAATATGTGTATTTCGAATCTGTATCATGTGAACCACAGGCAGCATTCACACCTTCTTCATCTTCTTTATAATATCCGGTATACTGAGCAGTATTGTCAGGTGCCTTGGCAGAACTTGACAATTTTACCTGCTTAATATTGCCATAAACATTATCCATAAATGTCCAAAGCAGGTTCTGTGATTTGTCTGACAACGTAGATGCGGAAAGATCAAACAATGTAGAAACCAAATACAGCTTCGCCAGATTACACAAACTTGCTTTTTGATCATGTTTGTAAGTCGAATCATAAATCAAGTTACAAACTTTATCCGTTCCGTCATCCAGATAAAATCCCATCTGCTTGGAAAACATCATCGCCAGTCCGGCATCACCGCTCAGACGTTTGATAATCTTCATACAGTCGCTCCATTCAAGGTCATTTTCCTCAAAAGAAACCAATTGGCTTACATCGTCTTTATTTGCCTGAAGTGCTGTCTCTTTGTCCGGATCAACATATTTCCAGAAAAAGTCTCGCAGATTTTTTACCTGATCTGCATTTGTTCCATTCTTACCTCCATAATAGGAACTGATATAGAACATATCTGCACGCTCAATATAATCCAATGTATTTTCGGTATCGTTCTTATCCATCTCGTTGATCATCGCCGGGGTTACCGTAACAATCTTAATGTGATAATTATCGTATTGCTGATCCGCGGTCTGTGTTACTTTTCCATCCGAATCGATTTCATCTTTAAAATTGATAAGCATTCGTTTCAATACATCATTCCATTTGATACCTATATACTGGAATTTTAATTTATAACCTTCATACTTATAGTTGATGGTGTAGGCTTTCATCTTTTTCAATGAAGCAGCCAACGTACTATCTATCCCTTCGATAGAGCCCGCAGGAACATAGTCTCCTTCTTTTGCAGATTGGATAGCTTCTCTCACTTCCCAGCCCTGTTTTCCTTCCGGCCAGATATTATTTGCATTTTGTGGAAGTTCCGATGCTTCTTCTACAAATTTCCAAGCAGCACCTTCCTGAGCTTCAGTCCAATAAGGATCTACCTTTACATTACCATTCCCTGATCCAACACATACAAAATAACCTTTATATTTTTCCTGCGCATCATTAAATGACCAGGCTTCTGTTCTGGCAAATTCATCCTCCGACACTTTTGTTCCAGCATCTGTCGTAGAAAGAACATCTTTATATCTTTCTAAAAAAACTTTTTGATCCAGCGCCCCGGATTTCAATTCTGCATAATCCGATTCAAATTCAGCCGTCGGTTCTGTCACCGAAATAGTAAATTGCTTATTATTATCTGAATCCGCTTCTATATTCCATGCCCAATTTCGATCATCATCAATAACTTCGCGTGGAATCTCCTGACCATCTTTATCTACAAAAGCTGCTTTAAAAGCTGCATTTCCATCATACAATGACGCAATCGTCGGATAAGATCCACCGTTACTTTCCTGGCTCAACCCTTCTACAAAGGTACTTCCCTTTTTCATCTCAACCGTATAATAGGAATCCACCTTTACAAGCGGAGCATTTGAAAAGTCATAATCTTCTCCATTCGTTTTACGTGAACTATCGGTAACCGTATGGTCATAATCGTATATCTGATACAAGTTATCAAAATTGTTTCCGGAGAAAATACCACCAACCTGAGTCAGCCAGGATAAGTTTGCACTTTTTAATCCCTGTGCTTTCCAGTTTCCACTTTTAATATGTTTGTTATTTAACATAAATGTCTGCTGCATGGAAGAATGAATATAGGACTGTTTCTGATCTTTTGACATCCTCATACTCATTTCAAGCGGATCAAAAGGAAGCCCATCTTCTTTCGATGTAGCAAAATAACTTAATGACTGCTGTGACAATTCCGGAACAACTTCTAAGACAACCAGCGGATTCTGTTCCGTCCCCTTGTCATATGCGGAATTTGCTTCCGGAATCTCAGGAAGTGCATTTATTCCTGTATATTCTGTCGAGGAAGACGTCAAAACACTACTATAGTCTTCCTGACCGGTTACTTTCAATTTATCATCCGGAATCGTGACAACATCTGCTGTGCCATCACCCTTAGTCTCTACATAAGGCTTCCCGTAAGAAAACATACCAAAAATGCTTCCGGTTTTAATGGCAAAAAAGCCCACAACAAAAACACAGGCAAGAACCAGTGTAATTGCTGTACAGCCGACTATTTTCTTCCATTTTTTTGTTTTGATCTGACTCCTTTTCATATTATCGCTCCCTTCTACTGATTTCTCAAGTAAACACATTTGTCAAGCGAATACTCTGATACACTATCTTTAAACTTTACACTGAAGTTAACTGTATACTTATCGGATTTTTTATTCTTCACTAACTTACAAGTGAAATCCTCTACATTATCTGCCAAAAGATACATATCATCTGTCGGCAAAGATCCGGTCAGATCCACTGTATTGGTCTGATCCGATGCCATCGTACGACATTCTCCAAAAAACAATTTCTTTGCCGTTTTATCATACCAGTAAACAAATGTCTTTTTCGCAGTATTAAAAACACTTACTTTCGGACCTACATTAGAAAGTGTATCATTGGAGGTTTTCACTTCTTTGGCATCTGCCGAATCTTTCACCAATACCAATGCATCGCTCGTGCTGTCCCATACGACAGACTGCGCTTCTATGATATAGGCCTCCATATGATTTACTGCATCCTTGGCTTCATTCTGCAAGGTGATTCTTGCATTTGTCTGCCGGCTGCTGTTGGAAGCAAATACGATCAACGCCGTAATTGCACCAAATACAATAGTAGAAACAGCAACTGCGATCAAAACTTCCACTAAGGAAAAACCTTTATTATTTAATTTCATAAAAATTCACCTCAGTTCCTATTCTTTAAAATATTTTCCAGTCGCCGTCACAAGTTTCAAAGTCTGTGTCGAAGTACCCGTTACCGATATGGTACTCATCGTCTCATGATGCGGCTCTTCATCAAAGGATCCATCTTTTTTATTGATACCGATATGAACGCAGTCATTTACTCCAATTTCTGTTCCATTATAACTGATCGTCAATTTTCGGTTTGCAATCTGTTCTCCGGAACCATCCGGCGTAAAATGCGATGCATCTGTGTAGTTATCTGCCTCTGTATATGTCAGATAATAATTACCATCCGTATACCGGTAAATATGCAGATACGTACGCTTACTGTCTGCCATATTCCGTGATTTCAAAGTCATCAAACCCGAATCAATCTTAGATACACATTTTTTTGAATTTGCAAGATCCATATAACCAAGTCCTACCACGACTAAAGTACTAAACAGTGCCAAGATAGTAATGCAAATAATCAACTCGATCAACGAAAAACCTTTATTGTTTGATTTCACGAAATCACCTTCTTTCTTACCCTGTCAATTAATTCTTTGTCCAGTTCTCATAACCGATACATTCAGCAACATTTTCTTCTTTTTTATTTTTATCTTTTGTCGCATAGAAAAACTCTTTCCATGTGTCATCTTTTTTGATCCAATCAAGAATTTCTACCAGCATACTGGTATTGGCAACTTCCTTATATGTACCACCGAGTTTTACGGTTGCTTTTCCACCGGATATGATCAACCCTTCAAAATCACAGTCAATCCCCACATCACCGCCGGCTACAACCAACCCTTTCGATACACCGGTATCTTTCAAACTGGAAATCGTTCCCGGCGTAATATAAGCTGTTCCCTCATCAAAGGTATGTCTTTCTCCCGAAGATGGAACTGCACTGAAATCAACAATTCTGTCTTTTACCAGGTCTATCTTGTCTTTTTCATCGGATGTCGCTGCAGCGTAATACAATTCCATTCGCGGCGATGCTCCCGATGTCGAAGCATATTTTCCTCCTACCAAAGACAACTGAAGACTCATATATTGAACCATCTTCTTATATCCATCTGCCAAAAGTGTAGCAGATGCTTGCCCATTGGCAAAATAATTGCTTTCCATTTTATTTGATCCGTCAGCGCCATCATAATAACTCTTGATCACATTGCCTGCAAGAAGATATAATGTCGGACTGATACGAATACCGTCTGTAGGTGCCGCTGCCAAATTGGATGTAATATAGGTCTGTGCACGTTCATTGACCATGTCTACATTATCCGGATTACCCACAGAATAATAATTGGCAAAATACTTATTGGCACTTGCATAATCTTTAAAGTTCAAATACAGATATACATAACCGCCTGCATTATTATAATTCAAAGTCACCGGATTCGCGTCATCCAGATATTGTCCCAAATCCTGAATAAGGATGTCTTTGTTATAATTGGCTTCAATATGATCCGCATCAAATTCTGTCGCCGTCAATAATGGGTTATGTCCTTTTACGATGTACTCCTGTGGAAGCAAATAAGCTACCTGGTTACTTTTGATGGAAGCCGACTCACCCATCGCAATGTCTTCTACATTGGATGCATACTTGGTGCCGGTTGCATCATTTCTCTGTACAAACGCACGACCCGCAAGAACGAGTTTTGCCAAATTGGAGGAGGCATCCAGCAATGTGTTTTTACCATTTACAAGAATCGCACTACTATAATCTGCCAGCTGCTTCACACCACTCCCGGCTGAGTTATCTTCACTGTAACTGTAACCATAATAAGTTCCACCTAAGGTTACATTTGCGTTATTATCATTAACGCTTAAGTCATCCAGCACATAAGAGTTGCAATTCAAGTTCAAGGTTGAACTATTTGTAGAAGTTGAACTTCCAAATGAATTCAATAAAATATTTTTTGTCCAGAAATCCGCTCCATTCACAGTAACACTCGCTCCTGTTAAAAGATTCATCGCCCCTCTGGTAATCACCTTATCACTATCGAAAGAAGCCGTTGACTGTGCACCAGCCACGATTCCTTCATCATAATTATAATCGGTCTGTGAACCACCGGCATACACATTTCCGATAAATCCAACATTTGCCTGACCTTCAATCGTCAACTGATCATCGCTGATGGAAATATAATTTTTCAATTGATCGTAAGTATCTTCTCCCTCAAAACGGTAATCCGGTACATTGATAACAATATCCGTCTGAATATCGGTTTGATATCCCTGCTCATCTTTGTAAGATACTTTAATTCCTTTTAACGTAAGCCAGCGCTTTCCTGAACTTTTATCACGATAAAAGAAATAGTTGATAATATCACTCGTGACCACCGTATTTTTTCGCGTGATCATCGATTGCAGTAAACTTGCGGAAAAATAATTATTGGATCCAGTCGATACAAACGGATCTCCTGTCTCATCCAAAGAATCCGAGTTATATTCCGTCGGTATCAATGTAAAATCAATCTTTGAATCTTTTTTATATGTGTTATCGATATATGTCTTGTAATTATCTTTGGTAAAATTATTACGGTTTTTAATTCCATATATAATACCGGATAAATACAATTTTGAGTAAACATCCTGCAATTCTCCACTGGCTGCATTATAACTATCCAAGGTTTCCATGTAAGCAACTTCATTACTCACACCGGCAACCTCTTCAATACCACTTCGAATCTCTGCAACGATCGCCTCTGTTTCATAGTAATTATCCGTACCCTGCTGATCAACAACAACCGATACAAAATAATTTGTAGCCAGAGATAATACTGTCGCTCCAATGATTGCCGTAGCCATAACGCCGATAACAACCATCACAAATGCAGAACCTCTGTCATCTTCATTCGCCTTATGCAGTTTTTCATTGAATTTCTTTATCCATTTCTTTATCATATGAAAAACCTCCAATCATTTACTCGCTAATTGTCGTATTCATAACGGCAAGTGGCTCATTACTTCCTTTTTCATACACACTGACTTCAATGGCTCCAATTCGTTTTTTCGTCTTCTTCGAAATAAAATCTGCAGTAGATCCATCGTCTTCTTTTGCTGTTAATATTGTGTCTGTATTTCCATTAAAGAAATAGTTACACTTTAATGCAAGCGGATCCGAATCCGTTGACAATAAAAACTTATAATTGTTTACACGATCCGGGCACTCTGTTGTCGTCAGTCCGCAAAGATAATAGTGGATATTTTTAATATCTTCCTCTGAAATCCCTGTACCAAATGTAACCTTTACTCTGTCATTATCATAGCCGCTCCTTAAGTTATAGAATACATAAATATTTTTTAATGATTCCCTTTTTACTTCTGAAATTTCCAGCGGAGCCTCATACACACCATTTTCAATATTAGGAGATATGTTCGCGCCATTCAATTCATAAAGATAAGACACTTTTACCTTGTATATATCCGGATCTCCATCTTTATATTCAAGATGAATCGCAAGTCTTCGATCTAATTTATCTTTAATCAGATTATATTTTGTAAAAAAAGTGTTAGAATCTGTCGCCTCATTTGTCAGAAAATAACTGATTGCCCGATCCAACTGATCCTCTTCTTTTGCAACAACACTTTCTTTTCCATAAATCCGGTTTGGATTTGGAATCTCATAATCATTAAACTCGGAAGTAATTGCCTCATTTGTATCTTTCGTTACCGTATTGGAATCATATCCTGTATCATACGTTTTTCCGTCTGACGTCGTATGATCCGTGTATGTAATATGAACTTTCGCTTCGTAATCATATCCATTCAATTGAACTTTTTTCGTCAAATCCGTATACGTAAACTTGGTCGGATTTGACGGATCCGGAACAACTGTCCAGCTTGCCGCATCTACTGCCCCACTGCTGGCGATATTCTCAATCTGTTCAAAATTGTCATAAGAATTTAATTCATCCAAAACATTTTCCGCCACAACCGTCGCTGACTGCTTGTCACGTCCATCGGCTGTACGAAGTCCGGAATAAGTAAAGTAGTTAATAATAGGCAGCGTTACCAGTGCCAGTATCGCCACTGCCAATATCACCTCAATCAAAGAGAAACCTTGATCATTCTGTCGTAACTCATGTAAGCACATAATAACACCACCTTTCTTTTTCTTCTTACTTAACCGCACCAAATACGTTGTTTACACCATAGGCAAACCCTGTCGTATCCGGTTCTTTGTAAGCAACACCATTACCAAGCATCGCATAGAAGTTTACAACGATTGTACCTGATAATTTTCCTGTGCTCTTATCAAACTGAATATTTACATCTCCGACAGACATTTTTTCATCATTTTCTGTGATCCAGTCCAGACAGTTATAAATCTGTTTTGTTGTACCGGACAACTCCACCGTATAAGAAGCTACGCTTCCTACCATCTGTTCCATATCTACAACAGTGATCTCTGACATCGTATCCTTTTCTGAATCTGCCTGTGCCTGTGCTTTATCTCCATCTGAAGTAAGCACATTTCCTTTATAATAGAACGGAGATTCTGTACCCGGTGTGATGCTTGTAACATCTACCTCTGTATTGATCATCATACGATACAGAAGATATACCGATTTCTGCTGTGTCATCTTAACCGGGAAAGAATTAATATAATCCTTAATTTCATCATTATACAAGGATGTAAAAATCTCTAAGTTCTTAACATCGCTCTTCAATGCTTCCAATTCTTTGATATGCTTTTCTGCGGTCTCTGTCTTCACCTGATATTCGGAAGCAGAATCCATATTTGGCTGGAATCCGAGGAAGTACGCCAAAACCAAAAGCAGCACTGCACCTGCCAACAAAATTACACGCATTTGAGTTAAAGTAAGTTTACCGCCCATGTTATTTCGCCTCCTCATCGCCTAATGTCAATTCATCACCAAAGAAATCAATTTCATTCGAATCACGTGATTCACGGAATGACAGATAATCAAAGGAAATGGTGTATTTGTACTGCTGTTTCTTGGTAACTCCATCCTCATCCTTTACGATGGAACTTGAAATCTTAACATTTTTGATACTTGTGATCAAGTTCAAACGAATTACCAATGCGGATACCGATGAAAGTTTTTTATCTGTTGATATACAACTGATCGTACCGCCTGAATTTGTAGTGTTTACTGCACTGATCACAAAATCTTTCGGACAAGTTTCTTTTACCTGTTCCAGAATTGCATGAAGTTTATTGTTATTCGTATCCGTGATACCTTCCATCTTCATATAAGTAAGGATACGTTTCATATCGTTCTGCAAACTGTCATACTGTGCCTGTACCGGCTGCAGGGAACGTTCTTTCTGTGCTGTCGATTCATAAGAACCCTTCGCCGTCCCCAGTGAGATCATAGAAATCATAATCATCACAATACTGACCAAAATAGAGGCAGCAAACACAGCAGCAATACCCTTGATAGATTCTCTGGTTGCCGTCTTATTCTTAATATCTTCCGGGATAAAGTTTACCGGACTGTATACCGCACCAAAGCATCCAACATACTGGAGGATGTTTACATTCACTTCAATCTGACGATTAAACTGAACCCCCTGCAATTCACTCGGTGTACGTGTCGGAATACCAAGTTCATTTGCCATCAATTCGTGAATACCGGCAATTTTTGCGCCGTCACCGGTTACGATAATACCTTTTACCGGCTCCTCACGATATCTTGAATTATAATATTCAATGACACGATAGATGTTTCCGATCAAAGAAGAAGCACTCTGTGTCAGCTCAATACGTTTCTGCATGGACAGATCATTCTGAGGATTTGCCGCATTTAAGTTATACAAAAGCACTCTCTGTGTCATAATGATCTTAAATGCTTTATCATATTCCGGAGCCCGGAATGCCGGCTCATTCATCACTGCTTCTACAATTGTAGAGGCACCATACGGAATCGTCCTCTGCAGAAGAAGTTTATCTTGGCTCATGATATTGATCAATGTCGCATCACGGTTGATCTGAACCGCCATCTCTACACCTTCATTGACCTGACGTTTCATGATCTGGAATATACCATTACCATCCACTTCAATTGCCATTACATTAAAGTCACAGCCTTCAGCCAATGCATAGTAGGAACGAACTAAGTCAATCGGAGCAGCATAAACAAGAAGGTCAAGTACATCCTGTGGAGCCTCTTCTTTCCCTTCTTCTCCTTCTTTCTTCTTACCTATATTAAAGTTAAGTTTAAGTTCCTTTTTTTTCTTCTTTTTCTTGGTATCGTCCGTAATTTCCGGTTCCTGCTCCTTTGCTTTCTCCGAACCGTCTGTTACCTTTTCTCCTTCTTCTGCAGTACGACTGCCACCCTGTTTTACATAAGAAAAGATATAACGATCTTTATCCATCGGGAAAAGATCTCCTACTTTTGCATCAACGATCCCCTGAATCTTACTGTCTTTTACAAGTGGAATCGTCGTCTCACGGTTTGCAATCTTGGATGATGACAGTGAAAAGATTACATCTTTTGTCGTAATTCCTTTTTCCTGGCATGCTTGTTTGATACGACGACTGACGTCCATGATGTTTTTTACTTCGCCATCTTCTACTGCTCCCTGCGGAGTCGGCACACGAACACAGCCATATACAGTAGGGTTGTCTGGTGTGTTATCCATATGTACAATTCGAATCGTCTCAGTTCCTACACGAACCACTACTACCTTCTTAGCCATAATAACCTCCTTTATCCTACGGTAAAACTACCGCAAGCAGTGTGGCTTTCTCACTTCCACACTGTCTTTATTACTTTTCCCATATGTTGTTATGTTGATGAACATTTCACCACTACAGATCGGAAGAGCACACGTCTGAACTCCA
>OCHU01000111.1_pt1 | contig 11705 bp, 10 predicted proteins | sample 1538531 | NCBI WGS metagenome assembly OCHU01 (sample SAMN04571705, study PRJEB22368) | human gut metagenome | biome: human gut; material: stool | host: Homo sapiens | place: Luxembourg | collected 2012-09-27 | reverse complement strand
CTCTTTCCCTACACGACGCTCTTCCGATCTTCCTTTAAGTTTTTACTGTTTGCCTAAATTAAAGCGGCTTAAAAAGTCCTTGGTGCGCTGGTTTTTAGGCGCAGAGAAAATTTCTTCCGGACTGCTTTCTTCTGCGATAACGCCCTGGTCAATGAAAATTACTCTCGAAGATACATCACGAGCAAAAGCCATTTCATGCGTTACAATTACCATCGTCAGGCCTTCGTCGGCAAGCTCTTTCATTACAGCCAAAACTTCGCCAACCATTTCAGGGTCAAGCGCCGAAGTAGGTTCGTCCATTAAAAGCACTTCCGGTTCAAGCGCCAAAGCACGGGCAATGGCAACACGCTGTTTCTGCCCACCGGAAAGCTGATGCGGCTTGGCATTGATATAACTTGCCATACCGACATGTTCCAAATACTTCATTGCCGTACTGTGTGCCGTATCTTTATCTTTGCCGAGCACTTTAACCTGCCCAACCATGCAGTTTTCAAGCACGGTCATATTATTGAACAGATTGAACTGCTGAAATACCATACCTACTTTGGTACGGTACAAAGCAAGGTTTTTAAAGCTTTCCAGTACATTTTGCCCGCGGTAGGCAATAACGCCGCCCGTAGGCTGCTCCAAAAAGTTAACGCATCTGATAAGCGTGGATTTGCCGCTGCCGGAAGGGCCGATAATACAAACAACGTCACCTTTTTTTACATCAAAACTGATGCCTTTTAAAATTTCACGTTCACCAAACTGTTTTTTTAAATCCTGAACGGACAACAGCAATTCTTTTTCGTCTGCCATTTCTGTTACCGCCCTTTCTTGTTAGTTACCTGAAAATGGCCGCACGGGTCAGCCATGGGGTCATACTCTACCAGCTGATAATCTTTCGGGCCGTCCATTTTGCTTTCCAGCCAGCGTAAAATTCTGGAAGCCGTAAAAGTCATAATAAAATAAATTACGCAGGTAATGAAGAAAATTTCAAAGTATCTGTAATAAACGCCTGCCGCCGATTTAGAAGCAAAATAAAGCTCTGTAACGGAAATAACGTTCAATACGGAAGTATCCTTGATATTGATGATAAGGTTGTTGCCAATCTGCGGCATAATATTGCGCAGAGCCTGCGGCAAAACTACATAGCGCATGGTCTGGAAATGGTCCATGCCAATGGCAACGGCAGCTTCGCGCTGGCCTTCATCAATTGATTCAATGCCGCCGCGCACAGTTTCTGCCATGTACGCACCGGTATTAATGGAAACAACAAGGAAACCGGCAAACATTGCCGACATATCAATATCAAACAGGCTCATCGCACCATAATATACAACCATTGCCTGTACTATCATTGGTGTACCGCGAAAAATTTCTACGTAAGAAGATAAAACGGCCTTCAATCCTTTAACAAGTGCCTGTTTAAAAGAACTGCCGTTGGGGTCTTCGGGAATTGTCTGGCAGATGCCTACTGCAAGACCGATTACGCAGCCGATAAAAGTACCGACCAGTGCCAAAAGAAGGGTTACGCCTGCGCCCTGCAAAAGAGTGGCGCCGTATTCATTCAGCAGAAAAACTACCCACGAAAAGAAAGAATCGGGCATTGTAGCCATAATTTAACCACCTAACATTAAGTCATTAATACAATCGAAATAAATACGGAAAGAAGGGGACGGATTAAACCGGCCCCTTAAAAAGCATAAGTTAAATATTATTTTGCCAGCGGCTGTTTCTGAATTGCTTCATCCATCATTTTATCGAAATCAGCAGGGGTCATTTTGCCAAGAACTGCGTCCATAGCGTCTTTCAGTTCTTTGTTGCCTTTTTTAATGGCAATGCCGATTTCAACATCTTCTTTAGAAGTTTTAAAGCCTTTTTCTTCCGGGAACTGGAGAACGGTCAGTTCGGGGTTTGCAAAAGCAGCAGCTTTGGCAGTCGGGATATCGGTTACGATAAGGTTGCATTTACCGGAGGTTAAAGCAACAATCATGCCCGGTACATTGTCGATGGCAGGCAGTTTGTTAACTTCCGGAACCTGGTCAATCTGGTCATACCAAATGGTGTTCAGCTGGCTGGTAGCAGTTGCGCCGCGCAGTTCTTCAACGCTGGTTGCCTTTGCCTGCGGGGTGTCTTTTCTAACCAGTGCAACTACATTTGCATAATAATACGGTTTGGTAAAGTCTACAGACTGTTTGCGTTCGGAGGTAATGGACATACCTGCGATGGCAGCGTCAATTTTGCCGCTTACAACAGCCGGTGCAAGACCGTCCCATTCAATTTTCTGGATTTCCAGTTCAGCGCCCATGGAGTCGGCAAGTTTTTTGGCCATCATTACGTCATAGCCATAGGCATATTCGTTGCTGCCCGCAATTTTTACGGCACCGCCGTCAGCACTGTTCTGAGACCAGTTATACGGAGCGTAAGCACATTCCATGCCTACTTTTAAAACTTTTTTGTCTGATGCTTTATCGCCGCCGCAGCCTGCAGCAAAAATCATTGAAGCTGCCATTACGCCGGCAACAGCACAAAGAGCCAATTTTCTTAAATTCATATCAAACAGCACCTTCCTCTAAAAACATTATGAGATAATTTTACCTTTAGATTACAAATATGTCAATCAGGTAAAATCAGTTTTACATTTTTATAATATTATTTTACGTAATTATTCATGCTGTTGTCTTTAAGAATAACGTCGTGTGCGCCGCCTTCAACAATGGAAGTTGCAGATACCAAAGTAATTTTTGCTTTGGCCTGCAGTTCGGGAATATTAAGCGCGCCGCAGTTGCACATGGTGGAACGTACTTTGTTAAGGGTAAGGGTTACGTTGTCTTTCAGGCTGCCTGCATACGGAACATAGGAATCAACGCCTTCTTCGAAGGAAAGTTTCTGTGCGCCGCCCAGGTCATAGCGCTGCCAGTTGCGGGCACGGTTGCTGCCTTCGCCCCAGTACTCTTTCATGTAGTTGCCGTTAATGTTAACTTTGTTGGTCGGGCTTTCATCAAAACGTGCAAAGTAACGGCCCAGCATCAGGAAGTCTGCGCCCATTGCCAGTGCAAGAGTCATGTGGTAATCGTAAACAATGCCGCCGTCGGAGCAGATAGGCACATAAATGCCGGTTTCCTTATAATATTCGTCACGTGCTTTGGCAACTTCAATTACTGCGGTTGCCTGGCCGCGGCCGATACCTTTTTGTTCACGGGTAATGCAGATGGAACCGCCGCCGATACCTACTTTAACAAAGTCTGCGCCGCATTCTGCAAGGAAGCGGAAGCCTGCTGCGTCAACTACGTTGCCTGCGCCAACTTTTACGCTGTCGCCGTAATGTTCGCGAATCCATGCCAGAGTAATTTTCTGCCATTCGCTGTAACCTTCAGAAGAGTCGATGCAGAGTACGTCAACGCCTGCGTTAACCAGTGCCGGTACGCGTTCAGCGTAGTCGCGGGTGTTAATGCCTGCGCCTACGATATGGCGTTTTTTGCTGTCCAGAAGTTCCAGCGGATATTCTTTGTGGGTTGCATAATCTTTGCGGAATACCATGTACAAAAGGCGGCCTTCGTCATCAATAATCGGCAGGGTATTCAGTTTGTTTTCCCAGATGATGTCGTTGGCTTCCTGCAAAGTGGTTTCTGCCGGAGCGGTAATCATTTCGCTGATAGGAGTCATGAATTCTTTAACTTTGGTATTCAAATCCATGCGGCTTACGCGATAGTCACGGCTGGTAACAATGCCTTCCAGCTTGCCGTTAACGGTACCATCGCTGGTAACGGCAACAGTGCTGTGGCCGGTTTTTTCCTTCAGGGCAATAATATCAGCCAGGGTGCTGTCCGGGCGGATGTTGGAATCGCTGCTTACAAAACCTGCACGGTGGGTTTTAACTCTTTCAACCATTGCAGCTTCGTCTTCAATGGACTGGGAACCGTAAATAAAGGAAATGCCGCCTTCTTTGGAGAGGGCAACTGCCATTTTATCATCAGATACAGACTGCATGATAGCGGAAACCAGCGGAATGTTCATGGTAATAGCAGGTTCTTCGCCCTTTTTGAATTTAACAAGCGGAGTTCTCAAATCTACATTTGCGGGAACGCATTCGCTGGAGGAATAACCGGGAACTAAGAGATATTCACTAAAAGTATGTGCGGGTTCATCGTAATAAAATGCCATTTTCATCCATCCTTTGCTTAAAATTTTATTTTTATGTATAAATTATTAACCGGTTAGGTGTATACAAAATGTCCCGGCGCATAAAGCGCAGGGACAAAATTTTATTTTTTCAATGCACGCCAGGCAATATCTTTGCGATACTGCATATCTTTAAAGCTGATAACGGAAGCTGCCTTATAAGCACGTTCCTGCGCATCGGCAATATCCTTGCCCACTGCCGTAACGCCAAGCACACGCCCGCCTGCCGTTACCACGCTGCCGTCGCTGATTTTCGTTCCGGCATGGAACACAACGGTTTCCGGCAATTTTCCGGCTTCGTCAAGGCCGCTGACAGGATAGCCCTGAGCATAATGTTCCGGGTAGCCTCCGGAAGCAAGCACCACGCACACGGCGGCTTTATCGTGCCAGCCTATGCTTACTTTGTCAAGCCCGCCGGTTGCGCAGGCCAGCATAATTTCAGCAAGGTCGCCGTCCAGAAGCGGCAGCACAACCTGCGTTTCCGGGTCACCGAAACGGCAGTTAAATTCTACAACTTTAACCTCATCGCCGCAAACCATCAGGCCAGCATACAGGCAGCCTTTATAAGTTCTGCCTTCTGCCTTCATGGCTGCAACAACAGGTTTTAAAATCTTTTCAACAGCGCGCAGGCGCAGAATATCGGTTAAAACCGGAGCCGGTGCATAAGTGCCCATGCCGCCGGTATTGGGGCCTTTATCGCCGTCAAAAGCGCGTTTATGGTCCTGGGAAGCAATCATCGGCACAATGTGCTCACCATCGGTAAATGCCAGCAGCGACGCTTCTTCGCCCTGCATAAATTCTTCGATGACAACGCGTGCGCCCGCGCCGCCGAATTTATGCTGCTCGCCCATCATTTCGTCAATGGCTTCGTAGGCTTCAGCCTCGGTCATGGCAACTACCACGCCTTTACCGGCAGCAAGCCCGTCTGCTTTAATAACAATCGGCGCGCCTTTTTCCTTAACATAGGCTTTGGCTGTTTCCAAATCTTCGCAAACTTTAAAGAAAGCTGTTGGAATATTGTATTTGGCCATTAAGTTTTTGGCAAATGCCTTGCTGCCTTCAAGCTCTGCCGCTGCTTTGGAAGGACCAAACACAGCAAGCCCTCTTGCGGCAAACACATCAGCAATACCGGCAACCAAAGTTGCTTCGGGGCCTACAACAGTCAAATCAATGCCGTGTTCTTCGGCAAAGTCTGCAACACTGTCAAGGTCATTTAAGTTAAGTTCAACACATTCACATTTTTTCACAGCGGCAATGCCGGGGTTGCCGGGCGCCGCATAAATTTTTTCAACCTGCCCGCTCTGCGCCAGTTTCCATGCCAGTGCATGTTCACGTCCGCCGCTGCCAATAAGTAATATCTGCATAGTGCTTCTCCTTATTTGCCTTCGGCAAGCTGTTTGGTCAAATATGCGCTGATAGCCGCATCATATTCGGAAGTATGTGTAAATGCTTCTTTGGCCAGAGTTTTGCGGGTTTTCATATCGGCGTCGCCATGCTGCTGCAGCATGGCAATCAGGCTGCTGTAACGTGCCGGGTTGGTAATAATAATAACGTCACGGAAGTTTTTGGCTGCCGCCCTTACCATTGCCGGGCCGCCGATATCAATGTTTTCAATGGCTTCGGCTTCGGTTACGCCGGGTTTGGCAATGGTTTCCCTGAACGGGTAGAGGTTTACAACAACAAGGTCAATCGGTTTAATGCCGTGTTCTTCCATGGCTTTTACATGTTCCGGGTTGCTGCGTACAGCAAGAATGCCGCCATGAATCTTCGGGTTCAGGGTTTTTACCCTGCCGTCCATAATTTCCGGAAAACCGGTTACGTCACTAACATAAGTTACAGGAATGCCTGCGTCCTGCAAAGCCTTCATGGTACCGCCGGTAGAAATAATTTCCACGCCGATATCATGCAGAAACTGCGCCAGTTTAACAATGCCGGTTTTGTCGGATACGCTTAAAAGAGCTCTTTTTATTCTCATTTTCATTCACCCCACTACCGGAAGCACCTTTACGTGCCTTCCTTCTATTTGCAGCCTGCCCTCACTCCACAGCCTTACGGCTTCGGGCAATGCTTTGTGTTCCTGTTCCAAAATTCTGTCGGCCAGCGTGTCATGCGTGTCATCGTCAAGCACGGGCACTGCCTTTTGCAGAATAATCGGGCCGCTGTCGGTGCCTTCATCTACAAAATGTACGGTGCAGCCGGCAATTTTAACGCCGTAATTAAGCGCCTGGCCCTGCCCGTCAAGTCCGGGAAAACTCGGCAGAAGCGCCGGGTGGATATTAACGATTTTATGGTGCCAGTGCCCTACAAAATCCGGGCTTAAAATACGCATAAAGCCTGCCAGCACAACAAGTTCCGCACCGGCTGCTTCCAGCACGCCGGTAATTTTATTTTCAAATTCTTCTTTGGAAGCACATTCTTTGCGGTCAATGGCAACAGCCTTAATACCCGCTTTTTCTGCACGTTCCAAAGCAAAGGCGTCCTTTTTATCGCTGATAACAACTGTAATTTCAACATTAAGCGTACCTGCGGCAATCTCATCCATCAGGGCCTGCAAATTGCTGCCCCTGCCGCTAACAAGCACGCCAATTTTGCGCTTACTCACCGAAAACGCCGCCTTTCAGCACAGCCTTGCCGCTGCCTTCTATAATAGTACCGAGTTCGTAGAAGGTTTCACCGGCATTTTTCAGGTGTTCGCGTACAGCGTCAGCTTCTTCCGGAGCAACTACCAGCACCATGCCTACGCCCATATTAAAGGTGCGATACATTTCATGCCAGTCAACATTACCCCATTCCTGCAATTTTTTAAATACAACAGGAACTTCCCATGCGCCTGCGTTAACGTCTGCATCGCAGTTTTCCGGCAAAATGCGCGGAATATTGTCATAAAAACCGCCGCCGGTAATATGTACCATGCCGTGCAGGTTGAATTTTTCAATCAGCGGCAAGCATACGCGCGGATAAAGGCGGGTCGGTTTCAAAAGTTCTTCGCCCAAAGTAGTGCCGAATTCTTCAACCGGGGTATCCATGGTAAAGCCCATTACGTCAAAGCAGATTTTGCGCACCAGCGTAAAGCCGTTGGAATGTACACCGGCAGAAGGCAGGCCCAAAAGCACATCGCCCGGTTTAACTTTTTCGCCGGTAATCATTTTGCTTTTTTCTACCACGCCTACGCAGAAGCCTGCAATATCGTATTCGTCCTTGCCGTACAAATCGCTCATTTCGGCAGTTTCGCCACCAATCAGTGCGCAGCCGGATTCTTTGCAGGCATTGGCAACACCTTTAACAATCTGGGCAACCTTTTTGGCTTCCAGAGTTTCAATAGCGATATAATCGAGGAAGAACAACGGTTCAGCGCCCTGCACGAGAATATCGTTTACGCACATGGCAACGGCGTCCTGGCCGATGGTATCATGTTTGTCAGCCATAAAAGCCAGTTTCAGTTTGGTGCCTACACCGTCGGTGCCGCTAACCAGAACCGGTTCTTTGTATTTGCCGCTGTTTAAGGCAAACAAACCGCCGAAACCGCCAATATCACCGATAACTTCGGGACGGTAAGTAGCCTGTACACTTGCTTTCATCAGTTCAACGGCTTCATTGCCGGCATCAATATTTACACCGGCGTCTGCATAAGTAAGTTGTTTCTTGGTTTCTTCGCTCATCATCGTCCTCCTGTATCAGCCTTCGTTTTCAAAAATATATTTAGAACCCTGCCTCAGGGTTTCTTCCGCATTATCCGGGTATTGGGCATTAAAGCAGGCATAGCACATTCCTTCGGGGTCCATGCAGTCCAAAGAACGTTTCAGGCCTTCCAGAGAAATGTAATGCAGCGAATCTGCGCCGATATACCGGCGGATTTCTTCTTCCGTATGGGTAGAAGCAATCAGTTCCTTGCGCACGCTGGTATCAATGCCGTAATAGCACGGGTCGGTTACCGGCGGGGAGCTGATGCACATATGCACCTCACGCGCACCGGCATCTTTTAACAGTTTTACAATTTTGCCGCTGGTTGTGCCGCGCACAATACTGTCGTCAACTACAACGACGGATTTGCCCTTAATAACGCTTTCTACCGGGTTAAGTTTAAGCCTTACGGCGTTAAGGCGCTGTTTTTGGGTAGGCTGAATAAACGTCCTGCCTACATAGCGGTTTTTGGTTAAACCTTCCATAAACGGCACGCCGGATTCCAGGCTGTACCCTACTGCTGCTGCCGTGCCGGAATCCGGAACGGAAATTACAATATCAGCCTTGATATCTTTTGTTTCTTTGGCAAGTTCCCTGCCCATATTGATGCGCGCCTGGTAGACAGACTGTTTGTCGATAACGCTGTCGGTACGCGCAAAATAAACATATTCAAATACACAGTGCGCACGTTTGGCAGGCATGTTTTCTGCCCAGCGGCTGCTTTTCGGCTCATCGTGGTCATTTTCAAATACCAGCATTTCGCCCGGTTCAACGTCGCGTACAAATTCGGCGCCTACAAGGTCAAACGCACAGGATTCGGAAGCCACAACCCAGCCGCCATCCATTTTGCCAATTGCCAGCGGGCGGAAGCCGTACTGGTCACGCACGGCAATAAGTTTGTTGTCGGTCATAACCAAAATGCCGAAAGCGCCTTTAATGGTGTTTGCTGCTTCGGCAACACGTTCTTCAATAGTTTTTTTACGGCTGCGGGCAATAAGGCTTACAACAACTTCCGTATCAACCGTTGTCTGGAAAACCGTGCCTTCCAGAGCCAGGCGTTTGCGCAGTTCCGCCGCGTTGGTAAGGTTGCCGTTATGCGCCAGCGCGAGGTTGCCGCCGTCAAAATAAACACGCAGCGGCTGAATATTGTATTCCATGCTGGAACCGGTAGTGGAATAACGCACATGCCCGATGGCAATATGCCCTTCCAGCCCGTCAACGCCGCCTTTAAAAACATCGGCCACAAGGCCCATGCCTTTTTTGCCTTCCATATGAGTGCCGTCGGTAGCTACAATGCCGCAGCTTTCCTGTCCGCGGTGCTGCAAAGCATACAAGCCCCAGTAAGTATTCAGCGCCACATCGTCATTATGGGAATAAATGCCGAATACGCCGCACTCCTCATGCATTTTATCATCCTGAAAATCAATGCCAGACATTCTCTGCTCCTTTTCTGCTGCCGCAATTACTGTTCGGATGCACGCAGTGCAGCCAGTTTTTCACCTTTGGCCTTTACTTCTGCTTTCATCTTTTCACGGTCTTCGGCCAGCTTTTCAACAAGTTCCGGATATTTGGTTGCCAGAATCTGTACGGCAAACAGCGCTGCGTTTTTGGCACCGTTAATTGCCATGGTTGCAACCGGAATACCAGAAGGCATCTGTACAAAGCTCAGTAACGAATCCATACCGTTTAAGGGAGTGGCATTAATGGGTATGCCAATTACCGGCAGTGTTGTAAATGCTGCAATAACACCGCCAAGATGCGCTGCAGCGCCTGCTGCGGCAATAATTACCTCAACGCCGCGTTCACGCGCGCCTGCCGCAAACTCATGAACCATTTCGGGAGTGCGGTGTGCAGAAGCAACTACAACTTCCACTTCAACGCCAAAACTTTTTAAAGTTTTTTCTGCCGGTTCAAGCACCGGCCAGTCAGAATTGCTGCCCATAATAATTGCAACTTTCATTATCCCACTGCCTTTCAATAAAAAATAAAGCCCGGCATAAAAGTTTCATTGTGCTGTTCAACCAACTACAATTTCTCCGGGCATCGTTACGTAAAGAATATTATTAATTTATTTTACCAATCTGTGCCCTTTGTGTCAATAAATTTACACATTTTTGCTGTTATTTGCTTTTTTCGGTTTCATAGGGCCAGGCGCTCATGCTTCCTTCAAGGCTCTGTACGTTTTTATAGCCCTGGGCGCGCAGCATGGTTTCGGCTTCATAGCCGCGCAGGTCAATCTGGCAGCTGCATACAAGCCGTGCGTCCTTATCGGGCAAAACCTTGCAGCATTCGCTGCGCACTTCATCCAAAGGCAGGTTTACAATATTGCAGCAGCCTGCTATATGGCAGTTTTTAAATTCGCCGGGCGTACGCACATCTACCAAAGTATAGGCTTCACTTTTGCGCAGTTCTTTAAATTCCTTCGGGTTAATGCTGCGCAGCCTGCCTTCAATTTTATTCAGCAGCACGTTGGCAGCCGTGGCAATGTTGTCAATCGGTCCGTTAAACGGCGGCGCATAGCCAATGTCAAACTCGCTCAAATCTTCAAGCGCTGCGCCCATGCTGATAGCGGCAACAAGCGTGTCGATGCGCTTATCAACACTTTGCCCTACTGCCTGCACGCCGATAACCTTATGAGTTTTCCTGTCGGCAAACAGCTTAAGCACCAAACGCCCTGCACCCGGCATATAAGCAAGCCTGTCATTGCCGGGAACGATTACGGATTCAAAATCAATTCCTGCCGCTGCGGCAGTTTTTTCATTAAGTCCCGTACTGCCGGCTTCCACTCCCGGCATACGGCACAGCCCCGTGCCCAAAACGCCGGGGTATTTTACCATATCGCCGCAAATATTATCGGCAATAATGCGCCCATGCTTGTTGGCAGTGCTGCCCATAGGCGCAAAAATTTTGGCACCGCTAACGCGGTGAGTATTTTCCGCACAATCGCCGCCCGCATAAATGCATGGGTCGCTCGTCTGCATATATTCGTTAACGGCAATAGCACCGCTCGGGCCAATGGCAAGCCCAGCTTCGCGCGCCAGTTCAACATTCGGGCGTACGCCAACGGCTACAATTACAATCTGCGCCGGAATTGTGCGCTTGTCCGTTTTAACGGCGGCAACACGCCCCACGCCTTCAAACGCAACTGTTTTTTCTTCAAGATATAAATTTATACCGGCAGCGGCAACAGGTTTTGCGGCAAGTTCTGCCATCTCCAAATCAAGCATCTGCGGCAGAATGCGGTTCTGCATTTCCACAACGCTTACCTTAACCCCTATTTTATTAAACTCCTCCGCCAGTTCCATGCCGATAAAGCCCGCGCCTACTATAACAACATCCGTAACATTATTGGCGGCAATTTCTTCTTTAACTTTTAAAACTTCCCAAGGGAACCAGAAGTTATGGATGCCTTCCAAATCAGCCCCCGGCACCGGCAGACGCACCGGCGTTGCCCCAGTGCCAAGCACCAGCACATCGTAAGGCATTTCTGTAACTTCGCTGTTTTTCCTGTTCAGCACAGTAACCGTTTTTGCCGCGCAGTTAATCTTCTGCGCCTCGTGCCCGGTTAAAACATCAATGCCCTTAACTTTTTTAAAGTAATCTACATCGCGCGCAATGCCCTGCGGCGTATGCGTAAATTCATTAAAATTTTTAACTTCGTCACCAATATAATAAGGAAAACCGCACGCACCGTAACTTACAAGCTCTCCCCGTTCAATAACCGTAATTTCCGCATCTTTATCCCTGCGGCGCAGGCGCGAAGCAGTTTTCATTCCTGCCGCCACGCCGCCGATAATTAAAACTTTTTTGCCCATATACTTCCGAGATCGGAAGAGCACACGTCTGAACTCCAGTCACAT
>OCHU01000105.1_pt1 | contig 11958 bp, 2 predicted proteins | sample 1538531 | NCBI WGS metagenome assembly OCHU01 (sample SAMN04571705, study PRJEB22368) | human gut metagenome | biome: human gut; material: stool | host: Homo sapiens | place: Luxembourg | collected 2012-09-27 | reverse complement strand
GGCTACGCAATTACAAATAATGTTTATTATATGATTCTGTGTTTTGAAGCTGCAGAGACCGGAGACAAATCAACTGAGACATATAATGACGCGTATTATATGACCGGCAATCCGAGAACAGCAGAGATTGCGTCCGGGACGGCAGAAGGCGAGGAAATCAGCTGGCTGATTTACGCGAATCATGAGGACGGAACTCCGATTGAGAGCATACAGAATAATACCGAAAAACAGATGCTTGTGAACTGGCCGGTAAATAATTATGCCGTTACGATCAATAAATATGGCTATGAACCGAATGCATCCACATTAAATAAAGCTGCAGAAGGCGAAGACGGACTGGATGAGTTTTTCATAACAGGAAGCGCCGGCGGTGTAAGAACACCTCTTGCAGGAGTGACTATGCGGCTTCAGAGAAACAATGGAACAGCATCAGCGCCTTCATGGGTGGATTATAATTACACAGACATGCATGCGGCTGCGGCGCAGTCAGAAGCGGAGTTTACAACAAATGAAAATGGAAGCTTCAGTTTCCCGAACGGCCTGATCCGCGGCCAGTACCGGATTATAGAGGTGCAGGCGGCAGACGGCTATGAGAACATTTATAACAGCGGATCACGGGCAAGATATTTTACAGTAACAGACGATAATGTGACCGTAAATATGTATAATCCGGAAAAACTCTCCATGACCATTAAAAAGACGGACATGGATGGAAATCCGCTTGACAGTTTCAGCTTTACTCTGACAAATGTTGCCGATAATACGACGTTACAGGCAGATACCGGAACAGATGGAGAAGGCACGGCGGTTCTGACTGACATTGCAAGCGGCAAATACCGGCTTACAGAATCCGGATCAGGATATACCAGCGCGTATCTGACACAGTATATGAAACAGACATATCCCGGCCTTGAGAATCTGGTCGGCACAGCCGGAATCGAACTGGGATATACAACCGCAGTATCCGCTGACGGAAAAGACGTGGTGATTACAGATATTAAAAATCTGGATGACTATGGTGTTACAGGCGATCTGACGCTTACAATAAAGAACCCGAAGACCGGCTCGCTGACAGTCAGAAAAGTGAATGAAGAAGATACGGCAGAGATGCTGGACGCTGAGTTTAAAATTGAACGGCAGTATTTTGATACACTGAGCGGAAAGTATACGGTAGACAATGAATGGAATACGATATATGAAAACTATGCTACCGGGGATGACGGAGTATTTACACTGAATAATCTGAGCCCGGGTGTATATCGTATTACAGAAACGAAAGCTCCGGAAGGCTTTGAGATGATTGAGGGCGGGACAAGCCGGATCATCGCCATTACCGGTGATATGGATATTACAGTTGTTACAGAAGATGGCAGCCCGGTTGTATGCTATGATGACGATGCTGCGGCGGAGCTGACATTTGAGAACCGGAAACTGGTCGGCATTACTGTGAATAAACTGCTGAGTGGGCTTGCTCCTGGCAGCGATGAAACATATTCCTTTGACTTCACATTATACGACGACCAGGATGCGGGAAGTGATGATATCGTTGGCAGGGCTTCGGCCTCTACAGAAGGCAGTACACAGACATCGGCCGCGCAGTTTACCGGCCTGTCAAAAGGAAAGACGTATTATCTGGAAGAAACCGGAGGAAATACAAAAGATTTCGCCCTGGCAGGAGCCGCTCCTGCACAGGATGACAGCACTGGCGCAACAGTTACGGAAACGACAGATACTACAGGCTCAAGAGTCCTCTATGCAGTTACAATACCGGACGACATTTCTGATGATACGAATGTTGCCGTAGATGTTACAAACAGATATCTCTATGCGGAAGTAACGATTTTCAAGGCTGACGCAGACGACGGTTCAGGTCTTGACGGCGCGGAATTTGAAGTATACCGGGTAACGGATGACGGTGAAGAGAAACTTGAGACAACGGTTCAGACGGGAGAGAAGAATCCTGAGCTGGAGTGGATTACTCCGGAGGAAAGACGTGAAGGAGAGTATACCGCGCGTATCCGTCTGAACGGAACAGGTGAAGAGACATTCAGAATCCGCGAAACAGTGGCGCCTCTGGATCATATTCCGGCAGGAGACAACGTATATATCGAGGTAACGTTAGAGCCGGGAGATCAGAAGATTTACGGAGAATTTTCAACTGAAAAGTCTGACGAGGAACTTCTGGCAGATCTGATTATGCCGAATGAAAAAGGCGCATATATCGAACTCTCCAAGTATGATAACGTATACGGAAGTTCCAATGCTGGACTCCTTAACGGAGCAACATTTACAATTTATACCAAAGCAGACGAGAATGCGGAATGGAGCAGGCTGGAAAGCGCAGTCACAGGCGCGGATGGTGAGGACGGCGCAATTCGTTTTGTAGTAAACGGCGGAAGCCTTTATGCCATTGCCGAGACAGGACTGCCGGAAAGCGGAAGGTATGAAGGGCTTGAAAGTATTCATCTTATGACAGCGGAGGGCGCTGAGATCTCGGAAGTAACAGATACAGAAACGCTGGATGACAATACAACCCTGTATATACTGAACAGTGAAGCAGCTCTGGAACCGGGAGAAACCTATTATTACAATGCTTATAATATTCCGTACAGAGAACTTGAAATACGCAAAGAAGACGCAGGAGAATCTTCTTCTGTTCCAAAGGCAGTAGTCAGTGTCTATGAGCTGACAGACGAGCAGGCCGCCGCACTTCCGGCTGACCAAAAGCTTACGGAAAGCCAGATCGCGGAGCTGACACAGTCCGCGAAACTGCTGGCAGCAGATGTGACCACCAGCCGGGACGGCGACGGATTCAGCTATGCGGACAGCAGTGTCGCGGAAGAACTGGGACAGGTTGTAGCGGGCAGAACCTATCTGGCAGTCGAAACCTCAGTGGCAGAGACAGAGGGGTACAATAATACCCTTATTAAGGATGACAACCGTGTTGTATGGTATGCGGTGAAAACGATTCCGGAAGAAGGCGCCACAGGCGAGAACGCGGTTGTTCTTAAAAATATTTCCGGTTCTGTAACCCAGAGCCTGAGAAAAACAGCAAATGTAACAGGAATACAGGACAGTCTGTTTGATCGGGGAAGCGTGCTGACCTATACGCTGACGCCAACCGTAAACAGCAATACATATGCACTGGCTGGCTATACCCTGACAGACAGCGGGCTGACCGCATATAACAGAGCGGGGGAAGAGCTGGCAGACTACCTGACAGACGGATATTCGATTACTACAGTTACAGTCGGACAGGCATCACATGACATATCAATGTATGATGTGTCAGCGGAAAACATAGCAGCCGCAAATGTGATCTATGCGGAAGTGACCTTTAACAATTTTGCAGGAGATGAAATCAGCAAGCAGGCGGTAATCGTAAGCGACGGTGAAAAAACAGTCACGCTTCCTGCCGGAAGCGGAAACGCTGCGTCTGTCTCTGTACGTTACTATTCAGAGGGATTCCAGGCGGAAACAGACAACAGATATTCTCTTGGGCAGGCGTTTACTCCCGGAAATGTAACCATAACGGCTGAAGTGGATCAGCAGGAGGGAGGCACCGGCCGCCAGGAGATTATGAGAATTACCAATGATGCCAGCGCTACAGTATCTTACCGTAACTGGAGCAGTACGGGCGTACAGGATAAAGAGCCTCATGCAGAGACAGTCTATGCATCTGCCTCGAACCGGTTTGGCACACAGGATACAGCAATCGTTTCTGTAGAAAAAAATGCTGATAAAACTTCAGTAAATATAGGCGATACGCTTACCTATACAATTACAATTACAAACCATGCCAATGCGGGCGATGATCTTGTGGATCCGATCGTGATTGATTTCCTCCCCCAGGGCGCAGAACTGGCCGGAACGGATGAGGATGTACAGCTGACAGATGCAGGAGGTCCGAATTCTGAGCTGACGCTGGATCCGAATCATGCATACCGTTCAGAAAGCCGCGGGGATGATACAGCAGTTCTGATCTTCCTTGTCGGAACACTTGCGCCAGGGGAGAGCGCAACACTGACCATTGATGTTGAGGCAGGCGCTTCTGTTGTAAGCCATGGAACAACGTTGAGAAATAACGTGTATGTAACCAGTGATCAGGCAGGAGTAGAGAGCGCGGATAATCCGGGACGCGCATCCTTTAAAAATTCTTCAGGAGACTGGGCGGAAACTCTGGATACAGTAGCCGCAGACCTTGGAAGCCGGCTTGATACATTGAAAGATCTGCTTGGAAATATCGGCGGATATGGATTTGTAGGGGATTCCAATGAGATTACATGGAACTCCGGATCCACACTGACCCTGGTGAAATCCGCCAGCGGAAATCCGGAAAATGATGGATTCAGCACCGGTCAGGTTACGACCGTTAATAACGGAACAGTTACTTACCGGCTGACGCTGAGCAACTCCAATTCCAGGGAAGGAAGCACAAACTTCTCTGTTGTGGATATTCTTCCTGCAGACGGAGATTATGTGGGTTCCGGAACTGTACGAAACAGTCAGTGGCCGCTTCATTTCGGAGAAATTGATTCTGTCAGAGTTGTATCAGCAGATGGATCGGAGACCCCGGTAGATAAGAGTCAATACTCAGTATGGTACTATAACGGGGAAATTAACGGTCAGAGCGAGTATGCCGCAGTATATGCGGCTGCACAGGCAGAAGAGATCCCTTCAGGCTGGTCACAGGAGCCCGGCGAAGATACAAAAGCGTTTATGGTCCGGACAGATAACACAGTATACCTGGGAGAAAATCAGAGTCTGGTTATCGAGTACACGGCACAGGTGGGCGAGTACGAAGATATTGAGGAAGTTGCCTATCTCAATGCAATGAACAGCTTCTCCAGTCAGTATGATTATTACTTCCTGGAAAGCGAGACAGCGGAAGACGCACATACGTCTCAGTATATGGCACATTCCAACAGCGTCCCCGTTATCGTAACACCGGATCCGGTAAAAGTAGGCGGTACGATCTGGATTGATAAAAACGGAAACGGAGTATGGGAGACTGGTGAGGATGTTAATGATCTGAGCAGCTATACTATCATTCAGAACATGATGGAGGGAGTGGAAATCAGACTCCTGGAATACACGGGAACAAGTCAGAGCTCCACATCTTCCCAGACTTATAATAAGGCGGAAGATGATGACTGGGATGAGAATCCGAACTTTGTATTTGAGGAACTGCTTCCGGCGCGTCTGCTGGACACAGTGACAGATATATATGGCACAGATGCGGATGATCCGAATGCTCCGTATCCCGGCGGCATACTTGATCCGTCCAAGCTGAAAGGGGAACAGCCTTATACTTATCAGATCGCAGTTACCCTTCCGGGAACGATAGAAGGCAGATTTAATGTTACATCCGTAGGAGAGACAAGCGGATTTTCACGGAATCCCGCATCAGATTATCTGGCTGACAGAGCAGCTGAAAGAACGGATAACAATTATAGTTCATCCACTACTTCCAGCGGTATTGTTGGCGTTTCAGAAAGATTTTACCTGTGGCCCACAAGCGTGGGTACAGCCTGGGATAACTCAAAAGATATCGGTCTTGTCCCGGTACGTAATCTGGAACTTACCAAGGTGGCAGAAGATGACCCGATAAATACTCCGGTATCCGGGGCTCAGTTTACAATTTACGGCCCATATGAAAAGGGAGAAACTGCAGATATAAGCAATGCTGCTGCTGAAGGTAAAGTTGTCGGAACTTATACAACAGATGAAGAAGGCAAAATTAATGTAACAGATCTGCTCTGGTTCTACGATTACGTCATTGTTGAGACATCACCGGCTGCAGGATATGAACTGGACGGAGCAGCTGCGGCAGGAACCAATATTACGGCCCGTGCTGACGGAAACGGCTGGGTACTTCATACACCGGACGAAAAAAGCACAGATACAACGGAAGAAGTTACAGTTACAAATAAACGCGAGGCAGAAATTGAAATTTCAGCAGCGAAGATCCTGACAGGACGTGACCTTGTGCAGGGAGAATTTACTTTTGATCTGCTTGACAGTGACGGTGTAACTGTACTTGACACCGCGACAAATGACGCGGATGGAAATCTTACCTTTAACATAACAGCAGAGGGTGCGGAAACACATACTTATTACATCCGGGAGCAGTCAGGCACAGCAGATAACGGCGTGGATTATGACGATACAAATTACCGGGTGACTGTACAGGTAGACTGGGACAGCACAGCAAACAGGCTGGTTCAGGGTGAGACGATTTACTATATCGGAGATGTGGCGCAGGCAGACGGAGCTGTGTTCGAGAACACTTATACCGCAGACGGTTCATGGACTCCGGAAGGAATCAAGACGCTGACCGGAAGAAAGATGACAGAGGAAGATGTATTTACATTCTCCGTTAAGGAAAACGGCATCGAAGTACTGACCGGAACGGCCACAGGAACAGCAGACGCAGAACAGGCAGATATCGTGTTTGACGGTTCCATCCCATATGATCTGGAAGATATGGAAGGTGAGAGTCAGAAGATATTTACCTATACAATTGAAGAGACGGGCATACAGTCTGACGGACTCACCTTTGATACAGTGCCCGTTACAGCAACAGTAACCGTAACAGATGACGGAGAAGGAAATCTTATCCCGAGTGCTGTATACACCAAAGGCGGCAGCCCGATCGAACAGGCAGAATTTGAAAACACTTATGCCGCACAGGAAACAGAATATGCACCGTCAGTAGAAAAGAGGTTCACCGGTATTATCCCGGAGGATAAGACATTTACATTTAAACTTACCGCGGACGCGGAAAATCCTGCCGGGGCTGTACTTCCGGGTGAAGGAACGACGGCTGAGGCCGAAGTTACCTATGAAGAAGGCAGCTACAGTGATACGTCCAAGGCGGCATCCTTCGGAGCGATAAGATTTACTGAGGCCGGAACCTACCGCTTTGCAATTACAGAGCAGGGAGGAACCGAAGGCGACGGCTACACTTATGATGATACAGAATGGACGCTTACTGTAGTCGTGACAGATAACGGAAAAGGCAGTCTTGTAATCAGCGGTACAGATATCACCTATAGTACAGACGAAGATACCAGCCATACCGGCGCGGTATTTGAAAACAGCTATATTCCGGCAGCTGTTCCATATCAGCTTCATGTGTCGAAGCGTGTGGAAGGCGCAGAGATGCCTTCGGAAACAGCATTTGAATTTACGCAGAGCCTGGAGGCAGGAGATGAGACAGGAGTCGATCTGCCGCAGGACAATACAACATCGGTTACGATAACAGAGAACGGTGAGAGCGGAGAGCAGAGCGGTACCTTTGAAGCCATTACCTTTACAAAAGCAGGCCGGTATACCTTTGCAATCCGCGAGACAGACGATGATAAGCCTGGTTATTCCTATGACGGAAGCACTTGGCATGCAGACGTGACTGTTACAGATGTATATGGCTCCCTGCAGGTAACAGATGTGACTTACCGGAAGGGAGAAGATACAACAGGAAATCCGACGGCAGCGCAGTTCGAGAACAGGTATGATACAGAGTCGATTGATTATACGCCTCATGTGCTGAAGAAACTTGCCGGAGATCCGATTTCTGAGAATAAGACATTTACGTTTGAGCTTACGGCAGACAGCAGTAATCCGCAGAACGGAGCTTCGTTTGGCGGAACAGACACGGCAACAGCATACGTAACAGCACAGCCTGACGGCGGTGACTCGTCAGATCAGCAGCTTCCGGCAGATTTTGATCCGATCACATTTACTGAGCCTGGAATTTATATTTTCTATATCCGGGAGATCGGATCGGGAACAGAAGACGGATATACCTATGATAATGCACAGTGGACGCTGACTGTCGAAGTACAGGATGCGGGCGGAGCCCTGCAGGTTGTGTCATCCGAGTATACTGCGGACGGCAGGGAGACAAACGAGGACAATGCTGTATTTGAGAACCGCTATACGCTTACTCCGACAGAGTATACTCCTTCGGTAAGAAAAGATCTGACCGGAGACGAGACGCCCGCAGACGATCAGAAGACCTTCCGTTTTACTTTAGAGGCGGCAGAGAACAATCCGGACGGCGCGGCGCTCAGCGACGTGAACGCATCTGTGACAGGAGCCGGAACAACATCGGATGAAGGAGCAGATCCGTTTGGTGATATTACCTTTACCCGCGAGGGTGAGTTCAGCTTTATCATCCGCGAGGAAGGAAAACCGGCAGATGTGGGCGGCTATACCTATGACGCAGGATACTGGACACTGACAGTAACAGTAGATGATCAGAACGGCAGACTGACCGTTACAGATCATACATACAGCTATACCCCGGCTGACGGCGGCGAAAACCGTGATGACAGCGAGACAGAGGCTGAATTTATTAACAGTTATGCAGTTACTGAAACTACATTTGTCCCGCAGATCCGGAAAACTCTGGACGGAGATGAAACACCGGCAGATAATCAGAAGCAGTTTACATTCGAACTGACTGCAGATGAAGAAAATCCGGAAGGCGCGGAACTTGGAAAAGCGACAGCAGTGATAACGGGAGCCGGAGTGCCGGCAGAAGGAGACGGATTCGGAGCTATTACGTTTACCCGGGCAGATACTTACCGCTTTGCAATCCGGGAAACCGGAACAGAACCGGACGGATATACATTTGACGACGGTGTATGGACGCTTACCGTTACAGTTACAGACGAAAACGGCGCACTCAGAGTGACAGGGCAGACATATACCTACACACCGGCTGCCGGAGAAGACAGAGCGGAAAGCACAACAGAAGCAGAATTCGTCAATACATATGAAGTTACGGATACATCCTATATTCCGCAGGCAGCAAAAGATCTGACCGGAGACGAGACACCGGCAGATCAGCAGAAGACCTTCCGCTTTACAGTAGAAGCAGCGGCAGACAATCCGGAAGGAGCCGTACTTGGAAGTGCCGATGATGTTTCGGCAGCGGTAACAGGTGCGGGAACCACTGCAGATCCGGAAGCGGACAGTTTCGGAGCAATTACATTTACAAAAGCCGGAGTATTCCGTTTCATTATCCGTGAAACAGATGAGGAGCAGCCAGGCTATGCCTATGATGACGGATACTGGACATTGACTGTGACGGTTGAAGACCAGGAGAGCAGATTAACAGTAACCGGAAATGAATATGTTTACACCGGCGAAGGCACCGCACATGAGACAAATGATACACAGGCGCTGTTCATCAATGATTACCAGGTTACGGCAACAGAGTACACTCCGATTGTGGAGAAGGTAATTGACGGAGAATACCCGGCGGATCAGCCAAAAGACTTTGTATTCCATCTGGAAGCAGAGGCCGGCAATCCGGAGAACGGAGCGGTCATCCAGAGTGATTCTGTAACAATTACCGGTGAAGGAGAAAAAGAGTTCGCTGAGCCGATTGTATTTACAAAAGCAGGTGTCTATTCCTTCCTGATTTCTGAATCCGGAGGCGACGAGAACGGATATACTTATGACGATACTCCGTGGAGGCTTACGGTGACAGTTGCTGATGTGAACAGCCAGCTTGTTGTACAGAATTTCAGTTATCAGCCGGATGGCGCTGTGGATCCGTCGGAAGAAGAGGCTGACAAAGCGGTATTTACCAATGGCTATGAAGTGCATCCGACAGAAGCAGTGCTGAATGTTGTGAAACAGGTGACCGGAGATGTTCCGGAAGACAGGGATGCGACATTTACGTTTGATCTGAGTCAGAAAGACGGTAATCCGGAAGGAGCGGAGCTGCCTCAGGATACAAGGATCACAATTACCGGAAATGGTGAAAATGAATTTGGCGCGATTGAGTTCAGCCGCGCGGATACATATCAGTTTGAAATACGGGAGATTAACGAAGGAGTTCCTGGCTACAGTTATGATGGAAGTGTATGGACGGTAACAGTAAAAGTTATTGATGTCGACAGCAGTCTTGAAGTAGAAAGCATAACTTATAATAAGGACCAGGCAGGAACTGAAACGGACGAAGTGCAGGCAGCGGTATTTGAGAACAGCTACAGTACAACGGAAGTTTCCTATGCACCTCTTGTAGAAAAACAGATTACAGGAGATGACCGTCCGGTTGAGAGCTTCTTCCAGTTCGAGCTGACTGCGTCAGAAGACAATCCGGAGGGAGCGGTTCTGCAGAATCAGACAGAAGTCAATGCATCAGGACCGATCTATACGGAAGTTGAAGGCGCGGGCCACGCAGGATTTGCGTCAATCCGGTTTATCAAAGCAGGCGAGTACAGTTTTGCGATCCGGGAAGTAAATGACGGCGCAGGCGGATATACCTATGATGAGGGAATCTGGAACCTGAATATTACAGTGGAGGACGTAGACAGTATCCTTACAGTTACAGACGTTGTCTATACCCGGGACGACGGAACTGAAAACAGCGAAATGGCAGTATTTACAAATACATATGATTCCAGCCCTGTAACTTATGCACCTGAGATTGTTAAGAAAGTTGAAGGTGAAGTTCCGGAAGATACAGATCAGAAGTTTGAATTTGCCATGGAACCGGCAGACAACTATGGTGACAGTATTACAATGCCGGAGAATACAGGCACTGCAGTCAATGGAGCAGGCCGGACTGAATTTGACGGAATTATATTCCGGAAAGCAGGCAGTTATGAGTTCAGGCTGACAGAGGTCAGAGGAAACATAGAAGGATTTACATATGATGATTCCGTATGGATTCTTACTGTAGATGTGGCCGATGAGGATGGTCAGCTTGTGGTCAGAAACGCAGAATACCAGAAATCCGGAACTACACAGAAAAATACAGGCGCAGCGGAATTTGTGAATATTTACAGCACCACTCCATCCGAAGATATCAGTACGGTTCAGACAGGCGACAATACAAACGGTACAATGCCGATTGTGCTTATGTTCGGATCAGCTGCGGCCGCCGGATGGGCAGTTCGCAGACGCAGAAGGAAAAATGTGTGAAAGGCGCTGAAGAATGGCACGGGGAAAGAATCTGACCGGACAGCGGTTCGGAAAGCTCACCGTGATTGACCGGACAGGCGGACAGCAGAATCATTACAGTGTATGGCGGTGCCGCTGCGACTGTGGAAAAGAGATTCTTGTGGATACAAGAAGGCTGATGAGAGGAACTGTAAAGGACTGCGGCTGTGTCGAGACAAAAAATGCCTGCAGAGGCAGAGAAGCAGAAGACCTGACAGGCCGTATATACGGTCAGCTGACAGTCCTTTACAGAGTTGAAAACAAAGGCGGAAGAACATGCTGGCGGTGCCGGTGTACCTGCGGAAATGAAAAAGATGTGACAGCGCATGATCTCAAAGCAGGAAAGGTAAAAAGCTGCGGCTGTCTCGCATATTCTCCCGGCCGGAACAGAGTGGATATTACAGGAAGGCGTTTCGGCCGGCTGACAGCTTTGTATCCTACAGAGAAGCGGGACAGAAGAGGCTCTGTTTACTGGCACTGCCGCTGTGACTGCGGTAACGAGACTGATGTAACGGAGACACATCTGGTACATGGAAATTACCGCAGCTGCGGCTGCCTGAATCTGGAAAATCAGCAGAAAATCAGCGAAAAACTGCACCATATTGACGGTACCTGTGTAGAGATTCTTGAAAAGAGAAAGCACAGAAACGATAATAAGAGTGGGTTTCGAGGTGTCTATAAAACAAAAAACGGGCGTTACAGAGTCGACATCGGATTTCAGAGAAAACGGTTTTATATCGGTTCTTATGACAGTTTTTATGAAGCAGTTGAAATGAGGCTTCGCGCAGAGCATATTCTCCATGACCGGTTTGTTGAAGAGTATTATGAATGGAAAAAAAGAGCGGATGCAGATCCGGAATGGGGAAAAGATAATCCATTGAAATTTGAAGCCGACATAAATGGAATCTATTTGAAATAATACTATGGTCTGCCGGAATGGTGACCATATATTGCTACAAGATCGGAAGAGCGTCGTGTAGGGAAAGAGTGTAGATC
>OCHU01000093.1_pt1 | contig 12662 bp, 9 predicted proteins | sample 1538531 | NCBI WGS metagenome assembly OCHU01 (sample SAMN04571705, study PRJEB22368) | human gut metagenome | biome: human gut; material: stool | host: Homo sapiens | place: Luxembourg | collected 2012-09-27 | reverse complement strand
CACGACGCTCTTCCGATCTACTTGATCATTATATAAAATATTTATTGCACGACGATCAATCATTATAAATCAATATCACATAAGTTAGAAGCATATCCAATATAACTTGCAGGTGTCATATCTAATAAAGTTTGACGATCTTCATCTGATAAAACATCTAATCCTTTCGCAAATTCCATAATTGCTTCTTGTGAAATATTTTTACCTCTTGTAAGTTCTTTTAATTGATCATAGGCATCAGAAATACCATATTTTCTAAGCATTGTTTGAATTGGTTCAGCAAGAACTTCCCATTTTTCATTTAAGTCAGCTGCAAGTTTATCTTTATTAACAACACATTTAGCTAAACCATTTGTTGTTTCACTAATTGCTTGTAAAGAATAACCAAAAGCTAAACCAATATTTCTTTGACTTGAACTATCTGATAAATCTCTTTGCATACGTGATCTAGGTAATTTGTTTGATAAACCAACACAAATATTATTAGACATATCAACATTTGCTTCTGAGTTTTCAAAACGAATTGGATTGACTTTATGAGGCATTGTACTACTTCCTACTTCTCCTTTTACAGGAATTTGTTTGAAATATTCCATTGAAATGTATAACCACATATCAACATCAAAATCCACTAACACATTATTGAAATGACGAATACCATCTAAAATATGACATGTATAATCATGGCTTTCAATTTGTGTTGTTAAAGGATTGTAAGTTAACCCTAAATATTCTTCTACAAATTTTTTATTAAGAGTTTGCCAATCTAATTGAGGAAATGCTGTTAAAATAGCACTATAGTTTCCTGTTGCCCCATTAAATTTAGCTTTAATTTTAATATTTTCAATATTTTCAATGCTTGAAGTAAAACGATAAGCATAAACTTTAAATTCCTTACCAATTGTTGTTGGTGTGGCAGGTTGACCATGAGTATGAGCTAACATCGCATCATTTTTATGTTCAACAGCCCATTTATTAATAACAGCAGTAAATTCTTTTGCTTTCTTTAACCAAACATCATTTAAACCATGTTTGATCATACAAGCATAAGATGTATTATTAATATCTTCTGAAGTACATCCAATATGAACAAAACTGATTAAATAATCATAACCCATATCTTTTAATTGATTTCCAATGAAATATTCTACTGCTTTAACATCATGTCTTGTAACAGCTTCAATATCTTTGATTGCTTTAAAAGAATTATAATTGAAATCTTTTGAAATAGCTTCGATTTGTCCTAAGTTATCTTTGTCAAATTTAGAAAGAACATCACTTTCTACATTTTCAATTAAAAATTTTAACCATTGAATTTCAACAAAAACACGATATTTCACTAAAGCATATTCAGAAAAATATTCACCTAAAGCATCTTTAATACCTGCATAACGTCCATCTAAAGGACTTAATGTAAAACATTCAAATTGTTGTTTATCCATTCTATTTACCACCTCTAAAATAATTTACACCAGCTTCAAATAATTTTTGATCCATTTCACCATAAACATTTTTAAAACGGTTTTCTCCTTGACGTTCACTATGTCCCATCTTACCAAGAACACGACCATCACGAGAAACAATACCTTCAATAGCATACATTGAACCATTAGGATTGTATGGTGTTTGCATTGTGACTTTACGATTAGGATCAACATATTGAGAGAATACTTGTCCATTAGCGAATAATTCATCAATAACTTCTTTAGGAGCAACAAAACGTCCTTCTCCATGAGAAATAGGAATAACATGAACATCCCCCACATTAACATTAGCAAGCCATGGTGATTTAACAGAACCAATACGTGTATCTACAAATTGAGATAAGTGACGACCAATCGTATTGAATGTAAGAGTAGCGTCATTTTCCGACATATCTCTAATTTCACCATATGGAAGTAATCCTAATTTAATAAGTGCTTGGAATCCATTACAAATACCAATCATTAAACCATCTCTATTATCTAATAAATCACTAATTGCTGCTTTTAATCTTGGATTTCTTAAAACTGTTGCAATAAATTTACCTGAACCTTCAGGTTCATCACCAGCAGAGAATCCTCCTGGTAGCATCACAATATTAGCACGTTTGATCGCATTTTCCAATTCATCAATCGATGTTTTTAACATTTCTTCTGTTTTATTTCTAATTAAGACAAGTTCAACCTTTGCCCCTGCTTTTTCAAAAGCACGTTTTGAATCATATTCACAGTTTGTTCCTGGGAATACTGGAATAACAACTAAAGGTGTTTCAATATATTGTTTTGCTTTTAAAGTTGATCTTGTTTTACATTCAGCAACTTTAATTTCTTGTGTAGGTGCTTTTTCTCTTGTTGGATAAACACTTTCTAATGGTGCTTTATTGATTGCGTAAGCTTCTTGAATAGAAATTGTATCCATTCCATAAGAGAATTTTTCACTATCATTTAAAGTAGCCACTACTCTATAATCTAAACCTACTAGATCTTTTTCAGATTTCACTTCAACAATAACATTTCCATAATTCTTTTCAACATAAGAAGCAAGAGTATGATCTGTATTGAAAGCAGCTCCTAAACCATTACCAAAAGCCATTTTACAAACAGCTTCGATTACACCACCGTCTTTAACTGTATATGCAGAATAAATTTTCTTTTGTTTCATTAAATCTTGAATAGCATCATATTGTTTTTGTAAATGATCAAAATCAAAGACTCTAAATTGATCTTTTTTAATTTGAACTTCCGCTAAAATATGTCCTGCTTCTTTTGCTTCTGGTGTCATAACATCATGAACATCACTTGCTGTAATAGCAAAAGAAACAAGTGTTGGTGGAACTGAAATATTTTCAAATGTTCCTGACATTGAATCTTTACCACCAATTGATGGAAGTTTTAATTCTTGTTGAACACGATTAGCTCCAAGTAAAGCAGCTAATGGTTTACCCCAACGTTTTGGATCATCTAATAATTTTTCAAAATATTCTTGGAATGAAAAACGAATTGTATGATAGTTTCCACCCATGGCAACGATCTTAGCAACACTTTCAACAACAGCATACATAGCTCCATGATATGGTGACCATTTAGAAATCTTAGGATTATACCCATAAGCCATTAATGAAGCAGTTGTTGTTTCTTTTCCTAAAACAGGAATTAAAGCAGCCATACCTTCTGTTTCTGTATGATATGTACGTCCACCATAAGGAGATAAAACTGTACCATTTCCAATAGATGAGTCAAATCTTTCAACAAGACCTTTTTGTGAAGCAACAGATAATCTTGATAATACTTCTTTTGTTGTACCAACAAAATCATTTCTTTCTTCTTCATCAAAAGGTGTACTTTCAAAGTTTGGTAATTCAACTTCAATATTTTGATAACGTTTTGCCCCTGCAGCATCTAAGAAATCACGAGAAATATTAACAATATCTTTACCCATGTGCTTCATTACTAAACGATTTGTATCTGTAACAGTTGCCACTTGAACAACTTCTAAGTTTTCTTTTGTACATTCTTCTTTAATGAAATCAACATCATAGTCATTGACAACAATGGCCATACGTTCTTGTGATTCACTAATAGCAAGTTCTGTACCTGTTAAACCATCATATTTTTTCAAAACAGCATCTAAATCAATATCAAGCCCTGGAGCAAGTTCACCAACGGCAACACAAACTCCACCAGCTCCAAAGTCATTACATCTAACAACTTTTTCTGAGACCGCTTTATTTCTAAATAATCTTTGAATTTTTCTTTCTTCAACAGGATTTCCTTTTTGAACTTCAGCACCTGCTGTTTCAATAGATTTTACGTCATGTGATTTTGAAGAACCGGTAGCACCACCGATACCATCACGTCCTGTGCGTCCCCCAATTAATAAGACGATTTGTCCATTTTGTGGTTCTAAACGTTTTACTTGTTCTTTTGGTGCAGCAGCCACAACAGCTCCTACTTCCATACGTTTAGCGATATAACCTTCATCGTATATTTCATGAACATAACCTGTTGTTAAACCGATTTGGTTACCATAACTTGAAAAACCATGAGCGGCTTCTTGACAAATTTTTCTTTGTGGTAATTTACCTGGCGTTGTTTCTGCCAATGTTTTTCTTGGATCACCTGCTCCAGTAATACGCATTGATTGGTAAACATAAGCACGTCCTGAAAGTGGGTCGCGAATAGCTCCACCTAAACATGTAGCAGCTCCCCCAAATGGTTCGATTTCTGTAGGATGGTTATGTGTTTCATTTTTAAACATTAATAACCATTGTTCATCTCCTTGATTTGTATGAACAGTGATTTCAATAGAACATGCATTAATTTCTTCAGAAACTTCCATATCATCAAGATATCCTTTTTTACGAAGTTCTTTCATTGAAATAGTTGCAAGATCCATTAAAGTAAGAGGTCTTGTTGTATTTACCCCATAAACTGCATGTCTACTTGTTTTATAGCTTTCAATATCTTTTTCTAAGATTTCTTTAAAAGCACCATTTTGAATATCAATATCTGTAATAACTGTCGCAAATGTTGTATGACGACAGTGATCTGACCAATATGTATCTAATACTTTAATTTCTGTTTCAGTAGGATCTCTATGTTCTTCATTTTTAAAGTAATCTTGTGTTACTTTTAAATCATCAAGATTCATAGCCATTCCATTATCTTTTAAGAATTGATTCAATCCTGCTTCATCTAAATCATTAAATCCAGTTAAAGTTGGTACAGATTTAATATCAGGTGTTTCATCATTTAAATGTTCTGGTTTTTCTAAAGAAGCAATTCTTTGATCAACAGGGTTAATTAAATAATGTTTGATTTGATTTAAAACATCTTCATTTTTATCAATGTCTACTACAATAAGTTTGGCACATCTTACTTTTGTTGAAGATGTTCCTGTTAGAATTTGGAAACATTGTTCGCATGAATCAGCACGTTGATCATATTGACCTGGTAAAAATTCAATTGCGAAAACAGATTCTTTTTCACTCATTGGAAATGTTTCATCATAAACATGATCCACCATTGGTTCAGCAAGAATTGTATTAATTCCTTGTTGTAAGATTTCTTCACTAATTCCTTGTACATCATAACGATGAACAATACGAAGTGAATGAATCGTTAAACCTAATTGTTCAACGAGGTTGGTTTGAATTTCATGCGCTTCTGTTGCGTATTCTTTTCTTTTTTCTACATAAATTCTTCTTACATTTGTCATAGAGTTCTCTCCTATCTAAGTCCAATATCATGACGATAGTACATACCATCGAATGTAATAATTGTAGCAGTTTCATAGACTTTCGCAAGTGCTTCTTGTAAATTTGCTCCTCTTGCACACACATTTAAAACACGTCCACCATTTGTGACAAGTTTACCATCTTTTAAAGCTGTTCCCGCATGGAAAACAACAATATCATCACTTACTTTGTCAATATTTTTAATTTCAATTCCTTTTTCATATTTACCTGGATATCCACCACTCGCTAGAACAAGACAAGCCACGTGGTCATCTGACCATTTGACATCTACTTGATCTAAAGTATAAGTCGCACAAGCATCCATAATTTCATAAAGATCACTTTCTAAACGAAGAAGGATTGATTGTGTTTCAGGATCACCAAAACGGACATTAAATTCAAGTACTTTCGCTTGATTATTTTCAATCATTAAACCAATGAAAACAACTCCACGATAGTCCATTTGATCTTCTTTAAGTCCTTGCATAAATGGATTAAGAATATCTTTTTTTAAGACTTCATCCATACCTTCTGGTAAAAATGGATTTGGAGAAACAGTTCCCATACCACCTGTATTAGGTCCTTTATTTCCATCAAAGATTTGTTTATGATCTTTTGCTGAAACCATTGGTACAATTGTTTTACCATCAGTAAAACAAAGTAAAGAACATTCAAATCCTGTTAAGAATTCTTCTAATACAACTTTACTTCCGGCACCATCTAAAGCACCATCAACCATCATGTCTTTTAAAGTAGATATGGCATCTTCTTTATTTTCAACAATGACAACACCTTTTCCAGCAGCTAAACCATCTGCTTTGATAACTAATGGAAAATCAAAATGATCAACTTCTTTACAAGCTTTTTCAAAGTCTGTGACTTCGACATATTTTGCTGTAGGAATATGATGTCTGACCATAAAATCTTTAGAGTAAGCTTTGCTTCCTTCTAAAGTTGCCGCCTTTTTTTGAGGACCAAAAGCTTTATAACCCGCTTTTTCAATATCATCAGCAAGCCCTTTACATAAAGGAATTTCTGGACCGATGACAGTTAAATCAATTTGATTTTTTTTAATAAAATCAACAATAAATTCATTATCTTCTACTGAACCAGGTACACATGTACCTAAACTTGCAATACCAGGATTTCCTGGTATTGCATAAAGTTCAGTTACTTTTGGACTTTGTTTTAATTTATAAGCAATCGCATGTTCACGACCACCACTACCGATTACAAGAACTTTCATATAAGCCTCCTAGTGTCTAAAGTGTCTATATCCGCTAAATACCATAGGGATATTTTTTTCATTACATAAATCAATTGAATCTTGATCTCTAATTGAACCACCTGGTTGAATAATTGCTTGAACACCTGCATCTGCAGCCACTTGAACACAGTCATTGAATGGGAAGAAAGCATCTGAAGCAAGTACTGAACCATTGAAATCTTTATCTGGATTATTATGAATAGCATTTTCTAAAGCCCATACTCTTGATGTTTGTCCTCCACCAATAGCAAGTGTTACACCATTTTTAACAATACAGATCGCATTTGATTTTACATATTTAACAACTTTCATACCAAATTCCATATCTGTAAGTTGTTCTTTTGTAGGTTGTGCATTTGTCACAACTTTCATTTCATCAATCATTTTTGTATTTAATTCTTGAACTAATACTTTTCCTTCAAGATATTTAATATCATATTTAGCACCACGTGCATCTAAGTTTTTAAGTTTTAAAATACGTAAGTTTTTCTTTTTCTTTAAGATTTCTAAAGCATCATCATCAAAATCTGGTGCAGCTACGATTTCTAAGAAAATCTTATGCATTTGTTCAGCTGTTGCTTTATCGATTTTATAGTTAACAGCAACGATTCCACCAAAGATAGATTGAGGATCAGCTTCATAGGCTTTCATATAAGAATCATAACCTGTATTTCCAATAGCAACACCACAAGGAGTTGAATGTTTGATAGCTGCTGTAACGATTTGATCTCCAAATTCTCTAACAAGTGCAACAGCTCCATATAAATCGTTTACATTGTTAAATGAAATTTCTTTACCATGAAGTTGTTCATAATCTAATAAAGATTTTTGAACATAGCTATCTTCATATTTATTAGCTGCTTGTTGAGAGTTTTCACCATAACGTAAATGTTCTACTTTCTTTAATGAAAGATTTAATGTATCTGGGAATGGATCTCCAACTTGATCTGCAAAGTATCTTGAAATCATTGCATCATAAGCACCTGTCATAGAGAATGCTTTATAAGCAAGATTCATTCTGAAATCAAAATCAGTTGTATCATTTTTAATCGCATCTAAAACATTGTCATAATCTTTTGGATCTGTAACAATTAAAACATCTTTAAAGTTTTTAGCTGCTGAACGAATCATTGATGGTCCACCAATATCAATATTTTCAATCATATCTGGTAAATCTTTACCAGCTTTTAAAGCTTTTTCAAATTCATATAAGTTGACACATACTAAATCAATTGGATGAATGCCGTGTTTTTTAATTGTTTCAACATGACTAGGTAAATCTCGACGATATAAAAGTCCTCCATGTACCATTGGATGAAGTGTTTTAACACGTCCATCTAACATTTCAGGAAATCCTGTCACATCATCAATTGCAATACAAGAAACCCCATTTTCTTGTAAAACTTTCATTGTACCTCCTGTTGATACAATTTCAAAACCTAATTCTACTAATCCTTTAGCAAAATCAACAACCCCATCTTTATTTGTAACTGAAATTAAAGCTCTTTTCATTTAAATTACCTTTGCCTTTCCATCAATAATTTTTATCTTATTATCACAATATAACCCTACAACTTCAGGTAATAATTTATGTTCAATCTCTAACACCCTTTTTTGAATATCATCCGCTGTATCTAAATCCGATATATCACAAGCAACTTGTTTAATAATCGGTCCCCCATCGACAATATTTGAAACAAAGTGCACGGTTGCCCCCGAAACCTTTGCACCACGTTGTAATACAGCTTCATGAACATGCATTCCATACATTCCTGGTCCACAAAAAGAAGGAATAAGGGAAGGATGAATGTTCATGATTTTATTTGGATATGCATCAATTAACTCATCCGTTAAAATTGCTAGATAACCCGCTAAGACAATAAAATCAATATTTCTTTCTTTTAACATCTTTACAATCAAAGCATCATCTTTTTTGACAACCGCTGTTTCAATCCCAGCATCTTTAGCTCTTTGTAAGCCATAAGCCTTTTGACGATTAGAAAGAACAAGAGCGATTTCGCCATTGATCTTTCCTTCGTTTTTGGCATCAATAATAGATTGTAAATCTGTTCCTCCACCAGAAACAAAGACCGCAAATTTTAGCATAGATCCACGCCCTTATCTCCTTCAACGATATTTCCAACAACATAGCATTTGTCTCCTGCATCTTCAATAGCTTTCATTGTTGCATCAACATCTTTTGGATTAACTGCAATTACCATACCAAGACCCATATTGAATGTGTTATACATCATATGTTCTTCAATATTTCCATTTTTTTGAATTAAATCAAATAAAGCTGGTACTGGATAACTATCTTTTTTTATAACTGCTCTTACATTTTCAGGAAGCATTCTTGGAACATTTTCAAAGAAACCTCCACCTGTAATATGAGAGCATCCTTTAATTCTAACACCCGCATTTTTTACATTTTTTAAAGCTTTTACATAAATACGTGTTGGTTCAATTAAAGCTTCTCCTAAAGTTTTTCCTAATTCATCATAGTATGCATCTAATGATTCTTTTGTCATTTCAAACACTTTTCTAACAAGTGAAAAACCATTTGAATGAACACCACTTGAAGCAATACCAATAAGTGTATCTCCTGCTTTAATTGTTGAACCATCAATAATATCTTTTTTATCAACAACACCTACAGCAAAACCAGCTAAATCATAATCATCTTCAGGCATTAAACCTGGATGTTCAGCAGTTTCACCACCAACTAAAGCACATTCAGATTGTAAACATCCTTCAGCAACACCACTTACAATTGAAGCAATCTTTTCAGGATAGTTTTTACCACAAGCAATATAATCTAAGAAGAAAAGTGGTTCTCCTCCAGAACAAGCAATATCATTGACACACATCGCTACAGCGTCAATACCAATTGTATCGTGTTTATCCATTACAAAAGCAAGTTTTACTTTTGTTCCACAACCATCTGTTCCTGATAATAAAACCGGTTCTTCCATATTTTTAATTCCGCTTAAATCAAAAGCACCTGCAAAACCACCAAGTCCTCCTAAGACTTCAGGACGCATTGTTTTTTTAACATGTTCTTTCATTAATTCTACTGATTTATAACCTGCTTCAATATCGACTCCAGCTTTTTTGTAATCCATCTTTATTCTCCTTAATTATTTATTTTGCATTCTTGCTAGAACTGCTTTATAAGTTTCAATTAAATCTCCAATATCTTGTCTAAATACATCTTTATCATATTTTTGGTTTGTATCAACATCCCATAAACGACATGAATCTGGTGAAATTTCATCAGCTAATAAAATTGTACCATCAGCTGTTTTACCAAATTCAATTTTAAAATCAACAAGTTTTAAATTCATTGATAAGAAGAATTCTTTTAATAATTCATTGATTTTTAATGTTGTTTCTTTGATGTATGCTAATTCTTCTCTTGTTGCAAGTTTTAAAGCAACAGCGTGATCATCATTGATTAATGGATCACCATATTCATCATTTTTATAACTCATTTCAAAGATTGGTTCATCTAAAACAATTCCTTCAGGTGCTCCTAATCTTCTACAGAAAGATCCAGTTGTAATATTTCTAATAATAACTTCTAATGGGAAGATATCTACTTTTTTAACTAAGATATCTCTTTCATTTAATTTTTTAATCATGTGTGTTTTGATTCCAGCTTCTTCTAACATATCAAAGATAATACAAGAGATTGTATTATTTAAAACACCTTTACCTTCAAACTTATCATGTTTAACACCATTTCCTGCTGTTGCATCATCTTTATAATGAATTAAATATTCATCTTCCTTTTCAGTTTTGTAAACTTGTTTTGCTTTTCCTTCATACAATAATTCTGCCATTTTTCTTTTCCCCCTATTTGTATTTTTCTATGACTTCATCGTTAGCTTTCATTGCGTCAGCTTCCATTTGTTTTCTTTCTTTAAGTAGCCCTTCTTTGATTTCACTATGTTTAATAGCCATAATTTGAAGTGCTAAATAAGCTGCATTTTTACTTCCATTAATAGCAACAGTCGCTACTGGAATACCCGAAGGCATTTGAACAATGGATAATAAAGCATCCATTCCATCTAAATTACTTCCTGCAATCGGAACACCAATAACAGGTAACACTGTTTGGCTGGCCACCACACCTGGAAGGGCAGCTGCCATTCCTGCAGCAGTAATAATAACTTCTGTTCCATCCGTTTCTGTTTCTTTAATAAAACTTGAAAGTCCTAAATGTGCTCTATGAGCAGATAAACAACGAACATTCACTTCAACACCATAATTTTTCAAAATCGAAATAGCTGGTTCAACTTTAGGTAAATCAGAAGTTGAACCCATGATAATAGCAACTTTCATCTTTCTCTCCTTTTTAGAATAATCCTATAATTTTTCCATCTTCATCAATATCCATATTGACAGCGGCTGGACGTTTTGGAAGTCCTGGCATACGCATAATATCACCAGAAATAGCAACCAAGAATCCTGCTCCAGCAGATGGAATAATATCATTGATTTTAACAGTAAATCCTGTTGGTCGACCAAGTAAAGAAGCTTGGTCAGATAATGAGTATTGTGTTTTAGCAACACAAATTGGTAATTGACTTAATCCTTGTTCTGTATATTTTTTAATTTTATTTTTTGCTTTCTTTGTAAATTCAACACCATCTCCACCATAGATTTCTTTAACAATTGTTTCAATCTTTTCTTCAATTGATAAATCTAAATCATAAAGTGGATGATAATTAGCTTTTTTTGTTTCTAAAATATTTAATAACTTTTCAGCAAGTTCGATTCCACCATCAGCACCTTTTTCCCAAACTTTACCAATAGCTACTTCAACACCAAGTTTCTTGCAACATTCATTTAATAATTGAAGTTCCGCTTCTGTGTCTGTTGGAAAAGCATTAATAGCAACGATACAAGGTAAATCGAATTTTGCAATGTTTTCAATATGCTTTTCTAAGTTTCCTAAACCAGCTTTTAAAGCTTCCAAATTTTCATTTCCTAAATCTTTTTTAGCAACACCACCATGCATTTTTAAAGCTCGAACAGTTGCAACAATAACAACTGCTTCAGGATTTAAATTTGCTTGACGACATTTAATATCTAAGAATTTTTCAGCTCCTAAATCAGCACCAAATCCAGCTTCAGTAATCGCATAATCCCCTAACTTGATAGCAAGTTGAGTGGCCATAACAGAGTTACATCCATGGGCAATATTTGCAAATGGACCCCCATGAACAAATACTGGTGTGTGATCTAAAGTTTGAACTAAATTTGGTTTAATCGCATCTTTTAATAAAAGTGTTACCGCTCCTGTTGCTTCAATATCATCAACAGTAACTGGTTTTCCATCATAAGTATAAGCGACAATCATTTTTGCAGCTCTTTGTTTTAAATCTTCTAAAGAAGTCGCTAAACAAAGAATTGCCATAACTTCACTAGCAACGGTAATATCAAATCCATCTTCACGAGGAACCCCGTTTACTTTACCACCGAGTCCACAAACAGTATGACGTAATGCACGATCGTTTAAATCGACCACACGTTTCCAAACGATTTGTCTTACATCGATATTAAGTGGATTTCCTTGATGAATGGAATTATCAAGCATCGCTGCAATTAAGTTGTTTGCAGCAGTGATTGCATGAATATCTCCTGTAAAATGAAGGTTGATATCTTCCATTGGAACAACTTGCGCATATCCTCCACCAGCAGCTCCACCTTTGATTCCAAAACATGGACCTAGCGATGGCTCACGCATTGCAACTACAGATTTCTTTCCTAATTTGTTAAGTGCTTGTGATAATCCAATCATTGTTGTGGTTTTTCCTTCACCTGCAGGTGTTGGATTAATTGCTGTTACTAAGATCAATTTTCCATCTTCGTTTTGATCTAGTTTTTTAATAGCTTCAAGAGAAATCTTTGCTTTATATTTTCCATATAATTCTAGATCATCCTCATCTAAACCAACTTTTTGAGCAACTTCAACAATTGGTTTCATCTTTGCACTTTGTGCAATTTCTACATCAGTTAACATTGTCGTTCATCCTTTCTTTTTTTCTTTTTGATTGATTCTATTAACCACTTTCATTATATTACAAGACAATATGTGAAACTAGTTTTTTTACTCTACCAACCAAAAAAAGAGCCCACTCATCCAGACTATTATTAGCCCAGACGGTC
>OCHU01000078.1_pt1 | contig 13540 bp, 9 predicted proteins | sample 1538531 | NCBI WGS metagenome assembly OCHU01 (sample SAMN04571705, study PRJEB22368) | human gut metagenome | biome: human gut; material: stool | host: Homo sapiens | place: Luxembourg | collected 2012-09-27 | reverse complement strand
GAGATCTACACTCTTTCCCTACACGACGCTCTTCCGATCTATCGTAATCTTATAATTCCTCAAGCCCAAATAAATCAAACATTCAGCTCCACATGCTGGCCAAGATCCTCTTTGTTGGCGTCCAGCACGGGACGGATAACTTCGGCCAGGAACTCTTCCACCTGCTGCGGGGCGCGGCCGGTGAAATCTTCGGGGCTCAGCTCGGCCTCGATCTCCTCGCGGGTCAGACCGAATGCAGGGTCAGCTTCCACGCGGGCAATCATATCATTGGGCTTGCCCTCCTGCTTGACCACAGCGGCAGCGGCCACGGCGTGCTCGCGCAGGCGCTCGTGCAGCTCCTGGCGGTCGCCGCCTTTCTTGACGGCTTTCATCATGATGTTCTCGCTGGCCATGAACGGCAGCTCAGCCATCACGCGGCTGCGGACAACCTTGGGGTAAACCACCAGCCCGTCCGAAACATTCAGCAGAATGTTCAGGATGGCATCAGCGGCCAAAAAGCCCTCAGCCATGGCGATGCGCTTGTTGGCGGAATCGTCCAGCGTGCGCTCAAACCACTGGGTGCCGGCGGTGATGGCGGGGTTCAGCACATCCACCATCAGGTAGCGGGAAAGCGCGCAGATGCGTTCGCAGCGCATGGGGTTGCGCTTGTACGGCATGGCGGAAGAACCGATCTGGTTCTTTTCAAACGGCTCCTCCATCTCCTTAAAGTTGGCCAGCAGGCGGATGTCGGTGGCCATCTTCATGGCGCTCTGGGCAAGACCGGCAATGGCGGAAAGCACATTGTAGTCCACCTTGCGGCTGTAGGTCTGGCCGCAGACGGGCACAACCTTGTCAAAGCCCATCTGGGCGCACACATCGGCTTCCACTGCCTTGACCTTGGCAGAATCGCCGTTGAACAGCTCAATAAAGCTGGCCTGGGTGCCGGTGGTACCCTTAACGCCGCGCAGGGCCAGCTGGCTGATCTGGTGGTCAATCTCCTGCAGGTCCATGTAGAACTCGTTCATCCACAGGGTAGCGCGCTTGCCAACGGTGGTCAGCTGGGCGGGCTGGCAGTGGGTGTAAGCCAGGCAGGGCATATCCTTGTACTGCTCGGCAAAATCGGCCAGGTTGGCCAGCACGCCGATCAGCTTTTTGCGCACCAGCTGCAGGCCTTCGCGCATGATGATAACATCGGTGTTATCGCCAACATAGCAGCTGGTAGCACCCAGGTGGATGATACCCTTTGCCTTGGGGCACTGCAGGCCGTAAGCGTAAACATGGCTCATGACATCGTGGCGCACCAGCTTTTCGCGGGCAGTGGCTTCCTCGTAATTGATGTCATCCTTGTGGGCTTCCAGCTCGGCAATCTGTTCATCGGTAATGTCCAGACCCTGCTTCTGCTCAGCCTTGGCCAGCGCAATCCACAGCCTGCGCCAGGTGCGGAACTTGTTATCGTCCGAGAAAGTATACTGCATCTCATCGGAAGCATAACGGGTGGAAAACGGAGAAATATAACGATCATGTGCCATTGGTCGGGTTTCCTTTCTTACAGCATGTCTTACAGTTTGAAGTAGTTCACGCCGCCTTCAAAAATCGGCTGGTACTTGTCGCCGGTAACGTTTTTGTACAGGCTGTCGCCGCTGCGCTCAGAATGGCCCATCTTGCCGAACACGCGGCCGTCCGGGCTGGTAATGCCCTCAATGGCCAGCACAGACCCGTTGGGGTTGTAGCGCATATCCATGGTGGGCACGCAGTTCAGGTCAACATACTGGGTGGCAACCTGGCCGTTGTTGATCAGCTGCTGCAGCAGGCCGTCATTGCAGACAAAGCGGCCTTCGCCGTGGCTGATGGCGATCAGGTGTTCATCAGCCACATTGCATTCGCTCAGCCAGGGGCTCTTGTTGGAAGCTACGCGGGTGCGCACTAGCATGCTCTGGTGGCGGTGGATGGTGTTAAAGGTTAGGGTCGGGTCGTTCTCGGTAATCGGGCGGATCTCGCCATAAGGCACAAGGCCCAGCTTAATCAATGCCTGGAAGCCGTTGCAGATGCCGAGTGCCAGGCCGTCGCGCTGGTTCAGCAGACGGTTGACGGCATCGGCCACAGCGGGGTTGCGGAAGAACGCCGCAATGAACTTGGCGGAGCCGTCCGGCTCATCGCCGCCGGAAAAACCGCCCGGCAGCATCAGAATCTGGCTCTGGTCAAGCTCTTTCACCAGGGCTTCGCAGCTGGCGGCAACGTCGGCGGGGGTCAGGTTCTTCAACACCAAAATGTGCGGGTCGCCACCGGCGCGGCGGAATGCGCGTGCAGTGTCGTATTCGCAGTTGGTGCCGGGGAACACAGGGATGATAACGCGCGGGGTGGCCAGGCGCACAGCCGGGGCAACGCGCTGGAAGCAGTTGACCTTGTATTCCAGGGATTTAACTTCCTCGCCAGCCTTGAGGTAGGGGAAGACAGGCTGCAGCTTTGCTTCCCATACATCCTGCAGGTGCTGCAGGTCGATGTTTTCGCCGTTGACGTTGATGACGTAATCCACGGTGGTGGAACCGAGGAATTCACCGGCAGAAGCATCCAGAAGCTCCAGAATAACTGCGCCATAGCAGGGCTTGAACAGGTCGTCCAGGTTGATATCGCGGCTCAGGGACAGGCCCACGTGGTTGCCGACGCACATCTTGAACAGTGCTTCGGCAACGCCGCCGTAACCCGGCGTTGCTGCGGCCAGCACCTTGCCTTCGTCGATCATCTGCTCCACGATCTTGTAGATGGAAAGAAGGCTGCCGATCTCCGGCATGCCGTCCTTGTACTGCGGCTTCAGGATGACAACAGAGCTGTTGGCTTTCTTGAACTCAGGGCTCATGACGTTGGCGGTGTTGCCAATGGCGGTGGCAAAGCTGACCAGCGTGGGGGGAACATCCAGGCCTTCAAAGCTGCCGGACATACTGTCCTTGCCGCCGATGGAAGCAATGCCAAGGCCCATCTGGGCATCCAGCGCGCCAAGCAGGGCGGCCAGCGGCTTGCCCCAGCGTTCGGGGGCAGTGTTCAGGTGCTCAAAATATTCCTGGAAAGTCAGGTACATATCCTTGTGGCGGAAACCGGCGCAAACCAGTTTGGTTACGCTTTCCACAACGGCCATGTAAGCGCCGCGGTAGGGGTCCGCTTCAGTCAGATAGGGGTTAAAGCCCCAGGCCATGCCGGAGCAGGTGGTGGTTTCGCCATCCACCGGCAGTTTGGCAGCCATGGCCATGGTGGGGGTCAGCTGGTATTTACCGCCGTAAGGCATCAGCACGGTGGAAGCGCCGATGGTGGAGTCAAACCGCTCGCCCAGGCCTTTCTGGCTGCAAACGTTCAGGTCGCCAACCAGGTTTTCCAGCTTTTCGGCAAAGGTGGAACCGGCCCACTGGGGCTGCCATACCGTGCCGGGCAGAACATGCACATCGGCATGGCGCTCGGCACCGTTGGAGTTCAGGAACTCGCGGGAAAGGTCCACGATGGCAACGCCGTTCCAGTTCTCGCGCATCCGCTTTTCCTCGGTAACGGTAGCAACCACGGTGGCTTCCAGGTTTTCCTCATTGGCAAGGGCAATGAACTTTTCGGCATCCTCAGCGGCAACGGCAACAGCCATGCGCTCCTGGCTTTCGCTGATAGCCAGTTCGGTGCCGTCCAGGCCCTCGTACTTCTTGGTAACTTTGTTCAGGTCAATGTTCAGGCCGTCGGCCAGCTCGCCGATGGCAACGGAAACGCCGCCTGCGCCAAAGTCGTTGCAGCGCTTGATCATGCAGCAGGCGTCCTCGCGGCGGAACAGGCGCTGCAGCTTACGCTCAATGGGGGCGTTGCCCTTCTGCACCTCGGCACCGCAGGTTTCCAGGCTGGTCAGCTTGTGGGCCTTGCTGGAGCCGGTAGCGCCGCCAATGCCGTCACGGCCGGTGCGGCCGCCCAGCAGGATGATCACATCACCGGGCTGGGGCTCTTCACGGCGGACATGGCTGGCCGGGGTAGCACCCACAACAGCGCCGATCTCCATACGCTTTGCCACATAGCCGGGGTGGTACAGTTCAGCAACCTGGCCGGTGGCAAGGCCGATCTGGTTGCCATAGCTGGAATAACCGGCAGCAGCAGTGGTAACCAGCTTGCGCTGGGGCAGCTTGCCGGGCATGGTTTCGGCAACCGGCTTGAGCGGGTCGCCTGCGCCGGTAACGCGCATGGCCTGGTAAACATAGCTGCGGCCGGACAGCGGGTCACGGATGGCACCGCCGATGCAGGTAGCAGCGCCGCCGAACGGCTCAATCTCGGTGGGGTGGTTGTGGGTCTCGTTCTTGAAGAGGAACAGCCAATCCTGCAATTCGCCGTCCACATCGCACTTGATTTTGACGGTGCAGGCATTGATCTCTTCGCTCTCGTCCAGGTTCTGCAGGATGCCGCGCTGTTTCAGGGCCTTGGCGCCGATGGTGGCCAGGTCCATCAGGGTGCGGTTCTTTTTATCGCGGCCGGTCTCGGCACGCAGGGCCATGTAACGGTCAAATGCAGCCTGCACAACTTCGTCGTCAATCTTGACATCGTTCAGGATGGTGCCGAAGGTGGTGTGACGGCAGTGGTCAGACCAGTAGGTATCGATCAGGCGGATTTCGGTAATGGTCGGGTCGCGCTGTTCAGATTTGAAGTAGTTCTGGCAGAACACAATGTCGGCATGGTCCATGGCCAGGCCCTTTTCATTGCGGAAATTCTCCAACGCAGCGTCATCCAAAGCGCAGAAGCCGTTCAGGGTTTCCACAGCGGTGGGCACGGCAAATTCCATTTTCAGGGTATCGCGGGTGTCCAGGCTGGCCTCGCGGGCTTCCACTGGGTTGATGACGTACTTCTTGATGGCTTCCAGATCCTCTGCGCTCAGCTCACCGTCCAACAGGTAGATGCGGGCACTGCGCACAGACGGACGCTCGCCCTGGCTCAGCAGCTGGATACACTCGGAAGCAGAATCTGCACGCTGGTCAAACTGGCCGGGCAGATACTCCACAGCAAACACCGTCTTGGCGGTGGGCAGCTCGGTATAGGTCACATCGACTGGCGGTTCGCTGAACACGGTGGGGATGGCTTTCTCAAACAGGTTGCGGTCAATGCCTTCCACATCATAGCGGTTCAACAGGCGCAGAGCTTTCAGGCCCTTAATGCCAACCAGCTCAACCAGTTCATGCTTCAGGCCCTGGGCTTCGCCGTCAAAGCCGGGCTTTTTTTCTACATAAATGCGGTAAACCATTCTTGTTTAACCCTCCTGTGCTTTCATTGCCGCAAGGGCACGGGCACCAATATCACTGCGGCGGTGCAGTTTGTCAAAATGGATGCAGTCAGCAGCGGCGTAAGCCTTTTTCAGGGCTTCGGGCAGGGTGGCGGCGGTTGCCGTCACGCCCAGCACGCGGCCGCCGTTGGTAACCAGCTTGCCATCCTTGATGGCGGTACCGGCATGGTACACGGTCACATCGGCAGCACCGGGCACCTGGCCATTCTCCAGGCCGGTGATCTCCTTGCCCTTTTCATAGGCAACGGGGTATCCGCCGGAAGCCAGCACCACACAGGCGGCAGCGCCATCGCTGAACTTGACCTCGGTCTTGTCCAGCGTGCCGTTGGTGCAGGCCTGCATCACGGTCAGCAGGTCGCTTTCCAGCAGGGGCAGTACTACCTGGGTTTCGGGGTCGCCAAAGCGGCAGTTGTATTCAATCACCTTGGGGCCGTCCGGGGTCAGCATCAGGCCAAAGTACAGGCAGCCCTTAAAGGGGCAACCCTCTGCCTGCATGGCGGCAACCGTAGGCAGGAAAATCTTCTCCATGCACTCGGCGGCAATGGCGGGGGTGTAGCAGGGATTGGGGGCAACGGTGCCCATGCCGCCGGTGTTCAGGCCCTCGTCATGGTCCAAAGCGCGCTTGTGGTCCATGCTGGAAACCATCGGCTTGACGGTTTTGCCATCACAGAAGGACAGCACGCTGACTTCCGGCCCGGTCAAAAATTCTTCCACCACAACATGGTTGCCGGAAGCGCCGAACTTTTTGTCCAGCATGATTTCCTTTACGCCATCGGCGGCTTCCTGCTCATTCTGGCAGATCAGCACGCCTTTGCCCAGCGCCAGGCCATCCGCCTTGATAACAACCGGGTACTTGCCCTTGCTGCGGATGTAATCCATCACCTTGGCGGGGTCGTCAAAGGTTTCATAGCCGGCGGTGGGAATGCCGTATTTTTTCATCAGGTCCTTGCTGAACACCTTGCTGGCTTCAATGCGGGCGGCAGCGGCATCCGGGCCAAAAGCAGGGATGCCCACCTTGGCCAAAGCATCCACCATGCCAAGGGCAAGGGGATCGTCCTGTGCAACAACAACATAATCAAAGGCTTCTGCCTTGGCAAAGGCGACCATGGCGTCTACATCCGTTGCAGAGATGTTTTTGCAGGTGGCATCGTAACCAATGCCGCCGTTGCCAGGGGCACACCAGATATCGCCGCAGTCGGGGCTTTTTTTCAGCGCGCGGATAATGGCGTGTTCACGCCCGCCGCCGCCAACAACCAGAATTTTCATGGCAAACTCCTTAGCTTGAAATGAAAAAAGAATAATGAATAAAGAATAATGAAGGTGGACCGCGTTGCTGCGCACCGCTTAAAAAATATTAGAACTCTAATATCCAAAACCGTGCCGCTTGCGGCACACCTTCATTCTTAATTCTTAATTATTATTTATTATTTATTATTTATTATTTAGCAAAAACTTCGTTTTTGCTTAGTGGTGGAACAGCCGGATACCACAGAACGCCATGGCAATGCCGTACTTGTTGCAGGTGGCAATAACCTGATCATCGCGGATGGAGCCGCCCGGCTGCACAATGGCGGTCACACCGCTGCGGCGGGCGCGCTCAATGTTGTCCCCAAAGGGGAAGAATGCATCACTGCCCAAGGCAACATTCGTTACCTTGCTCAGCCAGGCTTTCTTTTCCTCGGCAGTCAACGGGGCAGGCTGCACAGTAAAGGTTTCGGCCCAAACGTCATCCCCAATCACATCCTCCGGGGTATCGCCGATGTAAACATCAATCGCGTTATCGCGGTTGGGCTTGGAGATATCCTCGCGGAACGGCAGGTCCAGAACCTTGGGCATATGGCGCAGCTGCCAGTTGTCGGCTTTCTGGCCTGCCAGGCGGGTGCAGTGGATGCGGCTTTGCTGGCCTGCGCCCACACCGATGGTCTGGCCGTCCTGCACATAGCAGACGGAGTTGGACTGGGTGTATTTCAGCACGATCAGGCTCATGATCAGATCGCGCTTCTGGGCATCGGTCACCGTCTTGTTCTCGGTTACAAAGTTTTGCAGCATGGTATCCACGCTGATCTCCAGATCCTGGCGGCCCTGCTCAAAGGTGACACCGAATACGGTGCGGCGCTCCAGCGGAGCGGGGATATAATCCGGATCAATGGCAACGATGTTGTAGTTGCCTTTCTTTTTGGATTTCAGCACTTCCAGGGCGTCGGCGTCATAGCCGGGGGCAATGATGCCGTCCGAAACTTCGTGCTGGATCAGCTTTGCGGTGGCAAGGTCGCACACATCAGACAGGGCGATCCAGTCACCAAAGCTGGACATGCGGTCCGCACCGCGGGCGCGGGCATAAGCGCAGGCCAGGGGAGAAAGCTCAGCCTCTGCACTAATATGATACATCTTTCTCAGCGTTTCGTCCAGTGGCAGGCCAATGGCGGCACCGGCGGGGGAAACATGCTTAAAACTGGCAGCAGCAGGTTGGCCCAGGGCTTTTTTCAGGTCGCGCACCAGCTGGTAGCTGTTGAACGCATCCAGAAAGTTGATGTAGCCCGGCTTGCCATTCAAAATGGTAACGGGAAGATCAGAACCGTCTGCCATAAAAATGCGGGCAGGCTTCTGGTTGGGGTTGGTGCCGTATTTCAGCTGGAATTCGTTCATAAGTTCAGCCCTCCACCGTGTTGTATTTGTTCAGGATCACATCTTCATAATCGCCGGTTTCCAGCGTGATGGCACGCACAAACAGGCTGACCTTATTATCTTCGTTCAGGGCTTCCCACAACTTTCCGGCAAATTCGTCGGCATCGTTCTGGTCCAGTGTCACGCGCAGCGGCTCGCCGACAAAGCTGGGGATGGGGGAGCCGTTTTTCTGGTAGGTGGTAATCAGCTGGCCTTCGCCTGCAACGGGCTGCGGATAGTCAAAGGTCTGGCGCTGCACGCTGGCGGGGTTGCCATCGCAGCTTTTCAGGATGCTCAGCTTGTAGCCGCCGCGACGCATATCCACAACGCCGGAAATGCGGGGGGTAAAGTTGGGGGCATCGTCCTCAAAAGTGCGGGTGGCAAGGGCTGCTTCAAAGCCGTAACCGGGGAACAGGTTATCCCGCATGTAGCGGTAAATGGTATCCGTCTGGTCACCGTTGGTCACAATGGTGGTATCGTTCAGGGTCAGAACCGGGTTATAGATGATCAGGTGGGGATCTTCCAGCTTGGCGGGGTCTGCAGCTACCGTGCGGATGCCGCCGGGGATGGCGTCAAACACGCGGTTGCGGCTGTTGGCGCTGCGGCCCATGATCCAGTAAGCAATCATGGCCTTGGTGCCGTCCGGCGAACGGCCGATGCAGATGCCGCGGCCGGGATATTCGTTACCGGCCAGATAAGTATAAAGATTCTTTTTCATGCGGGAATCCTCCTTGTTCGGTCAGGCTTCGCCATTGCACACCATGGCAATGGCCTGGGGCAGCAACTTCCATTCGGCTTCCACCATCACGCGCTTCTGCAGCACTTCGGGGGTATCACCGGGCTGCACTTCCACGGCTTTTTGCAGCAGGATGGGCCCGCCGTCACACACTTCGTTGACAAAGTGGACGGTAGCGCCGGTCACTTTCACGCCGCGCTTCAGCGCTTCCTCATGCACTTTCAGGCCATAGTAGCCGGGACCGCAAAAGCTGGGAATCAGGCTGGGGTGGATGTTCAGGATGCGGTTGGGGTAAGCGGCAATCACGCTGGGGCCCAGCACGCTCAAAAATCCTGCCAGAACCACCAGCTCAATGCCATGGTCTTTCAGCACACGCAGCAGGGCAGTGTCAAACTCCTCGCTGGTGGCGTAATCCTTGCGGCGCACCACGGCGGTTTCCACGCCGAAGTTTGCAGCGCGTTCCAACGCATACACACCAGGTTTGCTGGCAACCACCAGGGTAACCTTACCGTTGGGGTTCTCCCCGCGGCGTTCGCTTTCCAGGATGGCCTGCAGGTTGGTGCCGCCGCCGGAAACCAGCACAGCAATCTTCATCATACCAGCTGCACCCCGCTGCCTTCGCCAATCACACCAAGGCGGTAAGCATCCTCGCCGTTGGCTTTCAGGATCTCAATGGCCTTGTCGGCATCCTCGGCAGCCACGGTCAAAATCATACCAACGCCCATGTTGAAGGTGTTGAACATATCGCGCTCCGGAATGTTGCCCTCTTTAGCCAGCACATCAAACAGCACGGGGGTGCGCACATCGCTCTTTTTGATCACAGCGCAGCAGCCGGCTTTCAGGCTGCGGGGAATGTTCTCGTAAAAGCCGCCGCCGGTAATGTGGGAAACGCCCTTGACGGTAACTTCCTTCATCACGGCCAGCACAGGCTTGACATAAATCTTGGTGGGGGCCAGCAGGGCTTCGCCCAGGGTCTTGTCCATGCCGTCAAAGGTCTTTTTCAGCACATCGGGGTTGTTCTCCAGGTCAAAGATCTTGCGCACCAGGGAGAACCCGTTGGAGTGTACGCCGGTGGAAGGCAGGGCGATGATCACATCGCCGGGCTGCATGGTGGAGTTGTCCAGGATCTTGCTCTTGTCCACAGCGCCAACGGTAAAGCCGGCCAGGTCGTACTCGTCCTCCGGGTAAAAACCGGGCATCTCGGCGGTCTCACCGCCAACCAGGGCACAGCCAGCCTGCACGCAGCCTTCGGCTACACCGGCAACCAGCTCGGCAATGCGCTCCGGCACGTTTTTGCCGCAGGCGATGTAATCCAGAAACACCAGCGGCTTGGCACCGGCGCAGATGACATCGTTCACGCACATGGCAACGCAATCAATGCCAACGGTGTCATGTTTGTTCATGTACTGGGCAATGCGCAGCTTGGTACCAACGCCGTCCGTGCCGGAAATCAGCACGGGGTGGGGCATATCGGTGCAGTCCAGCTCAAACAGGCCGCCAAAGCCGCCCAGGCCGCCAATGCAGTGCTCGTTCATGGTGCGGGCAACGTGCTGCTTCATCAGGTCAACTGCCTTGTAACCGGCGGTAATATCCACACCAGCGGCAGCGTAGCTTGCAGAATAGCTTTTTTCCATTATGTTTCTCTCCTTATCAGCTTACAGGCGTTTTTTGGTCTGGGACTGGCTCAGGGGTTTATCGTATACAATGTCCATCGTCTCGTTGGGGGCGGGCACCGGGTAATGGCCGGTAAAGCAGCCGGTGCAGAACCCGCACTTGCTGTGGATGGCCAGCTGGGTCACATGTTCAATGCTCAGGTAGCCCAGGGAATCGGCCCCCACGATCTGGCGGATCTCCTCCACCGTATGGCCGGTGGCAATCAGGTCTTTTTCGTCCGGGATGTCGGTGCCGAAATAGCAGGGGTGGGCAAACGGCGGGGCCGAAATGCGGTAGTGTACTTCCTTGGCACCGGCGTCGCGCAGCAGCTTGATGGTGCGGGCGCTGGTGGTTCCGCGCACGATGGAGTCATCCACAAGCACAACGCGCTTGCCCGCAACGGTGGAGGAAATTGCGTTCAATTTGATGCGCACACTGCTTTCACGCTGGGCCTGGGAGCCCTGGATGAAGGTGCGGCCCACATATTTGTTTTTAATAAAGCCCACGCCATAGGGAATACCGCTTTCCTGCGCATAGCCAAGGGCAGCATCCAGGCCGGAATCCGGCGCACCGATGACGACATCGGCTTCCACCGGATGTTCCTGTGCCAGAAAGCGCCCGGCCTGCAGGCGGGCGTCATGCACGCAGGTGCCCTCGATGATGGAATCGGGGCGGGCAAAATAAATGTACTCAAACACGCACATCGTGTGCGGCGCGGTGCCGCAGTGGGTGCGGATGGTGCGCAGGCCGGTGTAGTCTGCCACCACGATCTCGCCGGGCAGTACATCGCGCACAAAGTGGGCGCCTACAGCATCCAGCGCGCAGGATTCCGAAGCAAAAGCCCAGCCGGAGCCATCCGGCAGCTGGCCAATGCAGAGAGGGCGGAAGCCATTAGGATCGCGCGCGGCGATCAGTTTGGTGTGGGTCATAATGACCAGGCTGTAAGCACCCACGATCTGCTCCATCGTGCGGCAGACAGCTGTTTCAATATCCGGGCTGATCAGGCGGTTCTGGGTCAGCAGATAGCCGATGACCTCGGTGTCCGAAGTGCCGTGGAAGATCGAACCGTTCATTTCCAGCTTGTGGCGCAGCTGGGGGGCATTGGTCAGGTTGCCGTTGTGGCAGATGGCCATAGTGCCCTTGCAGTGGTGCAGAACCATGGGCTGGGCGTTGGCGCGGGTGCGCTGGCCGCTGGTGGCATAGCGCACATGGCCGGTGGCCATCTTGGCATCCTGCGGCAGGTCAGCCAGCACACGCGGGGTAAATACCTCGCTGACCAGGCCAAGATCGCGGTAGCCGGTCAGCACACCGTCCACGTTCAGGGCAATGCCGCAGCTTTCCTGGCCGCGGTGCTGAAGGGCATACAACGCGCTGTACACGGCGCTGACCATGTTGGTTTTGCCGGTGGAATCATAGATACCGAACACGCCGCATTCTTCATGCAGTGCTTCGGCGGGACAAAGCTCCTTCATTCAGTTCTCCGTTTCCTGTTTCAAACGATGGCAGGGTGCACCGGAAGAGCGAACGGCGGTTCCAGTACACCCTGAACATTGGCTGGACTAAGCTTGGTTCAATCAGCCCAGCAGGCGCTTCATAACTTCCTGGTAGGCATCGGCCTCACCGCCAAGGCTGCGGCGGAACAGGTCTTTATCCAGGTGGGCACCGGTGGTGGCATCCCAGAAGCGGCAGGTATCCGGGCTGATCTCGTCAGCCAGAATGATGGTGCCGTCAGACAGGCGGCCAAACTCCAGTTTGAAGTCAACCAAGCGGATGTTGGCATCCAGCATGATCTTCTTCAGCACTTCGTTGACCTTGAAGGCGTACTTGGCAATGGTGTCCAGCTCTTCCTGGGTGGCAAGGTCAAGGGCCAAGGCGTAATAATGGTTGATGAACGGGTCATGCAGGTCGTCGTTCTTGTAGCTGTACTCCAGGATGGGGGTCTTGAACACCTTGCCCTCGGGCACGCCCATGCGCAGGCTGAAGTGGCCGGCGGCAACATTGCGGATGATGACTTCCAGAGGAACGATCTGAACCTTCTTGACCAGGGTATCGCGGTCGTTCAGCTCCTCAACATAATGGGTGGGGATGCCTTCTTTTTCCAGCTTCTGCATCAGAGCGTTGGACAGCTTGTTGTTGACAATGCCCTTATCGCGGATGGTGCCCTTCTTTTCGCCGTCGCCGGCGGTGGCATCGTCCTTGTAATGAACCATAACGATTTCGGGGTCAGAAGTTGCGAATACCTGCTTAGCTTTGCCTTCGTACATCTGTTCTTTAATTTCAACGTTCATTGTAATGCGCTCCTTTATATTCTTTCATGAATTGATTTATGGAATCCTTTTTATAAAAAGGAATAAAACAACAGCAAATAAACCGGGATTTGAAGTTACATAGCTGCGGCTTCGGCAGCGATGGCGGCGTCCTTTTTGGCAATGGCGGCGGCGGTGTCGGCACGGAACTGATCCAGCTTAGCGGCAAGCTCATCATCGGCAACAGCCAGGATGGCAACGGCCAGGTAAGCGGCGTTCTTGGCACCGTTCAGGGCAACCGTGGCAACCGGGAAGCCGGAAGGCATCTGCACGGTAGCAAGCAGAGCATCCAGACCGTCCATGGCACCGCCCTTCATCGGGATGCCGACCACCGGCAAAGTGGTGTTGGCGGCAAAGGCACCTGCCAGGTGGGCCGCCATACCGGCAGCGCACAGGATAACACCGTAACCATTGGCGCGGGCAGATTTGGCAAAGGCAGCGGCGGCTTCCGGCGTACGGTGGGCGGAAAGAATGTGCGCCTCAAACGGTACATCGAAATCTTTCAGCACCCCGCAGGCACTTTTTACAACCGGCCAGTCACTGTCAGACCCCATGATGATGGCAACCTTTTTACGGTTCGGCATGTTACAGATCCTCCTTCAAAAAATAAGAGCGCGGTGTACACGGGTACACTGCGCTTATACAAGGCTATTATGCTTATAATACACCGCATGAAGAACACAGCTGCGCAAACCGACCGGGAATGGTCCGAAAAGATTCGTGTAATGCACAAAGTCGCCCTCCATCCTTTAATGTATGGCTGGATCCCCCGGCGGGCTGTGTACAGAATAACACACAAAACACCCGTACGGAAAATCTCTGTAATTAAAGTGTAAAGCGTGCAGCGCAAAAAAGCAAGAGCCAAAACTTTTTTTGGCGCACTTCCTATTGTGTTTAAAATAAGATAGGGCTTTTTGT
>OCHU01000063.1_pt1 | contig 14161 bp, 10 predicted proteins | sample 1538531 | NCBI WGS metagenome assembly OCHU01 (sample SAMN04571705, study PRJEB22368) | human gut metagenome | biome: human gut; material: stool | host: Homo sapiens | place: Luxembourg | collected 2012-09-27 | reverse complement strand
CCCTACACGACGCTCTTCCGATCTGTAAAAATGAATAAATGGCGAATCTTGCAAATTGCAAGATTTCCTTGCAGGATGCAATGGACTATCGCGAGGATTTGCGATAAATGAGACGGACAATCCCGTTTTTGAAAGCAACTGTCCTGTAAAGTTTCCAACGATTGACCGGAAGTCGATGCAGGCAGTCCGTACCGTTGCCTGTTGTCAGAGGAAGAATGTAGATGATGATTTCGTCAATGAGGTGGTAGATGGAAAGCCCGTGTAGCAAGTCAAGGCTCTTTGGGTCGGATATTTCTGAGGTAAAGGTAAAGGAGTCCGGTTTCTCGTCCTTTTCACAAATCAAGTCCAGCATGGGATAGCCGGGAAACAGCGTGAAGGTACTCCTCTCGTGCCAGAACGGGAAACCTTGGCTGTCCGTCTTCACCCATTGCAACAACTCTTCATTCGGGTCGGGAAGATAACCGTCCAATGTCACTGCCGTTATGATTTGTATTCTTGCCATACCTGTCCGTCTAAAAAAAGAAGCGTGGTAGCCACGCACTCAGACAGAGGCTCTGGTAAAGCCTAAAGGAGAACACGCAACACCACGCTATGACAGAGCATAGCATAAGCATTACGCAATCATTCTCCTTTAACGTCAATTTACCAGATTTCTGTCCGAGAAGCTTGCGCTCTTATGTTATATAATCAGCAGAGGGGTTTTCCCTCCACCGGTTTTCTTCTATGTTTCAGACCGGCAAGGCTATACCCTGCCAAATCTTTTGCAAATTTACAAAATTTCAGTCGGATTGAAAAATCATTTCAATATATTCTGTGTCAACACTGTTGCCGGAAATAGATAGAATATCGGGGATTATCTTATCCCGTATTTCTTCATCTTCCGGTACAGTGTTGAAGAGTTTACATTCAACAATCGTGCGGTCTGTTCACGATGCCCGTTGCACGCTTGAAGGGCATTTGCAATGGCTTCCCTCTCGCTGTTTTCGTCTTTCAAAGGCAATATGTCCGGAGTTTTCTCCGTAATCCGAATATCAGTCTGACTGTCTGCGTTCAAGTCCGGCAACTCCAATACAGGGGTTTCCGTAAGCAACACCGCCCGTTTGATCCGGTTCTGCAATTCCCTGACATTGCCCGGCCAACGATAAGAACGAAGTCGGTATATGGCATCTTTTGAAAAGCCTTTTGTCTCTTTCTTAAGTTCTTTGGAAAACCGTTCACGGAAAAATTCCGCCAAAGGCAAAATGTCATCAGCACACTCGGCCAAAGATGGCATCCTGATTTCCATCTCTGCCAGACGGTGGTACAGGTCTTCCCGGAATCGTCCTTCCTTGATGGCCCGTTCCAGATTTTCATTCGTTGCCGCCACAATCCGCACGTCTGCCATCCGCTCCCTGTCGCTGCCGATAGGGGTATAGGTATTCTCCTGCAACACTCTAAGGAGCATGGACTGTATGTCAATAGGCATCGTGCCGATTTCATCCAGGAAGAGCGTACCGCCTTTTGCCATGTCGAAATATCCGTTCTTTGCCGTATCCGCACCGGTGAAGGCGCCTTTCTCGTGTCCGAACAGGAGGGATGCCGCAAGTTCGCGTGGCAACGCTCCGCAATTGACCGCTAAAAACTTGCCGTCACGTCCGCTGTTCGCGTGAATGCCCTGTGCCACGGACTCCTTGCCGGTACCGTTGGCACCGAGTATCAGCACCGACATATCCGACGGGGCTACTATCCTCGCGTATCTCTCCACCTCAAGTATTTTAGGGCAGGTACGTCTGAACAGGTCTTTCGGTTTCGTGCGGACAGTCGCGAGCGGACGGAATATCTCTTCCGCCAGTTCAAGCAGGTGTTCCCGGTGTACCGGCTTGGGCAGATAGTCTTTTGCCCCCAACTTGATGGCGCGTACCGCATCCGGTATAGACCCGTATTCCGTTGTCACTATGAATGGAATGTCTTTCTTCTCTTTTGTGAGCCACTCTAAAAGCGATATTCCGTCACCTTCAGGCAAGCGCACATCGGACAATATGAAGTCGAACCGATGCTTGCGTATCAATGCACGTGCGGCCGGTTCACGCATGGCGGTCATTACATCGTACCCCGCCTGTTCAAGCCAGTCTTTCTGGCGTTGTGACAAACTTATATTGTCTTCAACTATCAGTACCTTCTGTTTCATCGCTCATTTTCTTTATTTCCTTTTCAGCTTCTGTTATAAGTCCGGAGATGTGTCCTATCAGCAGCTTCACCTGTTCATTGACGGTATTCATATCGCATGCAGAATCGTTTAACGTTGTGCGGAGTTTTACCAGTGGAGCATCGGCCCGTAACAACTCCAACGAGGGCTTTATCTCGTGGGCTATGTCATGGAGCTTTTCAATGTCCCCTGTCTTTATTGCCGATTGCAAGTCTGCCATATTTTGTTCGGACTGGATAATGAAAGTTCTTAGCAGTTCTCTTTTATCAAGCACATCTGCCGTGAACGTGGCAAAATCCGGTGTATGTGACTCTTCCACATCGCGTGACACCACAGAAGAGACCATATCCAACAGTTCTCTCATGGAAAACGGCTTGTGGATGGAGTCCGTGAATCCGCCCTTTATGAATGCCTCTTTTTCTCCTTCTCCTCGTGCAGTCATGGCTACTATCGGAATTGTGTGTGAATTTCCGATGCAGGATTTGCGAAGCAATGCCAGAATTTCAAAACCGTTGGTTTCCGGCATCTGTATGTCGCTTAGCAGCAAGTCGTAATCCTGCCTACGCATCTCATTGACCAGTTCTTTGGCATTGGAACAGGTGGTACACGATACTCCGTTGCGTTCAAGCATTTCCTTGGCTATTTCCAGTTGTAATGTGTCATTGTCTATAACAAGTACGCGCTGTGGCAATGGCAGACGGTCTTGCGGAACTGCCGACGCTTCACTATTGATTTTCTCATTGGAAACCGCTAACGGCAGGGATACACGAAATGTGCTGCCATGCCCGATTTTACTTTCCACATCAATGCTGCCTCCTAAAAGTTTGACCAATCCTTTTGTGATGGGCAAGCCCAACCCGAAACCTTCGGCATTCGCCTCAGACGACAGGCGTTCAAACGGACGGAAGATACGCGAAACGGTGTCTTGATCCATACCGATTCCCGTATCCTTTATTTCTATATAAAGCATTCCATTTTCATATCGGACATTGAACTGTATCATACCGGCGTTTGTAAACTTCACAGCATTCGTCAGTAGATTGTCTATAATTTGAGAGATACGATCCATGTCACCGCACAGTACGACATCCGTATTTTGGGAATCATGGTGGAATATGATTCCCTTATTATTGGCAATATGTGAAAATCCGGTCACAATACGTTCCAACAGATCATTAAGGTTGAACGGTACATTGTTGCAGGTTTCCTTGGACTCGTTCAGGCGGTACACGTCCAGCAGATTGTTCAGCAGGTGCAGGATATGTTTGCACTCCGTTTCGATATTTTCCAAATGGTGATTCCTGCGTTTCCTGTCCCGGGTATCTTTTGCCAGTTCGACATATCCGTAAATGATGTTCAGGGGGCCGCGTATGTCATGCGAGATAGTAAGTATGACGTTTTTACGCGTTTCCAGCAGTTCATTATTCCGGTCAATGACACCCTCCATCTTTTTCCTGAGCAGCGAATCCTGTTTCAGATGTTTCTGGATAATCAGGTACGAGAACACCAGCAGGAGGATGGCGGCGATGATCAGCCCGGTGATGATGGAGGTGGAGCGTTGGTGCGCTTGGGCTATCTGCTCTTCCCTGTCCCGGAAGGCGGCTTGTGCATGGTCGCTGATGTTACCGAGCAGGGCGAACAGTTTGCGGTTCAGTTCCCTGTTGCGGATGCGCAGGCTGTCGGTGTAATTCTCCATGTTGCGTATCCGCTCCGCTTGCAGGGCGATAAGCTGTTCGTTCAGCGAGCGGAGCTTGTCGGACGAGGCGGGCACTTGCACCGTTTCCTTGCCGCCGAACCATCCGGCTATGCCTTTCTTCTTCTGCACGACGGTACGGGTCTGTGTCGCTTGCCTTGCAGCTTCTGGCAGATGGTTCACCAGCAGGCTGTCGGCTTTGTCCTGCCGGTGGAACACCTGCATGATTTGGTGCAGGTGTGTCTCCTTGTCCGCCAACAACTGTTGCAGGGTATCTATCTGCGACAGACCGAATATGTAGCTATGGTTCGTTTGCAGCATTTGCAGCAGGCTGTCCACCCTCAGCCGTCTCGTTTGGTAGGCATGGTAGTCCTCATCCTCCCAAGCGATGACGCTCTCGCCCAATGAGGCGAGTACCGTGATGTTGCGGTGTATCTCGGATATGTCACGGCGTGCCTGTCTGATTTCGTAGGTGTCGGCCTCGATTTTCCGAAGGCGTGCGTGTTCATGGAAAAGAATAGCGGCCATGCTGATGATGACCGCCATTAACATCATATAGCCGAAGAGGATTTTAGCTTGCAGGGGTATGTTTCTGTTCATATATAACAAGGTCATATTAAACATCTGTATCGTAAATCCTCTTTTGCAGCAGGTCTATAAAGTTCATGGCATCCATAGGGGTGGAGCGAGAGAGGTCGAACGAGAGTATCATAGCCTGCAGGCTGTTGTCATACGAACTTTTGCTGCCCTTGCGGTCTTGCCCGCCCTCCGTTTTTTCGGGGATGGAGACCAACGCCTCCGCTTCGCTGCCGTCTATGCCGGAAAAGACGAAAGAACCGTCGTCCTGCCGGTCGATTTTCCCTCCGGCGGCTATTATCTGTTCCATCACTTTCCCTACATGGCTTTCCGGGAATCCTGTGGTCAGCACAAAATTTCCGCCTTTACGCTGCCGGTGCATGACACGGTAGCCTGTGGCGCGTGCCAAGGCGAAAGCCCCGCAACCGTAGGCGGAGAAAAACTTGCCCGACCGGGTCACGAGGAAACGGCTGTCGCCGAGTTCCTGCTGTTGTTGTATCAATTCGCGTTCTGTCATACAGTCCTCCTCAGTTCTTTGATTTCATTACAAATCTCCTCTTTTTTGCATTCAATCTGTCTGTACCGTTTTTTCAACACGACTTTCTCCAAGTGTCCGGCAAAATAGATGACCTGCCACCATTCCTTACCGATACGGCTCATGACCTTGCACCGCAGGTTGTAGGAGGAAAAATGCCGCATCATTCCCAAATAGGAGTTTATCGTACTGACAAACTCCTCCCCGTGGGTTTTCACGTAATCGGGCGAGCCTGCCGCCAAGCGGTTCAGGCGGTCGATGGCATCGTAGCAGAAGCCGACTGTGCGGTTGCTCAGGTATTTCCGCCCCGGAAGTATCATCCCTCCGATAAACAGGACACCTTTCGTGTAATGTTGCAGATAGATCTTGCGCGGGTGCAACGACAGCCCGTGTTCGGAGAGCCAGCCGGCAATTTTCGCTTTCACCTCTATCAGGTGCTCTTTCGAGGGATGGACAAGCACCATGTCGTCCACATACCTGCCGTAGTGCTTCACGCCCCATTCTTCGCTGATGAGATGGTCCAGTCCGTCCAGGAAGTTAAGGGCGAGCAACTGGCTTGTCAGGTTGCCGATAGGCAGTCCGCACGAGCCGTCGGAATGGAACAGGCTCTTGTCTTTGGGCAATCCGCGCCAGCTTTGGGGAGGCGTCTTGCGGATGCAGTTCTTTTCCGGACGGTTGAATATAGTCTCACGGAGCAGATAGAGCAGTATCGCCAGGTCGTTTCCCCCGTAGCGTTCGTGCAAGAGTTCTTCGGTCAGGTCATACAGCCGCCTCTTCGATATTTTCATGAAGAACGAACGGATGTCTATTTTCAGGATGTAGCACTCTTTCGTGTAGTTTTCCGAACAGAGCCGGATATGTTCCGCCACATGTTCGATGCCATAGAGCGTACCTTTTCCCTTGCGGGTGCTGTAGCTGTCATTGATGAACTTCTCTTCCAAAAGCGGAACGAGCCTGCGGGCTATGAGGTGGTGTACCACACGGTCGCGGAAGTCTGCAGCGAAAATCTCCCGTTTCACGGGTTTGTTGATAATGAAAGCGATGGAACGCGAAGGGCGGTATGTGCCGGCATTGATTTCCCGCCACAGTTCCACACACCTGCGTTCGTAATCGCTCTCGAAGGCAAGGGCATTACAGGTATTGCGTTTCTTTTTACGGCACTCGAAATACGCCTCGAAAACATCCTCCAACGGAATGCCTCCGAGTTCCTCATCCGTGAAAAGACTTTGTTGTAACTCCATATCGCAATACCATTTTGTTTATCGTAAAGTTTTTATTGAAAAGGCCAAGACCGGACGCACGTAGCTATTTCTGTTGTTCTTATTGTTGTTGTTCACGTTGCCGTTGTTCACATTCACATAAAGAGCGTTGTTCGCCGGATTGTTGTAGTTCTCCGAGGAGGACCAGTAAATGTTGTCTGTTTTTGTCTTTGCGAGCCTCCCTGCACGAGGAAAGCCTGCCGACAACCCTTTTTCAATAATAAACAGTTCGCTTCGGGAAGCCTTGACCGCCCGAATCCCGACTGATAAATCATTGCCTTTTATCTTCCTGTTTCTTCATTCCGCGTTCGTTATATTGTTTCCAGCTCGTAGCCTGCTTGCCTATCTTCTCCAACAGCAGCCCGAACGAGGCGTATTTGCGCTCGGTAATGACCTTCTGCTCCACACATACGCGGAAAAGCATCTGCAACATGCGGTAACGGTCGAGAAATTCGGTCAATACGCCCACTTTTTCATAGCTGCTGTTCGCCTTGTAAATCAGAGAAAGCATATCCAAAGTCAAATCCACCATACGGCTGCCCATACTGTAGCGGAAGAAGCGCGGAAAATCCTGCGTCAGGATCAACAGGTTGTTCAACAACCGGTAAGTGTCGCGGTATAGGGGTAATTCTTCGGATAATGCCATAACTCGATTTTTCAAAAATTTTTCCGACCCGCTTCGCGGGTATTCCATCTTTTAAATGAGCGGCTACGCCGCAAATAGATAAATAGATTGAATAGGTAAATAGGTCAGAAAGCCAAGACCGGACGCACGTAGCTAAATCTGTAGTACTTATAGTCGTAGTCCACGTAGCCGCTGCTCACATTCACATAAAGAGCGTAGTACGCCGGACTGCTGTAGAACTCCGAGGAGGACCAGTACCAATCGGACTTTAAGCCTGATACCACTGTCTTGCCGTCAAACAAAGAAGTACGGTTTTGATAAACATTCCACATCTGACCGATAGAAGGAAGAAACCAACCGCTGCTATTGGCAGGGGACGGGACTTTGCTCGCATAATCCACAACGGCATAGTAGGTGGCAGGATAACCGGAATCTTCGGCGGCATTCAAGTTGCCCGTACCTCCGGCAGCGGCGATGATTTTCTGTGTCCAGGCGTAGCCGCTCCAGTCGATGTCAGGTGTAGAGTAATTGTTCTGTATGTTTCCGCTTCCATCCGTGGGGCAGCAACCCAACTCGGTTCCGTAAACGCCCCACTGACAATAACCGTTTGTGGCATCCTGCAAGGCAATGGCATAGCCGTGGCACTTCTGCTGACCGATACCGGTGGCGGAGTAATCGGAGGCATCGTTTTCGTGATGACCGGCATGGAACACGATGGCGATGCACTCCTCATTCGGCATTTCCTCACCGGGGATAATATACCAATTACCATCGGAATTCTTGCACAGGTAGTCGCCCATCTGCAAGTTATAATTCTTTTCCATAGCCTGCGCACCGTCCACCTTGTATCTCTTGTATTCCCCTACGATAGGATGGGACGCGGACGTGGTGATGGTAAACTCCCTGTTCCCCCCGTCATAACATCCCTCGATAGTCGGCATGGACGAGTGCACCAAGTAGCGGTAAGTGCCGTCAGCCATGCGCAGCGGCTTGGCGGTGCCTGTGAACGTAGCTTCTGCCCCCACGGTGTAGTCGGGAACATTCGCGTCGATAAACTTGTAAACGGTCTTCGGCATCTCGATGACGGCCAACGCCATGCGGTGTTTCATGGCGAAAGAGAGGTGGATGGTGTTGCCCGTCCCTGTCGTTGAGCCTCCGGCTGTCATCAGGTCGGAGGCGGTGTAAGCGGCATGGGTGCTCTGGTCGTCCCCGGGTTGCCAGCCATCAATGAGCGGCTTGAAGAACTCGGCATCGGTCATGACCGCCCCCTCCGCAGGTGTGGCAGTCTTGCCCGCCATGTCCGCCTGATAAGGATAGTAGAGGTAGTAGCTCTCTCCATCCATTCCGGCGGCAAGCGTCGTACCGTCGGTTTTCCACATGATGCCGCCCGTGGCGGCATCCTTTTCGGCTGTCAGCTTCACGTTTGAATAAACCGGCTTTCCGCCGCGCACCATGTAGAATCCGCAGGCATCGCCTTCGGTGAACTCGGTGGTGTAGCCGTTCTCCACGGCACGGGTCTCGACACGGGTTTTCATATTCTCAACAGCCGATGTATATCCGCCATCGGTAACGGAGATTGTCAGTTGCTGCGCCTTGTCTTGCACGGCAGGGAACTCTTCTTGCGTGCAGGATACAAGCAGCAGGAGCAACGCAGCTTGCAAGAGGTGGTATATGTTTTGTATCTTCATATTCTTAAAGGACTAAATAGGCAAATAGTTCAGAAAGCAAGGACGGGACGGACAGCGTTACTCCATTTCTTATAGACAAAGTCGCAGCACACGTAATCAGAGGAGTACACGTTCCAGTTCCGTGCGCGGAACTGATTTAACTCCGATGACGACCAAAAACGGTCACCGGTGGTAAAATCATTCTTGCTGTCGGCTGCAATTTTATTCATCCAAGCATTCAAGGCAGCTGGAACATCGCCTTGACCTAGCCAACGGAAATCACCGGAATCCGACGAGGTTTGCTGACCTTTATCCGCCATAGCCGGACAACCGCCCAGATTCTGAAGGATGTCCCACCACTGACCGGAGGAAGGAATAAACCAGCCTGTGGTATTACGAGGTGGGCGGTATTCATTTATACTGTACATATCATTCCATTTCTCGACGGCTTCGAAGGCCGGATATGCCTCAATTCCACCGATACTATTTGCATGGTCAAGAATCTTGGTGTAATTGTGCAGACCGCTGATGTCAGAGTAGATTTCAGACTTGGACCAGCAGTCTTTCACGTCTTCCAAATTATTCTCTTCATGGCTCCATTGGATATCTGTTGCGGTGTTCTTTAAGGCCATTACAAGGCCATGCACATTCCCTTCGCCCAATTTGGACTTTTCGGCAGTGCCGATACGGCTCGGGTCCGTCTGGAAAACGATACCGATGACTCTTCTTTCTATTTCACTTTTTGTTTGGAGTACGGGAGCAGGCTTGGGGCTTGCTATCTTCATACTGCCGTCAGTATAGATTTTGCGCAGGCCGCCGTCGCTCCAAGTCCCGTCGGAATAGAAGTAGTCGCCGATTTTAAGTTCGTCAGCTGTGAAACTTTGCTTTACCTTTTTGGAGGTGACGTTCTCCTCGCCACATGCAACCCACGTGCCACCGGTCACCGCCTGCACGTCTATTCCGCTTGCTTTCACGGTGATGGTGTAGGCATACCGCTTGCCACCGAAAAACCCAAATTTGCCGGCAGCTTCTGTTTCGGGAGTGTAGGTAAAGTCATTGCTGCCTATGCTGATTCGGATGAGCGGCTTGCCCGTCATATCCTGCGGCGGCACTAACGCCTCGTATTTCTTCGTTGCGGCATCGTAATAGGGCTTTATCTCGCCGTCCGATTGGTCACCCGGTGATACCAAGCCGGCGGTTGAGTGCGTTAGCGGGTCTCCGAAAATGGTGACGGTCGCACCCTCCAACTCCTCTTCCGTAATGCCTTCGCTAGCTTTGAGAATTACTTCGATTTTCGCCATGCGGTGGATGAAACGGAGATTTATGGCTTGGTCATAACGCCCTATGGCACTGGCGTACAGGACATCGAAAGCGGCGTACCCGCCACTTTGGTCGGAAATATCCGTTTCCGATTCTATGTCCGGGGTCCATGCACTGACGCGGGCTTCATCGGTGTTCTTCCAATAGAAGGCATTATCGGCATCCTTCGGGCTTGCATTGCCCGATGCGTCCATCACGTATGTTTTGTTACCAAACACGCCTTCCAGTGACACTCTAATCTCCTCGCCGCCCGTCCACGCATCCTTACCTCCGGCGCGGGTCTGCGGCTGCGCCACCTCCGCCGTCAGTTGCAGCGGGTACTTGCCGTCGGGCAGGGGCGCGGTGCTTTCATCCTCACTGCTACAGGAAGCGAGCACCCCACAGATGAGCATCATAACCGGCAACCAGCCGCCGATGCGCGGCCACGGCCTTCTCGCTATGTTCCTTATTATTTTCATATTGTCTTTATTTATTTCGTTTTGTGCCACCGCCCGTTGCAACGCGGGCGGTGGCACCATTTATTATATATGGCGTGCCTCCGTGCTTACGCCTGATGCACGGCAGTGGCTTTCAGACACACTACATTTTTGCATCACCCGAATGGCTACCACCGTCGTTCCAGTTTTCGATGGTGCTTCCGCTAAGGGTCAGCCCCGTCTTCTTCACCGTGATGGTGTAGGTATAAGAATAACCGGCCTCCAACGCGGGTTTGATCATGTCCTTGTTGGAGTAGCTCTGGTATTCCCCGTCATCGGGAGATATCTCAAGCACCAAAGCGTTGGCGAGTGTCTGCGGGAGCAGGATCATGGTGAAAGTCATCACGCCCGTGGCGGCGTCAAAGGTTGCCACGCACTTGTCCGTGGCCGTCTTCGGGGCACCGGTGCACTGGCGTAACATCCAGTCGCTCACAACGCTGCCCGCGGTCGCGGCGGTACCGGTCTTCACATCGAACGTTCCCTCGTGAACCAGGCCGCCCAGCTTGTAGTCGGCGAATTCCAGCACGGCAGTGTCGTCGAAACCGTCGGTGTTCGACACCTGCACCTTGAGGATAAGACGGGCCATCTTGTGCTTGAAGGAGCAGTCGCTGCCGCCCGCGGCGGTGTTGTCCGTGAAGCTGACGGTCGGGCTGTCTTTATCGGCCTTGGCTCCCGTGGCATGGATGTAGTCCACCTTCTCCTGTTCCGTGGTCGTGGGCTGGTTGCTTGTATTTACCGTAATCTTCCCGTCTGTACCAGGCAGGGTGGAGGCGTTTGCGCCCGATGCGTAAGGCGCGTAGGCGGCAAAAGTAAACTCGAGGAAAGCATCCTCGAAGAAGATGCCGCCACCCGCCGTCATCGGGGTGAAGTCCGCGTTGGTGCCGGTGCTCGTGGTCGCGTATCCCACGTTCTTGTACTTGCCGCCCATGGTCGTGGTCGTGCCAGGGGCATCCACCACCATCACGCCGATTCGGTCGGCGTTCCACCCGTTGTCCACAGCACGGGTCTTCGGCCCGCTCACGCCTGCCGTGATTCGTGCTTCCACCGGATTGTTCTGTACCTCCTTCTCTTGTGTACACGCAGCCAATAGCGTTGCCGCTGCTGCAATAATGAAAAACCTCATGTTCATTGTCATAATCTTGTTTTTTGATTAAAATATTTATCGTCAGTTAGCATCCCCATTGCCGCTTTCTACCTCGTTCCAGCCCGTGATGGTTGCGCCCGTTACCCCGGCCTCTACGGGCAAAAGCAGATTACCCGTGAGTTTAACCGGTTTGGTGCCGTTATTGAAGTCCCTTATGGCCTCGGTAAGGTCGCTCACTACCCGCTGCGTGTCACCGTTGTTGAAAGTGATGTCCACCGTCAGCGTATGCGTTTCCGTCGGGACGATGCCGAGCAGTCGGAAAAAGATTGTGAACTTGTTGTCGTCCTGCCTGAAAGCGTTTGTTACTTGTGCCGCTACACTCCGGTCGCCTGTTGCCATATCCGCTGCCGAAGCCACGCCGGAGAGCGTTGCCGTAGCCGACTGTACACGGCTGTAGTCGCCTTCCGTGGCGGTCAGTTCGATGTCGAGCCTGTGCACGTATTGTCTCATCGGGGCGGTGACGTGCAGGGTGTCGTCCGCCACGACGCTGATGTCCTGGTGCGAGGCGAAGAGGTAGCCGGGGTGCGGCTCTATTGCACCCGTCAGATCCACCGGATTCACCGTTGCCTTGTTTCCGTCGATACTAATCCCCTCCGGGGAGTTGTACACCGTCAGACCGTAGCCACCGGGCGCGAGCAGCGCGTCGAACACGTTGGTCGCCGCGCTCACGTTCTGTTCCCTCCCGCCGATGCGCAGTGTGTATGCCTGCGGTATGTCCGCCTCGGTGCTCTTTCCGCTCCAGTCCGTGGTTACGACCACCGCCCCACGGTCGGGGTGCGGCGTGTCATAGAGGTCGTCCTTCACGCACGAGGTCAGTATGGTCACCGCACCTATTAGATATAATAAGGTATAAGCCTTTCCGTATGCTCCCATATATTCCTTTATCTGTCGTATGATTATCGTTGTATTCATTGTTCCTCCTTTCCGCTAAAAGATGTTCCACACCAGGGTGACACCCGCCGAGACGGGGCCCCACCAGTTCTTTGTTTCGCTGCCGCGCCTTACCCTCACGCCGTTGATGACCACATACTTGTCATAGTCGGCATGGATATAGCCGATGCCGAGGTTGAAATCAAGAGAAAGGGCATTGTTGAGTTTCAGCTGATAACCTCCGACGATACCACCGCCCATGAGGTCGCCCTGACGGCCTGTTCCCGACAGCTTGTAATTGAACTGCCCTGCCTTGTACATCGCGCCGATATAGCCCCGTTTCTCCTTATCTATATAATAGCGCACTTCGGGAGCCACTTCCCAAAGGGCATAGCGGCGATTCTTGTCGTCCCAGCTCCATGAAGCCCACGTACCGTTCACGGCAATACCCACATGGCGGTTGATGCGCCACTCGATACCCAAATCGGGAGTGAGGGTTGCCCAACGCAGGAGGTTGGCACGCAAGGCAAAATGATACGGGGTGGCTATTGCCGTTTCTTCAGCTTGCAGGCGGGCTTGTTCCTCCGCTTCCAGACGCTCTTTTTCGACTTGTTCCGCTGCCATGCGTTCACGCTCCATCCGTTCCGCCTCGGCTTTCTCTCGGGCTGCCTGCTCTGCAGCGATACGCTCCTGTTCTGCCTTTTCCTTGGCAGTCTGTTCCGCTTTTGCCTGCTCTTTCGCTGCCATACGTTCGCGCTCCGCCTCGCCAGACACCTCTTTGTTATAGGCTTCCACTCTGGCGGCGGCTTCCGCACCGGCTATCTCCGCCACTTTCTCAACAGAGGCAGGGAGGGTGACGATGACCATGTTGTGCAGGGATTTTCCGTTCCCGTCCGTATAGGCTTCGTCAAACAACTGGTCGGTGACGAAGTTCGACTCTTTTATCTTGCCGCGCACAATCAGTTCCGACTTCACACGATTGCGGCGTGTCTTTGCCACTTGCGCCGCAGTCTGTTCTTCGTTGCCGTCCGTAGCGTAGCTTGTCACTAAAAGATACATTTGTCCGGCTTCGATGGCGGGGCGGTGTTCGTCGATGGCTGCAAGCAACCGCTCAAGTTCCTGTCCGTTGCCGCTCCACGGGGAGAAGAACATATCGTTCTCTGCCACGAACCGGAAACGGTAGGCAGTGGAGTCCGGCTTCTCCTGTGCCGAAAGCGACAATCCTGTAACGGCAAGAAAGACCGTCAATAATATTCGTTTTATCACTGTCATATTTGATAAGATTTGTTGTTACGGGTTAATAAAAAAGCATATCGGCGGCGTATGCGGGCATTGTTGTTCCATGCTCCGGCATACACCGCCGACGGATATGACGATACGCGCCCCCGATTGGTGAGGGCGGCATGTAAAGGTTCGGATAATAACGTGGAAAGGAGAGATATTCCGGAAAACGGACTCTCCGTAAGTGATTGGTATTTAAGGAATATTTTGTATATTGACGCGCGTAGCCATGAGAGAGAGAGAGAGAGAGAGAGAGAGAGAGAGAGAGAGTAACCGAATTATCTGAATATCCAAATAATCGGCACACATTTTAAGCGCATCGGACAAATATTTTCCGGATATGGAAACAACTTTACGAAACGGTAATGACACGAAAAAAGCCTCCGTCTTATAGGACGAAGCACCGCCTGAACAAAAAATATTTGTTATATACGGGTGGTATTTATATGTGCTTTTATTGCCGTTCATACATCGTTAACAAAAGATCGGAAGAGCACACGTCTGAACTCCAGTCACATTCCTTCATCTCG
>OCHU01000060.1_pt1 | contig 14300 bp, 7 predicted proteins | sample 1538531 | NCBI WGS metagenome assembly OCHU01 (sample SAMN04571705, study PRJEB22368) | human gut metagenome | biome: human gut; material: stool | host: Homo sapiens | place: Luxembourg | collected 2012-09-27 | reverse complement strand
GTTCCACGAAATATTTATCATATAGACTCATTGATTTGTCAAATTGAAATATAGCTTTTATCTGATCGGGTAAAACAAATAGTTCGATATCTTGATTCGGGTTTCGTTCATCATCTGCTATATCCATTTCATTAGCACAACTAGAGAGAACTATCACGATGAATAACCAATAATAGGCACGACTTAATTTCTTTTTCATAGATTTCGGTATTAGTAATTATATTTTTTGAAGAAACCGCCTTAACGATAAGAATTGAGGCAGTCTTGGAATGAACTTGTTGCTTAATTCTATTCTTTTTTCTTTTTCAACATTTCTTTCCACCGAACTGTTCCTCCAATCTGCCATGACGGGCAGAAAGAACAGGTAGCGATCAACCTGCCTCAGTACAGAAGATATCTATTGGGTGAATAGTTGTTTTTATTATTCCATAGGCAATAAATTTAAATAGTTAAACATTGCTTTAATGTACAAAATGAGCAAATTGAATTCTGTTTATTAACTATTCATTTTCAATATACTCTATTTTGTTTACTTGTTCGCCATGCTTGATACCCCTGAAGCTATGTATATTAATATATACTAATATCGTCAGTGTTGTTAATATTATGGATATTGTTAAAAAAACAACCTTTCTTTCGATTAATGCATTAAGGATGAGAATAACACCTATAAGCATCAGTATCGTTGTAATAAAATGTGATGGACTGAAAACAATTAATAAAGCACCCACCAAAAAGACAACACTGCCAAAAATTAATTTAAATTTCTTGTTCATGATCTTGATTTTTAGAGGTTGTTTAGAGTTATAAAACAATGATTTAACATATTGCTTGTCATTGTGTCGGTTGAATACTATTTATCCAACCAATACAATGACAAGTATATACTTTAGTACTAATCCTTCTTCTTTTTCAGCATTTCCTCAATCTTTTTCTCGAGTTCTCTGCCACGTAGGTTTTTAGCCACGATGCGGTTTTCCTCGTCGAGGATAAAGGTGCAGGGGATGCCTTTCACGCAGTATTCTGCTGCGATTTCGGAATGTCGTCCTTTCAGGTCGGACACGTTTTTCCAGTTACAACCGTCTTCACCAATCGCTGCCAACCACGCGTGTTTGTTGTCGTCTATTGAAACACTGATGATTTCCAGTCCTTTCGGGCGGAAGCGTTTGTAGATTTTTATCAGGTTCACATTCTCCCGTCGGCAGGGACTGCACCAAGATGCCCAGAAATCGATGATTTTTACTTTTGCCTTTGTTTCGTGTAAAGAAAGTACGCCGCCATCGGATAACGGGGCACTGAAATTGGGCGCAACGGCTCCTATCGCTATTTTCTGGATCTTTTCCAGTTCGGTAGCGATTTGTTTGCCGTAAATGGTTGCTTTGGCCTTTTCTCCCAGTATATCGTAGCGTTCTGCCAGTTTCGTTTCGTCAAGGGTTTGAGGCAATTTGGCGGCCACGACGTAGGCTGCCACGTACGTGTCGTTGTATTTTTTTAGTAATGCCAATTCTTCTGCCTCTACTTGTGTGATTATTTTTTTGAAATCCTGTTGCAGTTTTTGTGCTTGTGCTGGATTTGACCGGGCTTGTGCTTGTAGCTGTTGTTCGCTTTGTGCCAGATACTTGTCCAGATCGTTGAATTCTTTCCATATATTCTGGGCTTCACCGCTACTTTCCACGAGCAGTTCGTTGGTGCCCATGGTAATCGTGTAAACTGCGTTCTCCAACATCATGGCTGCCAATATAGTGTTTTTCTTGACCGGCATCAAGTAGACCAATGTCGTTTCCGGCATCCGGCCTGTAAACTCGAAAACTCCGTTCGTGATCACAGCCTCGCCGATATCGATCATTCCGTTTTCCGTGTTGGCTACCAACAGTAATTTTCCGTTGACGGAGTTGTCTAACCGTCCCTCGATTTTGTAACTATCTCCTTGTGCCACGGATAACATGACACAACTGAATAACATGCATACGGTAAATAAAAACTTTTTCATCTTTTCGTTTTTTTTGTTAAAGAAAATAATAAAGTGTTTCTACATTTATTTCCAATTTTTCAACTCCTCCGTCGGCTTCGCCGCCAAGTGAGTCTGGAAGCCAGTCTCGGACCAGCTCACACTCGACAAACCGAGAGCAAGCTCTCTATCTGCCCTCGCTTACTCGCTGGTTTCCTCTATAAACAGAGGAGGAACTGGTGACTTGACTTGAAGTTTAGATAGCATTTTTAGCTTTCCCTCTGTTTATAGAGGGAGTACCCAAAAGGGGGGAGGGAGTTTTAACACAAGGTTTTAATCCTCCTCCATTCCATCTCATCTCTATTTTATTCCCGTTGTCTCGGGACTTTTAGTGCCGGCTCTTTTGCCGTTTTCGGGCTTGCCTTCTCGATTACCAAACCATCGACGATCATTCCGGCAGGATAGATCATAGAGGCGGGATAATAATCCGGCAGGTAATTCATTACTTCTTCTTTTGACGATATTGCCGTGATTTTCTGCAATTTTGTCAAGTCGGGCATACGGAATCCGGTGGTACGGACACGGGTTTCTTTCCCGTCCTTGAGATCAACGCGGTAGACCACGAGTGCCGACCCGGCAATCCCTCTCACGATGTAGGCACACGATTGTCCGGCTTCTTTTGCCGCTTTGATGAGTATCTTCTTCATTTTTTCGTGGGAAGTGCCTTTCTCCACCTGCACGTGAATTGTTCCGGTTCCCGTTGTAACAGTCGGGCTTTGCGGTGATAGTATAAAGCGGGAACTGCCTGTTGTTTCCGGGGCTTTTTGTGTCGGGATACGTCCGTTCAGCATCTTTTTGAACACTCCTTTCTCGACCAGGGTCATTTCCGTTTCCGGGGTAACACCGTCCCCGTCTATCTCGTAATGCCCGTACAGCGGTGTACCGTTGTATTCTTTCATTGCCGTGTAATTTTTGACCGTTAGACGGCTATCCATGATCTTGCTGCCGAACTGGTCTTCCAGTCCTCCCCGGGACGGACCAAGTGAACGGGCGGCGATCAATCCGCCGCGGTACAAGAGATTGTTTGCCAGAATCGTTGCCACGGCTCCTCCCTCGAACATGATCGGTCCGTTGTAGTACTCTGCCACCGGGGGCGCTGCTTTCAATTGCATCAATCCTTCGGCAAAGGCTCTCACCCGTTCTTTTAACTCCTCGACGGAGGGGAGCTCTGCCGGACTCAGTAACGAGAGCGAGAAAGAATCTCCCATGGTTGAGCCGTCGTCAGCACGAGCCTCCGCGGAAACCGACACGGTCACCTGCCCGCCGGGTTCTTTCAATTGCACGCCTTCCGTGGTCAGTCGGTAGAGGTCTATTTCCGTACCGCTGATAGCCACGCTGGAGTTATAAATATCTTTGTATTCATTGAATACAGCCGAGGCTTCAGTTACAAGCTGTTCCAAGGCGGCTTGATTGATCTCGAATTTTGTTTCCCGTTCTTGTATGCGGGTAACTGCGGGTAATTGTTGCATTTCCGCTAAGGCAGACTCCTCGGGTGACCGGGGATTTTGTTGCAAGTAATTCGCTTTCTGTGCCATCATTCCCAGCGAGTACTTGTACATCATATCCGATGCTTCCCAGAACCCGCGGCGGATGATGTCGTAATCCACTTCCGAGGGTAATTGCGTGGGGGCAATTTGTTCCGAGTATTGTACATCGCTGTTATGTTGGTAATCCCCGAGCATCACTTGCGTACCTCCGTTCATTTGCCACGGTGAAACATTCGAGAACATGATGCCTCCTAATGAACCGGCTACCGAGAAGCGACGGTAACGTGCCACCGTGTACGAGATATAGTAAGGTTTCGGACCGTTCGGTAAAATCAGTGCCGCATTATTGCGCTCTAGCTCGGAACGCATTGCCGCGAAAATCGTTTCGTCCGTGTTACCGGTAACTTTATTTTCCGGTTTCGGTGAAGGTAAAACCGGGGCTATATCACGTGCTTGTGCCCGGCGTTGTGTTTCTATCTGGCTCACGAATATCGTGGGAGAGGTTGCCGTCACGGGTACCCAGCCTGACTCTGCCCCGCAAACGCCCGTGAACACGCTCGGTTTGTTGCCGGCAGCCGTGATGTTCGAGAACATGGACAGGGGAGTCCCGATCATGTCCACGCCTCGCACCAGTTGATCCGGGCGACCGTCCACGAATACCTTGTACACTTCCAAGGGAGTCACGTTGAACGAGTTCAGGCTTCCTCCCTCACCCGTGTACGTGAAACCGCTCGTCACGGTACGGAAATAGTAACCGTATTCTTTTCCTTGTTTTTGGGCTTCAGCGGCTAGCATGGCTCGCAATTCGTCTTCCGTGTAGGGACGATTGGTTTCGATGATTAAATTAGATTGTCTGGAAACAGGATCGCCTCCCCCGGAGGTACGCCCGTGACCATTGCTCACCGGAAAACCGTCTAACGGTACCCGGCTCATGAGGAATTCTTTCAGCACACCGTTCACCACGTTATCCACCCGGCGAGCTTTCACGCCTTCATCATCGTACACGTAATGACCGTACAAATCCGTGTCGGCATAACGCTTTTGTAAGGGGTCACAATACACTTGAAACTCAGCGGGCAATACCTGTTCTCCAACCATTTTTTTGAAGGTCTGACCGCCCGATTTCAAACGGTGACCTTCCAGACGGTGACCGAAAATCTCGTGAAAGAACACGCCGCTCGCGGGTCCCGAGAGAATGGCAGGTCCCGTGTACGGGTCGGCTACCGGTGCGTCACGCAGTGCCAGCAAGCGTTTGATCATATCTTGTGCATCCGCGATCATCCGGTCGTTATCCGGCAACTCGTCCGGCGTGTAGGCAAAATAATCCATGTTCAATGGTAACTCCATCCCATCAGCTGCTTTCAGTGATGCCATTAACATTACCCGAGTGGATACCCGGTTCTGCACGACCACGCTTCCTTCGCTGTTCACGAAATAAGTGCGTAATACTTGGAAACTAAAGTTGGCTGATCCTTGATGCAATTCGGGACAAGTTTTGAATACGGCGGAAACCTCGTCCATTCGTTGCTCCCAAGCCCGTTTAATATCCATTTTTTGTTTTCCGGCAGCCACGGGAGCCTCGTAATAATGTTCCACGGGCGCCTCAGAGAAACACGGTGCTTTGTCTTCGTCCTCCACGCTTACCGTGGCGCGAGTCTTTGCCTGATCATACATGGTACGGGCATACTCGTAACGTTGCAGTGTTTCCCGCCAGATCGCTTCCCGGATGGCATCCGAAGCATTATCATCCAAGGGTAAAATTACGCCCTGTGCTCCTTGTGCGTTAGGTCCGGCAAATCCTCCCTGCATATTATACTTGAAATTGTCCAGTTCCGGGCTTCCCAAACGGATTTGCGGTACTAGAGTGCGTGTGCGGTTTGCGTTGGCGGTAGTTACAGCCCCGAACGAGCTTACCACCGTTATGGTGTAGTCGTCCATCGCCCGCATGTTCATGTAATAGGGGATACTTTCCTGTTTCTTTAACTCCTCCATGCTGTATTTCAATTCCTGCTTCATCAGTTGCAAGAGTTTATCCTTTTGCTCCTGACTGAATACACCGGAGAAGTTCAATAGCAGAATCCCGCTAAAAAAGAGTCTGGTTAAATGACTTATTTTTAACATACTTTTTGGTTGTGTTTGAATAACGACCGCCGGAGCGGTCGTTATTATGATATCTTATTTATAAATAAGAATGTCTCCTAAATTAACTTTACAACTTCCTTGGCTGTCAGCTTTATCGCGTAAATTGAACTTGATATAGCGTACTTGGCGTGTTCCCTCGTGAACAGGCATCAATGTGACTTCACCAGAAGCCTCTCCTAGGTCGTTGGCTTCAAAGAATGTCAGGTTTTCCCATATTGCCCCGTCAATAGAAGTTTGTATGGAAATAACCGAAGGAACAAAATTAGAGGTAGCCGTGTTCCATGCATAATACATGGGTTGTGTCACCTTAACCCCGCGAATTTCGGTCACTTCTTTAAATTCCATCAGCATTTCATAATTGCGCAATGAGTTGGTGGCGGTCGTTACCCATACAGTTTGAGGATTGTCGTCCAAAAGATTATCTAATTCAGCGTAAAGATCTGTCGGGATACAGGAGATTATATTTCCATCATTGAACGGCTTGAAGGCTTCTTTGTCAATAATATCCAGTTCGGGTAATTGGGGATATCCTTTGTATGTCATATATGGGAGGTCGTCCCCGCCGAAGTAGTGTGCTAGAAAACCCTCGTGTCCGTAATATTCAATCTCTAATCCTAACAATTCGTTGGCTTTATCCAATACTTGTATACTTTTTTCCATAGATCCCATTAATTGGCTTTGGCTTTGTTCCGAATTGGCGTCTTGTTTGAAATAACGATTTTTGCCTAACACAAGTTTTTTTAGGTTCGGACAATAGAGTATATCTTCAAAAGTTTCTATGTTGTAATCAATTTCCAATTCTTCGACTTCATTAATAAATTTCTCGAACTGTTCCTCGTTTTCTTTTGTGTCTATCGAGTAGCCATAGCGTCGTTGAATGGCATATGCGAATCCTGCACTAAAAGTTTTTTTATGGTTTAGAACAATTGGTTCGAATTCTATTATATCCGGGCAATCCTCTACCTTTCCTTTCCGTAAAATGTAAATCGAATCGGCGGGATCAGTGCTCACGTCCATGATTGAGATGAGAGAGCCATAACTTGTTTCTTTGTCAAAGCCGTATTCTTTGATTTCCTTTTGCGTATTCTTGTATTGAATTATTATTGTATCGATATTCTCGTTCCACTGATCGGAAAAGAAAACGATACTATTATCCAGAAAGTAAGTTTTTAAGACCCCTCTCGAGAATGCGAGCATTACTTCGTGATCTCGTGTATAGGGACGGGCGTAAGTTGTTTCTTTCAAAGATTCGTTTCCTTCTTTGTCTACCGCACAGATATCAAAACGGTAATTCCCGTCTGTCAAATTCTTCAGTTCGAAAGAAGTGGTTTCTTTAGGAAGCGAAACCGAATCTTTGCGGTCTTCACACGACCACACTATTTTGATATTTTCTATAGTTGCATCCGTACCGTTTACCCACTCTACAACTAATCGTTCCCATCCGGGTATGGCATGAAGATCTCTACATTTTGCCACGTAGTGGATATTTCCGTCCCCGGAGTAATCACTGTACGTGTCTTCCAGGCTTTCGCTGCATCCGACAAACAATGCCGCCGCTGCAAATAAGTTTAATATGTATTTTCTTTTTCTCATGGTTTAATTCTTTTTCACGAAAACTTCCAATTCATGTAACGTAAAATAAGCGTTCCTATTTGTATTGGTTGAGGATAGTCTCTTTCTGAATGTATCATGTACCATTATCTTCAAGTAACGGTAAGTGTTGTTCATGGCCGGGAATGAAATATCCACATAAAAAGGATCCATTTGGTCGAGTTCATCTACAGTCTTGGGTGCATACATTAGCTCTAATGATTTATACGTCCATTTGTCCTTTTCTGTCGAGGCATAGGGTTCTTGGTCTAAACGCCCCAAATATTCCCATCCGGTGTCTTCCGGATCAGAGGAATTTTTATTACCATAGACGGTTACTTGGCAGGGCAGTTTATCCTCGTAACAACCGTTCCAAGATGTTCCCAATTCTGCGTTAGGTCCTGCCGGTACGTTGGCATACATGGGGCATAGGGCATACATACGAATCCATGCCGGTGTTTTTTGCTCTCGCAAGTCGAGTATAACGGGTTTGTCAAGAGCGTTAGGGCCTGCCAGATAAGAGGCAAATACTTCTGTGGTCGGTTGTGTCACCGGATTTTGATAAGCGGAGGCAAGGAAGCGTTCTCTTCCTTTCAGTTCACCGTCAAATAGGTATTGCACGCCTGTTTTTGCTTTTGAATTTTCTACACTGGGACCACTTATGAAATCCGATGCGGTCATTTTCCATTGTTCCGAAAGGAATGCATCAATATCGGGATAGATTTCCTGTCTTACCCGAAAACCTTGAAAATCCTCAGTACGAATAATAATTGTGTTTTTCGGTCTTTCTTGTTGCACTTTGAAAACTAAAGTATCTCCACCCCGGCTGATTGGGAAGCTATTTACAAGAATAGTATCCTGTTCGTTAGTTAAAGGATTGGTACCTAGATAAAAAATGTGAGCCATCCCGGTTACGACCGAAGGACTTTTGTAGATGACTTGAAAACCGTTCCATGCAGGAGCTACTTGTATATCGTTGAAAAAAGCCCAAGGTGCACTGTCTAACGTTTTGAATTGATATTCACTGGATTCGGACTCTTCGTAACGTCTGTTCACGAAAGAAATATTGGCAGTAACTTCATGTGCTTGCGTGAAACCGTCCAGTAATAGCGAATCGCCACTATAACCGCAGGTTTTCAAGATCTTTTGTCCTTGAGAGTTCGTGTAGCGAACATTCATGGCAAAAATATCCCTATTATCGGGTAGAGTATAATGCATCATTGCTCCTCCTGCCACGGGAGTAAATTTGACTTCCAAACCTTCCGTCGATACATTAAAGAGTTTATCGTCGTCATTACAGGAATAAAGGCTGAATATCAGTAATAATAACCATATTGAATTTTTCATGATTCTATTTTTTAAGTAATAAATCTACAATCTAAAATCGTAAATCTAAAATTCATTTACCATCCCGGATTCTGAACCATTCCCGAGATTAATATTTCTTCAGCGTTGAGCGGATCAAAGTAATCTCGCGGAGCCACGAATTTATTCTTACTCCACACCACGATAGGTCCCTCTTCGTTGTTGTAGAATGTTTGGGCTGATGTACCGAGGATGTTCCAACCATATTGTTTTTCGTTCATTACTTGTTGAGCTTTTAACCATCGACGGATGTTCCAATACCGGTGTCCCTCGAAAGCGAACTCGATATTGTATTCCTGATGAATAATATCCCGCATCCCGACTTTTGAATCTACCTTTGCGGGATTGTTGGAATAGGTGCGCCATGCTTCCCGTACCGGTAATATGCCTGCCCGTTCCCGTACTTTGTCCAGCGGGTCGTACACACGGTTGTCCGGTTGATCCAAATATTCGTTCCAGGCTTCGGCTTGCATCAAATAAACTTCTGCAAGACGGATAATGGGTGCCGATTCGTTTTTAAGTCCGCTCGCGTAATTTTGGGTCGTAAGCCAGGAGAAAAGATGTTTTTTCAACCAGTAACCATTGATGTTTTGCCAGTCATTACTAACAAGAAAGTCTGCCTGAGTACCCCAAGGTTCTTCGTCTTTGTGAGCCTCAACAAGTAAGTTGAAGTCTACATTTCCCGTGTTTGTTCCGCGTTGCCAATACATCCGGTCGCCCGCGATGCAGGCATAGAAACGAGGTTCTCTTGCCAAATGAAGATTTACTATTGTACTATTCAACGCGATAACATCCTCGTAAGTTCTGCTGCTCTCGAATCCCAATTTGTAACGGTTGCTGTAATTCCAGGTCATATCGGATTCGATAGGTAACCCGTTCACGGTATAATACATCTCGACCATCTTCATCGAGGGAGAGAGGCAACCCATTGCGGATGACTCGTAATTTGTCTGGTCGCCTAATAATCGAGGTAAAATATACATGTAGAATTGATCCGGATATTTCCACTCCAGTAAAAATTCTTGGTTATTAAAACGGGAATACACGCTGGTTTCAATGTCGGACATCGTGTTTAACAGTTTTGTTTTTTTGGAAGTCTGTCCCGAGTACAAACTTCGCCCTCCTTCGGCACAAATTTCGGCAGCCTTGTCTGCAGCTTCTGCTGCCAGTAGCCATTTATTCCGGTCGTAAGTTGCACTAAAAAGCGGTTCTCCATTTTTGTTCTTAAAATCAGAATAGAATGCGTTCCCGTTAAAAAGAGGAGAAGCGGCATAAAGCAGTGCTTTGGCTTTTAGGGCGTATAATGCTTCAAGACAGAACGTGTGCCCGTAGACTTCCGACCGTTGGTTGTACGTGGGGATATGGTCTTTAGCTTCGTCCAATAACCTGATAACTTCTTTAAAACAAGTATCCACGGGTTGGCGAGGTAATTGATAGTGTTTCACGTCCAAATCCACCGGCATATTTTGGGGAACCAGACAGATTGGACCATAGTGGCGTATCAATTCGAAATAGATAAAAGCTTTTAACACCTTTGTATCTGCCCGCCACCATTCACGATCCTCTTCACTGATGTTGTATGTTTTATCGATGTTTTCAAGAAGAATATTACACCTGCGGATAACAATGTACATTTGGTTCCATATTGTACCGTAAGGGTCTTGTGACATTTGTTGACCATTGGCTACTTTCAAGCCATCGAGAGCAAGATGTGAAGCTGCATTGTATAAAGCTTGACAGGTAACGAATTCGTCGGCTCCCGTGTAGGCATTGTTTTGGCTAAAACTTGCAAATGTGACGTTTAAGTCACTATAAAGTGCTTTCCACCATTGTTCCACCTTCGTTTTCTGTTCGAAGATAGACTCGATGGTTTCGATGTCTTTCTCGGGTACCATATCCAGGTAATTGCACCCGGAAAGCAGGAGAATGGTACATAATATTGATAATAAATATTTTTTCATCATCACGTGTGTTTAAATTAGAAACTAATATTCAATCCGACCGACCAGGTACGCTGTATCGGATAATTAAAACCGTTTTCTCCTAGTTCCACGTCCCAAACCTTAAAGTTCGAGATCAAGAAGGGATTGTTAACACGGGTGTAAAATTTGATGCTTTGCATCTTTAGTTTGGTTAACAAGTTCTGCGGTAAATTGTAAGCCAGTTCGATAGCGGTACAACGCAAGAAACTGCATTCTCGCATGAAATAAGTAGATCTACGTTGCTCTGCACCGGCTCCCGGATTTTCCTGCGGGTTGTGTATTTCTATGGATTGAGTGGAAAGACGCGGCCAGAAAGGACGTGCTTTCATGTTATTTTCACTCCAGTGGTCGTCATAAATAGCTTTCAACATAGCTCTGTTCTCCACGAATGGACTGATAGCCATCGGGTTCATAAAGAATGCCCGTTTGCCAGAACCTTGGAAAGAGAAACTGAACTCGAAATTCTTTAGCGAGAAGAAACCGCTGAAACCGTAGATGACGCGAGGGGTCGTAGGGAAACCGATATAGGTGGCGTCATTCACGTCAATTGTTCCGTCGTCATTCAAGTCCCGATAACGGATATCTCCCGGTTTTACATCGCCGCCTTGGCGCGGAGAGTTGTCGATTTCTGCTTGATCGCGGAACAGACCTTCAGCAATGTAACCTATTTGCTGGGATAATTCCTGTCCTTTTTTACGTTGCCATTCCGGTTTGTCGGTAGCTTCTTCTATGTCTTTGTAAATGGCTTTGCTGTAAGTGAATGTTCCATTCAAGATCATCCAGAAGTCCGGGGTGAAGGCGTGTTGAATTTTACCTGAAAGATCTATACCCCGGGAGCGAGCGTTACCCACGTTTCCGATCTGCAGTTTTTCCAACCCCGTTGTTGCGGGCATGGTGTAACGGTAGTCGAGAATGTTGTGGCGTATTTCTTGGTAAAAATCGGCATTGATCTCCACGATACCCCCGAACAATTTGGTTTCTACCCCAAGATTCATTTGTTCGGCAATTTCCCACGTGATTTTATCGTTAGGATAAGATGCTATTTCATAGGTCTGTAGATTTTGTCCGTTGGGTGAAGGATCTGCCGCTTGCGTGGGTTTTAGTAATGGCAAATGAGTAAAATGCGGCTCGTTAATCACTCCGTCATTTCCTACTTTACCCCAAGAGAATCGGAATTTCAAGAAAGAGAGCCAATGAGCCGTATGGTCGGCTAGAAAACTCTCTTTAGAAGCAATCCATGCCACGCCTGCCGCGGGAAAGAACCCGAAGCGATGTTTGTTGGCAAAACGTTCGGAACCGTTGTAGCCGAAACTGGCTTCCGCGAAGTATTTATCCCGGAACCCGTAGGTGCCACGCATAGAGAATCCCATATTCCGGCGAGGAATGCCATCTAGCACGGATGAGGCTGATGAAGAGGTGGTTTCTTGTGCGTTGAATACAGCTGTCAGACTGGTTTGATGCTCTCCCCAAGCTGCCACGTGTAGTCCCCGTACCTCGTAGCTCATCTGAATGTTTTCAGAACTCCCGGAATTCTCGTTGTCCACGTTCAGTGTTCTTGATGCGTCATCCGGGTTTATTGCAGTCAACGTGTGTACGCCGGTTTCAAAATCATAGTTTTTTAGAATGTAACGATAAGGTTCGGTCTTGTAGGCATTGGCATAGTAACCCGTATAATTTACAGAGACTGATGCTCGTAGTTCCAATCCCTTGAGGATAGGAGATAGGTTGTGAATGTATTCTGCTCGTGCCACGGCGGCATAGCGTCGACGATCTTTATATCCCATGTGAAGTTCCATGTAAGGATTCTTTGTTTCTTTGTTAAGAGAACCGAAGCGAAGATGTGGCCATGCGTATGTTTCATCACCCGGATACATTGCCGCGTAATCCACAGGGGAAGCGTTGAAAGCCATATAGTAAGCTTGGCTAACATCGGCTATAGGCCCGTGGTATTTGTCAAGGTTTGCAGAAGTGTTGATGTTCAAGCGGATACCTGCACTCAGATCGATATTCAAGTTCGTGCGGAAAGAGAATGTATTGTTTTCGATATTACATTTGAATTGGTTCAAACGCTCGGTTTTCAACATTCCTTCATCTCTGACATAATTCACGGAAGCGTAGTATTGTACTAAACGGGAACCTCCCCGGAGATTCAGTCCTGCACGATGGTTGATAGAGTAGTCGTTGAACATGATATTGTACCAATCATTGGCGGGATACACGAAAGAAGGATAAAGAGGCGAGCCGGTACGCTCGATACGGGTTACGCTGTACTGTGGCGTGGCTGACGGGTTGCGTGCCAGTAATGCTTGGTTATACATCTTCATGTAGTTGATCGGATTAACCACTTCGATTTCCCTCGTTGGCATACTTGCTACTGCCTCGTACCGAACGGACGTGTAAACACTACCTTCTTGTCCCTTTTTGGTGGTTATGAGAATAACACCATTTGCTCCGCGAGCACCGTACATGGCAGTGGCTGATGCATCTTTCATCACGCTGAACGTTTCAATGTCTTCGGGTACCATACGGGAAAGATCCAGTTTGGAAGATTCCACCCCATCAATCAAGATTAAAGGATCAATGTTGGCTTTGCTCTGGAAAGAGGTGATACCCCGGATGTAAAATTTGGTATTCATTTCCTCTTCCGTTAAGGCTCCGGGAAGTCCTCCGGTCTGCCACCCGACGATACCGGCAATCTTTCCGGTAAATTGGGATGTCAGGTCACTGCTTGAAGATTTTAATGTTCTTGCGTCTACGGTGGTGATGGCTGATACCACGCTTTCCTTTTTCTGCTCACCGAAAGCCACTACAGTAACCTCTTCAATGTTCTCGGCAGTGGGATTCAGACGGACGTTTACTTTGGTTTTCCCTTTGAGTTCCACGACTTCTGTCTTGTAACCGATGTACGAGATGCGTAAAACATCATTCGGACGCACGCTAATCGTGTAGCGTCCGTCTGCGTCCGTGACAACTCCTTGGGTTGTTCCTTGAATAATCACGGTGGCACCGGGGAGAGTATTCCCCTTTTCGTCCACGATTCTTCCGGAAACGGAGATCATTTCTACTTCCGGCTTCGTTTTTGCCCGGATGGATATCAAACTTTGTTGTATCGTGTATTCCAGTCCCAGTTTGGGAAGAATCTCATCCAACAGTTGTTTGACCTCTTTGTTTTCTGCCTTTACGGAGATCTTGCCTTTCGCTTTTACCAATTCGCTGTTGTAGAAAAAGTCATAATCTGTCTGCTTTTTCAATTCGGCAATGATCTCGTTCAAGGTGACGTCTTTCATGTCAAGAGTTACCTTTGTCTTTTGTTGGGCTTGCGCACTAGCTGGAATGGTTGTGTACACGCCTAGAAATAAGATTACGAGAAAATTTTTAAAGATTAACATCTTTCGCCATGAATTCCAACTCCTTGGTAATGCATAGTCTCGCTTTTTTTTCATAGATTTGTGAATTAATAATTTAACATTTATACATCCGTTTCTTGCAAGGATTCCGGTTGTATGGGTGAATAATGACAGGTTGAGGATTGATCAGGTCTTCAGCCTGTATTTCTTTATTTCTTTTGAATGATGATCCGTTCGTTCGCGACAATGAATCTGATGTCGCGCGTGTATTCCAACATCTTGAACAAGGGTAAGAGATCGTCATACCGCTTTAATCGTCCGCTGAATTTTATTAGATCGGAAGAGCACACGTCTGAACTCCAGTCACATTCCTTCATCT
>OCHU01000054.1_pt1 | contig 14827 bp, 3 predicted proteins | sample 1538531 | NCBI WGS metagenome assembly OCHU01 (sample SAMN04571705, study PRJEB22368) | human gut metagenome | biome: human gut; material: stool | host: Homo sapiens | place: Luxembourg | collected 2012-09-27 | reverse complement strand
CAAATAACAAAGATATAACGGATAACGATTATAATAAAGACGGAAATTCTGCAAATCTATCATTTTTTATTAAATATACTCTTTTAAAAATGAAAAATAGATTCGATAAAAATAGTGAGTATGATTTATACATTGATTATGATAATTTGAATGTAACAAGCATTGAAGATGGAAAAATATTTGACCCAGATTATAGTATAAACAAAGAAGCTGCTACATATACATTTGATAGTACTGAAAAACGTATAAAAATCAAATTGACGCAAGATTATATTGACAATTATGTTGATGCTGAAGATAAGACTGGTGATTTAACAGGTAGTTTTTATTTTTCTGGTACAGTAAACCGTAAAAATGATGCCAGCGGTGACCAAACCATTAAAATTGGTGGAGAGGAAATCACGGTCAAGTTTCAAGATAAGAATGTAAGCTTAACAAAAAATGGTTGGGTAGACTCTGCCAATAATGGCGACATTGTATGGACGATTAATGTAAATCCAAACGGACTTTCTTTGAAAGATTATACTTTGGTAGATAATATGTTGCAAAAGGCTTCTGGTGATGTTTCCATTAACCCATCCAATGCAGCAACTTATCATACTGACACCAAACAAATAACCTTTGATGAAAATAATACTGACAATGTAACCATTACCTATCGCACGAAAATTGGAACAGAGGATTTGAAAAACAAGAGTGTGACGAATAAGGCAACTCTTCAAAAGGATGGAGAAAATCCAATTGAAGATTCCAAGACCGTTACTTTTGATAAAACACCTGTCAATGTTGCCAAAGACGGAAAAGCAGACTATGAAAATGGCAAGTCCAGAAACAAGAAAATTGACTGGACAATTACCATTACAAGCAAATATGGCACATCTCTGAATGGTTATCAGATTAAGGATGCTAATTTGCCAGACAACGGTGTTACCATTTCACCAAGTGGCACGTTGACGAAAAATGGTGATGGCACTTGGACATTGAATGTAGCGGATAATGTGACAGGAGTTACCTTAAATTATAGTGCAAATGCAACTGATGGCGACAATAAAAACAGCGTTTCTATTCACTATCCAGACGGAAGTCCGACTGGTGGGAATACAGAAAAAACTGTGTACTATAAGAAAGAATCAGAAATGATTTCTGTCAATAAAAACGGTAATTACAATCAGGATACCCACGAGATTACTTGGACGATTCAGGTAACGCCGGTAAATGGTTATTCTCTGAACGGTTATTATCTGGAAGATAGTCAGTTCCCGTCTTCAATAGACCAATTTACCGCATCTGGCTGCAATACTTCTGATTTTACCATCAGTGGGAATCGCTTAACATTTACAAGCGATATTAAACAGGCTGTTACATTGCAATACAAAACAAAAGTTTCTGTTCCAGAAAATAATGGAAATGCAGAAGTGACAACCGCTGTCACCAACAAAATCGAAGATAAATTTACGACAACAAAGGTTGTATCTGTTTCTGTAAAGTCCAGAAATACCATTACAAAAACCGTTGTTGGTGATTCATATGTGCCTGAGCCAACAAGCAATGCAATTTCGCAAGAGTTTTCTTGGAAAGTGGACATTACAAGAGATGGCAGCTTTGATGGCTATATTTATCAGGATACCTTGACAGCTCCTGAAAATGGAACACATACCATTACAGCTGATCAATTAGCTGCTTTAAAAATCCTTGCAAAAACGCAAGAATATGGAAACGCAACCGAATTGAAACAAGGTACAGATTATACGGTTGACCGAAAAACAGATGGAAGTGGATTTGAAGTAAAATTCTTGTCTACAACAACAGATTATAACTATATTTCTTTCGAATACATCACAATTGCTACGATTCCAGAATCTGCTGCTTATGGACAGTATACCTTTAACAACAAGGGTTCTTCCAACAAGGGCGGCGGTGAACCGAATCCGGGCGTTACCATTGAAAAGAAAAATCCAGTGCAGACGATTGACATGACCGTTAGAAAGGACTGGGCAAATGATAATGCAAATGTAAGACCAAATAGTATTACATTTAAGGTTCAGTATCAGGAAAATAACACTGGCGAATGGAAAGACTTGAAACAATCCGGCAACACTTATTTGTTTGAGGGCGATAATGATTATAGTTCTGCAAGTGTGGTAGAAGTTACAGTAGATAGCAATGGCAGCTGGGCAACAACTGTTTCCAATTTGCCTGTTAGCATTACAAAAAACAACACTACAAAAACATATCAGTATCGGACACAGGAAATCAAGTATAATGATACTGCTATAGAAAATGGTGAGATTTCAATCAATAGCGGTATTTATCGGGCAAACAACAACGGTATTAGTATTGCTGTTTCTCAGAATAATGGAACAGCAGTTGTTACCAACACTTATTATCCGAATATCTCCCTGACACCAGTAAAGGATTGGAAAGATTCCAATAACCAAACCATTACAAACTACGATGGCGATATTACAGAAATCACCGTTCAACTGGTAAGCAAGAATAGTGATGGAAAATTCTATCCGGTCAAGGATAGCAATGAAAACCCTCTGACTGCTAAGCTGAACGCAAGCAATGGCTGGGGCAAAAATTTAACCGCATGGAGCGGCTTGTCCAGTGAAAAAGAATATCGCTTGATCGAAACAGCGGTTAAGCTGAAGAATGGAACAGAAAAACCTGTCTTTACAGTTTCAGATAGTGGCGATTACTATTCCAATAAGGAAACCTCGTTCTTTGTAGGAAATACTTATTATAAGGCTACTCTGGCTGAAAATGTTACAAAGGTAGGTTCTGATACGAATATTTCTGTCACCAACACCGTCTATGAAACAAAGAATCTCCAGATTGGTGTTACAAAGAGCTGGAGTCCGTCCAAGCCGGATGGTGTTTCCGGCGTTGTCGTAGAATTGCAGAGAAAAGCCAGCAATTCGAATGACTGGACAGCATATCCGGAAAACAACACAGCCAAATCGCAGAAAACTTTGAATGATGGAAATAGTTGGAAAGCAAACTGGAATGACTTGCCAAACCAAAATGTAGACAATACGGGTCGTATTAGCTACACATATCGAGTGGTAGAAGTTGGCTATGTAAAGACAGATGGAACGAAAGTTGCGATTCAGAATAATGCGTTCGCACTGGCAAAGGATACACAAGGCAACGCTGACGGACTCTATCGAGTATCCTATCAGAATCAGGAATTGACAGCGGACGGAATTGTTACCATTACAAACAAGTATGAAAAGCTGACATCCATTGAACTGACACCGGAAAAGAAGTGGGAGGGAGATATTGACTCTCAAACACAAAATCCTTTTGCGGAAAGACCGAAGAGTATTACTTTGCAATTACAGCAAAAACTGGGAGAAAATGGAAAATGGACTTCAATGGCAGGGAAAACTCTGACATTGACAAAGGATGATCAATATCAGTATGATAAGAGTACATGGAAATCCGATTCCAAGAAATTTGAAAATCTTCCGGAAAAGGTAATTCGAGTAAATGCAGATGGTTCTTACACCGAACAAAAATATTATTATCGGTTGGTGGAAATTAATTATACACCAGATGGAAGTAATACTGCGGTTACCATTCCAGATGGAGACACTTCTTTTGATGTAACTGGAACAAAGAATAATCAGACTTTTAATGGAAGATATTCATTTAGTTCTGATGAGAACAGTGGATTTTCTGGTTCTCTAAAAATTACAAATACCTATAGAGAAGATATTGGCGTTAGAAAAAATATTGTGGTTGGAACATCCAGTTTTGAGGATCTCTCTATTCAAAAAGATGAATTGAGTCAGTTTAAAAAGAAAATTGGAACAGAAGATTATTATATTTTTAGTTATGTTGTAGAATTTTCAGGAAGCAATATTGCTGCTGCAAGTCCAATTTCTGACAGGCTTCCAGATGGCTTTGAGCTTTGTGAAGACGATAGTTGGAGAGGACAAAAAATAATATGGGATGATAAAACATTCAATCAATATTCTCCATTTACAGGAAGCACAGGAAAAGAATATGAACATTTTAAAGATTATTATCAACATCCGATTTTTGTGTGGCCAGGATATGGTGGCATTTGTGCTCAAATCGCATCGAATTTAGATAAAATTTGGGCACAATGGAATGATGGTACATGGTATTATTACGACAAAGAAAATGATAGAGTATACTTTAATAAGCCAAATTTATGGGATAAGATGTATATCTGCTATTCCATTAAAATTAAATGCGAAGATTTGGAAGCTAAGATTGCAAGCGGCAATTATGAAATTGTTAACCAAGTAATCAAGCATGAAAAAAATGGAACAGAAACAGACAAGAAAGACTCTGCTTCTCTCATCATCAAAAACCAAACCCCAACCGACCTCATCACAAAAACCTATCAGTCAGCCGCTCTTCCGGGTTATATCTCTTATACCTTGGATATTAACCCGCAGGGCAAGACCCTTTCCAGCGGCGATACCATCGACATCGAAGACCTCTTCAAAACCGTTAGCTATTATGACAGCGACTGGAATGGTGGCGAAACGACAAATGGTACGAATCTGGTCGATGTCCTGATGCGAAACATCAATATTTACAAGATTGATGCAAACGGCGACAAACAGCAGCTCTCTGCCAGTGAGTATACCCTGCAGTTCGATTGCAGCGAAAATGGTGTGCAGAGTGATGGCGAAAAGGGTGCAGCTCTTCTGAAACTGACGGTTCCGGATGCAACCCATTTGCAGGTGACTTATTCCTATAAAATCATCGCCAACAAGAATACACCATCTGTCATTCATGGCTGCAAAGTCAGAAAAAATGGCCGCTATGTGCCAATGGAAAGTGGTCTTGTTCCGCCAGCAGGCGATAAGATTACCTTCTCCAACACGGCAAAGCTGAAAGCAGACAGTGCCTCCGGAGAATCTTCTCATAACAATCAGGAATATACCGTATTCCAGTCTGGCGGTACGATTTCTACCAACCCGATTCCAAAGGTTTATAAAATCAATACCAGCGACTATACCATTAAGTCTTTGAACGCAAGCTTCTTGCTGGCAAAGTATGAATCTGGAAACTGGTATTATGCATCGAATGTGAATGCAGATGGAGCGATTACTTGGGGCAAGCAGTCTTTCAGTGGCAAAACTGTCCCTGCAACAGATGCATATGTCATCAAAGTGGAAGGAACACAGCCGAAAATCAGCTTGGAACAAAATGTGCTCTATAAGCTGGTAGAAATCTCTGTTCCGGCAGGTTATGAGGGTTCCAACTTGAATCTGCCGTCTGGTACAGATTTCAGAGCATTGATAACTGGCTATCTGAACAGCAATCTGACAGATTGCAACGGACAGGATTATACTATATTCCTGAACAACTATAATCCGAATCATTACTTCTCCTTTAACAGCAATGTCAGCGGAAACAATATTCCACATGATGTGAGTCAAAGCGAGATTCAACAGATTAAGTCGGGCGACGACCTCAATATTCCGAATAATGAATTGATTGACATTGGTGTGCAGAAGCAGTGGGTAAATAGTACCAATACAATTCCAGAAAATGCTTCAATTACAGTAGAACTGTACTGGTCATATGAAAAGAGTACCAGCGGCATTCCAGCCAGTGCAACATTGGCAAAAGCTGAAGATTTAGGCATTCTGGACAGCAGCTTTACCGCAACAAAGACTTTGACAAAGCCAGAAAATGCAAAAGTTTGGACAGATTTGCCGAACGGAAAAGCTGGCAAGCCGATTTACTACTATGTAAAGGAAACTGCTTATACTTATGGCAGTAACACGTATACCTTGCAGGAAGATGGCAGCTATAAAAAAGATGGTTCTGACCTCGGCGGATATTTGCCGATTTATCAGAACAATGCAGCCAATGGAGATGCAACCGTTCAGATTCAGAACACACAGCGTCTGATGCTGAAAAAAGTGTGGAAAGACATCAACAATCAGGATATGAAGCCGCTGTCGAGTTCTGTTGATGTTATGGTTTACGGTGTTAAAGTAGATTCTGCTGGCAATGAAACCAAAGAAGCATTGTTTGAAAATTCGGTTACACTGGGCGATAAGAACAGCTGGCAGCAGGATATTACAAGCTCGATTGGCAATAAAAATTTGAGTGTTTACAAGCGGTTCGAGGTAACAGAAACAGGCGTGGAAGATACCAGCAATATGGTTATCAGCTGCGTATTCAACTTAAACCAGAATACCGGTGAAATTATTGTTACCAACAAGAGCACACAGCCAACCGATGCTTCTGTAACGGTTCAGAAAGCTTGGAGCGATGGCGAAACATTGCATGCATCAGAGTCTGTACAGGTTTCTTTGTATCAGTCAATAACAGCTCTTCCAGCTAATACAGAATTAACTGCAGATTGGATTACGACAAATGCAACCAGAATGACAGATGCGAAGTACACCGTTTCGCTGAATAAGGACAATGAATGGACGTATACTTGGACGGGTCTGTCGTTGGAGGATGCAAACAAGCAGCCATACTATTACTATGTGCTGGAAGATTTGCAGAATAGTACCGTTGCAAACAAGGATAAGTATACAGCAACTTACACGAAATCCAGCAACAGCACAGCCTACAAGACCAACTACACCATCACCAACAGCAGAAGTGCGATTACAGTACAGAAGCAGTGGTATGATGAAGATGGAAATCTGATTACCAATCTGTATGATGAAGATGGAAATCTGATCGTAAATAATATGGCAAATTTGAAGGAAATCACGCTGAAGGTGTATAAAAAGACTGGAACAGTTCCAACAGATTCAATTGGCATTGTTGCCTTTGGAGATTCCATTACAGATGGATATGGAGAATGTTCCAGAAATGACAAGTGTTATCCATCTAAGCTGACGAATCTGCTTACAACCGCTGGTTTCAATTTAAAGAACAATGCAGTGGATAATCAGGGTCAAAGTACACAGCAGATTGGTGCAAATAAAGAGGGGGATACATTTAGTAGTCGTGTTGGAAATATTCCAACTGATACTAAGATTGTATGCTTATTGGGCGGCACGAACGATATTCATCAAAATTATAGTTCTGTAAGGGGCAATCCGCAAGGAGTTTTTGATCGTCTGCAAGCATTGATTGGCGATATTCAGAAGCAAGCACCAGGTGCAACAATTTTTGTAGGCAGCATTCCGCATTTTGACTTCTACAAAAATGGAACATTAACAGAAGGCGGAAAATGGTGGAACTGGCTTGCTAATTATGATGCTAATGACGGAGCAATTCCAAATGATCTTATTGATCAGTATAATGCAAAAATCAAAGAATATGCAAAAAAAACAGCAGGTGTTTACTTTGTGGATGTATGCAGCGTGGTAACAGATGATGATATTCGTGCGGATGGTTGTCATCCAAATGAAGCCGGTTACACGAAAATTGCAACCGCTTATTCCAACGCAATTCAGGACTACTACACCAACAAGGAATATCTCAAAGATAGCAATAATCAGGATTTGACCATTAAACTGAACAATGACAACGACTGGCGTGCTGCGATTGATGTTCCGGCTGGCAATGGTACCTATTGTGTAGAAGAAGTGAATGTTCCAGATGGCTGGGATGTCACCTATGAAAACAACGCACAGCAGGCAAACAGTACCACACCAATTTTGGTGAAGAACCAGAAGCAGCCGACTGACATCGATCTTACAGTAGAAAAGACTTGGGCGAAAGATGATGCATCTAATCGACCAGACAGCATTTCGCTGACTTTGCTGCGAAGCAATGGCAAGAAACAGGATAATTCTACTGCTGCAAACGAAAGTGAATGGTTCTGGGAAGAACTCAGAATTTCAACGCCAACACCGACAAAGAACGGCAACAAGTGGACGTTTGCCTATACAGGACTTCCGGCAAAGGATGTTTATGGGAATGATTACAATTACAAGGTACAGGAAGCAGCGGTCAGCGGCTATACCGTTTCTTATGGTCTTAATGGAGCTGGAGAAGAAAACGGCGTGACTGCAGAAGCTGGCGAAACTGCAACCTTGCATGTAACCAATACCCGTGCGATTACATTGCAGATTGAAAAGCAGTGGTCGGATGGTGCAACGAATCAGCACTTGCTGGATGCAGTTCGAGTTCGAATTTATCGTTCGACAAATCCGAGCGATGTTCCAACTGCAAATCTGACCTTGCAGGTTACACCGGAAACGGTTTCTGTTGGTGTCAATGGAACGGCAACGGTTACTGCAAACAAAAAGATTACTGTAAAGGAAATCGCAAATGACACAATTGCAAATGCAACTATTTCTGAAGACGGAAAAACCTTGACCATTACTGGGAAAGAAGCAGGCGAAACCACCATTACAGTTACCGATGGAACGATGGAAAAGAAGATTTCTGTTACTGTATCGGTAGAACCAACATTGAATCTGGCTATTGAGCCGCCAAGCATTCAAGTTGGAGAAACTGCAACTCTGGCACCAAGTATGAGTGATGGAAGCGATTGTAGCGGTGTTACTTATTCGATTACAGCAGGTACTGATTTTGTTTCAATTAGCGGTAATACAGTTACTGGTTCGAAAGCCGGAACAGCAACCATTGTTGCAGAGCGAAACGGCAAAACATCAGATCCTGTTACCATTACTGTTACAGAACCGCCGCTGAACTTGAATCCGGAAAGTGTGACTGTTTCTGTTGGCGATACGGCTATGATTCATGCAAACCGGACTGTGACACTTTCACAAGCTCCAGATACCAACATTGCAACCGTTTCTGTAAGTGGAAAAAACATTACTGTAACAGGTGTTGCAGCGGGTTCGACTTCTTTCACTGTAAAGGATTCGGACGGACAGGAAAAGACGGTTTCGGTTACTGTTAATCAGAAAACAGAAAATGAATTGACTAATGATAAAGGAGATAGCAATAATTTTAAATCACAAATAACAGGTTTAGAAGTTGGCGATATAATTTCTGTTACGATGTACGGGACGGCTGGAACATCAGCAAATGGTTGCTTTGGCTTTAGCACTGACATTGCTCCTAATTATTGGGAAAGTTTCACATGGGGTAGCAAGAATATTGGAAGCGATGGAAAACTGACAGTTTCTTATACAATTCCAAATAATTATGTTAATGGAAAATATTTTGAATTTCAGATTTGGAATTGGAATGTTAATAATTTGAGTTCTAACATCACAAAGATTACTTACACCGTTCAAAAGTCTGCTCCTGCAATCACCCTCAAAGCTTCTTCCACAACATTAAAGGCTAAAGAAACACTGCAACTGACTTCAAATGTAACAGGTGTGACCTATTCATCCTCGAATCCACAGGTTGCTACTGTAGATGCAACAACTGGACTTGTAACTGGTGTTGCTGCAGGGCCTGTAACGATTACTGCCACGAAAGATGGCTGTACAGCTGGAACGATTGATTTGACAGTTAAAGCGGATGTAAAGGAATTTCCGCTTGCTCGTGTATCTGCTGGTAAAACCATTACAGTTATCGTAACAGGCACAGCAGGCACTACCATCAATGGTTGCTTTGGCTACAATGATACGGGTTCAGGTGCTACAAATGGTTGGTATCAATGGGAATTTGGTAATCAAGAAATCAATTCAGATGGCAAATTGACCTTGACGCATAAAGTTCGGGATACCTATAATGGCAATGGAAATGCCGTTTTCCAAGTATGGCACAACAATTCGGCGGTGTCGGATATTACCTACACGATTAGTGACAGCAGTTCCGGCGGCGGAGAATCAGGCGGCGGTTCTGGTGGAACAACAGGAACAATAGATGGTACAACTGGAACTGTTAATGAGCAGATTCCAATTTCTAGATCTGTTAGCAGTATCGTTTTAGACATCACACAGGATAGTAGTGCAGTTAATACTCTTTATGTCACTATTGGAAATTCAAGCAGTCAATTTGGACTTGGTGGAGCAAATATTACAGTTAATACAAATCCAGTAACAATAAAGGATTACTGGGGTCAAGGTACATTCTCTATGGAAAATGGAAAATTGGTTATCAGTAATATCCCAACTAATGTAACTTGGATGCAGATAATGAACAATAACGGACAGGCGAAAGTTAAAGTTACTTATGTCATCAATTATGCCACCCCCCAATCCCTCTCAGCCCCACGCAGAGCCGTTGCAGCAGCGGCTGTCATCGAATCGGAACAGTTGCTCTCTGCCGCCAACGAAACCGCTGGCGTTCAGACACAGGCTCTCGAAAACACCATTGACGCAAGCGAAGTTTCCGATAGCGACTGGGAAAGCGGTCTGCTGCTCGAAATCGACGCAACTGACCACTGGCAGGGCAGCGTGACGAATCTTCCGGTTACCGACAGCAACGGCAACATCTACTACTATTGGGCGGTGGAAGAATCTGTCACGGGCTATACGCCAAGCTATCTGTTCCAGGATGCTGACGGCTCGCAGAGCAACGCCATCAAGGCAGATGCACAGGTGGACGGCACAGACATCATCATCCTGAACACCAAGCAGGATACCTCCTACACCCTCCCCAGCACCGGCGGAACGGGCGTGACTCGCTATTATCTCATTGGCTTGCTGCTGATGGGTGGCAGCGGACTGGTAGTTTGTTATCAATTTCGGCGGAAACGCCATGGAAATTGTGCAAAATAAACAAAATTAGAGTTTTTTTGTTGACATTTTTGGAAAAAAGTTTCAGAACTCCTTGACAAACGCATGGACTTGTGTTACAATAACATCAAGGAGTTCTGAATAAACAGAGAACCGTATGCGGAACGGAAAACACGCCGCCGTAACAAAAAATTAAAATGTGACCGGAAGCTGACACAGAACCGGCACAGAAAAGAAGGAGCGTTTATTATGAAAAACACAAAAAGAGCAAGAAGAGCCGCAGCGTTCGCCGCAGCTGTAGTGATGGCAGCTTGTGCAGCTATTCCGATGGGTAGTTCGTTCTCTGCAAGTGCAGTAGGAACTGGTAAAATTACAATTACAGATGACAGTGGAGCAACTTCATCTACAATGGCAGCTTTTCAGATTTTCACTGCTCAGGTAAGCGGTGATGGTGAAAGTGTTGTTGTAACCGGATGGGGCGATGGTATTGCCCTCAATACACTTTCAGATGCAATTGCAGCTTCTGGTTTGAGTAGTGATTTTACAGGAGTTAATTTTGAAAATACAGAAGCAAGTGCACAGAAAGTAGCTGATATTGTTTCTGGATATTCAGGAGAAAATGCATCTAAGGCAGAAACGTTTGCGAAACTTGCTGCTCAGAGCAGAAAGGGTTCTGGTACAGCTGCAGTTGGAAATGTAATTGAGGGGTTGAATACTGGTTATTATATTGTTGTTGATACAGAAGCAGCATCTAAGGGCAATTATACTTCCTTTACTTTGGGTATGTTGACAGTAGTAACTGGTGAAAATGCAACTGCTACAGTAAAGAGAGATTTCCCTTCTTTCGATAAGCAGATTGGTGATATCAATGATACTACTGATGCTGCTAATACTTATACTTTCAATGAAGCTGCTGACCACGATATGGGCGATGCTGTTCCATTTAAGTTGATTGCTTCTGTTCCAAGTAATATTGCAAAGTATGATACTTATAAGATGATTTTCCACGATGACTTACAGGCAGATGTGTTCACATTTAATCAAGATAGCGTGAAGGTTACGTACTACGCTTCTTCAAGTGACACAACAGGAACGGATGTAACAAAAGCCTTTACTACTGCTCTTTCTACGGCTGAGGATAAGAGTAAGTTCGAGAGTCACACAGATGGAACAGAAGATTTCACTGTAACTTGTAACAATATCAAGGGAATTGATAGTATTACACTTACCAGTGGAGGGCATTTTGAAATTCAGTATACAGCAACCTTAACAAAGAAGGCAAACATGGGTGCTAAAGGTAACTGGAATGGTGCTTATTTGGAATATTCCAATAATCCGAATGTAAGCGGTGAAGGAGATACTGATAATACGGGCAAATCTCCGACAGATTATTGTGTAGCGTTCACTTATCAGACTGTAATTGATAAGATTGATGGTATTACAAAGGCTCCGTTGGCAGGTGCAGAATTTACACTGGAAAAGAAGCTGGAAGATGGCAGTAAAAAGAAAATAGATGTTGTAACAGCAGTTGAAGGAACCAGATTTATGTTTAATGGCTTGGATGACGGTACTTATGTACTGACAGAATCTAAGGTACCGGATAAGTACAATGGTATTGAGCCAATTACATTTACAATTTCTGCAACTGAAGATCAGACCGATGGCTCTGAAGCATTGACCTCTTTAACTGCTGATGGCGGTGCAAGAGCAACATTTACGTCGGGTAAGGTTTACTTGCTTAATGATACAACAGAAGCAACCGGTAGTGATAATGGTTCTGTAAAGACAACAATTGAAAACTTGAAGGGTTCTACTCTCCCGTCCACCGGTGGTATCGGTACAACGATGTTCTACGTTGGCGGCGGTGTGCTGGTTGCAGGTGCTGGCGTGCTTCTCATCACCAAGAAGCGGGCAAAGAAAGACGCTGAATAAACCACGATCCGGAACGTCCGGTTTTCAAAAATCCTAATTTCACAGTCTGCCGGCGGGTGTATGCCTGTCGGCAGGCATTAGGGAGTGCCTCATGAGAAAGAAAAAAACAGGTGTTATTTCAACCATTTTTTTGATTTTGATTTTACTGGTGGGGCTCTCCGTAATGCTGTATCCAACCATCAGCGACTGGTGGAATTCCAAAGTACAAACCCGTGCCATTGCAAGCTATAGTCAGGCGGTCGAGAAACTGGACGACGGCGAAGCGGAACTGCTGCTCCAGCAGGCAAAGGACTACAACAAAGACCTTTACAACCTGCCCGCCCCGTTCACCAATTGTGACCAGCTTTCTGCGTATGATTCGCTCTTGAATATCTCCGGAACGGGAATCATGGGCTATATCACCATTCCTGTCATCCATGTGGAACTGCCGATTTACCACGGCACGAGCGAAGAAGTGCTGAATATTGCAGCCGGACATTTAAAGGGGTCGTCCCTGCCGGTCGGCGGAGCAAATACCCATTCTGTCATTTCCGCCCATCGTGGCTTACCCTCGGCGAAGCTGTTCACCGATATCGACCAGCTGGTCGTGGGGGATACGTTCACGATTACGGTTTTGGATCAGGTTCTGACCTATCAGGTCGAACAAATCCGAATCATCCTGCCGGAGGAGATTGAAAATCTCTATATTGAGCCGGAACAGGACATGGTAACGCTGATGACTTGTACACCTTACGGAGTCAATACCCATCGGTTATTGATTCGTTCCAAGCGAATTGATACAAAATACCAATCTCACGCTACGGTTGCTGCCGATGCGGTACAGTTAGATCCCATGCTGGTTGTGCCATGTTTATCTGCACCGCTGTTGTTGGGATTATTTATTTTCTGGGGCGTGAGCGGAAAGCGAAACAAGCGGCATTTTCCACATGAAGACCCGCTGTCCCTGTTTTCCGAAGAACCGCCGAAAAAGAAGAAAAAGTAGGGAGGAACTGCGAATGATACAGCGAAGATGGTTTGCTCGTTTGCGTTATGGTGCAGCGGCATTGTTATTTTTTCTCTGTTTTTGGCTGACACCCATGCAAACAGAAGCTGCTACAGACGGAATGCTGACGATTATCTGTAAAGACGGCGATACCATTCTTCCCAATCTGACGTGGAAGCTCTATCGAGTCGGCAGCTATAGTTCCAGCGGAGAATTGCTTTTAGAGGGCGATTTTGCAGATTACCCCGTCAACGGGAAGCTGACCACCATCGCCGAAGTGCAGGATGCAGCGGATACACTGGCGAATTTAACGGTAGTGGATGCGATTGCACCGCTTTCGACTGGAAAAACAGACCAGAGCGGAGCAGTGACGTTTGCCCCGCTGGAAACTGGAGCATATCTGATTACCGGAAAGCCGGTTGTGGTTGGCGATAAGCGATATATTCCAGCACCAGCTCTGTTATATCTGACAGAAGAATCCGGCAGCGATACGTTTCAATGGAATATTTACCCGAAATTTACCGTGAAGCCGTTCTCGACTTCTTCCACAGTCAGATATAGCGTGGAAAAAGTTTGGTTGCATGATGAAGGCATGACCATGAATCGTCCGGAAGATTTGGTGATTCAGCTGTATTGCGATGATGTCATGCGGGAAGAAGTCACGCTGAATGAAGCAAATGAGTGGTCGTATTCCTGGGAAGGAAATTCTCTGGAAGAATGGCATGTCAAGGAACTTGTTGTCCCGAAGAATTATTTGGTGGTCTATAAGCAGAATGATACACAGTTTTTGATTTTCAACTCTCACAATCAGACGGGTTCTCAGGAACTGACAACCGCACCCATTACAACCACTACAACGACTGAAACCACAACCGTCACAACGGAAACCGTACTTTCTGAAACAGAAACGACGATACTAGAAACCACAACTTCCGTTGGAAGCAGTATTGTTTCCGGCGGTACAGCAATTGTTTCTACAACAGAAACCGGAACAGCAACCACAACATCCGGCAGCGGTACAACATCAACCGGAAGTAGTGGCTCTACAACCAGTGGTTCTGGAACGGGAACAACGGTTACGACTACAAAGCCGACTTTGCCGGCAACGGGGCAGCTTTGGTGGCCAGTTCCATGCTTGGCAGCAGGCGGATTGGTGTTGCTGGGTGTTGGCTGGCGAATGGATAAAAAAGAGGACTAATGCATGAAACGATGGAAAGCAGGACATTTTGTAATGCTGGCGGGGGCAGTGCTGCTGATAGCAGCACTGTCCCTTGTTCTTTGGAATTGGCATGAAAGCAATCAGGGCGGAGAATCTGCGAAAAAAATACGGGATACCCTT
>OCHU01000051.1_pt1 | contig 14934 bp, 9 predicted proteins | sample 1538531 | NCBI WGS metagenome assembly OCHU01 (sample SAMN04571705, study PRJEB22368) | human gut metagenome | biome: human gut; material: stool | host: Homo sapiens | place: Luxembourg | collected 2012-09-27 | reverse complement strand
GACGTGTGCTCTTCCGATCTGAACTATTTGTTTCATCGTATTTCAATCCAAAAATGGGGTACCCCATTTTTGGCGTTTTAAAACGCCAAAAATACGATTAGAAGCCTTATTCGGAGGTAACAATGAAAAAAATCATAGCAACAGTGTGCGGGTTCGTATTTTGTATGGCGGCGCTTGTCGGTTGTGCCGGGAACACGGAGCCTGCAGAGGAAACGATAGATTATTCCAAATTTCCGAACTATGTCAACCCGGAAGATGCCGTATATCAATTTGATTTTGAGCAAATGGTGACGCCGTATTTCACGGGAAATGTAATTTATAACGAAACAGTCATGTTGATTGAAGAAAACGGAGTCATCAGCGGCAAGTTGCAATATGAGCCGGTAAAGATACTGTCTGTTCGCGATTATACGTGGGAAAATGAGTATTCTTCCTCCGAATATACGATAGAAGGCAACGTAATTACCATGAATGCGGGCGGCACGATGCCGTACTTGACGGCGGAAAATCTGCAGGGGAAGAATATTCCCGAGCCGTATCGCGAAGTTACAACCATCACGAATGTCGAAACGGATTGGGTGCTGATGGGGCCCTCGATTTATACGGAAAGTTCCCTTATTTACGGGCATCAGATTTCAGTCAGTTATGTATATGATGTGCGGGATTTAAAATTGGATGATTTTGCTTCTTATGAGACGGCAGGGTATCCGAAACTGAAAGAAAAATTGAATGCCGGGGATGATGCGAAGATTGTTGCCATCGGTGACAGCGTTGCAGAGGGCTGTTCTTCCAGCGGGCATTTCGACCATGCCCCTTATATGGATAACTGGGTTACGCAAGCAACGCAAGCGCTGGATAAAGAGTACGAAGGCTCCGTAACCGTCAAAAATGTCGCGTTGGGAGGCACACAATCGGAATGGGGTGCGGCTGCGGCACAGGTCAACAAAGTGGTTGCGGAATCGCCCGACCTTGTTATTGTCCATTTCGGCATCAATGATGCGGGCGGCAGCGTTACACCCGGAACTTATCAAGACAACATTGAAAAGCTGATCATCGATGTGCAGGCTCGTTTGCCCGAATGTGAATTTATGCTGATTAAAGCTTTTACGCCAAATACGGCGAATTATAACCCCGAACAATTTCGCAAATATTGGGCGCGGTTAGACACTATCGCCGAAAACTATGAAAATGTCTATACATTGGATATGTATACGCTCAGCCAAACGATGCTGACGGAAAAGAAATATATGGATGTGACCGGAAACGGGATTAACCATGTGAATGATTACAGCAGCAGATTGTACACGATGAATATATTGTCTGCTCTGATCAAATATTAAGCGAGGTATAAATTTATGAGAAAGATTCTAACTGTTTTACTGGCGGGGATTATGGCCGCGGTGTTGTTTGTCGGCTGTAATCGGGGAACCGAAAAGCCGGGCGGCGGCTCGACTGTTAAACCGGAAGACATCAACGTAAATCTCGATCCGAACACGACGGCAGCATTAGAGATTATGGTTCCCGGCGGCAACGCGAATGAGCGAACAATGATTGATTGTCTCATCGAGGATTTTAAAGATTTATTTCCAAACGTAACCATTGACATGACCTATGTATCGGTCGATAATTATGTAAGCGCGGTCGGGCAACAGCAGCTTGCCGAAACATTGCCGGATATTGTGTGGAGCAATTCGCCTGATTTTTACGATTTGGTCGAGTCGGAAACCTTTATAGATTTAACGCCGTATATTCAGGCGAACGAAATGGCGGAAACGGTGTATACATATCGCGACGAGAATAATCAACCGAGCAAGTTTTCCAGCGAAGATTTCTATACTGAATTTTTCGATATGGGTACGGCTAACGGAAAGAACTATGTCATTCCGCGCAGCTGCGATACCGTTATAACCTTTTTAAATACGGAAATTCTGAGCAATGCGGGCGTGGCTCTGAATCCGGAGACGACCAAGGTGAAAAACGGCTGGACGTGGGACGATTTTATGGATGTTTGCGCACAGGTAAGAACCTGGATGGACAACAACGGAATGAGCAATAACTATGTCATTGACGCGAATCTGACCAGCTGGCTGTCTGTCTGTTATCCCATGCTTCTTTCCTACGGCGCAGAAGTGATTGATGAAAACGGCAATGTCGCTATCGACAGCGAAGCGACGCGCCAATGTTTGGAAATGGTCGCCGAAATGGTTAAAAAACGGTATATCAACGATTCGACCGTCGCAACGACGGGGTCTTATGACAATGGCAAGAGCGCAATGCTTTTCCAGTCTGCGTCTGTTTCGCTGTATGCCGACCGTGTGGCTTTGCGCGACAAATGCGACTTGGTTTCCTTCCCTCTGATCACTGTAAACAATACGCCGAAGATCGGTGCGGGCATTGCCGGCTATGCAATTAGTTCTCAATCGGAAAACAAAGAGGTGGCGTGGGCGTTCCTCACTTATTTGCTCAGCTATACCGGTCAACAGGAAATGGCTTTGAATGGCTTGAATTTAGCTTCAATTCGGCAGGATCTTTCCGATTACACGACGGCGAATTGGGGCAAGGGTTACGAAACGCTGAACCTGAGCGCATATACTTATGGTTCAGAATATAAAGTTTCTGCCGACTTCTTTACGAGGACGACATTGACGGCGAAAGCCGGTTTGCAGCAAGCTTTGACGCAGATGTTTAACAACGCTTGCAATGCGGAAAAAGCGAAAGACATTGATTCGATTATCGCAACGGCGGTACGAGACATGGAAGACGCCATGATTGAATATTGATTGGCGGGGGATGCGCATGAAAATAAATATTCAGACAGCGGAAGTTGCTCCTGCGCCACAGGAACAACTTCCGAAAAAGGAGAAAAAAGGTTCGCTTAAAAAATTTATCAAAAACAATTATACGGGCTGGCTGTTTAATCTGCCGCTGGTAATCGGGTTGCTCGCGTTTACGTTAATACCGGTCGGTTATTCGCTGTACATTTCTTTTTGGAGAACAAACGGCATCAATATTTGGGAGTGGCGCGGCTTTGACAATTACATTCGCATGTTTACGGTCGATAGGGAGGAGATTGGAATTGTTCTTTTAAATACCTTCTACTATGTCATCGTCAGCGTGCCTTTGGGGTTAGTCGTATCTTATCTGTTGGCGATACTTGTCAATAATACGATTATCAAGGGTGTGAATTCGTACCGTGTTCTGTATTATCTTCCTTGTATGATTCCAGCAGTGGCGGCGGCGCTTCTTTGGACGGATATGATGAAATATACTGCCAGCAGCGAAAGCATGGGAATTTTGAACCAAATGCTGATTTCTATGGGATTGCCTGCATCGCGCTGGTTTCAAAGCGAAGGCCCGTCGGCGATTGCGTCTCTGTTTTTTATCAACCTGTGGAGTTCGGGCAGCGGCATGATTCTGTGGCTTTCCGCATTCAAGAATATCGACAAAGGTTTGTACGAAGCGGCGGACATTGAGGGAGCGTCTCGCTTCCGCAAATTTTACACAATAACTATTCCGATGAGTACGCCGATGATATTTTATAATTTGATTATGTCCGTAATCGGTTCCATTCAGTATACAGGCACACTCATGTATTCTTCCGGTGCGCTCCCCGGGCGTGGCAGCGACGGGCAGTCGCTATATATGCTGGGAGTTAAAATTTATAATACGTCCTTTAAAATCAGCGGCGCGCAGGGATATGCCGCGGCGTTGGCCTGGTTTATGTTGGCGATAATTGCCGCTTTGACAGGAATATTGTTCAAAACCAGCAAATGGGTATTTTACGGGGAGGACGACTGATGGATATGAATTCCGAAATTGTCGGCGCTATGTCCGCCCGTGATGCCTTGAACAGGCATGCTCGCCGAAAAAATTTGGCGCTCAAAATTATTTTGTATATTTTTATGACTGCTATCGCGGTTGTTCTGCTGTTTCCGTATTTCTACATGATAGTTAAAAGCTTGAAAACGGCAGACGAAGTCGATAATCCGTACGCAGGTTTTTTCCCTGCTGTGCCGCAGTTTATAAATTATGTTACCGTGTTTCAGACAGGTGGCTACGGGGAAGGTATCCTCTGGACGATGCTGATCATCATTTTTAACTTGATTGCCGTTCCTCTGTCGGCTACGCTCATCGCGTATTCGTTTGCTAAATTAAAATGGAAGGGGCGTAGCGTCATGTTTGCAGCGATGCTTGGCACGATGATGCTTCCGTCAGCGGTTACGCAACTTCCGCTGTATATCATTTATAGCAAAATTGGTTTTTTAAATACGATTCTCCCTTTTACGGTTCCGAACCTGTTCGGCGGCGGTGCGGTCTATATTTTTCTGATACGGCAATTTATGCGCGGAATACCGAACGAATTGGAAAATGCGGCAAAAATTGATGGGGCAAATACATTTACGCGCTATGCCCGCATTGTTGTCCCTTTGTGTCAGCCCGTCCTTATCTATGTAATGGTTCAGGTGTTTCTGGCGTATTGGGGTGACTATTATGGCCCTTTGGTTTATTGCACCTCTGCAGATGCTCCGCGTCCTTTGGCTCTTGTCCTTTACAACTTCATTACGGATAATTCGAGCGGAACGAAAACAAATATTTTGATGGCGGGCGCTGTATTTATGTCGGTTATACCGACGATTCTGTTCGGTATATTTCAGAAACAGTTAATTGAAGGAGTCACAATGGGCAGCTTAAAGGGCTGAGCCCATGCAAAAAAATCAAACAAGGGGTTTTCAATGAAAAAAACGTTTAAAATAATCGCATCGGCGTTGGCCGGCATTTTGCTGTTTGGCACAGCGGCTTGTGCTTCCGGCGGCGATAATCCGCCGGAAGAGGAAATCGTGCGTGTCGAGGATACTCGAGATTTGACTGCTTTCGAGTATACGCAGGCGAATATAACCGCGACGGACAAAACGGGGCGCGAAGCACCCGCCGGCGATTTGTATAACGGCAACGACGTTGGCATTTTCTACCATACTTGGCACGGCCGTCATGAAACGGCGGGCGAGGTGTTGGATTTGACAAAGATACTGGAAGAGAACCCGGATTATTTGACCAGCGACTATCTGAATGTCAACAGCGAAAAGTTCCATTATTGGGGAGAACCTTTATACGGTTACTATTGTTCCGCCGATCCATGGGTTATTACGCGGCACATTGAACTGATGATGGCAATGGGCATTGATTTTTTGGTTTACGATTATACAAATGCAACGGCTTATGATGCCGAAGCGGATGCTATTTTTGAGATTCTGCAAGAATTTTACGACCAGGGTTTTGATGTTCCGAAAGTAACGTTCTATACCAATACCGGTTCGGCAAACGTAATTTGTTCGCTGTACCGCAGATACTATGAAAATGAATTATACAAAGATTTATGGTATGCACCCAACGGAAAGCCGATGATCATCGGCGTCGGGGCGGACACCGTATCGCCGCAGAACCGCGAATTGTTTGCGTATCTGCGCGACGAGTATTTTGATTTCCGCGAATCGCAGTGGCCGGACGGGAAGACGACTATCGAAAATTTGGAGATAGGTTTCCCCTGGATGGATTGGACGTATCCGCAGAAAAATTACAACGGAATGATGAGCGTGTCGCTCGCGCAGCACCCCGGTGCGCGGATGAGCAGCGGCCCGATGACAAATTACGGACGAGGGTATGATTATACGAAAATGCGCAACTATTCCGCCAACACGGAGCTTGGCACCAATTACCAAGGACAATGGGAATCTGTTTTCAATAACAATGCCGATTCTTCCAAAAAATACGTCAATCAGGTTTTGGTAACAGGTTTCAACGAATGGATGGCGCAAAAGCTCAACGACGGCAACGATTCATTCTTCGTCGATACCTTTTCCGAAGAATACTCGCGCGATATCGAGATGATGAAAGGCGGCTATGATGATAACTACGTCATTCAGACGCTGATCAATACGCGAGAATTCCGCTATACGGAGGCGAAGCATTATATTTACGATTTAAATACCATGACGATGAACGATTTTTCGGCAAAGTCATGGGCGGACGTAAAGAGCGAATACCGCGATTTCGTTGGCGACGCTTTGGAGCGCAATTATCGTGACGCATTTTCCACGACAACGTATGTCGATACCAGTAACCGCAACGATATTGCTTCCGTAAAAGTAACGCACGATAGCACTAATTTGTATGTACGGGTGGAAACGGCGGAAGCGATTACTTCTTACAACGGAACGGACAAGAATTGGATGAACCTGCTGATTAAGACGGAGGATGGCAACGAGAACAGCTTCGGTGGATTCCAGTATATTATCAACCGTGCGCCTGACGGCAACGGCAAGACCACGATCGAGCGAAGCGCCGGCGAGTATAATTGGGAAAGTGCCGGTACGGCAGAATATGCTGTTTCCGGAAACGTCATCCTATACAGTATCCCGTTGTCCGCTTTAGGCTTAAACGCCGAAAATTGTTATGTTCGCATCAAGGCGTGCGACAATGTGACGCATTATGACGATATTATGGATTACTATGTCAGCGGGGATAGTGCGCCGATCGGCCGCTTTGCATACGCTTACGGATATTGAGAGGTGAACCATGAAAAAATTTTTGGCGCTTTTGTGCGCGGGGGCTTTGTGCATGGGATTGGCAGGATGTGGCGGAACCGGCGGCACGGGGGAAGGTACGATTGAGCGCGTAACGGATGATCGCGATCTGACGCCCGAACAATATACAGTGCTGAATACAGTATCAACCGATGCGCTCGGCAGAGCTTTTTCTGAGGCAGACGGCGAGCGCGAAGGCACTCGTTACGTCGGCATATGGTATTCTCTCTGGTTAGGGCAGCACACTTATATGCAGACGGACATCTACGATAATCAGGTGTTGCTGTCCACCGCAGAAGGCAGTGCGGCGCTTGCCTCAACCGAGGACAGTGAACTGTCCCGCTTGAATGAATTTCACTTTTGTTCAGAGCCTCTGTACGGCTATTATAACATGCAAGATCCATGGATTGTCGCCCGCCATATCGAATTGCTGACTGCCGCAGGGATTGATTATTTGTGTTTTGATACGACGAACGCGGCTACCTATCCGGAAGTTGTCACTCTGGTCTTGGATACGCTGCAAAAGTATCAGAATCAGGGATTTGATGTTCCGAAAGCGATGTTCTACGTCAATTCCAATACGGGTACGACCGTCCGCAAGATTTACAACGATTTTTACCAGACGGAAAAGCACGACGATGTTTGGTTTAGCCCGAACGGCAAGCCAATGATCGTGGCGATTACTTCAGATAACCGCGGCGCAAGCGACCAGACAATGAACAATCCCGATTATGCGGATGTTTTCCCGGAAGAATTCCGTGACCGTTTCGATGTTCGCGAATCGCAGTGGCCGCAAGGCATTATAGAGCATGAAAACGCACTCCCCTGGATGAGTTGGAAATATCCTCAGAGCATTCATCCGAACTTAAAGGCGATAAGCGTGTCGGTCGCGCAGCATGATCCTGTACAAATCAATTTCAGCGCGCAGGGGCCTACAAGCAGCCGCGGATACGACCACAAGACGGGCAAGATTTACGAAAATTATCAGGCGGGCCAAAATTTCGAGAGCGAATGGCAGACGGTGTTTGAATACGAAGAGCAAGGGGAAACGATTGAAAATGTTCTTTTGTGCGGCTGGAACGAGTGGATGGCAATAAAAACTTTCAATGGCAACGAAACGGTGTTCTGCGATGTCTACAACGAGGAATACTCGCGCGATATCGAGATGATGAAAGGCAGTTGCGGCGATAATTTTTATCTGCAGATGATCCGCAATTTGCGCCAATATAAGTTTGAAGAAGCCAAACACTACAAGTATCAAAAGATGACGATTGATCTGGATGATACTACGCTCGCACAGTGGGAAAGCGTAAAGGCGCATTACCGCGATTTTGCGGGCGATGCGATGGAACGCAACTTTACTGACGCGGTCGGCAAGAGCATGTATACAGATACGAGTAACCGTAACGATATTACCGATGTAAAGGTAGTTCATAATTCGTCGGATTTGTTTATTTACGTCAAAACACAGGATGACATCACAGCCTACAACGGCACGGATACCAATTGGATGACCGTATTAGTGGGTACGGATTCGGACGACGAGTCCTTTGAAAATTATCAGTTCATAATCAACCGCAACCCGAAAGAAGACGGTACTACGTCTGTCGAAAAATCGAAGGGCGGGTTTAATTGGGCAAGCGCAGGTTCGGCGGAGTACCGTTTATACGGCAACGTAATAGTGTATAAGATTCCTTTGTCTTTGTTGGGATTGGATGCGGATAACTGCCATATTCGTCTGAAAGTCACGGATAATGTGACCAATCCAAGCGATATCATGGATTATTATATCAGCGGTGATTGCGCACCGATCGGACGGTTGAGTTACAGCTATGGCTATTAAAAAATTCTTCAAAAAATGTATTGTTGCGGTGCTTTTGTTGACGCTTGCCGCAACGGCGCCGATAGGCTGCAGCGGGCAGGGCAATACAAAGGAACCGGAGGAGCAGCGAGAGATGACGAATCATGCAGTGTACGACGGCGTAGCTCTGCCGGACAGCTTGTGGCAGGCTCCCCAGTATTACGGAGACTCCGCAAACGACCGTACCGAATCGGATATACGCGGTACCATTCAGGCAATTTATTACCGAAGCGACTATATCGGAGAAGAAAGCTATGCGTTTGCATTTCTCGGCATTCCCGAGGATGCGTCGGAACAGAACCGCAAGCCGGCTGTGCTTTTGATTCACGGCGGCGGCGGTACCGCCTATTGGCAATGGGTTAAAGAATGGGTTAACCGCGGCTATGTTGCCTTGGCGATGGATTTGGAAGGGCATGTTCCCAAGCCGGAAGGCACGTCGGACAATGCGCCGGCAGATTTATATGTCGATTCGCAGTACAATGCGCCGCACAACCAGAATTATGGCGATGCGGAACTGCCTATCGAACAGACATGGATGTATTATGCCGTTTCAACGGCGATTCTCGGCAATTCGCTTTTGCATTCGCTAAACTGCGTCGATATCTATAAAATCGGTGTCTGCGGTGTCAGTTGGGGAGGTGTAATTACTTCCATTATCAGCGGATATGATGACCGTTTCGCTTTCTCCATTCCCATTTACTGTTCTTTAAATATTGCGAGCAGTAAGGCGGGGAACCTCAATAGTTATTATCGCAGCCATCCCGCGGCACGGGTATGGGACGACGACGAAGGTCTCAGCCGCGTGGAAACGCCGATTTTGTTTTTGGCGATGAATGACGACGTAAGCGCCCTGCCGGACAGCATTTCTTATACCGCGGAACGTTGCAAAAACGCGACGGTATCTTTCGTGCGCAATTGGGCGCACAGCCATTCGCATGCTTTTGCGCGGCCTGAACCGTATGCGTTTGCCGACAGTATCGTGAAAGACGGTAGCGGATTGGTTCGCGTAGAATCGCAGCCGCAGGGGACTTCCGGAGCTGTGCTGATAACGGTACCCGAGGGCATACAAGTCAAAGCATATATCGCTTTTACCGGGGGGAATATGGACAAAATTCCTACTTGGGGGCATATTCGCCTGACTGTCGAAAACGGTTCGGTTGCCTATGAAATAACCGATGAAATGGCACAGGAAGCGGGAGGAGCTGTTACTTGGTTTTATATATGGTTTGTCGACCAGTATGATCGCGTCGTATCAACGCAGATGATGCAGGTTGCATAATTGCCGCACCGTTGAGCGGATATGTTGGTTTTGGCAATTCGGGCGGGGCAAAGCTCGGCTCGAAAATGAATGAATTACTTTTTTCATGGAGGGAAGAAATGAAGAAAAAACTTTTAGCACTTTTGCTTTCGCTCGTCGCGGCACTGTCGCTTGCGGGTATGGCATTTACGGTTAGCGCGGCGGATGATGCGGCTGCGGCAGAAGCGCAGGAATTGAGTGTTGTTGATGTCAATTTCAACGGCGGTTGGAATGGCTTTTTAATCAATTTTAATGTTCAGTCCGGCAAAACAACGGAGAATATTGATAAGCCTGCCAACATTGTGATTCAGGATTCTGCCAAGCAGGATATCACTGATTCGTATGGCTTTTTGCTGCATGAAAGCTATTTGATGTGTTTGAATTCCACATCCTTTATGGGTGTCGGAACGGTCATTACGCTGAAAGCGGGCTTTGTGTTCGCCGACCAGGAATTGAAGGAGGATGTTTCGTTCATCTATGCAGAAGCGAACAAGCCTTTGGTCGCGTACGATCCCGCGACGCACGATCCGACGAGCCTTGCAATCAATAACGATGAAGCGGACAACAAAGTTTTCGTTAACGGCACGCTGCAGCTCACTGCTACGGTCAACAGCACGGCTACCACCGTCCTGTATTATTCCGACGATGAAGAAGTTGCAACGGTCAACAAGACGACGGGCGTGGTATCGGGCATCGCCGAAGGTTCCGCTACAATTACCGCGAAGGCGGGGACGCTGACTGATACGTTTGAGGTAACCGTCCTTCCCGCATTGGAGGTGAAAGGCGTCGAGTTTGGCACCTCATACAAAATTTATGTCGAACAGAACGGCACGCTTGCAATTCCTTCCGATTTTACAGCACACCCTTATTATGACAACGAAGGAACGAAGGTTACGGGCAATAATTTTGCTTTGACGGCGGATAACTGCAAATTGGGGACGGTAGACACATCCACGTTGGGAACAAAAAGCACGACTGCGACCGTAACCTTTGAGGAAGAAGAGTATACGCTCGATGTTTCCGTCGAGGTCTATGAAGTATATGAAATGGATATTAAAGAACTCGGCGTCGTCGAATGGTTCAATTTTGCGACCTTCGTACAATTCCCGAACAGCACGGTCAACGTTGCGAATCTTACGGATAGCTCTTTGATTCCGAACGCGACGAAGTATACCTATACCCGCGCGGACGGCACGGAAGTTCCCTGCGGCACCTACAACCTCGGCGGCGGCAATATTGCTATTATTCCGAATTTCCTCGACGGCAATCAGAATATCGACAACTGGAACAAGGCGCCCTATATGCAGGAAGGAGATCGCATCACTCTGCAAGCCGGGTTGGAAGGTTATATGTGGACCGGCGAATTGACTTCAACGGCGACGGACAATGCGGTTATGGTTCCCGGTACTGGTATGGTAGTTCCCGAATGCCGCCTGACGACGGAAGTTACGTATGTGTTTGACGGCAGCATTTGGATGCTGTATATTCCTTATACCGATTTGGAAGTCGATTCGGAAGCGTCTGTTATGATTGGTGAAACGGTCAGCCTGAACGCAGTGCGCGTTCCGAGCGATGCAACAGAGGGCAACTTCTACTATGAAAGCAGCGATACCAGCATCGTTACCGTCAACAGCAACGGCCGCATTACCGGCGTAAAGGAGGGCACGGCGACGATTACCGTTACCTTGAAAGACGGCGAGGCGGGAGAAAAGACGAAAACGGTTACCGTTACGGTCACCGACGGCATCATTGGATTAGAATTTGCCGAAGGTTCCTCGCTGACTGTCGCTAAGGGTACGGAAACTTTGGATTTGAGCGGTTTGACTGCGAACCTCGTTTGGGCGAGCGGCAAAACGCAGTCTGTCGATCTGTCAACAGCCGAAATTATTGGGTATGACAAGGATACGGTCGGAGAAACGGAAGTTACCGTACGCGTCACGGTGGATGGCCAAACGTATCAGGCGCAGCTCCCTGTGACGGTTACGGAGAATGGCGGGTGCAGCTCGTCGATCGGTGCGGCTTCTGTATGTGCGGTTGCGATCGCTTTGTTGGGCGCTGCGTCTATTGCTATCGTGGTTTTCCGCAGGAAGAAGGCTGACTAATAAATATCTCTCCGGAATGACTTTCGTGTTTATCGTTCCGCTCGCGGATGCGTTAAACGCGACAGCCGGGGAAAGGACTCGCCTTTGAACGGGCAATAAAGGGGAAATGGTAAGGGTAAAAAATGCGTCGACCGCCAAACCGTTTTACGGGGCGGCGGTCGTTTCGCTAAAAAACGAGGAAATATAATGTCTAAATTGATCAATTTTAAAACAGAGTACCAAAATCAGCCGATGGCTGTCGATACGCGCAAACCTCGCTTTTCTTGGCAATATGAAAAAGATTTTACAGGGAAGCAGGCTTCTTACCGCATTTTGGTCGCAAGCGGGCTTGCCTTGTTGAAGGAGGGAATAGCCGACGTATGGGACAGCGGTATCGTTCGCTCCTCAAAGCATATCGGCATCGAATATGCCGGTAAACCGTTGCAGTCGCACAGCCGGTATTTCGTTTGCTGCATTGCAGAAGATTCCGAAGGGCACTCCTATCGTTCCGAACCGGCTGTTTTTGAAACGGCGCTGTTCAATGCGGAGGATTGGAAAGGAATGTGGGTATCCATTCCCGATAACTTTAACGGCGGAACGTTATTGTTTCGTAAGGTTATTGAATTGGATTCAAGGAAAAAGGTTATCCGTGCGCGGGCATACATTTGCGGATTGGGGTATCATGAATTTTTTGTCAACGGCAAAAAAATCGGAAACAGCGTACTGAATCCCGGCGTTACAGAGTATAGTGAGAGAATATTGTATTGCGTCTATCCGATGGACGAATTGAACGCAGGCAAAAATGTGATCGGCGTCGAAGTCGGCTACGGTTGGTACGGTTCGCGTAAATTGCTCGCACAGATATATGTTGAATATGATGACGGGACGATTTACGAAGATCATTCCGGCCCCGGTTACGGTTGGTGGGTTGGCGGCAGCCCTACAATCGACAACAGCATTTATGGCGGCGAAGTGTACGATGCGCGCATCGAGGCCAAATATCCGCGCAACTGGAATACGCTCGATTTCGAGCCGACGTGGGCAAACGGCTGGATGTATACGATTTACACAGCTGCGCCGCGAGGTAATTTGGAGGCGCAACAAATCGAACCGATAGAGGTATGCGCGCAATATCCCGAAAAATCGAGAACGGAGCGGGAAAAAAACGTTTGGATTATCGATATCGGGCAAAACATGGCAGGGTGGGCTCGTATAACTGTCCGCGGAGAACGGGGAGCTTCCGTCACCTTGAAATTCGGCGAACAACTAACGAAGGACGGATATGTCAATCAGTTAAATCTGCGGTCAGCGCGCTGCTCGGATACATACATTTTAAAAGGAGAGGGAATCGAAGAGTACGCGCCTCGTTTTACCTATCATGGTTTCCGCTATATTCAAGCTGAAATTGACGGCAATGCAGAGTTGCTTACCTGCGTCGGCGAACACGTGCATACCGCCACGAGAGTGGTCGGCAGTTTTTCCTGTTCAGACGCGCAGTTGTGTCGCCTGCATGATATAGCAGTCGTGACGGAACAAAACAACGAACATTCGATTTTGACGGACTGCCCGCAACGCGATGAGCGTTTCGGTTGGCTCAACGACTTGAGTTCCCGCATCTATCAAACGATGTATAATATCGATATGGCGCGTTTTATTCCCAAATTTATTCGCGATATCACGCATACACAGCGGGAAAACGGCGGCATTGCGGACACGGCGCCCTATTATACGGGCGGTATTCCGGCAGACCCGGTCTGCGTCATCTATCCGCTGCTGGCGAACTATGCGTACCGCTATTACGGCGACCGCAGAACGGCGGAAACGGAATACAAGCCGATTCGGCGCTGGGTCGAATTCCTGCTGTCCCATTCGCAGAATTACATCATGGATTACTATTATTATGCCGACTGGGTCTGCCCGTTTGCGGATGTTAAAGCGGACAATCTGTATGTTTCTACTCTGTTTTTGCTGTGGCATTTGAAGGAAATGCGCCGTTTGGCGGAAATTACCGGGCACGCAAAGGACGAAAAGGCGTACGCCGCGCATGCGGAAAAGAGTATCCAAGCCATCAACGAGAAGTATTTTGATGAAAAAACATGCAATTACTGCGGCGGTACGCAAACAGAAAATGCCTTGGCGCTTTCTTTGGGCGTGGTTCCGGATAAATATTGCAAAAAAGTGGCGGAAAACGTGTATAAAGATGCGGTGCGGCGCAATCATCACTGCACCAGCGGGAATATAGGATACCGACATGTGTTTTATGTGCTTGCTGAGTACGGCTATGTGGACGAAGCAATCCGCATTTTAAAGAATCCGGAATATCCGGGGTGGGGCTACATGCTCGCCAACGATGCGACGACTGTTTGGGAGCGTTGGGAAGCGGAAATGCAGAACGAAATGCATTCTTTCGACCATCCCATGTTTGGCAGTTACGATGCGTTCTTCTATCGTTATTTGGGAGGCATCGGCATAGCCGAGGATGCTTTTGCCTGCGATAAGATTAGCATTGAGCCTGTCTTTACCGGTTTGCTTGACTTTGCGGAAAGCAAAATGGATACCGTCCGGGGAACAATTGTTTCGCAATGGAAGCGTGAAAACGGCAAAATCAATATTCATATTGAGATACCGCCGCAAACGACGGCGTCCGTGAAAGTAAACGATACGGTTCAGAAATTGACCGCCGGAATATACGACTTTTCGGTTGCGGAATAGAATAAACGGTGATAAAATGAAGAGGAGTATCTGTACGCTGTTGGCGTGCCTGCTTTTGTTGGGCTGCGGCTGTTCCGGCCCGATGGGCGGAGCGGGAGAGGAGAAACAACTGGCGGAAAGAGGAGAATGGATGGAATACACGTCGTATCAACTGGAAACCTGGCTGCGTCCGTTTTGGAATACGCGTGAGGTGTACAACGAAACGGTCTTATTCGTCGGGGAAGAGGATGCGGCGCCGCTCCTGTATAAGCCGTCAGAGGTCGTATCCGTGCGCGATTACGGACTGCAAATCGAATATGTATACGGCAAGGATTACACCTTGACGGAGGACGGAAAGATTCAGCGCATTGCGGGATCGTCGATTCCGTATTTTACCGTGGACGAATATTATCGGACGGAGAT
>OCHU01000042.1_pt1 | contig 15464 bp, 9 predicted proteins | sample 1538531 | NCBI WGS metagenome assembly OCHU01 (sample SAMN04571705, study PRJEB22368) | human gut metagenome | biome: human gut; material: stool | host: Homo sapiens | place: Luxembourg | collected 2012-09-27 | reverse complement strand
CAGATGTGTGCTTATGAGGAGAGTGTTTGCATGGGCCTTTTTAACAGGATTATTGATAAAATGGTCAGCGATAAAGTTCCATTTAGAAAGAGAAAAAGGCTGATTGTATTTGTGGCAATCATAACCCTTCTTTCTATGACAACAGCTACGGTTGCGTGGTTCTCGGTAAACACTTTCGCGGGCGTTGACAAGCTTGACCTCAATATCAGCCTTGCCGCACAACTTAAAGTCAGTATGGAAAACCACGGCAAAGACCTTGAAAAATACGGCAAGGTAATCACAAATGAAATGATTGACGATTACCTTAAAAAGCATGGTTCAAGCCTTGAAGATACGGTGCTTGACCCTGTTACAACAAGAGAGGGTACAGAGTTCACCAATCAGCGTGGCACAGTCAGAGAGCCTAACAAGCACAGCTACCTTGAGTTTGAATGTTACTTCATCGCAACCGAGGAAATGTGGGTCCATCTCACAACCGAAAGCACAAAAGCAGGTGCTGATGACGGTACAAAGGTGTCAACAGAGTCAACCGGCGCAAAGGCTGATGTAGTAAATTGTGCAAGAGTTGATTTCACAGCTGAGGGAACAGGCAACGGCACAACAATTTATGAGCCGAACAGAAGTAATCCCGTAAACGGACAGACAACTTTTGATTTGCCGTCAGGTTCAATGGTTTACTCAAACAACACAAGGCTTTTCCATCTTAATCAGCTCGAACCTGTTAAGGTAACAGTTCGCCTTTGGATTGAGGGTAACGACCCCGAGTGTGATGACGATGTTCAGGATGCACAGCTTTCTGTACAGCTTGGCTTTGTCGGATGCGATAAGGACAATAAACCAATATCATAATTAAACAATATCCCGTAGGGGCGGTCATCGGCCGCCCGCCCTGGAGGAACTGTCATTCAACGCAGATTTCAGACAGGAGAAAAATTATGGGTTAATGAAATACGCACAATCCGACAGTTAAACGGATACAACTTTGAGGGGAGAGAAAAACTTGTTCGGAAAAAAGAAACCAAAAATTGAACAACCGATTACTCCCGAGGAGTTAAGTCGCTTAAATGATAAGAAAATGGCAGATGCCGAGATTGAACATTTTCATGTGAAAAATGATTCAATAGAGATTGTAAAATACAAAAAGCGCAGACGGCTTTTGAGCATTATCCTTTCGGTCTGCATAATCATTCTTCTTATTCTGTTCATTGTTTCAACGCTTGTAACGCAATGGGGCGACTTGATTATCAGCATTGATTCTCCTGCCGTAAAAAAAGGTATCGTGCTTAGCGAAGACGCTGACTTCAAAACTCAGTGTGCTTCACTTACTGCGAAGCAGGTTAAGGATGTTACAAACATTACATATGCATGGCTTCCTGTTGACCTTGACACAAGCAAGGACGGTGCGCACAACGGCAAAAACTATGTTGCTTATACTTTCTATTGTAAAAATAACGGAGAGGTTGAGCTTGACTATGACGCAGTGCTTGAAATCACAGGTGCGGCTAAGTCGGCAGATGAAGCAACCCGAGTTATGATTTACAAAAACGGCAAGAGCTCAATTTACGGCAAAGGTCAGTACAAAGACAGAAGCAAAGCCGAAACCGATTGTACAAAGTTTGTAAGCGATAAGGAAGTTTATAAAACATCAACCGAAAAATTCAAGGTTGGCGATATTGACAAATACACAATCGTAATTTGGATTGAGGGTAACGACCCCGAATGTATCGACGATATCCGTAACGGTCATGTAAGAATGAGAATGCTGTTCTCGGTTCGTGACGATGAAGAATCCACAGCAAAACCGTAATTTTCGGTACAGTATTACATCAACTTGGTATTATGTGCCTCGGCACTGATATAGTAAAAAATCCCTATGGTGTTTTAGGGACAAAAAATTAATTTTATTTAGGAGGAATTTCTCTATGAAAACAACATCAAGAAAGAGATTATTAATCTCTTCCGTAGCAATGCTCCTCGTGGCAATGCTCGCACTTGGTACAGCAACATTTGCTTGGTTCACACAGGATACGCGTTCTTATGCTGACAAGATTAACGTAAGAACAAGTAAAGTAAGTTCTCTCGTTCTTAGTAAGAGTGACAGAACAAACTGGCAGAGCCATATCGAGTATGACGTAGATAGAATAATGTTTCCTGCTTCTTCATCAAACGGAAGCAAGTGGTTCTATGCTAACGCTTCTGACGCTCTTTCAGGTGCAGTTGACAACGCATCAATCAAGGACGCACAGGCACCTGGCACAACAACAGCAGACTATGTATTCATTAATGAACTTAACATTAAAAACGCTGGTGCAGTTAAGGTTACGGATGTTAAGATTAAATTTAATCTCCAGGGCGAAAATAGTGACTACGCTCGTGTAGCTCTTGTTCCTATCGGTGTAGACGGTTCTGCTACTACAACTGACGGTACATTCGGTACAGGTACTGTATATGGTAAGAAAGCTACTCCTTATCAGCCGATCAGCTCACTCGCAGGCGATTTAGGTGCTTCTATTACACCATCTACAACTTATGAAGTTTCAGTTCCAGATCTTGATGTAGATAAGGCTGCTTATTATGCCCTCTATGTTTGGTTTGAGGGTCAGGATGTAGACTGTAAAGATGCTAATTCAGGTCAGAAGATTCCTAATCTCGTATTTGATGTAGAAGGTACACCTGTAGAAGAATAATTTCTTGTTTTTTCTAAACATTATTTAAAATTCAAATGCAATGGAGACCCCTTATGAAAAAAGTTGTAAAAAGAATAGTAAACATAATAATTGACATTATTGTGATTTTGATTCTGGCAGTTTCGGTTTTAATCGTTACATTGTCACTAACTTCCAAATCATCAGGGGTCCCCAATGTTTTCGGTGTTGCGCCCCTTAGTGTTCTGACAGGTTCAATGGAAGATACAATTAATACAGGCGATCTTATTTTCTGTGAGGTTACGGACGATCCTTCATATGAATATAAGAAAGGCGATATTGTTACTTTCTATAAGAATATCAACGGTAAATCCGAACTCAATACTCACCGAATTGTTGAGGTTGTTAAGGATGATAACATTACCTACTACAGAACACAGGGTGACAATAAGAAAACCAACCCCGAGCCCGATAAGGATCTTCAAACCTCTTCAACTATTGTTGCCAAATACACAGGTACGAAGATTGGCGGCGTGGGTAACTTTTTAAGCTTTATCAGAACTCAGCTTGGATTTTTCCTCTGCGTTCTGCTTCCGATGATTATTTTCTTTGTTTATGAAGCGGTTCGTGTTGTTCTCAACCTGCTTGCCTACAATAAAGAAAAAACTCTCGAAGAGGCAAAGCTTGCGGTTGATTCCGCAGAGCTTACCGAAGAACAGAAAAAGAGAGCTATTGAGGAATATCTTGCCTCCGTCGGAGAAAATCAGGACAAGGCGGAAAATGAGCCTGAAGTACAAACACCTGCTGACGGCAATAACTCCGCTGATAATTCCGATTAAGTTATGACAAATTTGTCCCTAACGCATTCATAGCGTTTATCGTAACGGTATATTTCTTTCTCAGCATCAAAGCTGAGAAAGAAATACAGTTACAGCTTACAGTAAAAACACAACAGAAATTATCAGTTAATTGCAGTGGCGAACCGAGTTCTCCCGTCTGAAATACAGATTTTCTGATAATACAAAAACAAATCATTAACACAAAACCGTTTCCGTCGGAAACGAGCGGCAGTCGCTGATTGCCGCAGTATAAGGCGATGTAATTTCGCCTAAAGAAGATGAGAGTAGATTTTTTTAAGGAGACGAAGTACCGTGGATACAGTATTTAAATTTCTTTTTGAATTTCTCGGTCAGTTTTTTGGCTCATTATGGTCAATAATCACCGGGTTATTTGGCGGAGTAGGCAATGCCTTTGATTTTTCCGCTTATGTAAACATTATTAATGCCTATACCACGGAGCTTGGCGGCCTCGCATGGGTAATTGCGATTATTGCCATTGTGCTTCTGGTAGCTGTGCTTGCACTTTGCGTATGGCTTATTGTCGTCGCTGTAAAAAAGTTTATTCGTTCGCACAGAAGAAGAAAAGATACAGATTCTCTTGTTAAAGAGGTTCAGGCACTCAACAAAGAGGTTATGAGACTTAACCTTGAAAAGGATAAGATTCTCTCTATGAAGGTTTCACAGATTGGTCTTAACCCCAACGAGATTTCAGAGCTTACAGGCGAAGAAATCGAGTCACTCAAGAACGGCGAAGAAGAGGACACAGGCGAAAGCCGTTTCTACAAGCTTACGGAAATCGACCATCTTTGGGCAGATTATGTTCCGCCGGTTTATGACAACGATATCACACTTCCCGAGTTCTGTGAGCGTTTCAGACTCTTTGCTTGTTCACAGCTTGGTCTTTACTACGATATTAAGCTTATCAGACTTTTTGTTGCTGCGTTTGCGTCTACCAGACTTATTATCCTTCAGGGTATTTCAGGTACAGGTAAAACTTCACTTGCTTACGCCTTTGGTAAGTTTGTAAACAATCCTTCAATCGTTGCTTCCGTTCAGCCGTCATGGCGCGACAGAACAGAGCTTTTCGGTTACTTCAACGAATTTACAAAGAAGTTCAACGAAACTGAGCTTCTACGTGCAATGTATGAGGCATCGTATAACGAAAACATCTATGCGGTAATCCTCGATGAGATGAATATCGCTCGAGTTGAGTATTATTTTGCCGAGATGCTTTCAATTCTTGAAATGCCGTCAAGAGATGAATGGGTTGTTGATATCATCCCGAACTCTTGGCCGTCTGACCCGAAGCATATCGTGAACGGTCAGCTCAAAATTCCGCCGAATATGTGGTACATCGGTACTGCGAATAACGATGACTCGACATTTGCTATCACAGATAAGGTTTATGACCGTGCTATGCCGATTAACATCGACACAAAGGGTGTTCCTTTTGAAGCACCTCTCACAGACTCTGTATACATTTCATACAAACATTTTGAGTACATCCTCAATGCCGCTAAGGTTCAATTTGTTGTTTCGGAAGAGAACCTCAAAAAGATTGCCCTTCTGGATGATTATGTTATTGAGCATTTCCGCATAGCTTTTGGTAACCGTATTGTAAAACAGCTTCGTGACTTTGTTCCTGCTTATGTCGGAACAGGCGGTACAGAGCTTGACGGTCTTGACTATGTTCTTGCCCGCAAGGTATTTAGAAAATTTGAGTCACTCAATCTTTCATACATTCGTGATGAAATAGATGGCCTTTGTGCGTATATTGACGAGCTTTTCGGCGAAGAAAATATGACTGAGAGCAAGGATTATCTCCGTATGCTCAAGAAGCTTGTATAATTTTAGCAATTCAGGGCGAACTCTGTTCGCCCTTTGCTTGGTGAAAGGACTTTGTCCCTTTAGCGGTAAAACTATCTGATTGGAGAAAAATCAATGGCTGATTTTGGTAAATATTTCAGAGCATATATGTATATGCAGGACATTCTGAAAAATGATTTTACTTACAATTACATAACAGAAGGCCTTAAGGACGGCGATAAGGGCGAGGATAAGCTCGACGGTAAGACCAACGAAAAGGTAATTGATATGGAATGGGTTGTTGCCATTGAGGAAACACTTCCGTACATTCAGAAAGCAATAGACGAACAGCGCCGTTTTATTAAGCAGGTTGACAATGTTGTTAGAGTTGAGCTTGCAAAAAAGATTGGACCCGAGTCTGTTAAGCACCTTTCGCAGCACACTAACTTTATCGCCAAGGTTGAGGGTGATATGGTAACGCCTAACAAAATCCTCACAATTGAGCGCGAAGAAAGCTTTGCTATTTATGAAAACCGTGTGCTTATGACGCTGATTCGCAAAGCGCTTCATTTTGTTGACGATAAATATTCAAAAATGAAAGATGTGCCGAACGACAGCTATAATAAAATTTCTATGGTTCGCCACATTGATTTTAATGAGAAAAAAGTAGATTTTAATCTTAACTATATAAATGAATCTCACGAAACTCTTGCAGATGACCTTGATGTTCTTGATGTTTCACAGCTTTCGGACTTTGACCGAATCAGAAGAATCAGAACAACCCTTAATGAGTTTTTAAACACTCAGTTGATTAAGGAAATCTCAAAAGAGCCTGAGGTTCGTCCTCCGCTCATGCAGACCAACCTTCTCAAAAAGAACCCCAACTTTAAAAGAGTGGTTGAGCTGTGGAACTTTCTCGACAGCTACAAGCGTAAAGGCTTTGAGGTTGTAAGCGAGGAATACAACGGTAAAATGACAGATACTGTTCAGCAGGATGTTTACTTTGCGATGGGATTCCAGCATTTTATGATGTCTATTGCTACAAACCCGGCACTTCGTTCAATCCTTAAGGAACAGTACGACGCTGAAAATGCACGAATTGCCGAGGAAGAATCAAAGCCGCAGAAGGCCCGCGAGGCGGTTATGAAGGCACAGCTTGATGCTGTTCGTAAAGAGGAGATGGAAATCCGCCTTCGTGAAATCCGTGAACGCGAAAAGAAAATTCTTGACCTCACGAATGAAATCAAGAATTTAAAGGTTATAATTGATCAGAAAGAACAGCAGATTCTCACTCTTAGGGGCAGGGTTTCTGCTCTTGAAGACCAACTTGAAGAGGTTAAGAAAGAGCTCCAGCAGACAAAACTCAAGTTGATGGAGGCAGAAAAGAGGATTGCCGAGCTTGAGGAAGAAAATCAGCAGTTAAAAGATACTATTGAAGAGTTGAATAAAACGATTGATGAACTCAATCAGACTATTGACACACTCAATAAAAAAATAGTAGAATTAAATAACAGAATTCTCGTGCTTGTGCAGGAGAATGCTCGTTTGCAGACAAAGGTGAAAGAGCAGGAAGCTGTTATCGCCGAGCAGAAGGCTCATATTGCAGAGCTTGAAACTCAGGTTGCCGAGCAGCTTGCCAAGATTGCCGCTCTTACACAGAGCCTTGAAAAGTGCCATGCGCAGATTGAAGAGGATAACCGCAGGATTACCGACCTAACCGAGAAAAATGAAAATCTTACGGAAACACTTCAGAATGAGCGTGTTCAGCACAGGGACACTGTCAATAAAATGAATGCCGATTTTGCTGATGAAAAGCAGCAAATGACAGATGCTCACACAGCCGAGGTTGAATCGCTCAATCATAAGATTGCGGATGCTGAGGTCGAACATAATGATTATGTTGCCAAGCTTAATGCGGATTTTGCCGCAAGGGCAAATGAAACCGAGCAAAAGCATCTTAAAGAGCTTGCAGATAAAGAAGAAACTCACAAGAAGGAACTTGTTGAAATTAAGGAAGCCAACCTTAAATCATCAGCAGCAAGCAATGCCGCTCACGCTTCTGAGCTTAAAAAGGCTTATAAGTCGGTTGACAAAAAGGTTGAGCTTGCTGAAAAAGCTTGTGAAAAGCGTATGAAAGCCAAGGTTGCCGAGGTTAAAAAAGAGGCTCAGGCTGAAATTCGCAAAGCCGAAAAGAAAGCAAGCGAAAAAATCAGCCTTGTTAAGGATGAAATTAAATCTGTCAAGGATACAGGCGATTTGTTCGTTCGTGACTATGGCTTCGGCAGTGTTGCAGTTGTTTCAAAATATGCCGACGAGCTTGTTAAGTTCGGCAAAGCTACTGTTGCAGACGAGCTTATAAACGCACAGAAAAGCGTAAGATCTCTTTGCATATGCAGAAGTAAAAAGGGTGTTGTGCTTGCAGGCTTTTCACAGAGCGGCGCAAGCGTATATAATGTTTATAAAAAGCAGGCAGATCTTACTGTTGCATTTAACGATTTGTGTTCAATGCTGAAAGGTATGAGCAATCTGCCGATTGTAATTACATTCTCCGGTGTTGACAGACCGTTTGTGATGAATTTTGAAAACATTGTAAGAGATGCAACCAAAAGAAAAACAACTGTTTTCCATAACAAAACTCTGAAAGCAAACGGATTTGTTTCAGTTTATTTTGGTAAAGAATAAGGGGCAAAAATGAAAAACTCTACTGCGCCCAACAGAAAAACGGGCAGAATGATTGCTAAAAATTTAATAGTTCTGTTCACTGTTGCACTTGCCGGCTTTTGCGGCATTCAGGCGTGGTTTACGGATAAGAATTCAGTCGATGCCAACGGTATAGAGGTTGAGTGTCAGGCACCTGACGGTATTGAAATTGCTGTTGTTGGGCACGGTGCCCCTGCTCCTACCGCATATAAAACGGGTAATATTACGCTTAGTAAAGCTAATTGCAATTTTCTTGATAAACTTCAGTTGACTGAAATAACTGGTGACGGCACATATTTTAGCAAACCGTCTTTGATTCAATCAGGCGGTCAAGCCCATGTTAATCCAGATGGAGAGTGGAGTAAGCCTACTGAAAATTTGCATTATTTGTCGTTTGACCTTTACATTCGTGCAAAATCGCAGTATAATATATCAATAGGCAAAAAATCAACAATAAAACCGGATGCTCCTCAACTCACAACTCAAGACGGTACGGACATTAAAAATAAAAGCAAGTACGGTAATTTTTCAAGAGATTCCGTAGTTGGTGCAGTAAGATTCTCGGTTGTTGACTATAAGAAGGATCCTCCTTCAAAAAAGCTCCTGTGGTTGCCGGCTCCGAATATCTTGTTGAAGCAGGAGACTGACGAGTACACTTTGTCAGACAATATGCCAAGCGGAGAATCGTACAGTCATGTATACTATGACACGAAAAAAGCACAACAAACAATCAGCGATTCTATAACTGATAGTGCGTTTGTTGTGAATAAAGATGGTTTTGTTGACGGAAAATTTACCTATGAGCTTGGTAAAAACCAAACCATTGCACGACTTGAAAAGCCCTCAGGAACAGGTCAAGAAGATGATCAATTCTTCAGTGCTATGGTAACCTGTAATATGTGGATCGAGGGCGAAGACGCAGAGGCAAGACTTGCCCTTGTAAACGGAAAATTTAATGTTAATCTTGTATTGACAAAAGAGACAAAAGAAAGTTGATTTTAAAGTAGGAAAGGGGAATTTTTGATGAAGTTGAAAGATAAGTTTTGTAACTTTCTCAACGGTTTAGTTGACTCAAGACTGAATAACACAAAAAAGGTCACGACTTCATATGTTGCTCTTTTTCTTGTTTTAAGTATTTTCGCAGTATCTACTTTTTCATGGTTCACAATAAGAGATACGGCAACTATTGATTCAGATCCCTTTTCTCTTGAATCTGCTGCCGGAATGAGAGTTAATAAGGGTGAAGAAATAAGAAATACAATCACCGTAAAACAGGCAAAGCTGAAAGAAGCATCAAGTGTTGACGGTCGTAATATGTTTTTCCCTGTAGATCGCGGATACGGCGATAAAGGACAAAGCGTTGGCACAAGCGAAATGAAATTTCGTGAAGGCACAGTAGGAGATAAAAATAACGGATACATATACGGCGATTTTACCCTTACCGGTCAAACAGGCGGTCAGGTTGAAGTATATGTAAAAAGTTACAAAGTTGAGGTAAAAAATAAAAATACAGGTAATACAGAAGTTTATGACGGTGCAACACATATTACTGTTGACGGCAACAGTAAGCCATCGACATATCTGGCATATCAGAATCCTTGTCCAATAAGGATTGCATTCATCAGAAACAGTGCTGAGGCTTCGACCGTTATTGATCCCACTGCAATTATTGACAACTACGCTGACGAATGTCAGGCAGTAAGTTCTGTTAATTCGCTCGGCTCGGCAACAACCACTAAAGCAAGGGGCAGGTCATTTTCCGACTACTATTTCGGTACAGGTGCTCCTCTTTTTACTCTTGACGGTCTTAAATCCCAAAACATAACCATGGTTGCGTGGCTTGAGGCAACCGGAGAGAACTGTGACGCTTACGAGGGTCAGGATGTGTCAATTACAGTTGAGCTTGAAAGTAACTGGAAAGATATGGAATATGTTACTTTCGTTGACAAAACAAAAGGTGATGCTGACAATGACCAAGATACGGAACTCAGGTGGGTTGGCAATGCCGGATGTTTCCTTGTTATGACCTATTATGACGAAAACTTTCAAAATCCAAAGTCAGTAGTAATGAGTGAGTCAAAGAGTGATGGAAAAAAACCTATTGAATGGATAGCTTATCTGCCAAAGGATAAAATAACAAACATATCTTTTATGCGATATAGTAAAGTAAAAGAGAAAATTAAGCTTGACGGAACTAATGATGTTGAGGTAGGCAGAATATATAATGTATGGCATACAACAGCTGAAGTAAATACATGGATTGCTGCAAATAAAAGTGGCAATGGTAAAAAAGCATATGATTGGTCACTTGACATAAATAAAAACGGTCTTCAGACATACCGCACAGATGACGGAACTGCAACCGGAAATAAAGAAAATACCTATTATGCCGTACACGGTAACGGTTACGGCGATACCCCTACTGTTGCTGAAAATGTTGCCCCGTGTATCGGATATTGGGGTACAAAGTATGCCAACAGTTCAGGCGGCAGTGTTGAACCGACTACAACCGAACAACTGCCGATAACCGGAGAGACCTACGCGAGAGCGGATATTCAAATTGATTACAATTTATGGTTAAATGAATATAATTCATATAACGGCGGCGGAGGTCTGAGAAATCTGCTTAGTCAGGATGTTTTGGTACTAAAAGCCGTTTTCGATTCAAACGGTACAGAAACCGCTTATGAAATGAAGCCGCAGGGTGGCGGAGATAAGTGCGTGCTGTCAAAGACAAGCGTCAAAAGCGGTTCTCGACTTGTAAGATTTGATTTGTATGATCCTGCAAAAGAAGATCCAATAATAAGGAATTATATAGTGCCTACAAACATTCAGCATACATTTACTGAGAGTGCGGGTTCTAACGAATATATCATATCTTATAGTTTGGTAAATCAAGGATCAGGTATAGTTGAAAAAGCAGGCAATTGGGAAAATTAATTGATTAACACATTAAGGAGGTGTCACGATGAGAGAAAGACTTGCTCTTTTAAGGGAGTATTTGAAAAACAGACTTGCATTTGGCAAGAATAAAAAAACAAGAAAAGGTTTTATACTCACTATGGTGGCACTTGTTGAAGTACTCGCCATATCGGTTGTGTCCGTTTCGGCTTGGGTTGAAACTATTTCAACAATCACAATTAAAGCTGAGGGCGCAAAAATTGACAACTATGTTTATACTAATGCCGATATTGGCAGTGGTGATGGTTATTCAAACAAAATCATTGACTTGACTAAATATTTCCGTGCTGCGGGTGGAGTGCATCTTGCTTCGGCTTCAAGTGCTGACGGTGAAAATATATTTTTTCCAATAAAGAAATCAGGTGCTTCTGAGTTTGGTGTTGGCTCTTACAGATGTGCGGATGTAAATGATAAGAATGTTAATTATATTGACTTTTCATTTAATGTAAAGGTTGATGAAACCTTTAAAGCGGATCATGCAGAATTTTACCTTGATCAAGTACCTAAGATAACTATAGGTGGTGAAAATGTTTCAGGAAACCTTGTAAGAATGGCAATTACAGATACCGATACTCAAAATACGGTTGTATGCGGTTCTAATGCCGGTGACGGAAATGTTGTAAATAAAGCAGATGGCACTAACGCTCCTGAGAATGTTCAAGCTTTTATCGATTTTGTTGTTAGTTCTGAACCTAGACCAACGGAGTTGTTTCGGGTTGATAGAGGAAGCAGTAAAACAATAAATATTAAAGTGTGGCTTCAGGATGATAATGCGGCTACTGCATATGCCGGTAAAACTGTTTCAATAACTGATGTTAATATTGTAACTCAGAACAAAAAAGGCAATAAAGTGTATTTTGTTGACCGTACTGTAAATGATACCACAAAAAATTGGACAAAGAATGTAACATTTCAGCAGGGTAGCGGAACTTCTGTAGTGATGAAGTTTGATGCGAAGTCGCATACATATTACTGTGATTATACACCCGCCGCTGACGGTACAAAAGTTAAGTTCACCTCGGGAAGTGTTACTTGGACTACTGATATGAAGTCGCTCAATTCAGGCGACAGTATGTACTACACCGCCTATGGCGATCATAATAACAGTAATGCCGGATACGGTACATGGGGCGAAGTGATTGAAATCAGTGTTTCAAGCAAAACCGCCGATGTACTCCCTGATACAGGCAATGTTTCAAGTGTATATATGGTTCCGGATAAAAATGACTCTTACAGTAAAGTTAGAATGCCATTTACTGCTGACAAGAAAAACTGGGTCGGTTATATTGCAAAGGAAAAGGCAGACAACATGACTTTTTCTTTTACAAATAACGGTAATACATATAAAATTCCTGCTCCTAACAGAGGCAATTCAACGCTTTTTGTTGTTACTTCTGCTACAACAGGTTATTGGGATCCACCTGCTACTATTACTGTTACTGCAGGCAAGAAAGATGCAGGAGATCCTAAAGTTAGTTATGATGGTTTGACAAGTACTACAATTTCTGTAACCCCAGGTACAAAGGTTAAGCTAATAGCAAATCCTAAAAAAGGTTTCGTATTGAAAAACTGGGTAAACAGCGATACAAGTGCCGTGGCAGACGGCATTGACAGCAACGGTTATTTTACCCCGACAGCTTCAGGTAACTATAACTTTACAGCCGTTTATGTTGAGTCGTTGACATTTGAGGCTTATGTCAGAACATATGACGGTGCAAACCTTTCTGAAAGCACAAATGGCGGCTCAGTTGAAATTAAGTGTGGAAACCAAAACTCGACTGTAGATTCCAACGATGGAACACACATTACACTCAATGCTGTTAAGGGCAGCACAGTTACATATTACGCAAAAGCTAAAGACGGATATGTTTTTGAAGGCTGGTACACAGATGAAGCCTGTGAGAGTATTTCGGAGAGTTCGAGCGATAAATATGAATTGGCTAATGTTGAGGTTTCCAAGAAGTTGTATGCGAAATTCAAAGTTGATACTTATACTGTAGAAGCATACACTCAGCACGGTAATAACGCTCCCTTTGATAAAGCCGGTAAGGTGTCTTTTGACAATAATAAATATGCGTCGAAAGTAACAACAACGGTAAATCGTAACGGAGAAGTAACTTTTTATGCTAAGCCTGAAAGCGGCTATGCTTTTATCGGTTGGTATGAGAGTAAAGATGCAGCAGATCCGAAGGTAGCGGTTAAAGATTGTATCTTAGATAACGGCGTCTATTCTACAAAAATGACGATACAATATTCTGATGTAAAGACATATGCACTGTATGCAAGATTTAAGGCTTTGTATACGGTAGAAGCCAAAGCGATGTACAACAACGGAAATGTTGTTACAGCCGGTACTGTACAGGTTGGCAACGAAAAAGCCGATAAAATTTCGAAAGCTCCCGTTATGGAGGGCGAAAATGTAACAGTTAAGGCAAGTGCCAATAACGGTTACAAGTTTGCCGGTTGGTATAAGGACGAGGCTTGTAATGAACCGTATTTCGATGAAAACAACAATGTTTCACCTATAACCTTAAATAAAGTTAGCAAGGGAATCACTCTGTATGCTAAGTTTGAGTTGGAGACTACTGAGTCAACAACAACAATCTATTTTGAACCCAGAGATGGATTCAGCACTTATAATGCATATGTATACAGCGATTCAGGGACTGAATACAAAGGTGGATGGCCGGGTAAGGTTGCTGATTATGATGATATTACAGGCTATTATAAATTAGAATTTACAACTTCTGATAAAGGTAAATTCAGAGTTATTGTAAACAATGGTAGTGGCACTCAGTATCCAAGCAATAGTGGACTTGAGGGTACAATCGGCAAGACATACCTCTTTGAGAGTGGCTCACCTGAAGCACTTGTAGAATATGTTCCGAAACCTAAACCTATTACTTCGATTGATATAACCCTGGTCGACAGTACTGATAACAGTGCTGGTAGTAAATGGATATCAAACTCAACCCCAAAAATGAGACTTGTATTACCTGACGGAAGTTATCGTGATCTTAGTTCGATTAAAGGTCAAACCAATTGGACATGGAAGGATATACCTGCTAATGTAACTTCGTTTAAAATTCAGCGTATAAATCCTAATACTGATAATGAGGTTTGGAATAGTTGGAATACAGGTAACAGAGGCACAAAGACAACCTACACGGCAACCGGAGATGGGACGGGTAACTGGCAGTAAATCTGCAAAACAAGTAATTCAACGGAGGTGAAACCATGAAGAAATCTAAATTTACACTTGTTATTGTACTCGGACTTGTACTGTGCTTGTTGTGTGGAACAACTACGACTTTTTCGTGGTTTAATCGTCCTGAAGTGCAAAAGGGCGACTCCCTCTCTTGGAGCGGAGATTACAATGTGACCAACGGAAAAAATATTACTGCTGTTACTTATGCTGCTTCAAAACCTGACGGCAGTGAGTATAGTACTGATCCGTTTAATTTTAGTGGTTTGACAACTGTTTCCGCCCATGAAACAAAATATTTCTGTACAGAGGTAAAGAACACGGGAAATGCACCGCAGTCAATTTCTTTGTTCCTTAATAATTCGGAAACTAACAAACTTTCTGTCGGTGTGAACAGCCCCCTCAGAACCTACAAGAGATTTACCTCCGATTCACAAACATCCTATGTTTCCAAGACACAGTGTAATGTGAATAAGAAGAATGTGTATGTTGGTTTTGTTACTGCTGATTCTTTACCCGAAGATTTGCAAGCTGACCGTAATAGTTTAAATCCCGGTGATTATTTTCTGCATTGTTGGAATGGTCAGGGCGCCGTTGAAGCAGGCGTGAATAATAGCTTTTTAAAATCAGATGTGGAATATACTCTTGCTACACCAGGTTATTCAAATTTTAAAGCTAATTATGATATTTCTTATTGTACAATCCCATATAATTATAATAATGTAAAAATGTACAAAAAGAATACAGTTGGTGGTAAAGAATGGTGCGAAGGCAGTGATAATACTAATGTAGATACATATAATACTGTATTGTGGTTTCATTGGAACAATAAATTTACAACCGTTTATGAACAGACCAAGGTGAATGGTGAGCTTGCTAAAGCTGCCGGAATTTCAAGTTTTTATTCTAATGCAGAAGCTGTAGTAGGTAAGACATTTGATTTAAGCGCAAAGGCACAGGGTACAGTTACTTACACATCGTCAAAAACTGATGTTGCAACAGTTGACGGTAAAGGTCAGGTTATTGCCAAAAAGGCAGGCAAGACTACTGTTACAGTTACATCTACGGGTGCGTACGGTGATAAAATAACTGCAAAATGTGAGCTTACCGTAAGCAAAGAACCGGTTAAAAGCTCGTATATTCCGATTGTTACGAATATGAAGATTGAAGGCAAAACCGACAACGATCCTGTTGTCACAAAGGTGTATTGGTATATCAAAAACGATACAGCATCCAGCGCTGCATATTCACTTGGCGATGTACAAATTTCACTTTAAAATTTTAAAATTTTAAATTTCCAAAAGGGAG
>OCHU01000039.1_pt1 | contig 15775 bp, 8 predicted proteins | sample 1538531 | NCBI WGS metagenome assembly OCHU01 (sample SAMN04571705, study PRJEB22368) | human gut metagenome | biome: human gut; material: stool | host: Homo sapiens | place: Luxembourg | collected 2012-09-27 | reverse complement strand
AGTTCAGACGTGTGCTCTTCCGATCTGAGAACTCTTTTTCACGGGGGTAAATGTAGGCTAAGTACCCAGCGCCTTGACATATTTCTATGTCAGGTTTCCGGGCACTCGCCCCGGAACCGGACTTACAACTCTCGCTGTATCCGGCTCCCCATTTATTCTTAGTCTGCTTTATGAATCATGGCATGACATTCTCGGCACACAATCAATGTTTTTCGGTTGATTTTCTTCATGAGAACATTCCACGGTTTCTCATTGTCTAATCCTTTGAGACTGCGTACCTGATGTACTACCAAATCATCTGTCTCGGCTCCGCACCATTCACACCTGTTTGCTTGAAATCTTTGGAACAAGGTGGGCTTCTTAGTCAAATGTACGGGTTTATAGAGAACATCTGCTTCATTGCTTTTTGCAAAGTTTTCCCTTTTAAGGCTGCCCTTCCAAAACACTCTGAGTTTCTCCGTCCCATTTTCGTCCGTATATCTGACGCCGATTTGTTTACCCTCGCGGTGTTTCGCAATTATCTTCCGTTTGGAAATTCGGTATTTACTTGCCAGTGTTTTGTAAAAGCTGTATTCCATGATGTTTCTGAACTTATGTAGCTTGGAACGGTTATTCGCTATGCAATAGTAGTTACAGAATCCGCGCACTTCGCCGTTGTATTGCGTGAGAATATAAATATCCTCCCTGCCGACCAACGGTTCCCGTCGCTTAGGTTTCCATATTTCCGTTCCGTTTACCACCTTAATTTTCATTGCACCGAGTGAAAGCAGTTTAGCCTGTATTACCGAAGTAGGGACTTCAAGCATGATATGTCCGCTGAAATTCCTTGCCGCGATTCCTTTCTTTGTTCGCTTGGTCTGATTGCTTTGCGGTGTTACTCTAATGTCAAATCCGAGAAATCTCGCCTTGTCGGTCGCTTTTGTTATCAACGTCTTTTCCTGTGAAAGCTCCAGTTTCAGTTTTTCCGATATGAACATGCCTATATCCTTTTTGATTCTTTCGGCATCGGCTTTTGCACCGATTACGCCGATAAGGAAATCGTCGGCATATCGTACATACTGTAATCTCCTGTAGTTTTCGTCCATAGGGTCTTTGCACGGCATAGACTTATGCTGTAAATCCAACTTCTTGATTTCAGCCAGTATCGACATACGCTCTTTGTCGGTCTCGGCGTTATCTGCCTTTGCTACCAGAGCATGTCTGCGCCAACTGAGTTTAAGGTATTCGCGGTTGTATGCCCTCGTTTTGCCTTTGTCAAAGCTGTGCTTGTATTCCTTGATATACTTGTCAAATTGGTCTAAATAGATATTCGCAAGTATAGGACTTAGAATACCGCCCTGCGGTGTACCGCTGTAAGTGTTATGGAAAACCATGTCTTCCATATATCCTGCTTTAAGAAATTTGCGGATAAGGTTTATGAACCTTTCATCTTTAATTCTTTTTCGCATAATGGATATAAGGACTTCATGGTCTATATTGTCGAAGAAGCCTTTTATGTCTCCCTCTACAAACCATTTGCACCTGCTGAACCGCTTTTGTATCTGCAATAGTGCGGTATGACAGCTTTTGTCAGGTCTGAAACCGTGTGAAGTGTCTTCAAAACTATCTTCATAGACGGCTTCGAGAAGCATTCTCACTACTTCCTGTACCAGTTTATCGTCTATGGACGGAATGCCTAGCGGACGAAACTTTCCGTTTTTCTTCGGAATATATTTTCGCCGCGCAGGTTTAGGTTGATAACTTTCGTCTTTAAGGGACGAGATTATCTTTTCGATTCTCTCTATACTCATTGCATCGATTGTCTTTCCGTCTATTCCTGCCGTCATGTTTCCCTTGCTGGCATAAATGTTTTGGTATGCCTGCCAAAAGAACTCTGCATTGAACAGATTTCTGTACAATCTCTCGTAAGTATAGGTTGTTTGAGCTGAATGCTCTTGCAGACTTTTCAATATAATTAATGGACTTCTCATTGCGCCTCGCGCGCCCTCCTTTAATTTAATATTGAATGAATAAACTGCCTTCCTTCGCCATGTATGCGCCATTAACGCACTCTGACTACTATGAAGACTCCGTTACCATATCGGATATTCAGCACCGCTGCGCATAGCCTTTTTTTTTAGGCGTTCCGACTTAGGTAATCCCCATTTAGTAACAAAGTAACTTAGCTTCGTCCATTCTCGGATACGGTTTTCGTCCTTTTATGCTTATACATACGGACTGTACATTCGATTTCGCTCCTTTCAGTCAGATTTTCTGACAGGAGATGTACAGCATAGCGTTTATAGTTATCTTCCGCTATGAACTTCCACACGGTTTCCTCGGACTGCCGTTCAGCCAGTTTAGGTTTTATCCTTATATGAACTTTTGGTCTCACCGTTCAGTCGCGGCATGATAACTTGCCGACTTTCGGTTTTATTGGCGTGCTGTTGTTCCGTTCAGGGTTTCCCCTTCGGGTTAGCCATTGACCACAGGCTTGAAATCTCGTGCCTGCCGCATTGCTATTTGCGGATTTACTTTGCCCCTTATGGGCGCACAAGCGAAATGGAACATATGACGGTCAGCAGAAAATTGATAGCCGAACGGTCTGGCGTATCGTTGCGCACGGTCACGCGCGTTTTGCAGGGAGACAATTTGGTTGCGGAAGGTACGAGGCAGCGGGTTCTGGGCGTTGTAGAGGAACTCGGGTATACGCGCAATAAACTCGCCGGAAACCTGAGCCGCAATAAAAACAGCAATTTTGTGGTCGTTCTCGTGCCGGATATGTCCAATTATTACTATTTGGAGATATTTAATCACCTTACAAAGTTTTTTGAAAAGTCCGACTATATTGTCTCCGTTTGCCGAATCAACGAGGGGAATTTATTTAAAACGTTCGACATTATGTTGGAAAACAGGGTGTCGGTGATAATCAATCTCGGCTTTTTCCCCATCAATGAAGAGTATCTGAAAAAAATCAACTCCGCGCACATCAAAATCATTCATCCGGGCGTCGGCGTCGATCCCGTGCCCGTCCGAATCAATTATATGGGCGCGATGGACGAAGCGTTCCGCACTTTTGTAAGCCGCGGCATGAAGAGCATCAAATTTGTCTGCGGCGGAGGGAAAAAGTTTTTGGAAGACGGCCGGCTGCAGAGCTTTTTGCAGCTTATGGACAAATACGGTTTGGAAAAGGACGAAAACAGCATCATATGGGGCAATTATCCTGAGACGAACGCGATGGAAACGGGGGCGGAAGCGGTTCGGCGTATTTACGAGAAGTGCGAGCCGGACGCGATTTTTTTCCTCGCCGACGCGATGGCGTTCGGCGGTATGCAGGTGCTGACGGAAATGGGCAAAACAATCGGAAAAGATGTATCCGTCGTCGGGTTCGACAATACGCAGATGAGTAAATTCTGTGTGCCTCCGCTGAGCACCATTGATTCGTCTACCGAAACGGAAATCGAGAGGTATATCGCCTATATCCTGGACAAAAACTGTAACAACGACATCATTGAGTCGAAATTCATAAAGAGGGCGAGTTCGGTCTGACGTTGGCGCCCGATAAGAGCAAAAGCAGGCCTGCTTTTTATTTTTTTGTGTCAACAAAAAAATAATCGTATTTTAATAGCAATCGAGAGGGAGGCAGAATGAAGGCAAAGAAATCTTTTATCATAGGAACGGTCGCGGCGGCGGTTCTGTTCTTGGTATCATGCGTCATGATTGCGGTATCCGCGGTCAAGGTGCAGGAGAACATGGAATTGGGGATCGATCTCAGCGGCTGCAACGTTACAAAAGTATATACCGATAACGAGACGATTCGCGTTTTCGGCTCGCAGGACGGGCAGGTTTTCGCTACAGACCTCGAGGGGAACCTCTTATGGGATGCGGGAAGTTTATATGTAAGCCCCGTCTATGAATTGGCGGTCGCGGAAGAGGATGTTTTCGTAGTATATGCGAACGGCAGGGTAGTTTGCTTTTCCGCGGCCGATGCCGCCGCTGCCGAGGGCGGTTTGTCGCTCGAGGAGCAATGCACGGTCTATTCGGTGGGTACCGCTTTCAACACGGACGGGAATGTTAAAAACACGCAGCTGATCGTGGTGCCGGAAGAAGAGTGTTTCTATTTGCGCGGCGTATTCAACGATGTTTCGCAGATCAACCGCATCTATCGGTTCGATTATAACAGTGCCGAGCCGGAACGGCTCGTCGGCACTTCCAACGCCGTGGGGGGAATGGCATATTCCGACGGGACGCTGTATTACGCGGCGCGCAGCACGGTCTACTCGGTCGCGGGTGGAACGGTTTCCACGCTGCAGAACGTGAACGAAACGGTCGTCGCTCTGTCTCTGTATGCGGACAGCGTTGCCGTCATAACGGCGCAGAGCAATCTGTTCGTCATGCCGGCGGACGGCTCCGGCACCTTCGAAAAGACGGCGCTGTCCGTTACCCTGAATTCCGACTACGTGTTTTCGACTGGCGAAAACTTCGTGGGGAAAATCAACAACGGCGGCGTCGCGATGATCAGCGCGGAATCCCGCGCGGTTACCCTCACGATGCGCGCATCCGACTCCATGGAGCTGATTATGTGGACGGACGAAAGTTTTGTGCTCTATGACGGATCGGACGTGAATAATCCTTCGATTACCTGTTTTTCCAGCGATTTGGCGCGTTCGCGCGAATTGTTTTCGGTGCTCCTCTATGTGTTTATCGCGCTCGCCGCGGTGTTCCTCATTGCCGGGTTGGTTTTCGGCTTCGGCATCAGGGAAGGGGCGCGCGAAGCGATGAAAAACAAGGCGCATGCGGCGGTGCGGGAGTTGTGGCACCACAAATTTATCTACCTTTCCCTCATCGTACCCTTTGTGCTGCTGATCATTTTTTACTACATACCGATCGTGCTGGGGTTCGGGCTGTCCTTCTTCGAATACGTACCCGGCGTTCGCCTGGTGTTCGTGGGGTTGGATAATTTTGTGTCGGTCGTGCTCAACTCGCAGTTTTGGCAATCCGCGCTCACCATGCTCATCTTTTTGGTGGCGGATCTGCTCAAGGCGGTCATTCCGCCGCTCATCGTGGCGGAGGCGATCTTCGCCGTCAAGTTCAAGCGGTTCTCGCTCGTCGTCCGTATCCTTCTGTTTTTGCCGGGGATACTGCCGGGCGTCGCAACCACGCTCGTGTGGAGCGAAGGTATTTTCGGCGCAACGAGCAACAGCCTCGTTAACGCGTTCGTCAATATATTTGTACCGGGGTTTGCCAAGAACTGGATCAACAGCGCGTCCAATGCCACGGCGATCGGCTCTCTCATCGCGTTCGGCTTCCCTTGGGTGGGATCGTATCTCATCTTTTACGGCGCAGTATCCGGCATCAATACCTCCGTATTCGAGGCGGCGAAGCTGGACGGGTGCGGCTGGTGGCGGCGCATGGTGACGATGGACGTGCCGCTCATCTTCCCACAGATTAAATACATCGTGATCACTTCGTTCATCGCGTCCGTGCAGAACTATACGACGATTTACGTACTGTACGGAGTCAACGGACAGATAAAAACGCCGGCTTTGCTCGTCTACAGGGAGATTATCAACGCAAATTACGGCGTGGCGAGTGTTATGGGCCTGCTCATCTTCGCTTTCCTGAGCATCTGTACCGCGATGAACTTCAAAATCCAAATGAAACAGGCGGAGGAGGTGTGACATGGAAAAAACGAAGAGGCCTGTCACGGCAAAGAGAATTTTCGGCGGGGGAATCGACGGCCATGCCGCGCAGGCGGTGCTCATGCTGTTTGTCATCATCATTTTGCTGCTTACGCTGATGCCGCTCTTGGTCACACTCGTAATGTCCGTCAAAAGTTCGCAGGACATCATGGCATATCCGATTTGGACGCTGCCGCAATCGGGCTGGTTTTTTTCCAATTACAGCGAAGCGTTCTCGGTGCTGTCCATGCCCATGCTGAATACGGTTGTAATCGACCTCATATCCACGGTTGTGACTCTGTTTATGAGCTGCTTTATCGCATTTTTGTTCGAGCGATATCAGTTCGGCGGCAAAAAGACGCTGTTCTTTCTTATCTTCGCGCCGATGATGGTGCCGAGCGTTATACTCCTTTCGCCTACCTACATCGTGGTCGTGCGCTGGATGGGGCTCGGAAATAACTGGTTCGGTTTGATCTTGCCGTATATTGCCGGCAACCAAATCGCGAGCATATTCCTTCTCCGTACATTTATGCGGCAGCAGCCGGCGTCTCTGTACGAAGCCGCGCAATTGGATGGCGCGAGCGCTCCGCAGCTATTTTGGCATATCTGCCTGCCCCTCTCCGTCCCCATCATGATGATTCAGGGCATTTCCATCTTTGCGGCGATGTACAACGATTATCTCTGGCCGCTCCTGCTGTATCAGGACGACCTCTCTTCCGGCGTCCTGATGCCGTACCTGCGCTCCATTGTTACGAACTTTGGTCAGGGCGTGCAGTATGCCATGTACCTTGTCGCCGGTATACCGCTCATCATCACGACTATCATCAGCATCAAATTTTTCGTCAGCGGCGATTTTGCCAGCGGGCTGAAATTATAAAAAGTATTTTAAATCAGGAGGTTTTACCATGAAAAAGCTCACGAAACTTCTCTTGGCAATCATGTTGGCGCTTTCCGTCGGTTTGACGGCGGTCGGCTGTGCAACCGGCGGCGAGAATCCGGGCGGCGAGAATCCCGGCGGCGAGAATCCCGGCGGCAATAACCCGGGTGGCGGGAATGAACCGATCACCGCAACGATCGATTTTTATACGACGGTCAACGTCGTAGAGCAGTCGGCATTGCAACAGGTCGCCAACGCTTATTCCGACTTGCAGTACGAAAACGGCAACAACATTACCGTAATGGTCCGTAACAACACCGACCCAAGCGCGTATACGCAGACGGTGCGCAATCTGTTGGCAAACGGCGTCAGCAATCCTACGATTGCCAATACGTCCGTCGCGCCCGAATATTACGACAGCGGCAAAATACTCGACTTGTCCGGTTATTTGGAAGAACCGAACGAGTACATAGAGGGCAATACCGCCTGGATGAACGCTTTGGAAGAGGACGCATATCGTTCCCGCCAGACGGGCGCTTCCTCGATTGTTCCGGGGCTGTCCTATTCGAGCAACTACACGACCGTTTACTATAATAAAGCGGCCATGCGCTCCGTTTTGGGAGACGACCCCATCGTTGCGGAAGACGGCACGATAGACAACACGAAAATAACATGGGAGTGGTTCATGAACGCGCTGGAAACCGCGCAAAATTCGGGGCAAAATTTTGATTATCCGCTCGGCGTATCTACGAGCACGCAGTCCTTCGGCACGGACAGCTTTACGATCGGTTCCACCATCATCGATACCTATCTCGACCAGTATTTCCGCGATTTCTTGGAGGAAGTGCACTCGCAGGAAGGAGATTACAGTTATATTTCCTCCATCGATTCCGTTTGGGAATATGATACGGAGAATGCCACTCTCGATCTGCCGAACGTATACACCTACAATATGAACCGCGTCGTGGATACTTTCTTTAACCAGGAAGGGTACAACCCGCTCTCTGACCGCTACGAAGAACTGATGGAAAATTTGTATGAATTTTTCTCGTATGCGGATCCCGAAGCGAGTTACAACGACGTGTTCAACCGCTTTAACGAGACGGTTATCACCTATGAAGAGAAGGGCGGTACTTACGACGATATGAAGCTCTTCTATGTGGAAGATCTCACCTATATCCGCACGTACCGCGACGCGTTCAAAACCACCAATTCCAACGGGGCTACCGTATATCCCACCGCGTCGGAAATCGCGGACGAGCTCGGCTGGTTCATCCTTCCCGCAATGGATTCTGACCTGGAAGGCGTGGCGGACAACGTGCGCCCGAACGGCGGCCCGAGCGAAAATTACGGCGTGCTGAGCACGGGTGAACAGTCGCTCGATGAAATTGCCGTCGATTTCCTCCGCTATCTCTTCTCCCCCGACGGGCAGTCGGCGATTTACGCGAGCTATGAAGCGTCGAACTATGCGCCGATCAATATGCGTCAGTTGGTCAAAAACGTAACTATACCGGAAAGCATCGATTATACGGGGCTTATCGATGTAGAAGGGGATTGCTCCAATAACCCGTACCGTATTTTCGGCAAGGGCACCGGGTTGACCACCATCACGGTCGGCAGCAGCGGCGAATACGTCACAGACCAAATCGCGTCCCTGCTTTCCGGATATTTCCGCGGCAGCAACAACGATTGGGCGGCACAGGCGCAGAGCATGTTCGATATTCTCTGCTCCGGCTTTGCCGACTATGCGAGCGAGAATAACTTTATCTATACCGATTACAGCCAGGCAGCCAGCGCAACGAACAATCTCGTCAACTCGCCGTATTCTTCAATCAGCTGAGGTGTGAACCGTGAAAAAGATACTGTCTTTGTTATTGGGTGCGGCGATGCTGTTCGCAGTCGCCGCATGCGATAGAGGCGAAAGCGGGGGAAATACGATTACAGGTGCGCTCGAGGCGTCCGACGATTATACGACCGGCTTCATGCGCACCGCCGCCACCGACGATTACGACAGGAGCTTCGGGGAGGTAAAGGACTATAACGGCAACGTTGTGGGTATCTTTTACTTCCTCTGGCTCAGCCAGGCGTCGGTGACCACCAATGTCGACTCTTATATTGAAGACGGAACGGTCGAATCGGTGCTCACGGGCGAGGAAGTCGCTACGGCGCCTACCTTCACTTATTGGGGGGAACCGATGTACGGCTTCTATCAGGTTGAGGACGAATGGGTTGTTCGCAAGCATGTGGAGCTGTTTATCAACGCGGGGCTGGATTTTATTTGCTTTGACTGCACGAACAACGACTTTTATCAGGCAGCGGCCAAAACCGTGCTCGACGTCTTGCTCGAGTATAAAGAGATGGGGTACGACGTGCCTCGTGCCATGTTCATGACCAATTCCGACTCAACATTGATGACGGAAAACATCTACAATGCATTCTACCGCCGCGACACCTACGATTCGGTATGGTTTTACGGCAACGGCGATAAGCCTTGGATTATAGCCAATTACGCCGGTTCGAATGAGGATATACTCAACCGCTTCTATTTCAAAGGGGCACAGTGGCCCAACCGTGCGTACGACGAGGAGCAGTTCCCCTGGATTTCCTGGCATTACCCGCAGGAGACTTATTCCGACGAGGAGAACGGCTACACGATTATGAATGTCTCCGTTTCGCAGCATACGGGTATCGGAGGTTCGTACAGCGATGCGGGCGTTTCGGGCATAAATTTCTCGGTATCCGGCCTGTTTGCGCCGTACAACTACGATACGCTCTCCGAATCGCTGCGTTCCCGCTTTTCTTCCGAGGATGCGACCCGCTATTATAACTACAACTGGGGCAGGGGGTATTCGCATGAAACGGGAACAAACAATTACGACGACGCGCTCAAAAACGTAAATTTCGAAGCCCAGTGGGACAGCGCGCTGGAAAACGACGACGTGAACCTCGTCTTCGTCACCGGCTGGAACGAATGGATTGCGCAGAAACAGAGCAATGATCCGCTGTTGGGCAGCTCGTACGGGTATTTCGTGGATACGTTCAGCATGGAATTTTCCCGCGACATTGAAATAATGAACGGCGGATACCTCGACAATTGCTATCTGCAGCTCGTGGCGAATATCCGCGAGTACAAGGGCGAAGGATACGGAGAAGTAACCCGTTCCGCGAACGTTGCGGAGGGAACAGACTTGTTTGATCTTTCCAACTGGGCGGATATTACGGCGTATAAGGATATCGTCGGCGAAACGGAGCCCCGCGCGGCGATCGGGGCGGGCGGCAACTATTATACCAACGATACCGGCCGCAACGACATTGAGGAGGTGCGCGTCGCGTCCGACGGGGAGTATCTCTACTTCCTCGTAAAAACGGCGGACGCTATCACCGAAAAATCCGCTTCCGATACCCGCTGGATGAACGTGTTTATCGGCGTGGAGGGCGCGGAGGGCGGCTGGAACGGCCTGCAATATGTGGTCAACCGCTCCCTCGACGGCACGACGGCGAGTTTGGATAAAATCGAAAACGGCGCCTATGTCTCCGCCGGCACGGCGACGACCGTCGTTTCCGGCGAGTATATGCTCGTGCGCGTCGCAAAAAGCGCTTTGGGGATTGAAGGGGATGAGTTCGGCATTACTTTTAAAGTAACGGATAACCTGCAGAAAGATTTCGACATTACCGACCTCTATACCAACGGAGACTGCGCTCCCATCGGCAGGATCAAATATAGCTATTATAACGGATAAGGAGGCATTTATGAGCAGAATTTTCAAGCGGTTCTTCTCGCTGCTGTTCGCCGCCCTGTTTGTCTGCTGCCTGTTTGCGGGGTGTTCCGCGGGCGGCGGCAACCCGGGAGGGGATACCCCGGGCGGCGATAACCCCGGCGGCACGGATACGCCCGAAGATCCGTCCGGCGACTATTCCTACGGCGAGGATTGGGCGGACAGCTACGACGCCGCCTATACCGAGTCGCTTTTGGCGATGGGGGAACAGGATTTTACCCTGTCGCAGATGGGCGGAACGGACGGCTTGGGCAGAAGTTTTTCCGCCCACGGCGCAAAAACGGAATCCACGCGCTATGTCGGAATTTTTTATTTCCTGTGGCTGACCGATTTCAGCGGTATCTATGACATTTCAAAGATTCAAGAGGCGAATGCGGGGTTGGAAACGGATACCATCCGCAATCCGCTTTGGGCGCTGCCCGGCTCGGATTACTACGATGCGGCCGTGTCGCCGCTGTACGCATTCCACTACTTTGAAGAGCCGCTGTACGGCTATTATCAGAGCGATGATCCGTGGGTAATCCGCCGCCACCTCGAGCTTTTGGCAATGGCGGGAGTTGACTTCCTGTACCTCGATTTCACGAACGCGGGGCTGAGCGGCAGCAGCGTCGTCAACATCTATCAGGAGCAGACGTATGCGCTTTTGGACGCCATTCTTGAATTGCAGGCGGAAGGGTACAACGTACCGCAAATCGTACCGATGGTGTGCAATCCTTCCACGGGCGGCGGTACGGAAAGCATCACAAAAATAGTCGAGTGGGTGTACGAAAATTATTATGCGTATGATAATTTTAAGTACGAATCCTGCTGGTTCACCGCCGACGAAACGCGCAATCCGAGCGGAAAACCGCTTCTCGTGTGTTATAACTTTGACGAGCAGTATCTGAGCAACAGCGCCGTTGCCGACGCGTTTTGGCTTCGCAAAGTGGTGTGGCCCACCTCTGTATCCTCAAGCGACTACGAGGAGGGGTTCCCCTGGATGGATTATGCCAACCCGCAGAACAATTACAACGGCATCATGAACGTATCCGTCGCGCAGCACTTAGACGGCAACTGGTCTTCGGAAGCGTATCTCGCCCGGTCGCGCAGGAATACCCAGTATAAGTACCGTGGCAGGAGCGCGACTTCTTCGCAGGAGTATGCCTATCAGTCGGACAGCACCGAACAGGCGGCATACGGGCAGAATTTTGCCGACCAGTGGTACAACGTGCTCAATTACGAGGGCGACGACGAGGTGTGGATGGTCACTGTTACCGGTTGGAACGAGTGGGTGGCGCAGAAGTATAACCACAACGGCGCCGATTCGTATGCGAATTTTGTGGATACCTTTAGCGTGGCTTTTTCCCGCGATATCGAAATGATGCGCGACGGCGGATATTCGGACAACTTTTTCATGCAGCTCGCGCAGAATATCCGCGACTTTAAGTATGCAACGGCGGATAAAAATTCTTCGGCGGCGATGTGGATGCGCCAAACGGTCGATTGGAGCAATATGAGCGCGTGGGAGGGCGTTTCGGCAAAGTATCTCGACATTACTGCCGATGCGCAGGAGCGCAATCATGCGAGCGTGGCGAACGTGTATACGTATACCGACAGCTCCGCCCGCAACGATATTTCCTATCTCAAACTCGCCAACGACAGCGAATACCTCTATGTGCTTGTGGCGGCAAAGGACAAAATCACCGACTACGTCGCCGGCGACGAATGTTGGATGAACCTGTACATCTCCACCGGCAAAACGGGAGGTTGGGAAAATTACAATTTTGTAATCAATCGCAGTCCTGCCGGCGGAAAAACGTCGATAGAAGCGCTTTCCGCCGATGCGGACGGAAATATCGTCGCAACAACGCTTTCCGCGCAGGCGGATTATGCGGTCAGCGGGCAGTACATCGCCTATCGGATTCCTCTCGAAGCGCTGGGCGTAACGAGTGCAGATGAAATCCAAATCAAGGCGTGCGACAACATTTTCGGCGTGCAGGCGACCGACGAGAACGACGGCGTGGGTGTGTATTCCTTCGGCGACGTGATGGCGTTCTATTGCGGCGGCGATTCCGCTCCCATCGGCAGACTGAATTACGTCTACCGCATGGCATACTGAGTCATTCATTTTGCGGCGGGGCGGCGCGGTGTCTGCCCGCCCCCGCTCGAAAATATAAAATTTATAGGAGGAGTTTATGGCAAACTTATTGGCAAAGTCCAAAAAGTATCTACTGTGCTTTTTGGCAGCTGTTGCGCTGGTTTTCTGCGTCACGGGTTCCGCAATGCTTATCAGCGGCAAAGCCGTTTCCGCGGCGGAAACGGGGCATTGGATGTCCCACAACAGTTCGGGCAACACGATTCAAGACGGTTTGACGCAATATACTGCGTCGGTTATTCTCGCCAACGACCAAAATATTTTGGAAATGGAGGACAATACCGTATTTTTTCAAATGTATGTCGATACGGGTAGCGCGTGGTCTGCATTCTCGTTTTTAAACGGGCTTGAATCGGATAGTAATTCTTGGTCGGATGTAATTTGGCCGGGCGTAAATGCGGGCATTGATACGCAGCCTCACTTGATATTCCAAAACGGCTCCGGGCAGGTGTACGGTAACGGGGCATCTGTTTACGGGGTTCGGAACGTGCCCTCCTTTTCCGATAGACTAATCAGCGTAGAACTTCATATCGGTACGGGTCAGGGGGATGATGTTTCCTATATGAAACTGAATGGAAATATGCTTTTGCACGAATCAAACGATGTTTCGGCAATCAATTATCTTACAGAAGCAAATTTCCCCAACGGGTGCTACCTCGGTATACATATCAATTTGGAGGGAACGAGCAGCCAAATCATTTATTTGGGCGAATACAACACTCCTTATGTGACCTCCCAAAGCGATGAGCTGAATGATTTGATTTTACAGTATGATCCTGACTCCATTTCGGATAATCTTACAGTCAGCGTGGCAAACCTTGCGGATGCTTCTTCTGCAACGGTGGAACTCAACGGAGTAGCGGTCGACTCGCAGCATTATACGCTGACGGCAGATTCCGATACAACAGCAACGCTCACCATCAAGAAGTCTTTTTGGACGAATGCTGCCTCTTTTGGCGCCGATAACTATTTGACGGTTTCATCCACAAACGGCAGCGCGTTTGTTGTGTTAGACGTCACTACCGGCGTGGCTCCTACTTGGGTAGAGGATAATTATACTGTTATCGACGAAATAGCGGATACGTCTTTTACGTTTAACAGCGTTTACGACACTTATACCGCCGAAAGCATTACGATTCAAAGCGGTATTTACAGCGGCGCATCCCTTTCTGCTCTGACGGCCGGGGAGGATTATACGCTGAGCGCGCCTGACGCCCAAAGCGACGGTACGTACAATTATACTCTTACCATTACGGAAGCGTATTTGGAAGAGTCGTTGGGTACCTATTACGGAAGATATTTCAATATTTCCTTCGGTACGAACTCGCTCACGGCATCGCTGTATTATCAACAGGCGACGGAAGGGTGGGTAGCGCGCTCGGTAGACTTGGAAGAGGGCACGACGCTTTCGGTCGATGATTATTACACGTCCGGAACATTCACCAAAATGAATACGACGGCGCTTCGTTCCCGCCTCTATTACAACCAGGCGCTCGACGTAACCGAACCGATTGTAATGGAATTCAAGGAAATTCCCACGACGATGACATGGGCATTGCTGAATGTTTCCGACAGCTTAGAGACGATGGACTACTTCTCCGATAATACGCGCGAGTACTCTCAGTTGCAGGCTATCTTTTTCGGCGAGGGAAGATCGGATATTCAAAAATATTCCGGATTTACAATCGCTTCCACCGAATCGACGAACGCAAGCTACACCAAGACGACGATGAAGAGCATCGTCGTGGAAATTTACTTCGGCGAAACGGCGGGCGAGAGTTATTTCCGCATCAACGGGCAGAACTGCGGCAGCCCCTCCGCCGTACAGAGCGACTTTGAAGACGGCGTAGCGTATATCGGCTGGTTTTTCAATGATACCGTAGGCGGCTTCAATTTTACCGTCAACAGCCATGTAAATGCGCCGGCGGTGATGTCGCCGACCGACGACAGCGTATACGCGATGGATCTTGCGGCGGCAGAAGATTTCACCGTTCAACTTATCAATGTAAATGCCTCGGGCGACATCACCGTCACCGACGCGGCCGGCAACACGCTCGTGAAGGATACCGATTATACGTATGATGCGGCAACGGGCAATTTGACAATCAAGGCGTCTTATTTCGGCCGTATCGATTTTGCCAAGAGCGGAGTTATCTCGATATGGGATAACGAAAGCGAGTCCGGCACGCAGTTCTCGATGACGTATTCTTCCTCGAACATGCAGGATTCCTCCGTTGCTTTCGTCACGGTCGGCTCTCTGACCGATGCCGTGTTTGAATTGGACGGCGTGACCGAGGTGTCGATGGTTCTCGACGCGGAGAGCAACGAGCTCGATGCTTCCGATTATACTTTTGCGAACGGCACCCTCACCATCAGCAAGGACGTTCTCACCGATGCGGCCGGCGTAACCGAATTTATGGCGGTCAGCGGGGCAGAATTATATCCCTGCTATGTATACGCGGCGGCATTTGAGAACGGCGGCGTGCTGACGAGCGGAAGCGGTTCTGTCTCCAATTCGGAAGGCACTTTCTCCGTCACCGGCGATGCGGCGTATACGGTTATGCAGAAGATGAGCTTCGATGCAGGCGTCGCGTTTTTGGTGGATTTCACGTCCATACCCGGTTACTACAATAACGGCAACGGGCAGAACGCGGGATATATCTCCTTTAATTTTTACGATCCGTACAGCGGCTACACGTTCACGTATACCCTCTATGCCAACTATTCCGATGACGAGGTAAGCGCAAACTATACGGCTCTCTACGAGGTTTATTCCATGACCGATTCGGAAGGCAACGCCGTTATTTTGGAAACGACCAGAGGCGTTAACATCAGCAACAGCGAGAACCCTTCCGCACTCGGCGAACATCAGATTGTGTTCTCTTTTGCAAACGACGCGCTCACCATTCAGGTCGATGATGCCCGTGCGACGACGGTTACCGGCTTGGGCGTGTTCAATACAAGCGCGAGCGTATGCACGGTAGAAGTTCCCGCCGGTACTTCCGACGCACAGATGGCCTTGACGTTCAACTATTACGAAGGGACGGAAATCCCCGAAGAACCCGAAGATCCTGACAATCCCGGCAGCGAAGATCCCGGCGATGAGCCCGGCGAAGAGCCCGGTGACGAAACCGAAGACACTGCGGGCGGTTGCAGCGGCGTGGTTGCGGGAACGAGCGTTATTCTCGGTGCGGCTCTCATTGCCGGTGCGGTTGTTGTGCTGAAAAAGCGCGCACGTAAAGAATAATCGCGGCCGTTTGTACAAACGCGCCTTGTTTTAAGCGCAGAGATCGGAAGAGCGTCGTGTAGGGAAAGAGTGTAGATCTCG
>OCHU01000028.1_pt1 | contig 17280 bp, 4 predicted proteins | sample 1538531 | NCBI WGS metagenome assembly OCHU01 (sample SAMN04571705, study PRJEB22368) | human gut metagenome | biome: human gut; material: stool | host: Homo sapiens | place: Luxembourg | collected 2012-09-27 | reverse complement strand
CGCTCTTCCGATCTGTGTTTTGTCAGATTATTTTCTACGTTTTGCTTTTACTGCAACGATTGTTCCTGCTGCTGTAAATGCAAGTACGCATGCTGCTGCCAGTGGAAGTACGTTTGTTGTATCTCCTGTCTGTGCAGCTTTCTCTGTAGTATCACTTCCATTTTTATCTGTATTCTGGCCATTTCCGTTCTGTGCGCCGGGCTGCTGTCCGCCGTTTCCGTTCTGACCGTCATCTCCTGTCTGGCCATCATCTCCGGTCTGACCGTCATCGCCTGTCTGGCCGTCATCACCGCCAGGATTTCCTGTTCCCGGATCTCCTGTACCAGGATTTTCTACCGCTTTGTCACTATATGTAAGTGCATATGTTCCAAATGTATCAGTTGTAAATGTAAGTGTTCCGTCAGTTGCGTCATAACTGCACGGCAGGATTGATGCCTTGTCGCCATATACACTTATAAGCTGGTATGTTCTTTCAACGGATGTATCTGTATTGCGGAGATTTTCCGGAACCTTCATTGTAATTGTTACAGTACCGTCAATATTCTCTACCTCTACAGCTTCACCGTCACCGATCTGTTTGAAGAGACTTGCATCAAAGTACATACCAACTTCCGCATCTCCTCTGACAGCATCCACAAGTGCTTTTTCTGCGTCGGATACGCTTTCTGTAATATCGCTTACTACCAGTGAAATCTTTGCATCTGCACCTGCTGCTACTGCCTCTTTATCCTGCTCGGTAAGCACTGCATCTGCCAGAGCTGAAGCATCTCCTGCAAAGGCTGCATTTCCCAGATTATCCTCCGGAGTTGTTACATCCTCTACTGTACCGGCTGAGGGCTGTGAGCCGCCAGTCACTTCAACTGCAGTTGAATATTCCATAACAAAACCATCGTACTTAGCAGTTACTGTCGCTGTTACGATTGCTTTTCCTGCTCCGACTGCTGTAACTGTACCATCTTTATAGGTTACAACATCAGCATTTTCTGATGAGTACTCTACCGTTACATAATCACTGATTGTTTCCGGAACTGAGAAAAGTTTCTGAGTATCTCCTGCTTCCAGAGAAATCTGCGTCACCGGATCAGCAATATGGATAAACGGATTCACTGCTTCATCCAGATATTCAAGATTATCCATTACAAACTGCAGGTTTGCACTGGATTTTTCCACAGTTGAATATGAATTTGCTGCTTTGGCAGCCTCAATTGCGCTTTCCAGTCTTTCTTTTGAAATATCAGTAAGGAATTCCGTGTCAATCTTTTCCGCCTCGGCGATCAGATCATCAAGCGCTCCTCTTTCCAGTTTAACTGCAGTATAAGTAAATGCAATCTTTGCGCTCAGTTTTCCATATGTAACGGTTCCCGTCATAGTTACGTCTGTTTTCTCGGACGGGCTGACAACCGTTCCGTCATCAGCGATTACATCCGGGTTGCTGCTGGACCATGTAATATTCAGTCCATCTACGGAAGAGGGAAGATCCATATCATATTTGATCTCATCCGCGCTGTCATTTTCCCCGATCAGATCATCTCTTTCAACCGCTCCGTCAAGCTTTTTCTGAAGAGCTGCCGCGAACTCATCCAAAGCCTGATTCTGAACTTCTTCCTCGGACATTGCAATGCTGTAAATTCTTACATCATCCACAAGGCCTTCGTATTCCGGATCCCAGTAGTTTACTCCAAGATAGATATCACCATTTGCTCCATCCAGAGGATCATTGCTGTCGAATGTACCCAGAGTAACGCCGTCCAGATAGAATGTTGTGCTTCCTGCTGTACCTGTAATTGTAATCTGGTGCCATTCCTGGCTGGGAACTATCGGACTTGCGAGTGTTACCCACTGTCCGATCACGCCGTTTGCCCAGAATTTCAGTTTATCGCCTGAGTCACCGGATACGGCAAGCCATTTTTCCGGATCATGGTATCCCATAAACAGCATTACCTGATTGCCGGCCAGCGCTTTATCGGACTTCACCCACATGGATACCGTATACTCGGTTCCCAGATCATTCTGGTTCAGTTTCAGTCCGTAATTTCCAAGTTTAACAGCCTGGCCGTCTTTGCCTTCACCGTATGTGATTGCGCCGTTATATGCGCCCAGTCCTGTTACAAGAGCCTGAGCCTGAGCTCCGCCTTCCACGGCATTATCCAGATTTCCAGCGAAATCATAGGATGCCACCAGTCTGTCGTCCAGAGCGCCGCTTACCGTTACTGCTGTAACAGCCGTCTTTGTCACATTTCCGAGTGTTACGGATGTGGTGATTTCCGCTTTTCCGGAACCAACTGCCGTCACTGTACCGTCATCTGATACAGCCGCCACCTCCGGGGCACTGCTTTCGTATGTGATTTCCGGATTGGAATCCGCCACAACTGCCGGCATGGAAAGCTCGATCTTTTCCGTTCTGCCTGTCAGCATACTCAGAGAGTCTGTCACAGTAATGCCTTCGTTGTTCAGAAGGTCTTCTGCAGAAGTTTCGCTGTCATAGAGACGGTATACCTCGCCTTCACTGAGTGTACGGTTATATACCTTTACTTCATCCACAGCACCGTTAAATTCATCATCCCAGTAGGTTACGCCTACATAAATATCCTGGTTTGTTCCGGACAGCGGAGAATTGGTACTGCCTGATCCCCACTGTTTGCCATCCAGATATGCGGTTACACCGGATTCTGAACCGGTAATCGTCACCTGGTGCCACTGCGCATTGATATCTGTTGTGCCTAAGCCTGTCCAGCTGTATCCGTTGCCGTGTGCCCAGAATCTGTACTGGGTGCTGTTATCCGCATCGCCTGCAATAGCAAGCCATTTCTCCGGGCTATGATATCCGAGAAACAGGGTACTCTGATCCGCCTGGATATTGCCATCCGGCTTCAGCCACAATGATACCGTGAAATTCTCTCCAAGATTTTTTCTGTTCAGCTCAAGGCCGTAATCTCCAAGCTGAATTGCTTTTCCACTGTCATTATAGCCTGTTACATATTCCAGATTTCCGCTGTAAGCGCCAAGTCCGGTCACAATTGCGGAAGCATCTTTTCCTCCCTGGCCATCTGTAAGATTCTCATCATCAAAAGAATAAGAAGCTACCAGACCCTCTGTAAGATCATACTCTTCCGCCTTTACTTCTTTTCCCGTTCCGGGAACAACTACAGATGTCAGAACCAGGGCACCTGCGAGAAGTCCGGATAAAAGATTTTTTCTTTTCATTTGTTTAATCTCCTTTCTTCGTCAATCCTGATTCTAACGGTAGTCTCCGTCTACAACTGTAATGGTAACGGATCCTTCCATCTGCTGCCCATTGTACTCATAAGAAACATTCAGTTCCTTTGTACCTGTTGTGCTCATGTCGATCTCATCAGCATTTGTTACTGTATACTCCGTAACCGCCTCTGTACTGCCGTTTTCGGCCTGAACCATAATTCTGATGTCATCTGTATCGAGTTTCTCTCCTGCTGTGTACAGTCTTGTTGTCTTCTGTACTGCAGCTGATTTCACACTGGAGTCTGTAGATACAAAGAATGTTGCCTCTTCCGCGTCCGGATTCTGATCAAGATACAGCGCTCCATCACGGCTTACAACATAATATCCCGGATAATATACGCTTTCAAAGGTTACTCCTTCTCCGGCAAAGCCTTCCAGGGTACGGAATGTCATACGTTTTGCCTCATCCGTTGTACCGCCTGCATCCTGTGCCAGAACAATACGGATAGATCCGTCCGCCGCCTGATTGCCTGCTGCCATGTACAGACCCGGTTTGTTGTTGGACTCGATGGAAACATAAGCTTCATTATCTTTATCTGCTTTACCCGGATTGATTTCCCATTCTTTCTCTGTTCCGGTCTGGAAGAAATCAACAATAATCGGTCTGCTTCCTTTTGCAGTAAGGCTGGATGTGCTCCAGTCTGTCATCGGATACTGGTTGTCATCTGTCGTATTTTCAAATGCTTCATTTGCCACAAACGCGCCTGTACTGTCTTTGATCGTGCTGACCGTGCCGTTCAGTCCTACCGCAGTCTTAGCAATGGGATCAATACTTCCGTCCTTATTGATGTCGAACTTCTCAATGCAGGCAACTCTCCGGTAGCCGCTGCCGTGCGGAAGACTTCCGTCATGATATACGAAATAGGTCTGTCCCTTAAAGTCAAATACTGCCATATGGTTTGTATTCGCTGTTGCAGAGGGTTCCATAACAATACCGCCAAATGTCCAGTCATTGCTCATCAGATCATCTGTCGTAGCATAAGCCATCTGCTCTCTCCAGTCGCAGGCAAAGAACATATAGTAAGGACCGTAATAATTCCCGTTCTCATCCTGCTGTCTGTAATAGTACGGAGCTTCTGTAAAGCTGTGGCCTTCAAACTTATCCTGGTCATTAAAGATCTCGATACCATTCATCTTTCCGATCACGATATCATTGCCCTTTTCGTAACCGACAGACAGATTATCCGGATTGCCGTCCTGATCTTTGATTGTAACTGTGTCGCCGCATTCTACCTGGCATACGAAGAAACGGTTATTTCCCCAGCCAACGTAAACTACCTGCTCGCCGTCTTTATTTTCTTCCACCCACACAGTCGGGTCAATATCTTCCCAGGTGTGAGGACCGTTTGGCGTGTCGATATTTCTTACAAGGGGATGTCCGATATCCTTAAACGGACCGGTCGGAGAATCGGAAATCGCCGCTCCGATACATTTGCCGCCGCCGACACTTCCGTTGCCTTCCGCACAGTAGAAGAAATAATATTTGTCGCCGACTTTTGCCACCTGGCTCGCCCATGCGGAAACATCGTCATTTCTCCAGCTGACATCCTGCATTGTCATAATAACACTTTCGTACTTCCACTCTTTCATATCTGTTGTGGAGTAGCACAGCCACCGCGGCATTGTATAATACTCGCCTGTGGACACGTCCTGTCCTACATAAGCATATACTGTATCGCCATCCACCATAATGGACGGGTCGCCGCCGTATATAATTCCGTTCTGTCCCTCTACGGCGATTTCATCCGGTCCGAACCCGAATAACGGGTTGCCGTTGCTGCTTTTCGCCAGGATCTTTTCTACCGGTTCCGAATCCGTCGGATCCGCCTTTGCGGGAGACCCGCACATGGTAATGCCCGTAAGCATTACCAGTGCGCCCGCAAGAAGTCGTTTATGTATTTTCATAATCCGCTTCTTACCCTCTCTTTCTCTTTTTCAGCACAACTACTGCTGCTGCTCCTGCCAGTGCAAAGACCGCTACTGCTGCCGTCGGCAGGATATTTGTTGTATCGCCGGTCTGAACTGCTGAACCGCCGTCCGTACCGTCCTTATCGCCTGAAGGAGCGGAAGTTCCTGCTCCCGGCTGATCAGAATCAGACGGGCCGCTTCCCGGCTTTTCTGTATCCGGATTTTCGGGTTTTTCTGTGTTCGGTTTTTCTGTACTCGGATTTTCAGCATCCGGATTCTCAGGTTCTTCCGTCTCAGCTGACGCTACAGTCACCTTAAATGCGGCTGTAACTGTCACATCACTTTCCGTATAAGATACCTGAATTGTCTGAACTCCCTCTTCGTCTTTGTTAAAGCCGCTGAGAACTGCATCTGCTGTTACATCTTTCTCGCTGCCGTCGCTGTATACTGCCGTAACAGTCATTCCTGTCAGATCCAGATCCTGACCGACTTTGTACTCCAGCGTCTGAGGAGGAGTTACTTTAATAGAATCCAGTGTTACTTCCGGCTCTACTGTTTTCTCAGTTACTGTAACCTGAAGTTCTGCTTCTTTCGTCACGCCGTTTTCCGTATAGGAAACAGTTACCGTCTGATCTCCTGCTTCACTGAACACCTCAGGTGTAAATGTCAGCTTGTTCAGGGCAACTTCCTTCGGATCTTCCTTGTCGTATGACGCTGTCACAACCATTCCTTCCGGATCAAACGCATCACCGACTTCATATTCCGTCTTTGACGGCTGGGTTGTTATCTCAATACCTGTCAGCACCGCCGGCGCTTCCGCCTTCTCGCTGACCGTAACATTGACGCTGGCTGTCTGAGTAACATTGCCCACGGTGTAAAGAACGGTTACTGTCTGCGGTCCTGCTTCTGTAAATTCTTCCGGCGAGAAGGTAAGTCCTTCCGCGTCTGCTCCAAGCACTTTTGTATCTCCGTCGCTGTAAGTTGCTGTTACTTCGATACCTGACGGGTCAAATTTGTCGCCGACTTCATATTCTGTCTTTGACGGCTGGCCTGTCACGGTAATGCCTGTCAGTGTTTTCTCCACTTCGGACGCGCTTACCTTGATTGTAATGGATACATTCATGTATTCATCAGCAAGTTCCTGTTCCGGCGTCATGTTCAGCACCGGGGAACCGTCCGCCGCAATATTGACCGGCTGCAGATATGCATACCTGCAAGGATCCTGAAGCGGATCGCCGTTATGGATACCTCCGGAAGAATGAATTTCTGCCGGACGCGCATGATAAACAATAATTACATTTCCATATTCGTCAACAGTAAAGGAATTGTGTCCCGGTCCGGATACTTCATCATTAAAATCCGTACTTGTCAGAACCGGATAATTTGTCTTTACCCATGAGTCAGCATCCAGAAGATCGTCGCCTTCATTTGCAGTAAGCAGTCCCACACAATACTCGGAACCTGTTCCGGATGCGGAAAATGCCATATATACCTTGCCGTTATTTTTAAATACGGCCGGTCCTTCATTTACTACAGCTCTTACATACTCCCAGCTGTACTCCGGTGCGGAGATTACAGTACAGGGGCTGATCAGCTGTGTCGGATCAGCCGGATTGATCTCAGCAATGTAGATGCTGGAAATTCCGGTCTGTGTAAAGTCCGCCCATGCCAGATAACTGTGTCCGTCTGCCTCAAAGTAGGTCATATCAAGTGACATTGCATTCAGACAGTTTGCTTCGTCGCCTGCCATTGGTTTCACACGTACCGGATCCTCCCAGGAATTCGGGTCTGTAATATTGTCCGGATCAATACACCTCATCATAAACGGACGAAGTGTGCTGAAATTGTTGCCGCCGTTTGTTCCGGCTGTACTGATGATATACCAGTAGTCACCAATCTTATGAATTTCCGGAGCCCAGATCCACTGGCTGTAGCTGTTGCCGTCAGCATCATCCCAGGATTCATCCCAGATCACGGATTCAGCGCTGGCATCGGACAGGCCTTCGATAGTAGAGGCTGCACGGATAACCAGGCGGTCATATCCATCTGCTCCGCCAACTCCGTTTGTCGGATATGAGCCGGTAAAGTAGTACATATCCCGCTCACTGTCATATACAATGTACGGGTCTGCGCGCTCATAAACCAGCGGCTCCTCCGGATCTGTGTAGGAAATCGTACGCTGTACTGTACCTCTTACCGTATAGTCGCCCGGTACGGATGTATCGACTTCCGCAAGATCATCTGCATTCCACTCAACACCAAGCTGCTTTGTAGAACCATCAGAATATTCTGCAGTTACTGTTTCGGGAAGAGTGACTTCTCCGCCCTGGTTAATCTCTACATTTGCCGGAGCTTCCACTCCTGTATTTGTGATTGTCGCGAATTTCTGCACAAGCGCATCATACTCCGCCTGTGTCAGAGCTGCTGTGTATGGATTTAAGGCATCCTCAGGAGCTCCTTCTATGGTCGGGAATGTATAGTCGCCTGCTTCTACGCTGCTGATCGTATTCAGATCTGAGCTTTCTGCTGTCCAGATATTGTCATTTCCATCCAGTACAAAGATTCTGTAAACCTCATCCGCGCTGTCATATACACAGTTGACGGACTGAATACCGGATACTCCGGGTACGGAAACCAGCTTTTCATTAGAATAGGAAATCAGATCTTCTGAATCAAAGAAAACAAGATTTCCGCTGCTGGTTCCATCTGTTGCCACTACACCAAAGCTTCCGTCAGCCTTGCGGAAGATCTGCGCGGCGCCGAATGACCTTGTGCCCTGAGAAGAGTAAAGGATCGGCTGGTTGCTGTGAAGCACTGCAAATCCGTCTCCGTCTTCCTGAGCGATCTTCATGCCGCCGTCCTGCCCCGTTGCCGGATCACTGCTGATGTAGGTAACTACATCCTGTCCTGCTGCCAGAACTGTCAGCGGGAATTCTTTCGTTACCGTTCTGTCTGTGCCTTCAAGGCTTACCACAGCTGTCAGAGTAACTTCTGTATTCGCTCCGTCAGCTCTGGTTACTGCCGCTGTATTTCCATTGACTGTAATGGCCGGATCAGAGGATGACCATGCAACCGTGGCCTCTCCGACCGTTTCCGGAAGACTGATGTCTGAGGAAACAAAACCTGCGTTCAGTGTGAGCTGATCTGCATAGTCGTCAATATCTGTATCCGGATTCAGCGCAAGAACTGTAACTGTAAATTCTTTGACTATCTGGCTGCTGCCATCGCTGATCGTTGCTGTCAGAGTAACTTCTGCATTCCCTGTTTCCTGTGCCGGACGGGTTACCTCTCCGGTCTCCGGGTTGATAACGTTCTCGGCGCTGGATGCCCATGTGATGGTTGTCTGTCCGCTGTTTCCTGCTGCCGGAAGAGTCATGTTCCATTTCACTTCAGCCGGAACGGTAAGATTTTCCGCATCTGCCGCAAGCAGATCTTCTACGTAAATCTGGCTGATCTCTCCGGCTGTAAGCGCCTCTCCGTAAATCTCAACATCATCCATAAGGCCTGAAAATTCAGCGTCCCAGTTGTTTACACCAAGATAAATGTCGCCGTTTTCCTGAGCCAGCGGATGATTGGACGTGCCGCTTCCCACCTGAACGCCGTCCAGATATGCGGTCACTGTGGATTCCGTGCCTGTGATTACCAGCTGATGCCAGCCGTCCGCATTGATTGCCGGAGTTCCAAGAGTTGTCCAGGTATTGTACTCGCCGCCGTTTGCCCAGAATTTGCAGGTGGACGTGCCGCTTCTGTTTCCGGATACCGCAAGCCACTGTTCCGGATCATGGTATCCCAGTAAAGTAAGAACCTGGTTCTCCGCAAATGTTCCATCCGGTTTTACCCACATGGATACAGTAAAATCTTCTCCAAGATTTGTTTTGTTCAGCTGCAGGCCGTAGTCGCCGAGACGAACCGCTTCGCCGCGGAAACCTGCCTCGTATTTTACATCACCGCTGTAAGCGCCAAGTCCGGTAACGACTGCTGATGCCGCCGTGCCATTGTTATCCGCTATACTTTCTTCAAATGTATATTCCGCAATCTTGCCTTCCTTCGGGTCCCCTGTCGCCTCCGCATAAGCTGCGGCAATATAGTCTGCCGATAAAGTACAGTCGTATACTTCTATCTCATCTACCAGTCCCTCAAACTCTGTATCCCAGTAATTGACACCAATGTAGATGTCCTGGTTTTCACCTGCGAGCGGATGGTTAGATGCTCCGTTCTGGCCGGATGCATATGCGATCGCCTCGCCGTCCAGATATGCAGTCAGAGTATCTTCCGAACCGGTCACTGTCAGCTGATGCCAGCTTCCTGCCGGGATATTTGTTGTGCTGAGCGTTGTATGACTGGTATATACACTGTCATCTTTCCCCCAGAACTTAACCAGAGATGAATTTCCGTTCCCCGGTTCTCCTCCGGAAACCGCAATCCATTTTTGCGGATCATGATATCCCAGGAACATAAGCACCTGGTTCTCAGGGAATGTGCTGTCTGAATTCAGCCACATGGATACGCTGAAGTTCTCGCCCAGATTTTCTTTGTTCAGCTTCAGACCGTAGTCGCCGAGACGGACTGCACTGCCTTTAAAGCCGTCTTCAGCGTAGGCCACTTCTCCATTATAGCTGCCAAGGCCTGTCACAACGGCGGAAGCTGTGTCTGTTTCCGCTTCCTCGTCGTTTACAAGTCCGTCTTCAAAGGAATAGGACGCTACTTTGAATCCTTCCATGTCACCGATGTCTCTCAGGTAATCTTTCTGAACTTCCTCCGCCGTCGCCGTCGTATTGTACACTTTCACATCGTCGACAAGTCCACGGAATATCATATCCTGCCAGAAGTTCACGCCGATATAAATATCGCCGTTTTCCTGAGCCAGCGGATGATTTGTAGCGCCGCTTCCGATCTGGACACCGTCCAGATATGCGGTCAGTGTGTCCTCGGTTCCAGTAATCGTTACTTTATGCCAGTCTGTATTAACATTTGTTTCCCCAAGCGTTGTGTGGGTGCTGTACCCGTTTCCATTTGCCCAGAATTTACACAATTCCGAACTTCCGCCCCTAAGCGTTCCGCCGGAGAAGGCCACCCACTGCTCCGGATCATTATAACCCAGGAATGTGATAACTTCGTTTTCCTTAAGCGCCCCATCCGGCTTTACCCAGAGGGATACAGTGAAGCTGTCGCCAAGATTCTCCTTGTTCAGCTTCAGGCCGTAGTTATCATTCAGGCGGATGGCCTGTCCGTTTCGTCCTGCTTCATAATCAGGAGCGCTGGAATATTCTGTGATGCCTTTTCCTACGGTCACAGCCTCGTCTCCTGCTTCACCGACAGTATTCGCCAGGCCGTCTTCAAAAGTATAATACGCGACCAGGCTGTCTTCATCCGCCGCCTTCACTTCGCTTACTCCGAATGTTGTCAGCGACGTCAGTACCATTGCGCCCGCCAGCAGACCGGATATAAACTTTTTACTTTTCATTTACTTTGTCCCTTTCTTCATCAAAATGATTTTCCGCTGTCCTGCAGCGCCGCAGGACGGTATCCGCCCCTTTTGGCGGACAGACATAACAGCGCTGTACACACCGTCATGTCTGCCCGATAAAATCTTTTATGATGATTTTAAATGATACTTTTTAGTATCTTTTTCTGCGTTTCAGAACAACCGCTGCCGCGCCGCATCCAAATGCGAGTACGCATACAGCCGCGATTGGCAGTACATTTGTTGTATCGCCTGTCTGTACCGCCGTGCTGCCTGCATTGGCTGACGGAGCAGATGTTCCCGGATTTTCCGGATTGCCAGGTCTGTCGGACGGATCCGGAGCTTCTTCGTCAGGATCTGTCGGCTGAGCCGGCTCATCTTTCGCATTTACTTTGATCTGGAACGTATCTGACATGGTAATGCCATTTTCTGTATAGGATACTTTTACTGTGTATGTTCCAGCCGCATCCATATTGCACTCTGATGTATCTACTGTCAGATTTTCTGAATCAGTTACATCCTTGCTACTGCTGTCTGAGTATGAAGCTGTAACTTTCAGTCCTGTCAGATCAAGCTTGTCTCCGACTGTGTAAGTTGTGCTGTCCGGAACTGTTACAGCGATTCCTGTCAGAGTAACGTCGCCCGGTTCTACAGCAGCGGCTTTCACTGTGATATCAAACGTATCTGTCTTTGTAACGCCATTTTCTGTGTAAGTTACAGTTACCGTGTATGTTCCGGCTGCATCCATATCACATGCGGATGTATCGACTTCTGCCTCCGCCGTTACATCTTTAGATGTATTGTCAGAGTACATTGCCATTACTTCCAGACCGTCAAGATTCAGTTCATCTCCTGCTGTGTAAGTTGTTGTTGCCGGAGGTGTTACGCTGATTCCTGTCAGAACAGCTTCACCCGGCTCTACACCAGCATCCTGCACTGTGATATCAAACGTATCTGTCTTTGTAACGCCATTTTCTGTATAAGTTACAGTTACCGTATATGTTCCGGCCGCATCCATATTGCATGCGGATGTGTCGACAGTTGCTTTATCTGTTACATCATCCGTGCTGTTGTCGGAATATGCTGCTGTTACTTTCAGGCCGTCGAGACTCAGTTCGTCTCCTGCTGTGTAAGTTGTTTTTGTCGGAGGTTTAACACTGATTCCTGTTAATGTAACTGTCTCGCCTCCTTCATACTTCAGGCTGTCAATTACTGCCTGAAGCGCTGCTGCCGCGGCGTCTGCTTCTTCTGTTGATGCTGCGCTTTCAAGCGCTGCTTTTGCAGTTTCAATCGCTGCCTGAAGATCTGCCTTGCTTGCCTCTGTCAGCGCATTCATATCAATCGCTTCGGCAGATACAATGGTCTGCTCCAGTTTGTAAGTGCTTACATAGCTGTCTTCGCCGTATGTTCTCTGCAGTGCGTCATATTCTGCCGCAGTTACCGGCATTACATAGCCGTGACGGTACTTGTGCACGTCTGTCGGCATGCTGAACTCATCGTCGCTGAGCATTGTGAACTCACCGGATTCAAGGTCTGTAGTAATCAGCGGATAGTATCCCTGGCCTCTTGCGAAGCGGTCAACCATCAGACACCACTGATCTTTTCCGTCTTCCGTCTTCTCGTTCATCTTGAAGATAATCGGACCTTCTACCGCGCCCACAGTTGCAGGTACATCAGAAGAAAGTGTATCAGAATCAATCTCTGTAAATGTACCGAGAATTGCATCTGACTTGTCAACCATAATAGTTCCGTTCATCTCGTTCTTTGTATAGCGGTAATATGTGCCGTCATTCTCGATCATTGTAGAATCAATTACCTTGATCGGAGTACCGTCTTCCTGCTTGCCGCCGGAATGATAAACCTGCGCGTCTGTAAATGTGCGGAAGTCTCTTGTCTTCGCGTAGTAAATTGTGTGATTCTCATACTCCTGCGCAATCTCTCCGTTTTCATCCAGTTCAATGGATGTAGCGGACCAGTATACAACATACTCGCCTGTGGATTCATCATAGATGAATTCCGGAGCCCATGTACATCCTGCGTTCTCCGGCGCGATCTCCGCGATCCACGGTTCGCTCCAGTTTACAAGATCATCAGACTCCCAAACCACGATGCCGTGGCTTCCGCTTCCGCCTGCGCCTGCCCAGTTGCCTGCATTATGATAAATACTCAGATCTGTCGCGATCATATAGTATTTGTCACCTTCCGGCGCGCGCGCGATAAAGTGGTCACGCAGTCCGCTTTCGCCGATATCGCTTGTCAGCACTGCGTTGCCCCCGTTGAGTTCAGACCAGTTCAGTCCGTCTTCACTGATGGAGAAGTATGTCTGCTCGTGAGAAGCTGCCGCCTCGTTGCCGATAAAGTGTACGAACAGATATCCTACATAGTCGTCTTCGGATACTTCCTGTGCTTTCGCTTTTACTGTTACTTCATATGTCTTTGTTACGGAATCCTGTCCGTCCTTTGAGAATACTGCCGTCAGTGTTACTTTCTGATCGGATTCTCCTCTTGTGACAACTCCTGCCGGTTTGCCGTCTACTTCAGTTGAAGTAATGATATTATCGTCAGAAGATGTCCATGCAATACTTACTCCGTCCTTCTCAGAAGGAAGGGTAATATTTCCTTTGACATTGTCCATATTCGGAATCTCAAAGGTATCAGCCACGCGCTGTACGTCTTCCAGCATCGCAATGCGGTCTGCCTCTTCCTGCTGGTAAACTCTTGCTACCTCGTCGCTTCCCATTGCAAAGTCATAAACCTTTACATTATCAAAGAAGCCGCGGAAATACAGGTCATCCGGCTCATAGAATGATCTGCCGAGATATGCTTTCAGATTCTTGCCCAGATCAGACATGCTGACTGTTACATTTTCTTCAGCAACCAGCTCTCCGTCGCGGTACAGGGACATTTTATCCGGTGTAAGGACAATCTTAATATTCATCCATGTACGGCTGTTGTTCGGGTAAGCTCCGCTCTTGGAAGCAACCTGTTCTGTGCTGTAGCTTCCTGTTGTAATGGCAAGTTTCAGGTTCGTCGGATCTATCTTAAGGAACAGATATTTATCTCTGTCCTGTCCGATCGCAAATGTGAAATAGTTGCCTGTTCTGGACACTTCGTTGACGTCCATAGAAATCGTCACATTGTCTCTTCCGTCGAAGAAACCTTCCGGGAATGACAGATAGCTGTCATGTCCTCCCATTCCGTCTCTGCTGTCACCGTCCAGGTAAAGTACCTGTCCGTAGGAATCATCCTGCACATAAGCCGCGCCGTCTGTCAGATCCGCGTCATTGTCACCTGCGCTGTCTGCTGCGGTTCCCTGTGTCAGGTCTTCATCAAAGTTGTACTCAAGTACCGGCTCTGCCTGTGTGTATTCTCCGCTTACTTTCACCTTTACTGTAATCTCAGAACCGCCCATAGCAAACTCTTCATCAGAAAGGTTCAGCACCGGAGCTCCTTCAGAATCAAAGAGTACGGGTTTTACATAAGCGTGGCGGCATGCGTCATACAGCGGATCGCCGCTGTGTCCCGCATGTTCCTCTGCCGGACGCGCATGGTATACGATTACAAGGTTGCCATACTCGTCTGTTGTAAATGAATTGTGTCCCGGTCCGCAGAGCTCGTCGTTAAAGTCGCCGCTGGTCAGTACCGGATAAGGTACCTTCGTCCAGTTGGAAGCATCTGTCAGATCCGCGTCCGCGTCTGCTGTCATCAGGCCCACGCAGTATTCCGCGCCGGTAGCCGCAGCTGAGAACGCGAGATAAACGGTTCCGTCTTTTACAAATGCCGCCGATCCTTCATTTACCGCAATATTTACACATTCCCAGCTGTATTCCGGTGTTGTAATTACAGTCGCCTTGCTGGTCAGCTGTGTCGGATCTTCCGGATCAACTGTTGCGATAAATACTTTACTCAGGTTTTCCTGTGTCTTGTCAGCCCATGAAACATAGCATTTTCCGCCCGCTTCAAAGTAAGTCATATCCAGAGACATTACCTGCAGACAAGATTTATCTCCCTCTACCGGTTTTACACGCTCCGGCTCTCCCCAGGAATCCGGGTCTGTAATGTTGTCAGCATCATTGCATCTCATCATAAACGGCCGGATGTCAAAACTGTATCCGCCTTCACCTACAGCCGCCGTACTGATGAAATACCAGTAATCGCCGATCTTGTGAAGTTCCGGAGCCCAGATGAACTGTCCGTAACCCTCGACTTCACTTTCATCCCATACTACATGTTCTTCGGCATCAGCCAGACCTTCGATTGTATCCGCCACACGGATTACCAGTCTGTCATAGCCGTCGGCTCCGTCCTTGCCGTTTACCGGATAAGAAGCCGTGAAATAATATCTGTTTCTTTCTTCATCATAAGTAATGCTCGGATCCGCGCGTTCCTCAATCAGCGGCTCTTCAGCCTCTGTAAAATATGCGGAACCTCCGATAGTCCCTCTGATGGTATACTCCATACCTTCTCTTGTAGAGTCGGCCTTTGCCAGATCATCACTGTTCCAGCGGATGGAGTATGTCTTCTCCTCACCGTTTGAATAACCGGCTTTAACTTCACCGACAGCATCATCCAGTGCAGCCTCGATATCAGTACCCGGCTCTACTGTAATCTCTTCTACTTTATTGTAATTAAGAGATGTGTTATACGGATTGGTGAATTTTTTCGTTACCTTGTCATATTCCGCCTGGGTCAGCGCGATCTCTGATGCCCATGCGGCATATTCCGGCGCGTTCTCTACAGCCGGGAACTCATACTCTGTCCGCTCAGCTGCGGAAAATTCTGTCAGATCTTCTGATGTCAGCAGATAAACCGTACCTGAATTATTCTCAACATACAGTTTATATTTTCCTTCTGTCATATTATAAAGGATATGCAGTTTGGAAATATTGCTGATGCCGTCCAGTGTAACAGCTGTCTCACCTGTGTACGTAATCAGATTTTCTGAATTGTACAGAAATACCCGGCCATTGTTTCCGCCGTCGGCTGCAATCATACCAAATGATCCGTCAGCCTTACGGAAAATCTGGGGTGATACATAGGCTTTCGCGCCCTGTGCAGTGTACATAATCGGCTGCTCTTTATGAAGGACATTATATGTGCCGTTTTCATCTTCGGCAGCGATCATCATACCGCCTTTCTGGCCTCTCAGTGCATCTGTATTCAGTCCCGGATCGTTGCTTACATATGTAGCAACATTGCCGCCTTTGGCAATAACAGTTACCTTAAATTCTTTCGTTACATTATCTGTACCATCCAGCATCAATGTAGCAGTAAGTGTTACGTCTGTGTTGTTATCCGGACGGTGTACTGTACCATCATTTTCGATTACAGATTCATTGCTGGATGTCCATGTAACCGCTGCAGCCCCTGATGCTGTAGGAAGAGTGAGATCCTCTCCCACAAATCCCGCGTCCAGAGTCAGCTGATCTTTATAGAACTCAATATCTCCGGACGGATCCGCAGCCGGAACGGATACTGTAAATGTCACGTCTTTGGATTCTGTTCCCGCTGTAATTGTAGCAGTCAGCGTTACTACTGCTGCTTCATCTTCCGGACGGGTTACTGTACCGTCATCAGCAATTACATCCTTATTGCTGGATGACCATGCGATGGTTGTAAATCCGCTGTTTCCCGTCGCGGGAAGCTGCAGATCAACCATAGTTGACTCCGGTACGGAAAGCGCTGCCGCATCTTTCTCAATTACTTCCTTAGCTGCGATGCTGTCTGACAGATACTCATCAGCCACTTCATCTGCGCTCAGAGCTTTACTGTATACCTTGAGATCATCCATATAGAAGTCTCCCGAGTTCCAGTAGTGGGGGCTGGCAGTCCCGAACCACATATACTGTGCTCCTTCGATAAAATCAAGCATATAAGGAGTTCCCTCTCCTGCATGTACTCCCTGTGTGGAAGGAGTCAGCTCATATACAAGCGCTCCGTCCTTATACATATGGATCTGCTCGGTATCCATAACAACCGTAATATACTCCCAGCCGCCGTTTTCTGTAATGTTTCCGCTAAATTCCTTCATATCCTGGTATGTTGCTGCTCCGGGATTGTCATTGAAATATACAGAACCATCGGTGGATAATCCGTAAAATCCGTCTGAATTGCCTGCTCCGGACGCGAAGCTCCATACACCATTCCAGGTATCTGTCTTATTGGCATCAATCCACGCACTTACGGTGAATCCGCTTTCAGACAGGTCCTTTCCGTAAAGCGGATTATCTGTCCGGATACGGCCTGAACCGCTGCCGGATTTCATAACCTGTCCGCGTTCGTCATCAGTAACAAGCGTAGGCGCGTTACTGTTGACTGTTGTTCCCTCGCTGCCATTGACGGAATCCTTGAAATCGCCTTCAAACCCGTAGTGTGCTACAAGGCTGTCTCCGGCCGCGGCTTCCGCAGTGGAAGCCGCCGGTCCGGGCAATGTAAGCGATGTCAGGATCATTCCGCCCGCAAGCAGCAGGGACAGAATTCTCTTTTTCATGCCTTTTGATCCTCTCCTCTCAAAGAAATGTTACTTTCTTTTTTTTCTTATGATAATCACCGCTGCTACTGCTGCCAGAGCAATTACTGCCACAATTGCCGGCACCAGCAGATAGATCGGAAGAGCACACGTCTGAACTCCAGTCACATTCCTTCATCTC
>OCHU01000005.1_pt1 | contig 24782 bp, 15 predicted proteins | sample 1538531 | NCBI WGS metagenome assembly OCHU01 (sample SAMN04571705, study PRJEB22368) | human gut metagenome | biome: human gut; material: stool | host: Homo sapiens | place: Luxembourg | collected 2012-09-27 | reverse complement strand
CTTATTTATGAAAAATACATTTTTTCGTGATACTGCATGTGATAAGGAGGCAAGGGATGTACAAAGTATTCAGGAAGGCTGTACTCGGGGTTATTTTGTGTTTTGCACTACTGCTGAGTGCGGGGGTTCTGCTGACAGCCTGCAAGCCGGCAGAAGAGCAGAAGGAGCAGCAATATACGGTTGTTTACGATACGCAAGGCGGCGGGAATGTGAAAAATGGCGTGTATACTCCCGGTGTTAATTTTAATCTTCCTACGCCGAGTATCGGTTCCGATCCGGAGATGTATGGATATTCGTTTATCGGATGGTTCTACGATTCGGAGTGCACGCAGCCTGTTGATAGAAAAAACATTGATACATCAAAAGCGGTAGACGGTGTTCTTACTTTTTATGCAGGTTGGAGCAACATTCATAAAATCTATTTTGATACAAAGACGGACCAGATTATTGAACCTGCGGAATATGAATACGGAGCATCGGTCAGTGTATCGTCACTGCCTGTTCCGGAAGCGCGGGTTGTGGGAAGCACTGTCTGTGAATTTATCTGCTGGGTGCAGGCAAATACCGATGAGCAGATTACCGAAGATTTTCGTATGGACGCCGTAGATATGTATTTTTATGCGTTTTACGATACAGGCGTGAACAGCAGTTACGATCTTACGGAAGACGGATATCATGCGAAATCTTTTGGTGCGAATACAGAGCTGACTTCAGTGGGGGCGTTTGAGGACAACACCGTATTTTCTGTTGATATGACTTTCCCTGCCGATCCTGCCGACTATGCTGACGACGCGGGTCCCGTATTCGGATTCAGTGAATACATTGAAAGCTCAAATTCTTTCGGCAACGGCAGTACGGGATATATGTATCTTTTTGTATCTGCGGCGGCGAATGCGGCGTACAACACGAACAAGGGTGCGCTGGATATCTGGGGAACGTGGACGGACGAAAAGGGTGTCGAACAAGGCCCCGGACGTCTCTACTATATGAGTATGGACACGGATTTGGCAGGAACGCCATATCAGCAGAAGTTTTCTGACTATCTCAGCAGCGGTGAGGCGGAGACCTTCACTTATACCATCCGCCGCAGCGGAAACAAGTACTATATCGGTGTGGACGGTACGGAATATTGCTGTATCGAGCTTGGCGGCGCGAGAAAACCTTCTTCGGCAACGGAGAATCTGGCAGGTACGATCAGTGAAAATCTGACGGGAACGCGCGTCGGGCTTCGTTCCAAGTCCACAAATGTATATTACAGCAATATCGCGATTACGCCTGTAGAGGAAGTGAGTATCACTTACGATGCCGTGAACGGGCGTATCGGCGAAGAGCAGATTGTAAACAAGACTTATGCCTATGGCGGTACGATCGGTACGCTTCCCGTGCCTGTCTATGACGGCTATGAGTTTACGGGATGGTACTATACCGATTATGCGACAGGTGAGGTGGTACAGCTTACGGCAGATAAGGCGCTTGATTCCTCGATCTGGAAGCTGACGGTTACGGCGCGTTATCGCAAGGAAGGTGCGGAGCCGTTCACGGTTGTCTTTGATACGGGCGTGGACGGATACACGGTGCCTTCCGTTGAAGGCTGGCTCGAGGGGAATCCGCTTGAAGCACCGAAGCTTTCCAAGACTTTCTGGACGTTCTCGGAAGAGTGGTTCTATGATGCAGATTGCACCCGTGCGGTCAATCTGAATGATGTCGATCCGACACAGGCCGAGTCGGTCGAGGAGCAGACGCTGACCCTTTATGCAAAGGCGGAAGAACATGCATTCACCAATGACGCATGGAGTCTTACACAAGACAAATGGGCCGGGGAAGGCAGCACACTTGTGAATGGCTATGAGCTGTCGGTCGGACAGACGCTTGAAATCGACATTACATTACCTGCATACTCGACTGCTCAGTCGTCCGCGACGGGTATTTTGTTCGGAGCAGCCTCCGAGAGCAAATTCTATGGACTGTACATGGTAGCCAATCTTGCAAATTCCGATCCTGAAACGCATGGAGCAATTCAGCTTTATAAAGACGGAACGTTTGTCAGCGGCTGTTCGGTCAGAAGAAGCGCTCCGCCGCTTGCAGGTTCCTCTTATCAGCACGCTTATGACGCATACATGACGAGCGGAGAGCCGCTTACCGTCACGTTTGGCGTAATTGTTGCAGAGGATACATTCTATTGCATGGTAAACGGTACGGTTGTCTTTACGCGCAGCAGTACTTTGGAAGGAACATTCGTCGGCTTTAAATCGGGAGCCGGAGCAGATGTTCAGTTTTCCAATGTACGTATTACGGAAAATGCGACGACCGTCACTTTGGAACCGGGCGACGGGACCTTGCCTGAAGGAACGCAGAATCCGTTCAAGGTAAATACGGGGGATGAAATCGGGACGCTTCCTGTGCCTCATCTTGACGGCTATCAGTTCGTTGCGTGGATGTACAACGGTGAGGCAGTTACCGAAAGCAGGACATTCCTTGCCACAGAGCGAAATGTCACATTGACAGCTCAGTGGGCGGAAGTCGGAGCTCAGGTCACGGTTACCTTTGACGCAGGAGAAGGAACGGTTTCAGAGACAACCAGAACGCTGGCGGCGGGTTCTGCAATCGGGACCTTGCCTGTTGCGGAACGAGACGGATATCGGTTCCTTGGTTGGTATGATGAAGATACGGTTGTAACGGAGGAAACGATTTTTGTTGCCGATGCGACGCTTACGGCAAAGTGGGAGGATGCAAGCGGCTGGGACGGCACTTCGGTTTCCACGGCTTATGCGGACGGCATCGGAACACAGGAAGATCCATATTTGATTGCAAGCGGTGCGGACCTCAAATTCTTCGCAAACAATGTTACGGGCGGACAGAGCTATAAAGAGGTCTACTTCCGGCTTACCAATGACATTTCTCTGAACGGGCATGCGTGGGTGTCGATCGGCACAGAGACAAACATCTTCGGCGGAACGCTGGACGGCGCAGGTTTTACGATTTCCGGACTGACGAACCAGCTGTTTGACAGACTTTCGGGTGCAACAATTAAGAATGTCAAATTGGATGTTGCAATTGACAATACGGAAGATTCCAATGTCGGTGCTTTTGCCTCTGTTACGCAGGACAGCATTGTGACGATTACTGATTGTGAAGTGCGTGGAACAATTGCGTCTTCCAAGTCGCAGGTCGGCGGATTCTTCGGATGGGTCAATTCTCCTCTTACGATGACAAATTGTGTCAACTATGCCGATATTACCTGTACAGTTGCAAGCGGAACTGCATTCACGGGCGGAATTGTCGGCTCGCATAATAGCGGAATTCTTCTTCTGACCGGATGCAAGAATTACGGTACGATTACGGCAAACAATGGGACGATGGTCGGCGGTATCGCGGGGATTGTCCGTGTCACCCGGGCGACGGGTTCCCTGATCACTGAGTGTTACAACTTCGGAAATGTTACCGCCAAATCTCAGGTCGGAGGAATTGTCGGTGTTCTGCGCCTGGCGGCGACGAACTGCTACAACAGCACTTCAGCGATTGTGAAAGGTGCTGCGGAAGCGAGTGCGATTGCTGGGCAGGTCAACAATGGCGGCAGCTACACAAATTGCGGGACATGCGACGAAAACGGAGAGAACAAGACGGCGCTTCCCGATAAATCCTCTTAAGACGGATCAGGAGAGAAAGGGCTTCGTCCGCCGCATATGCGGCGGACGAAGAAAATGGAGATAGAAGATGAACAAAACAATTAAGAAACGTGCATGCTTGGCGGCGGTATCCGTATTGGGTGCTATGGTTTTCGGTTTGTCTGCCTGTGGACCCAATGAGGAGCCTGTCCCTCCGTATGATCCTGCTCAGCGTGTTCCGACGGATGAAAATGAACAGACGGTGAGTTTTTCCGAAGAAGATTACGATTTTTACAACAATTACATCGAGTTTTATGATGGAGACGGAGACGTCTATGATATCGGAGACCCGTATGTATTTCGGTATGACGGAAAGTACTATCTGTATTCTTCGCTGAACGGGGAAAAGCGGTTGACGGGACGCATCCCTTGCTGGGTGTCTGAAAATCTCGTGGACTGGGAATGGGGCGGCTGGGCGTATGATCCGAACAGTACTGCAACCAATTCACCGTCATACATTGCTTTTGCTCCCGAGGTTGTCTATTATAAGGGCTGGTTTTATATGTGCGAATCGCGTCGCGGACAGGGACATTATTTTTTCCGCAGTGCGTCGCCGACGGGCCCGTTTGAGCTGATCTCTGATAATCTCGGAATGGGGATTGACGGTTCGTTCTATCTTCACGACAACGGACAGCTGTATTTTCTCAGCGCAAACAATACTACGGCGGACAGTCGGATCACCTGGTTTGAGATCGATTTTCCGGAAGATTCGGAAGGGAACGTATCGGTGGAAATCGATAACACGCAGAACAATATCGTCGAAGATGCCTATCTGGGCGGCTGGACGGAAGGACCGGGGTACTTCAAGCGCAACGATTACAGTTACTTCACCTATACCGGCAATCATGTGGACAGCGCAGGCTATAAAGAGGCGTATTCCTATGTCAAGGGGAATTCTCCTTTGGAGGGACTTTCTTCCAAATGGAACAATACGACGCTGTTGTCCACGGGGTTTGACAACGAAGCGCTCCCCGGTTACGCAAGTCTGGACGGCAGTAAGGCGGTGAGTGATTATCGCGGCTTGGGTCATGCAAGTAACGTCATCGGCCCTGACATGGACAGCATCTGGACGGCTTATCACAATGCCAATCGCATCAACTATAAAAATCAGATGCAGTCGAGCACACGGAAATACAACGTGACGCAGTACTTCACGAACGGCTCTTATGTGCTGACCAACGGACTTGGCAATTATAGCAAGGTAAAACCTGCAATGCCTGATTATTCTGCGGAAGCGGCTGCTCTCGGCACGGAAGGGAATATGCAGCTGAGTACCGAACAGACGCAGTCAGTCTTTACGGCGGAACTCAACTTCAAACTGACGGACGGAAAGGGCAGTGCAATCGTCGGATATCGCTCGGCAGATGACTACTGTCTCATTACGGCAGAAGGAACGACGTTGACGATCGAGCGGATCGGCGGCGGGGAAACAAGACAGCTTGCGACGGCGCAGATTTCTGTTTCTACCAATCCGCAAGCCGTGCATACCGTGAAGGTCGTTTCGGGCGCGAACCGTACGGACGTATATTATGATAACATGCTTGCTGCTTCCTTGCAGCAGGGGATCGGTGCCGGGAAGGTCGGATATACCGATGGAGCAATCGCATCCAGCACGGAGTTTACAAACGACGCGTTCGGGACGTCGGATTACGACGCGATCAAGGATCTTACGGGCTCCTGGGCGGCATATGCATATCTGCGCGGAGAGAACGTCGGCTATCAGCTTCATGATGCCGAGCCCAAAGCGGACGGTGTACGGCAGGGCGAGGCTGAGAAGACAAAAACGGTGGACAGCCTTGGGGCAACGGCGCTTGTTCTCGGAAGAGAAGACTGGGTCAAGTATGCGGTCAATTCACCTGCAGAAGGCGCGTATACGCTCAACCTGCTGATCGGAAAGCAAAGTGCGGGGTGTGTTTTTGAAGTCATTATCGACAATCAGACAATTACCAAGATGGAGATCCCTGCCGACACACAGTTCGGGGAAGCGGAGTACATCAATTTCCAGGCAGGACAGTTTGCCTGCGGGGAAGGACTGCATACGCTCAAACTGCGTGTTTACAGCGGGACGTTGGATGTCGTGAATTTGTCGACCGTCAAAAATGCAGATTCACTTGGCGAGGTATCCGACACTTTGGCCGATGAAGAAACATCTCCTTTTGATGTTCTGATCGGAACGCGGTATTCCTTTATGCAGGCAGGATTCATGACCAACACGAACGATGCGAGAACGCTCGCGCGGTTCGGGAGCAAGGGGATTGCGAACTATGAGTTTTCGGTCGATGTCAAATTGGTCTCTGCGAGCGGTGTTGGCGGGGTGCTCTTCCGCATGAACGATTATTCGTATACCGATTATACGACCACTTCCCTCGGGGATGGATTTGTCGGATATTATCTTCAGCTCAGCGGATATTATGTCGGACTGACAAAGAATAATTACAACAAGTCCGAGAAAATCGGCGGGCTGAAGCCTTCTTCGGACGCATTGCTTGCGGGCGGAAACACCGTAACGGTGACGGTACGCTGCAATAACGGGCAGATTGACATTATGCTGAACGGAGAGACGGTCATCGAATATTTTGATGCGGACGCATATCTGTCAGGGTATATTGCCCTCTTTGCGGAAAAGGACTCCAGTTTCCTGTTCAGCAATTTTGAATACATTGAACTATCATCACGCAGCTAAATTGGGGAGAAGCCCCGTAAAACATTTTCAGGAGGAAAATCGATGAAAAAGACAGGATTGATTGCAATTGCACTTGCAAGTATGATCGGAATCATGGGCCTTACGGCTTGTTCGGGCAGAGGCGGCGGAAACGTGACCAAGCCGCCCACAACTGATCCGGACAGCTGGAACTCTCTCGATTCGGGCAAGACAATCCAGATCACACTTGCAGGCCGTGACGTAGATACGGAAAAGGCGAACTATCTGCAGTTTGTCAACGACTTCAACGCGACGCACGACAATATTGTTGTAACATTGGAGTGGTGGTCGGATGCGACAGCGTACAATATTGCGCTTGACAGCATGGGAAAGAATCTCCCCGATGTATTCATGCTTTCCAATGCGATGTTCACATCGTTTGCGGCGGCGGGAAAGCTTGCGAATATCCGTCCTTATATGGACGAGAAGCTGTTGGAAGATATGTACGTTGACGGATACGAGGTCTATTATTTCGATCATGAGACAAAGACGCCGGGAATTACGGAGGCGGCGGGCTTGTATGGACTTCCGAAAGATCAGGGACCTGTAGCGCTTGCCTTTAACGAAGGGCTTCTTCGTGAGCGCGTGGAGCAGTATAACGCAGGGGCTTCCGAGGCGGATAAAATCGATCTGAATCGTATTCTCAATCCCGTCGATCCCATGAATTTCGATTATTTCCTCGAGATCGGCAAAAAGCTCAAGACCGTTCTTGCGGAAGGGGAGTATGTCTGCTCGGGATACGATATGCAGAGCGTGATCTATTCCAACAACGCGAACTATTTTACGGATGATTCGGCTCGGACTGCTGCGATCAACTCGGATAATTTTGTCGGAGCCATTGAATTCATTCAGGATTTGTATCGCGAAGGGATCCTTCCTGCTGCGGGAACGGTTTCGTCGGGCGGTGAAACGGTCTTTACGTCAGGAAAATCGCTGTTCTTCTTCTCTGCAACGGGCCCCTGGAAGACCAAGGATTATTGGAAGACATGCGACTTTGACTGGAACCTTGTTCCCGTTCCTGTCGGAATGGCGGAAGGTGCCGTGTCTACCGCGTACATCGGCGGAATGTGCTATGCGATCTCCAACGAATGCCCTTACAAGGACGCAGCACTTGAGCTTGTAAAGTATCTTGCAACGGACATTGCTTCGCAGCGTACACAATATCGCCGCGGTCAGTGCATTCCCAACCTGATCAGCCTTGCAGAGGAATACATGACGGATGAATACGGATTCATTGCATCGCAGACGGGGGACGATAATCCCAGCCCTGCAAACCGCAGTGTATGGATTGATGTCGTGGACGGCGTCGGCGGAACCAAAACGGATGCAAACGGTACCCAGTATACGGATAAGGTTACAGGCAAATACCGTGCCGAGAGCTTTACGCTTGACAATACCTGGCTGAATTCGCTCAATCAGTTTATGGCGGGTACGACGGGTAATTACGGCTCCTTCTGGGAGCCGAAGAGCGACGGCTCATGGGTCAATGTCAAGGAGGCGCTTACGGCGTATCTTCCGGAGTTGCAGGTACAGCTTGACGAAAATTACGAACGGCTTCACAGAATGTAACAAAATGTTCCGCCGCCCGAATGGGCGGCGGATCCGGAAGGAGGGATCCGCATGACCGAAATTGTACGGACGCAGGAACAGGATACCGTGCCGTTGCCCGTCCGAAAGAAAAACAAAAAAAGCACGCTCAAGCGCAACGAGCACCTGATGGCGCTTGCTTTCATTTCCGTAAAGTATGTAGGACTGATTATTTTTACGCTGCTGCCCGTTATCTTTGCGCTGCTGTACAGTTTTACTGATTATTATGCTCGCATGGAGACGGAGCCGTTCCTTACGCGAATCGATGATCTGTGGTGCGGTTTTGACAACTACGTACAGCTTTTCACGCATATTACATACGGTACTGCGTTCAAAACATCCATCGTCAACAATCTGATTTTCCTGGTCAGTGTACCGATCGGAATTTTGATTGGCCTTGTGATTGCGGTCATGCTGTCGCGGGAGGATGTCATTCACGGCTCGCGCGTATTCCGTATGCTGATTTATGTGCCCGTCGTCTCTTCCGCAGTTGCGATGAGTATCATCTGGCGGTATATTTTTGACAATCAGTACGGGATCATCAACCAACTGACCGGCTGGGACGTGCCTTGGCTTACGGATAACGGCTGGATCAAAGTCGCCATTATCATAAAAAGTTCCTGGGGCTCGATCGGAAGGACGATGATTCTGTGCCTTGCAGCGTTGACTGCCGTCGGAAAAGACTATTACGAAGCGGCAGAATTGGATGGGGCAGGGGAGTTTGTACGTTTCTGGAAGATTTCCGTTCCGCTTATTTCACCCACGCTGTTCTATTTGTTCTGCACAGGGTTTATTTCCAACTTACAGTCGTATGTCGATGCTCAGGTGTTTGCACAGGGTCTGCCCGGTGCACAGACCATCGTTTATTACATCTGGAACTACGGAATCAACCGAAGTCTGTACGGAGTGGCGTCGGCGGCCTCGTTCCTGTTGGCGGTTGGAATTATGCTGATCACGCTTTTGCAGTTCAAGATCTCCGATAAATGGGTTTACAGTGAGTAGGAGGTAACAGATGGAAAATAACGTCGCAGAAAATAAACTCACACGGTTCCGCAAGAAGAACAGTCCGGGACGGATTATTGGAATCGTTGTGGTTTATCTCTTTCTCTCTCTCATTTGCTTTACTTGTCTGTTTCCGTTCGTATGGATGTGTCTTTCCAGTGTTAAGACGGTACAGGAGACGGTCAATACGCTCGAACTGACCTTCTTTGCCCGAGATCCGCAGTGGGTCAACTATGCAAAAGTCTTTGAAAAGATCCATGTTATGCGAGGTTTTCTCAATACCATGGTGGTGGAAATAGCAACGATCCCGCTTTGCGTATTTGTTTCCGGGATGTCCGCTTTTGCGTTTTCCAAGATGGAGCTTCGCCACAAAAACGTGCATCTGATGATCCAGCTGAGCGCATTGATGATCCCGTATGCCTGTGTTGTGCTTCCTCTCTATCGTGCATACTACAGCTTAGGACTGACCAACACGCTTTGGCCGCTCATCTTTCCCTCGTTGTTCGGCGGCGTTTCCATGATGTTCTTCTTTGTCCAATTTCAACGCGGAATTCCCAATGCCATTTTCGATGCGGCAAAAGTTGACGGCGCAGGGTATTTCAAACAGTACATCCTCATCATGCTCCCCATGATGGGACCCGCCGTTGCGGCTCAGGTTATCTTTATGTTTGTCGGAAACTGGAATGATTTCTTCGCGCCGTCTCTCTATCTGACGACGGAAAAATCAATGACTTTGCAGTTGATGCTTAAGTCGCTTTCCGATTCCAAAGTGGATCTTCCCATCGCGTTTGCAGGCGCCGTCATTGCCTGCGTGCCGCTCTACATTATCTATATCGTTTTCCAGCGCTACTTTATAGAAGGCATGGCGATCTCCGCCGTGAAGGGGTGATTATGATCCGACATGCAAAGTGCTATCGGGAAGGCTATCCGCGTCCGCGGTTTGTGCGCGATACCTGGACAAACCTGAACGGAGAATGGGCGTTTTCCTTTGACGATCAGAACGAGGGCGAGCGCAAACGCTGGTATTTAGGAGGGAAGCTTTCCGGTAAGATCGTGGTACCGTTTGCCTATCAGACGCAGGCAAGCGGAATCGGGGATGAGCGCAGACATGATCATCTCTGGTATGAGCGCAGGTTTACCTATCAGCCCAAACGCGGAAAACGATTGCTTTTGTGCTTTGAAGGAGCAGATTATGCGGCAAAGGTATGGCTGAACGGGAAGATGCTCGGGAAGCACGTCGGCGGGTATTCCAGATTTATCCTGGATGCCTCCGAGGCGGTGCGCCGCGGGGACAATATTCTTGTTGTCAAGTGTGACGATTCCTATGCTTATACGCAGCCGCGGGGAAAACAGCGCTGCGTTCCCGAGAATGTATCCTGCTTCTATACGGATACATCGGGACTTTGGAAGACGGTCTGGATGGAAGAAGTCAGCGACAGTTCTCTTGCATATGTCATGGCCTCCTGCGAATATGAGCAGCAAAGTATTTTGTTTGAATACGAAATACGCGGCTATCGGGAGGGGCTTACGCTGGAAATCGAAGCGGAATTTGACGGAAAACGTGTCGCCGAAATACAGACGAGGTTATACTCCGACAGCGGGAAGGTACGTCTTGAGCTTGCCTTGCGCGATCATATGCTTGACATGAAACCGTGGAGCATCGGACGGCCGTGGCAGTATTTTGATCTGACATATCGGCTGCGCTGCAATGGGGCGGTTTTGGACGAAGTGCGGTCCTATACGGCGCTTGTCGACTATCGCACCCGCGGTAACAGGATTGAAGTTAATTATCTGCCCTGTTATTATTTTCGGATGGTGCTCGCGCAGGGATACTATCCCGAAAGCGGGCTCACGCCCAAAAACGACGAGGAGCTTTTGCGCGACGTGTTGCTCATCAAGGAAATGGGCTTTAACGGCGTGCGGATGCATCAAAAGATCGAAGATGAACGGTTTTACTATTTTTGCGACATGGCAGGCCTTTTTTGTTGGCTCGAAATGCCTGCAATGTATGCATTTACTTCGGGAAGCGTCTGCGAACTGATGCGGGAATGGACGGAGATCGTTCTGCAATATAAGGGCTATCTCAGTATTATGGCATATGTGCCGATCAATGAAAGCTGGGGAGTTCTGCAGACCTCGGAAAACGAGCAGATGCAACAGCTGACGGCGGGATTGTATTCGATCACGAAGGCGCTCGATCCGACACGTCTTGTCATTTCCAATGACGGCTGGGAACATACCAGAAGCGACATTGTCACACTGCACAACTATGCTCCGACGGGGCAGGAACTTGCGCTTGCTTACGGCGATCTGCCTGCATTTTTGCGCGGAGAACTGACAGGAGATTTGCATACGCGTGCTCCGTTTGCCGACGGCTGGAAGTATGAAGGACAGCCTGTGATCATCAGCGAATACGGCGGAATCGCCTATCGCACGGAAGAAGCAAAGGACTGGGGCTACGGCAATGCGGCTTCAAGTGAACGGGAATTGCTTGAGCGTATGCGGGATCTGACGAGCGCGATTGTTGATGTTGCGGGCTGTCAGGGATATTGTTATACGCAGTTTACTGACGTAATGCAGGAAAAGAACGGACTTCTGACTGAGGATCGGAAGCCGAAGGCGGATCCTGCGGAAATTCGTAAAATCAATTCGGTCATGCGGAAAAGCTGAGAAATCAGGAAAACATCGAGACCGAACAATCAGGAGAGAGACAATGAGCGAAAAACTTGCAAAGGGCCAATGGACGCAGGAAAAAGCATGGGAGTGGTACAATCGTCAGCCGTGGATCAGAGGGTATAACGGTTATCCTTCCAACTGCGTCAATCGAATTGCCATGTGGCAGTCCTATGGACACGAGGAAGTCATAAAACAAGTCGAATATGAATTTGCTCTGGCGAAAGAGACGGGATTCAATGCCGTGCGCGCAATTATTCAATTTGAGTGCTGGTACTATGAGCATGACAGTTTTATGGCAAATCTGGAGGAATACATTGCGCTGGCAGATCGCTACGGACTTGGGGTCATGCTGACGCTCGGAAATGACTGTACCGTTCCGAAGGAGTTGTTTACACCCGTAAAATTCGGAGAGCAGCCTGTTGACTGGGGGTATCATAGCGGCATCAAGCGCGGTCCTCATGCAGCAGGGCTCACTGGACCGGGATACTGCCTGCTGGACGAGCCGGAATTTGAGCCTGAATACTACAAAATGGTGGATGAGATAGCGGCAAAATATTGCAAGGATCCTCGGCTTCAGATCTGGGATGTTTGGAATGAACCGGGGAACGGGCGCCGAGACAACCGCAGCATGAAGGCGATGGAAAAATTCTTTGCCATTATCCGTTCTCATGATCCGATCCAGCCGTTGACAGCCGACTGTTGGAGTTATACTCAGGATTTTCTCCCCAAACGGGAGATGGAACAGCGGGCTTGCGAACTGTCGGATGTGATCACGTTCCACTATTACGGTTCTTTCGAGAATATGACCGTCATCATAGAAAACCTGCGAAAACGGTATGGACGGCCTCTGATCAACAACGAATGGCTCAATCGCATTGCGGACAATCAGGTCAAGGATATTTTTCCGCTCTTTTATCTTGAACGGATCGGGTCCTATCATTGGGGACTTATCCAGGGGTATTCGCAGACATATGAACCGTGGGGGCATTACTTTGTCGATTATCAGAAAGAGGGCTCAACGCTCGATCTTACAAAGTGGCAGCATGATTTGTATCGGTTCAACGGTCTGCCTTATGATATGAACGAGATTCGCACGATCAAGCGTTTTTGCGCGCTTGCCGATCAACGCGATAATGGGGAATCAAGATGAACAGATTAAAAAACAAGAAGGTGCGTCGGTGGGCTCAATGTCTCATTGCGTCAATGTTTGTGCTGACTTCCGGATTTGTTTCCGCGTGTGCGGAGCAGCCATCGGGGGATCATTCAGGGGAAGACGACGGAGTTCCCCCTGTCTCCGAGCTCACTGATCTGACTGACGAGCGTTACTGTAATCTTTACGGCCGCAATTTTTATAATGACGGGCTGGAAGGGATGACGTTTGTCAACAGCGCTTCCGGCTTTGAAGTGCGTTTTTCGGGAACACAATTATCGGTATCGGTTCAGGTGATCACGTCCGGTGCGGCAGGGTATGACCGTGCAATGTTTTCGGTGTTTACGGACGGGGAAACGGACAGCAATGCATGCGTTATCTCTATGCCGAAGACAATCGGAGCATATGAGAGGTATACATTGGTGGAAGGGCTTCCCGACGGAGAACATAGTGTTCGTGTGCTGAAGCGGACGCCTTCCAATCGGGACAGATGCATCATCGGACAGATTTCTACGGACGGAGCATTCCTTGCAGCGCCGTCGCGTCCGCAGATTTCGCTGGATGTATATGGAGATTCCATAACATGCGGCGAAGGTGTGATGCGAGAGGTCACCTATCAACCGGAGACGGGTACATATAAGGACAGTGCGATTTATACGGCAGATACGCAAAATGTATTCCAGTCGTATGCCGGGGTCGCGGCGCGCGAGCTCGGAGCGGAGCTTAGGGTGTTCGGCCGAGGAGGTATCGCGCTCAAATACAAGCGTCCGTCCGACGATTTCTGTATTCTCAATAATTACAGGAGCATGGCGGTAGATCTGAGTCTTGCGCGCGGAGAATGCCCCGAATACGACTATTCGTCCTGGACGCCCTCGGCAGTCGTTATTTATCTTGGAACGAACGACTATAACATCGGTCGTGCTTATCCTGAAGTCGGATATTCCTCTGACGGAATGACTTATGCTGTTGTGCAGTTCATCAACGAAGTTGTCGGAATGTATTACGGGAAAGATACGCCCATTTTCCTGTGCTCCAATATGATGGTGCCTGACTCCGGTCTGGACGCATGCATGGAACGTGCGAAACAAATTCTCATCGCGGATTATCCGAATATCCGCACGGTCAAATTTGAGGCTGGGATCACGGCCCCGGGCGGACATCCCGTCGTGGACGAGAGCGAGACGGCAGGAAAGTTACTTGCTTCGCAAATCAGGGATGTGCTTGCCAGTTAAAGATGTGTTTGCCGATTAAAGATGTGTTTGCCGATTAAAGAAGAAGAGAATGAAAATGCGAACCGGATTTATGGCAATTTTGACGGCAGTTTGCTTGCTCGGCGGACTTACGGCCTGTAACACGGAGGAGACGTCTATGCATAGCAGATCCGAGATTGTCTGTTCAGACCAGGAAGACGAATTCGTCCGTTTGTATGGGCGCACTTATGTCTATGACGGGGGAACAGCATATCCAAACGCTGCGTCTGGTTTTGCGGTTCGGTTTTTCGGGACGAGACTGGAAGCCGAACTTTGCGCGTTCGGAGAATGGGACGTGGGACTTTCCGTCATGGTCGACGGAGAGACAGACAGCAATGCCGAGATCCTTACGCTGCATCGTAGCGGCGGGTATGAGCGAACGGTGCTGGTCCGTGATCTCGCGGAGGGAGAGCACACGGTCTGCATTTTGAAGCGGAATGATTCTCTGCGCAATACGTTTGCATGTCGCGCTCTGACAACGGACGGAACGTTTTTACAGGCGCCCGAGCAGCCGTCTTTGAAGATGGAGGTTTATGGGGACTCCATCACGAACGGATCGGGAATCCTGCGGGCAACGGATCCTGCAACCCATACAGACAGCGGAGAATACACCCAGCGAACGCAGAATGCTCTGCAGTCATATGCGGCAGTTGCTGCCGCACAACTCGGAGCGGAACTGCGTATCTACGGGCGGGGCGGAATTGCTATGGCGTATAGCACTGACCGCAATACTGTCTTGTCCAATTTTGATGCAGTTGCGGTAGATCTCGATCGGAAACGCTTTCCGTATGACTATAACACATGGACGCCGGATGTTGTCGTCATATATCTCGGGACAAACGATGTTCTCATTTCAGCCCAGCATGATACAGGATTTACAATGGAAGGACTGAAAGCGGCGTATTGTTCCTTTTTGCGAGGCGTGATCGGGCAGTACTACGGAAAGGATATCCCCGTCTTTCTGTGCTCGGGAATGATGGTGCCGGATTCCGGTCTCGGGGATTGTATGGAAGCAGTTCGCGCGGAGCTGTGCGGCGAATTTCCCAATTTGGAAACGATCGTATTTGACGCCTGTGCGATCGGACATCCCGTCGTCTCCGAAAATAAGGCAGCAGGCGAGAAACTCGCACGGGCTATTTTGAAAAAACTTGAGAATTGATACAATCCGTCGCGGGAGTAGAGAATGAAAAAAGTTGTATTTTTGGAAAAACGCATATTGATAGACACTTATCCGGAGGCTGCCCAAGAGGAACTTCCGATGTTTGCAAAAAATCGTGTGCATCAGCGTACTTCCGGGGATCCTTATCCCAATAAAGTTGTTTTGGAAGCGCAGCGTTCTGTGCGTGAAAAAAGAGAGTATACTGTTTTAATGCTGGAAAACGAGTTCCTGGAAATTGCAATTCTTCCGGCACTGGGCGGGAAGATCTGGTATGCGCGGGACAAGCGAAACGGATATGACTTTTTCTATCGCAACAATGTGATCAAGCCCGCTCTGATCGGCGTACTTGGGTCATGGACATCCGGCGGGTTGGAATTTAATTGGCCCTTCCATCATCGGGCGTCCACATTCATGCCTGTCGATTATACGGCTGAGGAATCGGAGGATTGCGTGACGGTGTGGCTGTCCGAGCATGATCCGATCGACCGTATGAAGGGGATGGTAGGAATTCGCCTGCGCGCAGGGGAATGTGTCTTTGAGACATGCGTCAAGCTGGATAATACGACGGCCATGCGTCACTCTTTCCTGTGGTGGGAAAATGCGGCAGTCCCTGTCAACGAACAATATTCGATCTTTTTCCCCGAAGACGTCAATTATGTGCGTTTCCATTATAAGCGTTCGGTGACATCGTATCCGATTGCTGACAATCGGTTTGGCGCCTATAACGGAATTCTTTACGGAAAACCGACAGATATTTCCAAACATAAAAATACGCATCAGGCGACCTCATATTTCAGCGCGGAATCAGAATTTGACTATTTCGGCGGCTATGACGGCGCACGGGACGCAGGAGTCGTACATGCGGCGGATCATCATATTTCCCCGGGAAAGAAGCTGTTTACATGGGCATATGGTCAGCTTGCAAAGACGTGGGAGAATGCTCTGACGGACTCGGACGGTCAGTATGCAGAGCTGATGGCGGGCTGCTATTCGGATAATCAGCCTGATTTTTCCTGGCTTGAGCCATATGAAACAAAGACGTTTTCACAATTCTGGTATCCCATTCACGAATACGGTCAGCCTGTTTGTGCAAACGAAAACGGTGCGCTGTTCAAAAAAGGCGAGGGGTTGTATTTTCAAAGCGTTCGGCCGTTGCGCGGCGTCCATCTCATATTGCAAACCAAAGACGGCGCAATCAATCGCATCATGGATTTCCCGGCGTACGATGTTGTGAAATTGTCGGAATCCGAAACAAAATCGGTCTGTCTTCAGAATGCGTACGGTACGGTTTTTGCCTACACGTTTGGAAGAAAGTACGATCGTTCCATTCCTTTGCCGCGAAAAGAGCTTCCCTATTTCAAAGAGGTCTCTGCGGCGGAAGAGCTCTATCTTGAAGGGCTTCATATGGCGCAGTATCGCTCTCCCGAATATTCGGGAGAAGCGTGCTGGAGGGAGGCGCTTGCCAGAGATCCACACTATACGCCTGCCATGCTTGCCTTGGCGGATGCCGCTTTGAGACGGTATTGCTATGACGATGCGCTTTCCTGGATCGGGCGTGCGGAACAGGCTCTTTTGCGGTTCAACTCAAGACCGGAGAGCGGACGCATTCGCTATCTGAAGGGACTTGCGCTCCTTGGAAAGCAGGAATACGATGAGGCATATGACGCATTTTCAGCATCTAAATGGAATGCAGATGTAAAGGGTGCGGCCTGCTTCCATCTCGGCTTGCTGGATCTGCGCAAAAAAGAGCCCGGCAAGGCTGCGGAGCATTTGCGGCAGGCCATGCGGCTCAATGGTACGAATGTTCCTGCTGCGGCATTTCTCGGATATGCGCTGTTTCTTTGCGGGGATCAGTCGGCGGCGGAGCGCATCTTTTCCGAAGCCATCGCCAACGATCCATTGAATGAGTATGCTCTCACCATGCGTGCATTGCTTTTTACCGATGCGTCAGAACGGAAAAATCGCTGTGCATCCATGGCAAAAACATGGAAGACGGACGCAACTCAGACATTGCTTGACCTTTCCGAATATCTTTTGGAAGCGGGACTCGATCGGGAAGTTGTCGATCTGATCGACGGTGTTTCTAGAGAATACGAGCTTGGAGCAATGGCAGGATATTTGCGGCGTGCTCTTTCGGGGGAGGGGGATGTCGCAAGACAAGTCGGAATTGCGTATCCCGTGCGTGCTTTCGAGGAAGCGGTTCTTAAAAAGGTGCTTTCCGATACGCCGACGGACGATTATGCGCGCTATCTTCTGGGGTGTCTTCTGTATGGGAAGTCGCGTTCGGAGGAGGCAAAAAAGCAATTTTTGCTCGCGGCGGAAAGCGGAGATTATGCGCCTTTGCGCTGTCTTGCGGCAATTGCATACTCGGCGGACGGCGACAGCGTTCAGGCGCTGACATACATGAAAAGAGCTTCCGAGCTTGCTCCCGAGGGAGAAAAGCAAGTTGTTTTCGAGTGTGCATACCTCATGGCAAAGACGGGCGAGCCGCCCTGTGACATTGCCGGGTATCTGGAGAGCAAGGGGTATGACCGCGATGATCTTACGGTAGAACTTGCCCGTGCTTATAATCATGCGCAGATGCCGCAAAAAGCGATCGATCTGCTTCTTTCGCGCAGGTTTGTTGCCTGCGAGGGCGGAGAGCATTATATCGCGGACGAATATATGTATGCCTGGTATCTGATCGGAGCGGAGCGCTATCGGAAAGGGGACTATCAGGGGGCGTATGAAGCATTTTCTTCTGCGCAAGTTCTTCCCCAGTCGCTGGGCTCCGGACTTTGGAACGATGTCAATTGGTACCGTATCGGTATTTCCAGGCGGCCTGCCTCAAAAAACTCGGAAAGACGGACGAGGCGAAGGAGATCTATCGTTCTTTCCTGGAGTATCGGTTTGATTATTTCTCGGATATGTACCTCATTACGCTTGCCTATTATGTCGGAAGAGCGTATGAAGAACTCGGCATGGCAGATCTGGGGAAAGAGCTCGTTCGCAGTCGGCTGCAATCGTTTGAGGCAGAGTGGGACAAGACCGATACGGGAGCTTTCGGAACGACGCCGTTTTTCATTATCTTTATTGATCCGCCTCTTGAGGCGCGGCATCAATATTATGCCTATCCGCTCATGATGTTTTCTTTGTTTTTGAAGGATTCCGAGCGTGTGAGAAGGTACGAGACGGAACAGAAAAAAGATACATATCATTCCTGCATACGGGACTTCACTGTCACTGAATGATGTTTTTCCGCCGATTCCGTAAGGGAACGGCGGATTTTCACCTTTGAAGGGTTGATAAAAGGCAGTATTTATGTTAGAATAAAAACTGCTTCAGGAGCGCGATATGGTTCATATACTCATCGAAGAAAACTATGCACATAATAATCGGATCGATCAGATCTTACAGGGGATGGCGTCCATTATCAAGAAAAAGAGGATCGGAGTCAAGCTCTATACAGATATCTCCAAGCTCGAAAAGAATGCGAGAGTGGTGGTTTTACTGTGCGCCTCGTTAAAATGGGCGACGGATACCATTGAGGTGCTCAATGCTGCGGGAATTCATCCGCTGCTGTTCGGATTTCAGTATATCGACACGATGTATGAATACAGCTGTATCACGCCGACTTATACGAAGACAATGTATCTGCTTGCAAGTCATTTGCTTTCGTGTGTTCCGGGGGAAATTGCGCTTTTAGGGTATAATTCTGATTCGTTGCCGGATCGTCTGAAACTCATGGGTGTGCGTCATGCGGCCGAGCGGTTCGGAGTGGAAGTGCGTATTTTCCGTAACAAGGGAGATGTGGCTGCGTGCATTGCGGACTTTGCGGAAAACGGTCAGGCGGCGAAGAACATCGTATGCGTGAATGACGGAATTGCGGTGATTTTGCGCAATGAATATCCCGAGTTGATCAACGGACGGCAAATGTGCAGTTGCAGCGGGATGAAGATTTCAGAGTTCATGCATCCGCGGTATCCGACAAGCACCATCAATTATTTTAAGGCGGGGGCACGACTTGCGGAATTATATCTCTTTCTCGACAAATGCGATGTGATCGGATCTACGGTCATGACGATCGACATGGATCTCGATCTCGGGAACCAGGTTCTTGAGAATGATATACCGTTCAGCGGCGTGGTCCACAGCAATGCAGAGGTCAATTTTTATGGCGATGCCTTGGTAAAAGAAGTGGAGAATCTTGATCGGATGCTTACGCTGTGCGATGATCTGGATATGCAGATTCTGCGCGATACCATTTCGGGGATTTCCTATGAACAGATTGCGGAAGAATGTCATCTTGCCCCGAACACCGTGAAATACCGTATCTATGCGATGGTGCGCAATGCGGGGGTATCTTCGCGCAAGGAAATGTTGACGGCGATTGCAAAATATCATTTGGATTTACAATCAAACGATTGAAAATACAAATTCTGTTACAGAAAACGGAAAAAAGATTGTCTTGAAAAACATCCTGCCTTCTTGTATAATGGATTTATCAAGAGACGGGATGTTTTATTATGAAAATCAGACAAAAAAAGATCGTGATTCCTACGTATCCTGTCGGAAAGCCTGAGCCGCTTCCGCTGTTCTTTGAAAAGCGTCCTTATCAGGGCGCGAGCGGAAAGGTATATCCGATTCCCTATGTTCCGACGCTCTCGGATGAGAAAGAGGATGTCGCTTATGAAGGGTATGTTCTGGAAAATGAATATATCCGCGTCGAGCTTCTCCCCGAACTCGGCGGAAAGATCCACAGTGCGCTGGACAAGACAAACGGTTATGATTTTATCTATCATAACCGCGTGATCAAGCCTGCAATGGTGGGACTGGCAGGTCCCTGGGTTTCGGGCGGCATTGAGTTCAATTGGCCGCAGCACCATCGTCCTACGACCTTTATGCCCGTTCAGAGTGCCATTGCGCAGAGTAACGGCCGAAAAGCGGTCTATATGGGAGAAGTGGATTATTTCCATCGTATGAAGGGAATGCTTGCGCTCTCTGTCGAGGACGGATGTTCCTGTATTCGGGCAGACGTAACAGTCTATAACGGAACACCGCTTGCGCATCCGTTTATGTGGTGGGCAAATATGGCGGTGCAGGTCGATCCGAATTACAGGATCGTGTTTCCGCCCGATGTGGAATATGTCAACGACCATGATCGTCGGGCTGTACTTTCCTGGCCGATGGCGAAGGGCGTTTATCAAACGGCACGTCCTTACGATTATGGTGACGGAACGGATATCCATATCTTCTCTGCCGTGAAAGTGCCTTCTTCCTTTATGGTCTCCAAGGGACAATCGGACGGTGACTTTGTTTGCGGGTACGACATGGACGGCGGCCGCGGAGTGGTAACGGTTGCAGATCATCATATTGCCCCCGGGAAAAAGCTCTGGACGTGGGGAAGCGGGAAATTCGGAGAGAAATGGTGCTCGAACCTGACTGATGACGGGTCACAATATGTGGAGCTCATGACGGGATGCTATACGGATAATCAGCCTGATTTTACCTGGATCGCTCCCTATGAGACAAAGAAATTCACGCAGTATTGGTATCCGGTGCGGGAGATCGGCGAAGTAAAATGCGCAACGCCGGAGGGGGCATGCAATCTTGAAACGCGCGACGGAAGTATTTTTGTCGGATTTTATGCCACCCGCGAGCGGAAAAACTGCCGTATTGTTCTTACGGAATCGGGAAAGACATTGTATGAGACATACTCGGATGTTTCGCCTTCCGCGCCGTTCTGCCAAATATTGGGCAAAGGCGCTGTTCAGGCGGGAATGTGTCTGCAGGTTTATGCCTGTGACAGCAGTATGTTGCTTGAGTACGTTGTTCCGAAGCGCGGAACAAAACAGCCCATTTCCCCCAGACTTCCTGCCGTAGCGCCCGAGGAACTCGGAACGACGGAGGAACTCTGGCTGAACGGGATTCATCTGGAGCAATACAAACATTTCGCCTTCTGCGCCGAAGATTATTTCAAGGAAGCACTTTTGCGGGACGAGGGGGATGTAAGAAGCAACGAGGCGATGGGGGATGAATGCCTTCGCCGCGGGGAATATGATCGTGCGGAGACCTTTTACTCGCGCGCCATTTCCCGCCTGACGCTGCGCAATGACAATCCCTATCACACGGAGCCGCTCTATAAGCGTGCGCTCTGCCGCTTTGCGCGCAAGGACTGGAAGGGCGCAGAGGACGATGCATGGCGGTCGGTCTGGAGTTATCCTGTCCGCAGTGCCGGGTACTATTTGCTTGCGAAGATAGCGGCGCAAAAAGGCAATCGTGAGGAGTGCCTTGCGCTGCTCGAGAAATCGCTTGAAACAAATGATAGCCATCTTTGGGCGAAGTATATCCGCGCTGTTCTGACGGGTGACGAGGCGGGTAAGAAAGCTATATCCAAAGAAGATCCCCTTTTCTTTGAGGGAATGGATATTGCACGCCGTGCGATAGATTTTGTGATTGAACTGCTTGATTTTAAATGTATCGATCTTGCGCGGGAAATTCTGCTCCATGCAAAAGACGGTGCAATGAAATTCTATTACCTGGCATTTTTGAGCAAAGCGGAAGGAGATCTGACTGCGCAGAGAAAATATACGGAAATGGCAGATGCGTGCGACTGGAAATGTGAATTTCCTGCCCGCGCAGAGAGTCTTGCCGTGCTGGAATCGGCAGGTACGCCGATGGCGGAATATTACAGAGGCTGTATTCTCTACAATTTCGGCCGCTGGGAAGATGCGTGCGCCGCGTGGGAAAAAACCGTGGGCGAAAAGGACTTTGCTCCTGCTTTGCGCAATCTTGCGCTTGGGTACTACGACCATCTTTCCCGCCCCGAAGATGCGCGTCGCTGTCTGGAAAAGGCATTTGCAAGTGCGCCCGAGAGCGATCGTATTTTCTATGAGCTGACGCAGCTCTATAAAGCGCTGAATTTGCCGATCGCGGAGCGTCTTGCTTTGTATGAACGGCATCCCGCGCTTACGCAAAAGCGGGACGATTGTACGCTTGCTTACTCGGTGCTTTGCACCATCATCGGGGACTATGATCGGGCAAAGGCAATTTTGGATGCCCACCGTTTCCATACCTATGAAGGCGGAGAAGGGTATCTGACGCAGCATCATGCATGGCTGCATTTCCTGATCGGGAATCAACTGTTACAACAAGGGCGCGCAGAGGAGGCTGTATCGGCGTTGCTTGCAGGTCTTGTTTTCCCCGAGAATTACGGCGAAGAAAAAAATTATTTCGTCAATGATGCACCCATTTATCTGACGCTTGCATCCTGCATGAAGGTGCTTGGGGAAATGCAGGAAGAACAATCCTATCTCACGCTGGCTCTTTCGACGAAGGGATCGGCTACTGTACATAGCTATTTTCAGTGTGAGGCTTTGCGCAGACTCGGGCGGGATGAAGAGGCAAATGCGCTTGCGCGGGAGATGCTGCGGATCGGCGAGGAACGGATTGCAAATGCTGCTCTCGATGATTATTACGGCGTCGGATCGCCTGTGTATCCTCCGTTCGGGTACGATATTGAAAAAGCGCATACGCTGACGGGCAATCTGATGACGGCGTTCGCAAGTCTTGCGCTCGGTGATAAATCGCGCGCGCGGCGGAGCGCAGCTGTGGTGCAGCAGATCGACAGTGCGGACTTCTCGCTCTGCCTGTTGCAGAAACTGTTGGATGCAGTGTTATAATTGAAAGTAAATGTGCAAAAACGCTCGGGAACGGGCGTTTTTGCGTAAAAGAGGAAAAATGAATCGAATTCTTTTGATCGGAAGCGGGTGGCGCGCCAGAATGTGGGCAAGGGTCATTTCTGCCCTGCCTGATGTCAGCCTTGCAGGGGTGCTTTGCCGTAATCCTGAAAAGCGCGCTCCGTTTGAAAAAATCGGAGTTCCTGTTTGCGGATCCTACGATGAAGCATTAATAACCCTTTTCCGCAAAGAAGCGCGAAACAGCCAAATTATCCTGTTTTCTGACGCAGACAAGGACGGCGTCCGCACAAACTGATACTCTGCGCCTTAGCTGTTGCCATGACTACCATGCCGTCGCCTTGATGCGTGCCCTTCTCGGAACGGGGGACCGCATTCCGAAAATTACAGCACACGCCTTTACGGATGAATATGTTTCATATGCGGGGAGGGAAGGCCTGCAGCCGCCCCAACTTGCGCCTAATCGCCGTGTAACAGCGTATTTGGATTTTGAAAAAAAGCGTGCATTTTATGATTGGTCATACGGACAGTATTTTTCCCAAATCCGCGGATCCCAGTTCTTATTGCAGGGAACTTTGGGAGAAATCAACGGACAAGAAGGCGTATGTTTGAGGCAGGGCAGCGTTGTGCCGTTTCGATTGCAGAAAGTATATAACGGGCAGGACGGAAGTCTGTTTGCGCCCGATCTTGTTGCGATCTGCTGTATGGGAAAACGCGTTTATGAAAACCCGTTCTGCGGATTGCGGTTCTCGGAGGAGGAGATCGCCATGGCGCAGTGCCTGACAAACTTTATGCGCGGAAATGGGTATTCTGCGAAAGAAGCGGCGTTGGACAGCCTGATCGCACAGACAATGGAGGACATAGCCGATGGGAAAGTGTAATTTCTCCGATGTCGTTTTGAACAGCGGGGGCTATATTGCAGAGTTTTCCTCTCAGCGCGGGGCAACCTGCTTTCGTTTGTTTCATGAAAGGAGCGGACGCGAGATTCTTCGCTTTCCTGAGGACGAGGAAACGTTTTTTGAAAATGTATTTCTTTATGGGAATCCTGTGCTGTTTCCGCCCAACCGCATTCGCGGCGGAAAGTTTTCCTTTCGCGGAAGAGAGTATTGCTTCCCCGTGAACGAGCCGCGGACGAATTGTCATTTGCATGGCGAATTGTACCAAAGGCGGTTTGAGATCAGCAGAAAAACCGAGACCGAAGCAGAGTTTACCTTCCGTGCGCAAGCGGGGGAGTACCTCGGATTTCCGCATGCATTTTTGGTCACCCGTGCATATATGTTAGACAAAAATGGACTTACGGAAACTTTCACGGTGCAAAATTTGTCCGATGAGGATATGCCGTTTATGCTTGCGTTTCATACCACATTTTCGGTGCAGAACGGGAAATTACAGCAGGCGGTGGGACGGGAGGAATTGCGGAACGAGCTTTTTCTTCCGATCGGGGAGTTCAGGCGCAATTCGCGCGGAAAAGAAATCAGTGCAGGCAATTATGTGATCGGACAAGAGCATCTTTCCGCCCTCTACGAAGCTCGCGGAAATACCGCAACGATTACAGATACAGCTTATCGGGAAAAGATTTGTTATTGTACTTCCGAAGACTACCGCTACCGAATGCTCTATGCGCCTGTTCGGGCGGGTTTTATTTGCATCGAACCTCAGACTTGTGCGATCGATTGTTTTCACTTGCCCTCTTCGGCGGAGGAAAACGGACTCATTGTTCTCTCTCCACGGGAAAAACGGATTTTGAAGACGAGAATCTGGGTGGAAAACGATAAAAAGGGGTAATTGTTACTCGAACTCCTATCGTCAACAGATTTATAAGTGTATTTATGAAACCTACTCCGCGATTTAATTGTTCGTTTTAGACAAAATTTTGCAGCCAGATCGGAAGAGCGTCGTGTAGGGAAAGAGTGTAG